>Ga0074193_1000289_pt1 | contig 90279 bp, 83 predicted proteins | sample EPASupsiteHSE605_FD_64523 | JGI IMG/M metagenome (GOLD analysis project Ga0074193, IMG submission 64523) | Bioremediated contaminated groundwater from EPA Superfund site, New Mexico - Sample HSE6-05 | ecosystem: Environmental > Aquatic > Deep subsurface > Groundwater > Contaminated ... | reverse complement strand
TGGTTGTTTTTACCATATCTTTCTTTAAGGACTATATTCCCTTGATTATTAATTCCATAATCAGGACAATCTTTGTTCCAGCAAAAAAATTGTGAAAAATCGATTTCAGAAGTGATTCCAATCCCCCCAATAATAATAGATTTAAAGATATATAAAAATAAGTCAATGATTTAGGGACACGACCCAAAATAAGCTGAGACATTATGATTGGCATCCGGGTGCAATTCTTTTATCTCTCTTATGAAATCTTTTGCCTCATTTTCACTTTTTACAGGTCTGGCGTAACCTATGAACAGGGAATTTTTGAATTCTTTTTGGGCCCTGCCAGAGCATTTAAGGGTTTTATAGTGATTCAGTGTTTTATCCCCGCGTATTTTATCTCTTTTTTCAAGCCGAGAGTTCAGGTTTATGATTTTTCATCGGGGCGTCTTGAAACCTTTAAATATCTTTCTGTTGCTGAGCAACTCTTCTTTTTTGATCCTGTATCATTTGTTCATTTTCTGAACATTTATTTCTTATGTATCTCTAAAAATAAATATCTCTGGTATTTGTTACTCATATTTTTCTATAATTATTCATCTATGGTCATGTATTCCCAATATATAAATCATTTCGGTCTTTTATTTTTTTACCAAATCGAAAAGTTTTAATCTTATTGGCTGGTCATGCATAACTATCTCATATGAAAATTTCATAATTTTATATGAGCTGGGTGTAAAAAAGGAAGAGAACTTTCGAGGTAAAATTAATGAAAAAAATGTTAAAGATTATGGCAATGCTCCTTGTTATTGCTACTGTTATGTTTGCAGCAGGCTGTGCCGAAAAGGCTGACACCGGCGCAGAAGAGGGAGCTTCAGAAGAAGTGACAGAAGAAACTGTAGTAGCAGATGAAAATGTAACTGAATCCGAAGTTGCAGCTGACGTTGCAGCTGAGAATGTAACTGAAGAAAACGTAACTGAAGAAAACGTAACTGAAGAAGACGTTGCAGTTGAAGAAAACGCAACTGAAGAAGACGTTGCAGTTGAAGAAAACGCAACTGAAGAAGATGTTGCAGTTGAAGAAAATGCAACTGAAGAAGAAGCTGCAGCTGAAGAAAACGAAACCGAAAAGGTTTAAACATCCTAACTAAGGAACTATCTAAGTAGCCTTTTAAAAGGCTACAAACTTCTATTTTTCGGGAATATTAATTACCCAACTCTGATTTTTATAAATCCCTGAACGGGGAATCCAATAATATCTTTTTATAAATTGTATTCTTCATTTTTTGTTCTCCTACTGGGACAAATCTCTATAACGCTTATTTATAATACTTTCTTAATTGTAATGATGTCTCTGAATTCTTCTAATATCTTTATTTATATGCCCATAAAAGCATAAAATATTTAATAAATGTTGGGCAACTTTCAAGTTTTTCTATTAATAATCCATTTATGAATTAAATATTCTTTTTTAACTATACAGTGAGTTATTTAAAAATAGAAATCTTTTAATCTTTTGCTTTACTAGTATCGTAAAAACCTAATTATCGAACATATTATTTGGTAGCTTCCATCAGCTGATATGGTTTTGACCTTAAATTGATGATCCACAATTAAGTTTTCGTGACACTAGTTAAATATTTGATATTTATATAATAATTTTTGTAAGGAAGAGCTTTATGCGGAAATTGTGCGCGCAGGCATCAAATCCGTTGACAGAGGCCAGATGGAAGCAGCCCGTTCCCTGGGGATGACTGAAAGGCAGGCCATGAAAGAAGTTATTATGCCGCAGGCTGTCAGGCTCATTATCCCTCCTCTGGGAAACGAATTTATTGCGCTGTTGAAAGACTCTTCTTTGCTTGCAATTATCGGCGTACATGAGCTTTCCAAAAACGGGATGCTGTATGTTTCAAAGACATTTGCATCTTTTCCGGCGTATATTTCGGTCGCTTTTGTGTATCTCGCATTGACTATGGGAATTTCTCGGGTGCTTAATTACATTGAAAGGAGGCTTGGTGTAAGTGATAGAAGTGAATAACCTTTACAAGAGCTTCGGAAATTTGAAGGTCCTGAAAGGAATCACTGAGAAGATTGAGGACAGTGAAGTGGTCTGTGTAATTGGCCCTTCAGGATCCGGAAAAAGCACCTTCCTCCGTTGCTTGAACCTCCTTGAAACCCCTACATCCGGGGATATCTGGATCGATGGGGAAAAAATCACGGGTCCCAATGCGAATATCAATAAGCTTCGTGAGGAAGTCGGAATGGTCTTCCAGCGCTTCAACCTTTTTCCCCACATGACTGCCCTTAAAAATGTAGCCCTTGCCCCGATAATGGTCCGTGGCCTTCCTGAAAAAGAAGCTTACGACCGCGCCCGTGATCTCCTGAAAAAAGTAGGGCTTGAAGACAAAGCCGATGTTTATCCCAATTCCCTCTCCGGAGGCCAGCAGCAGAGGGTTGCAATCGCCCGAGCTCTTGCCATGCGCTCCAAAGTCATGCTTTTTGACGAGCCCACGTCGGCTCTTGATCCCGAAATGGTCGGAGAAGTCTTAAACGTTATGAAAGATCTTGCAAAAGAAGGAATGACGATGGTCGTCGTGACACACGAAATGGCCTTTGCCAGAGAAGTAGGGGACCGCGTACTCTTCATGGACGATGGTATCATAGTCGAAAAAGGCACGCCTCAGGAAATCTTCTACAACGCTCAGAATGAAAGGACGAAGTTGTTTTTGAGCAAGATTCTGTGATACCACCGGTTTATTGAGATAAATCCTAAGTTCCGCTTTTTTAGGCGCATAAACTTCTCATGATATCGAATTATGTGCTTAAACTTAAGCACATGAACTGCAGGTTCTAATTTCAAAATCACAATCATCTGCCCTATCAGACTTGTGGAATTAGGCGTGTGCGCTTAAAATTTGGAAACTCAGGATAAATAGGATTCTTATCCTTTTACCTCTAATTTCTCATTTCTGGTAAGACTGAACTTCAGGAGCTACACTTTCTTTATTTTTCCAAAATTTCTTTTATCAACAACTTTAACTTATACTCATAATTTTTATGGAATGGCTTCCCTTAATCATCACTATCGTTACTGAGGCCAAAAACATGAAAGAAACCCTGAAAGTTTACATCGACCTCACTCGTGCTCATTTTCTTCCTGCCTGGCCCCTTATTTTCTGCTCTGGACTGGTGCTTGCTTTTGAAAATTACGGTGGCTTTTCCTGGACGCTAATTATCAAGGCTGCTCTCATAGGACTGCTGGGATTTGAGGCCGGCTTCGTGCTCAATGATTATGTGGACAGAAACAGAGACAGGCTTGATGTGGAGAATACACTTACAAGGTATTGGAGACCCTTTAAAGAAAGACCTATTCCTTCAGGGAAAATCTCTTCAAAAAATGCCTTATGGTTGTTTATCTTGCTTGCGGGAATTACTTCAGCCCTGATCTTCACACTTCCCTATCCGAATTCACTCTATGTTTTTGCAATCATGCTGTACTCTTACGGCATTGAGGCTTTTTACCAGGTGAAAAAAAGAGATCAGAAGTACCCGATTGCGCAGCTTCTGGGCAGGACTGACTTCACCCTTTTTCCGGCGGCAGGCTACCTCTGCTACGGGCAGCCGGATATGACCATGTTTCTCTATATTGTTTTTTTCTACCCCTGGACAATGGCTCATCTGGGATTAAACGACTTTATCGACCTGGAAAACGATCGGGCAAGAGGGATGAAATCGATAACCGTGCTCTATGGCCCAAAAGGGACTATGTACTGGATTACAGGCTTTACGCTCTTGCATTTCCTTGCAGCTACTTTCTTCCTCAAGGAGCTTGGAGTTATTGCTCACTATGGCTTTCTTGCAGGCTTTGTACTCCTTGCTGGGGCAAATCTTTACCTATGGAAAGAAAAAAGTCCACCTGCCGGATTGAAGATACTTCCGCTCTTCCATGGGACTCTGGTAATCTATGCGGTTTCGATCATTCTTGATTTTATATATTGAACAGGAAAAATGGGAGTAGCTGAGGCAAGTTAATTCATGATTGAGGCGGGTTAATTGATAATCTTCCATTTTTTTTCTCTTTTGTTTCTTTATCTCTTTTTGTTTCTTTATCTCTTTTTGTTTCTTTATCTCTTTTTGTTTCTTTATCTCTTTTTGTTTTCTTTGTCTCTTTTTCTTTTTCTGCTTCTTTTTGTCCCGTATTTTTTACTGCATTATTGGCTTACTTTATTGATGGCTTTGAGCCACCGTTCTTAGTTTCTTATTTGTTTCTTATTTATCTTTACAAAAACTATAAGCATATAATTGCCTTTTATATTAGTCGGGGTTGAGGGCACGAAAGAAACAATTAAAGCCTTGATAGATCTGACCAGAGCTCATTTTTTTCTGGTCTGGATTTTGCTTTTCTACTCGGGTCTTGCACTTGCTTTTAAGAACTACGGGGAGTTTTCCTGGCCTGTAACCTTCAAGGCCGTTTTGATAGGACTTTTCGGATTTGAAGGCGGGCTTGTGCTAAACGATTATGTTGATCGGAAAAGAGATAGGTTTGATGTGGAGCACTCCCTTACAACTTACTGGCGACCTTTTAAAAGCCGACCTCTTCCTTCGGGAAGGATCTCCCCTTCCTTTGCCCTGGCAGTTTTTTTGCTTCTGTCGGGACTCACAGGACTATTGATGCTTACTTTACCTTATCCTAACTCTTTTTACGCATTTATCACAATGCTATCCTCATGCATTATTGAGTATTTCTATCAGGTCAAGAGAAGAAACCAGACTTTTCCTATTGCCCAGATTGTAGGACGAATGGACTTTACCCTTTTTCCGATAGCAGGCTATCTATGTTACGGGCAACCTGACAATTCGGTACTGCTTTATATTCTTTTTTTCTATCCCTGGACTCTTGCACACCTTGCAGTTAACGATTTCATTGATACGGAAAATGATAGGGCAAGAGGAATAAAATCGATCCCCGTACTTTATGGCACTGAAGGGACATTGCTCTGGATCTCGGGTTTTACGCTGGTGCACTACTTTACAGCGTTTATTTTTTTAAAACAGCTCGGAGATATTGCACTTTACGGTTTTCTGTTAGGATTTCTGGTGCTCGGATTTGCAAACTATAAACTCATCAGAGAGAAAAATCAGAACGCGGGCCTGTTTGCACTTTTCCTTTATCACGTTTCACTGGTACTCTACTCCGTCTCGATTATCCTTGACTCTCTCTTCTGAACCCGCTTCTGAACCCGCTTCTGAACCCGCTTCTGAACCCGCTTCTGAACCCGGGAGGTTTAATTTTTCCTTCTGCAAAGCCTCAAGGTATGGCAACGCAGGCTTCCTCCTCCTGCAAGCAGGGCTTCCGGATGGAAGGGAATAATCTCAACTCCTTCATTTGAAAGAGTTTTTCTGGTTTCTTGATCAAGTGCAATATCATAATGAAAGATAGTCCCGCTTTCGAGGGGAACGAAAGAACAGCCAAGGCGGCTTTGCTCTGAGTCTGAAACAGAAACGATCTCCATGCCTTTTTCCTTCATGAACTCTCTAAAATCGATTCTTTCTCTGGAATTCTCTGTAAACAGGCAGGTCTCCTCAAAAGCAGGAAGATAAGCAAGGGCAAGGTCTTCTTTTACTCTGTTGAAGATCGTATCAGGGTGCATGTATCGTCTGGCTTTCGGAATGCGGGCGTAAATAACCTCATTAAACTCGTTCAGGACACTAGAAATAAATTCCCGAATTAAAGAATAAGTATGCCTTTCCGTATCCGCGACAAAAACAGTTTCTTTTGAGAGCAGGAGGCAACCTTCGAAGAAACCTTCTTCCCCGGTAAATTCTTTGAGTATCGGAATTCCCAGGTTGTTCAGAGCTTCCTTTACGACAATCTCCTCATTTTCCCTTGCAGGAGGACGCATTTTGGAAAGAATTGCTCCTTTTCCGGAGATGACTGCAATATCGTGCAGAAAAGTAATATTTGGCATTTTCCTTATCATGTCTATGTTTTCTTCCACGTGGTCTGCAAGCTCATAGACCTTGACCCCGTTTGATTCCAGAAGTTCCTGGTAATTCCTGTGTTCTTCAATGTATCCGGAAGTATCAGGGACCTTATCATAAAGCCATTGTTTATAGTTCGATTCATTGATCAGGGTTAATTCATCCCCAGGCGTGTGCACAAGTACACTTTTCAGCCTCCCCAGTTCGTCACAGCCGTAAGCGATACCTGCCCTGGCTTTTTCGGCCATATTCAGTTTTTCTAGCTTGCAACCCATACCCAAAACCTCCCTTTTTATTTACTGTCATTCTAAGATGCGTTTTTTTGCAAGAATCATGGTATTTGCCCTGTCTTCACTCAGGAACACCTTGAGAGCTTCAAATCCGCAAATGTTCAGAAAAGCGATGATTTGCTCATATGTATATTTATAGGTAAAGCCCATGCGGATAACTTCTCCTTCCCTGAAGCTTATGGTTTCTTGCCCGATCCTGATCTCAGCATCTTTCAGGATATTCAAGTTTTTTCGGGTTCGGTACAGTGCCCCTATTCTGGAGTCCACATGTCCGAGTAAAAGTTCGAAGTCAAAATCCTCAGGAACCAGTCCGTATTGAAGCAGGGGATACATATTGAAAAGAGCATTCTCTCTTGAGGCATACATGCCTAAGACAGATTTCCTTGCAGACTGTGCCTCTTCGCCTGAGTCCTGAGTAGGGAGGAGACTGGCATCAAAGAAAAAAAGATCTCCTTGCTCAAGGTTTTCGTAGATAAGCTGGAGAATGAATTCTGGCTCGTAGTTGCAAAAGGTATTTCCCAAAATGCAGAAAAGGACCGGAAGACGCCAGTGTTTTTTAAGGAGTGGCATGTCCTCTATAAAGCCAACTACTCCTTTCTTTTCCACAGGTAAATCCCTTACCTTTTCAAGGGCGATATCTACAAGCTGGCTGCTTATATCGATAGGGTAATAGCGTATTGACACTTTTCCGGAGGCAGGTTTTTCAGCCAGATTTTTCCTTATCAACTCTTCGAGAACAATTCTCTCCTTTTCCCCGTTCCCGACTCCGATACTCACAAGACTCATGCCTGTAGGAATAAATCTTCCGATTGATGCAACATTTTTCTCCAGGAGAACTTTGAGCTGCCGGGCCACAGGAAACGTTTCAGACCCGTCAAGTTTCAGCCAGTTTTTTGCTCCTCCTGTGCCAGTGTACAGGAGATAATCAGGCAGTTCACGGTTTTTCAGGCATTTACATAGCCTTTCTTCCATGCTTTTCTCACTGGTAGTTATTATCTTTTCTTCATTCTCAGAAGCCTGCCTCAATTCCCCTTTTCCTGTACTGTTCACCTTCTCACCTTGTCCACGAATTATATCATAGTGAATATGCTCCTTATATGAAAAATTCCTTTGCTTATTACCCGAATTCTGTTTTTCTCACTTTATCCTTTATTTGAAGCACTGCTGGCACTCCATCCTGAGAGCTTCAAGTGGGGCAATTCCTTTATTAATCCCTACACTGTAGGCGTATCCGCGGCAGCCTATGCATTCTTCCTTATGTTCACAGCTCCCGCATCTGCCTTCGAGCATCCTGTCGATATTTCGGACATATTTAAAGAGATCAGAGCTGTAGATCTCCTGTAGGCTCATTCTGTTTATATTGTAGGGATATTCCCCATCAATTCTAAGAGCAGGATGTTCATCCAGCTTTGTCGGTGCACAGGGTCGGACATTCCCTTCTATATTGATGTACAGGCTGTAAAGGTGCTGAAGACAGCCGCTTGCAGTAATCGGCGTGTAGGGCAGCCAGTCGTACCCATAATATTTCCGATCGATTTCCAGAAGTTTTAATTTGTATTCTTTTATCTCGTTGGCTGTAAGCAGCTTATCTTCAAGTTCATCATTTGCCCTGCCTGTCGGCGTAAGAATCTCCATATTGGGAAAAATATTGTTCTGTCTGCAGAAATGCCATATATCCTCAATTTCTTCCAGATTCAACTTATTACTCACGAAAGAGACTCCTAAACGGAGATGATCGGGTTTGTCAGGTTCTGCTGGATTTGAAAAACCTGCCCTCAAAAGGTTATCAAATCCCTTTTTGATGTTTTGGGAAGCTCCTTCTTTTCCAGCCAGGTAGTCCTGAACTTCAGGTTTTAGGGAATCTAACTTCCCCATAACAGAGGCATTGTGTTTGTACAGAAATTCTGCAAGTTCCTCTGTCATCAAAATAGTATTCGAAAAAATCACAGGGATTATTTTCAGGGAATCGATATAGGCAATCAATTCTCTGAGGTTCGGGTAAAGGGTTGGTTCTCCTCCCCCTATTACAACCACAGATTTGATCCCAAGTCCTTTTGCCTCTGAAACTATACGTTTAAGAACATCTAAATCGGCTACTTTTGCCGAATCTTCTCCGCTCTGTGCATAACAATAGCGGCAGCGGAGGTTACATGATTTGTTTGTTTCAAGACGTATAGCTAAAAGTCTGTTTGAGTTTCTGGCTTCATGAGCTTCCTGAGCCCCATACATGTATCCTCTCAATACCGGAGGTGGTAAAAAAAGAGTATTTATATCTGTATTAATACATTCACTCCCTGAAATATTTAAAAAGTATACCCAAATTCTTAACTAATTTATTATCTAAACTAACAAATTTTGTCCCTAAGATACTAGAGAATAGGTATTTATCAAGTTGTAAGAAACTAAGTGCTTTTTTGAGTCAAATATGTATTTTCTGGACTAAGTATGTATTTTTTTGTAAATGTAGCCTGTTTTTTCCACTGCCTGATTGAATGTGAGCACTGGAAGAAATGCAATCAGATTTTCGGCATGCAAGATTCCGACCGGGTCAGGTTCAGGAGCAGAATAACTTTTTAGTGGGAAATGAGATCTTATGATCTTTTTCCTTCAAGCGCTCCTCAGGTCCGCAGGCAGGCTGGATCCAGGCTGAAGGAAAACTTATCACAGGAGATGGAATTTACAGAGAATAATTCATCCTTTTCTCTATTTTTCCAGGAAGCAGGCTTCGTGTCGCAAAGTTCTACTTTTGTTAAGTTTATTATAGCTTTCATCCCTATCTTATTCCAGGATGTTTGAGGAAATCCAGGTTAAAAAAGCCCTGAATCGAATAAAAGAATCTAGCAGGGTCACGCTTCCATTCCACTGGGATCTGAATATTTACAGGGGATGCGAGCATGGCTGTAATTACTGCTATGCAATGTATTCTCACAGCTATCTGGAAAAAAAGGAGAAATATTCTTGTTCAGGGGAGGAGATCTATACTTCTGCAGAGGAAGAGGAATGTGCTTTTTTCCGGAGAATTTGTGTAAAGACGAATATTGCAGAAGCCCTTGAAAAACAACTTGGAGCCCGGTCATGGAAAAAAGAAATAATCAACATAGGTGGAGTGTGCGATAGTTACCAACCTGCAGAGGCAAAGTACGGGCTGATGCGTGAGGTTCTGGCGCTGATGATCGAGTACAAAAACCCGGTTACTATATCTACAAAATCGGATCTTATTCTCAGAGACTATGACCTTCTTTCAGAACTAGCTGAGCTGACATCTGTGAATATCGCGGTTACAGTCACAACGATGGATGAAAAGCTAAGCTCTCTGCTTGAACCCTTGGCGTCTCCTCCGAAAAAGCGTTTTTCCGTCCTGCAGGCTTTTAGAGACACAGCAGCTGTTACAGGGCTTCATGTGATGCCTATTCTTCCTTTCCTTACCGACAGCCCTGAGAATATCGAGCAAATTTTTTCTCTTGCAGCCGAATGTAAGACAGATTATGCTCTTCCAGGCATCCTTTATCTCAGGGGCGAAACCAGAAAGCATTTTTTCAATTTCCTTGAACTCAATTATCCCGAACTTCTGGACCCTTATCGCAGGCTGTATGCAAAAGGAGGGGCTGACAGAGCCTATAAAGCTGAACTTTACGGAGTCCTCAAGTCTCTTGTGGAAAAGTATCATCTCTCTGGAGATTTCATGAAACCCATGCAGGCAAAACTTTCACGCCCCAAACAGCTTAAGCTCACTGATTTTTCAGAAAATGATTTTTGAGCTTTTTCCGGAAAAAGGGTTAGAAAAGGAAAAACAAATATCGGAATTTTCATGCTCCGGATTTTCAACTCTGAACAGGTTCGGAAAGAAAACAGAGCATAAGTCCTCAGAGCATAAGTCCTCAGAGCATAAGTCCTCAGAGCATAAGTCCTCAGAGCATAAGTCCTGAAAATTCTGATTTTAGTATCCCGGTTTAATTTTTAATTCAGGCTTGAAAATAGCTACTTGAGTAGTTATTTGAGTGGACTTATTTCTCATCTCCTGCGCAGCTGCAGGAAATGTTGCCTTTCAGGATTTCTCTCCAGTCCCCTATTACATCATGGGTCCAGCAGTCGTCGGCACCTGCGGCTTCTCTCATGACCAGGGCAAAGATGTACGAGAGTTCCTTAACCGTAGCTCCTGCTTCGAGGGCACCCTTAAAGTGTTTCAGGACACAGGGCTTTGATCTGGCTTTGATGGAGAGAGCAAAGCAAATGAATTGATAGGTCTTTTCGTCAATCATCCTTTTTTCGGCGTAGAGCTGATCAATTTCGTCCAGCTTCTGGGTGAATTCAGGGAAAAATTCTTCCAGCATTTTCATTTCTGTGGCTCCTTTTTTTACCCGCATGCTTGCAGGTTCACGCTGTTAAGGCGATATATCTACTATGGTAATTTCATTATTTAAGTGTTAGTTCAAAATCTTTTGAAATCAGTCTCTTGCCATTATATTTACTACATAAATAGACTTACGCATTTGAGGTACAAATTAAACGAATTGACATTAAACGAATTGACATGAAAACTCTTATTTAGAATGCTTAATTTCTTTTATTTATGAGTTATTGCTGTCCTGCTGATCCCGAAATGAAAAAGGAATGGGAAGAAAAAATGCTCCAGGAAATAGATTTTCTGGAAAATGATATCAAAACAGCCAGTGACGTATTCAGTGCTCTCGGACACCCGATAAGACTGAAAATTGCTTACTTTCTTTCCCAGAGAGATCACTGTGTCTGCGAATTGATATTCAAATTGAACGAAAGGCAGAACCTGGTTTCCCATCACCTGACAATTATGAAAAACTGTGGAATCGTTGAGGCTTATAATAGCTCAAAATGGCATTTCTACAGGTTGAACCCTGAATTTGGAAACATTTTGAACATTATATCGCAAATCCAAACCAAAAAAGAATGAAAAGCCAGGCATATAGCCAAGAAATATGCAAAATTAGGAAATACTCGGAAATGAGAGTGGCTGGAAGCTTTAATCCTTACAGCAGCAACCACAGTCACCCTCTTTTGCAGTTTCGTTCGCATCTTTTTTAAAAATTTTATCATATATGTTTTCGCTATATACATTAGTCCACCCTATCTGTGAACCCGCAGCAATGAACATAGCAACTGCGATTGCTTCAGCAATCTCTTCTTTTGCAGCCCCTGCAGCAACTGCCCTCTGGGAATGCGCATCAACGCAGAACTGGCAGCGCATGAGCACTGAAGAGGCAATGGCAATTAATTCTTTTGTTTTGACATCAAGGAAACTGTCCTTGAAAATGGAATTCCTCAACTGTCCATAAGCTTCAGCAGTTTCAGGCAACATTTCATTTAAAAATGACATTTATTTTCCTCCGTTAATAGTTTAGATATTTCCGCAGCAACCTTAATGGCCAGGTTTTCTGCAAAAAGCAGAGTTCCATTGTATGCGGCTGCCTTGATTTTCATTATGAGTGTACAGAAGGTCTTCTTCATCGTTTTGTAGATTTTTTTCAAGGTTTGCTTCTTCTAATAACTCACTCCTTAAGACTATTTTATCCGGTTCTTTCTCTGACATCTTTTCTCTCTTTTTTCTCTCTTTTTAAAATGTATATGCACGCTTGCAATGTTCCATTACATCCTCTATGAGAGCAGCGTAGAAGTTTTCTGGAACCGTAACTTTTTCTTTAACTTTTATAGCCCTGGCCTCGAGGTCTTCTTGACAGGCTAATACTTTGCATCCTGGCAGTTCCTCTATTCCGGCAAGCAGGTGATAGACTCCGTCTCCTGCCAGGTATATTCTTGCATTTCCGGAGCGGGAAGCCAGTTTGAGACCTAAATCCGATCTTGGACTGAAGGGAGGCTTTGTCAGCAGGAACACATCCCGGTGTTCTTGTTTCATATTTATTACTCCTGTCTCTCACTCACTCAGTAGCTGTTACACTAAAGCAGGATAACACAGTCCGAGTTTTCCATTGCTTCAAAAAAATCTACCTCGTCTGTCAGTTCCAGGGTTTCTATCAAAGTTTCCCCGAAGAGGCCCCTCTTAACCAGCGAGGGTTCATGAACAGTCACTTTTAACTCTCCATATGCGTAGAGGATATCTGCAAGGTTTGGTACTCCGAGCTTTCTGCTGTTCTGGCCTGCAGCCGCAAGATAAACGCCATCTCCATAAAGGCCGAGGGTCACACTCATCCTGTTGAGACTTACAACAGCCGCATTCAATGCTCCGAAGGCTTTTTCACTGCCGTAAGGAGCGGTGTCCAGCAAATAAAAAACGGATTCCATTGATCTCAACCTCATCAAATTAGATCGTGGAGCCTTAATCGGCAACCTTACATTGAGAGCGAAATTACCCTATCGCTTTTACTCAGCATTTCCGAAAGTTCATACAGGCTGGTGATTTTTATTCCTGGATAGTAGTCTCTGCAGTTACTTTCGTTACCTTCATTTGTGAGCTCATCTTCTGCTAGGTAACCTCTTGCAGCAGCGCACCGGGCACAGGCTCTGATTACAGCTCCTTTTTCCGCAAGTCTGGAAAAAAGTTCGCCTGCATTAGTAAAGAAAGACGGATTCTGACCCTTTTTAGGAATATGTACTGCATCTAGGTACAGGAATATATTCACCTGATACCGTCCAATTGCATTCTCAGCGAGTTTGCAGGCAATCTCAGCATATTCGGAAACATAAGGACCGTCAGTTAGTGTTATTGTCAGTGTCTTCAAAGGCTCCTCCGATTAAAATGATGTCTCTAGGCAATATTTCTTCAAGTAAGGCGGCTCAAATGTATGCTGTCAGGACCTGCAGATGCTCCTGGTTGGTTGCATATCCCGATTCTTTGAGGGGTGTACATCTGTCCAAGAGAACCTCCCCTCCCATTAGTTTTATGGCAAAGGTATAACAGCTCTGTTCACCGCATTTACTGCAATTTGTCTGAGGCAAGTATTTGTAAATCTCCATGGGTTCGACTCTAACCTTTTCTCTGGGGGCTGGAGCGACGCCTTTTGCAATAGCCTCATTGATAGTATTTTTCAGGTCTTCGAGAGCTTCTCTGGCTTCGCCCTCATTTTTAATCATCGTCATGGTGACTTTTCCAGTGCCGTAAATAGTTGTAATAACTTCCCCTTTTTGAATTATCAGAGCATTTATTCTATCCGAATATCTGCCTCTGGGAAAGAGAGGCTCAAAAATCTTCAAGGCGCCACCTAGAGGAGGAGCCATGTCTGCAATTACCCTGAACTTCGACGAGTCAGCTATACAGGGCAAAAGCTGCTTAACCTCTGCAATTTCTACTGGTTTTGCCTGAGAGAGATCTGCGGTCTTTTCAGCACCTTTTTCGGTCTTATCCTTCAAGAAATTTTTACCGTATTCGCTTAGTCTCACAGTGCCTCCTTCTAACTCGATCAGGTTTGCCTGTTGCAGAACCTTGAGATGGAAATCGAGCATTGTCTTCCCGACTGTCTCTCCTATTTCTTCGGTATTTTTCTCGCCATCCGCCAGGAAATTCATTATCTTCCGTCGGGTGGCATTGGCCATAGCGTTGTTCACCAGCTTAATCTCATTAGGATTTCCAGGCATTTTTAACACCTACCAGAACTATCGGAACGCAATTCTGCGCCTTCTGATGCTTTAAAGGCATCAGAAAGGCCTTTTTTGGGAATCGAATCTAATTCTTTCAAGCCAATTCCTATAATTAATTATGGGATCACCTCATAAAAACCCGAAAGCTGAATATCGAAAAAGATTGATATGAAAATTTAGGGATCGTTTATTAATTCTCTTTTTTAGGGATCGTTTATTAATTCGTTTTCTATTTCACCTTTCTAATCGTTATATCATGTAAGCTGGCGTCGAAGCCACAACCGTTAATCCTCACGCCGTTCTGGTCATGAAGGAAATAGGCATCGATATCTCCAGTCAGCACTCCAAAACTCCCCAGGAATTTCAGGATACTATTTTTGACCTGGCGGTCACAGTCTGCGACCGGGCTAAACTGGCATGTCCTATCTGCAGCACGAATCTGGAGCTTCCGACCAAATTTCCCATAGCAAGGGAAGTGATTCACAAGAGTTTTGAGGATCCTGCCGCAGCTGTGGGATCGGAGGAGGAGCAGCTCAGGATCTTCCGGCAGGTCAGAGACGAGATAAAAGACTGGATTTCCCAGACATTCGGGAGATGATGCCAGGGTTTTGGTCTGTCTGCATGGCACTATTCCTAATTTTTTCTTGATGGCTCACAATGCCAGCATAGTGGCCAGATATCTATGGCCACAGCTGTTGTGAAGACTGCACCACGAAGGTTATCAGCAGTCTCTTCTTGAATATGGCTGAAAGAAGCGTCAGCTCTGGTATGCTGGTCCCTGCGCCGCCAATTATTAATTGCTAGGACTGCTCCCACGCTCATTCCCTTTTCAATCAGCGCCAGTACATGGGAATCATGGTCTCCACTCGGATACGGATGGGAATTACAATAATTGCAGCCACAGGAACTGCAAGGATTGTTTGGCCCTGCGAGGCGAGAGATGATCTCTGTGGGCACTCTAGATCCATATAAATGCAGTTAATTGACTGTAAAACTAAGTTGCAAGTACTCTTTTGTTAATGTTCTTCAAGCTGTCTTGTAACCTTTCGCAACCTTGTAACTTTTCGTAAAATATTTTCTTCTCCAATACAGTGCCACATTCACAAGTCCGATCATAACTGGCACTTCAATTAGAGGACCTACGACGGCTGCAAATGCCTGCCCGGAATCAATGCCGAAAACCGCTACAGCGACTGCAATTGCCAGTTCGAAGTTGTTACTGGCCGCAGTAAAAGAAAGGGATGTTGTTTGTTCGTAGTTTATCCCCAATTTCATAGAGACAAAAAAGGAGATACCGAACATAACTACAAAATAGATCAAGAGAGGCATTGCGATCCTTATAACATCTAAAGGCAAGGTAACAATATATTCGCCTTTTAAAGAGAACATTACAATAATCGTGAATAGTAGAGCATAAAGTGAAATCGGACCTGTTTTAGGAATGAATTTTCGGTCATACCATTCAGCTCCTTTTGAGGGACGTAAGAAGTAACGGGTTAAAAAACCAGCAGCAAAAGGAATCCCCAGGTAGATAGCAACACTTTGGGCAACCTCCCCGATAGAGATATTTATTTCCATACCACTCAACCCTAACCATTCAGGCAGCACGGTTATAAAGAAATAAGCAAAAACGGAGTAAAAGACTAACTGAAAGATAGAATTGAAGGCAACTAGAGCAGCAGCATACTCATTATCCCCATCTGCCAGGCTATTCCAGACGATCACCATGGCTATGCACCTGGCAAGACCAATTAGAATGACACCTACCATAGTATTCCGGATAGTCTCTCAAAAATACAATCGCCAGGCTAAACATAAGAATTGGGCCAATGATCCAATTTTGTAGTAAGGATAAACCTAATACTTTGTGATTCTTGGATACCTTGCCTAATTCCTCATATTTTACCCGTGCCAGAGGAGGATACATCATGACTATTAAACCAATCGCAATAGGAATGGATGTGGTGCCGATAGATAGACTTTTCAAGAAATCTGCAAAGCCAGGATAGACAAAATCAAGACCTACACCGACAAACATAGCCAGAAAAATCCATAGGGTTAAATAACGGTTCAGAAACGATAATTTTGATACAACAGAGTCTTCCAAAACAAACACCTTCTATTTTTAGTGAACCTAATTATTTCTCAGTCAATCGCAGGATCTACCACTTACCTTGATCTTCTTCAGTAGCTCTAAATCTTCTTTACAAACGTTGATTTTCCCCACTTCATCATTAATAATTATTGAAAGAAAGGGAAATTTTTCAAAAGTGTCATCCTTTAATCGATAGTAGACCCACTGGGATTTTTTTTCGGAACCAATTATCTCTGCCATCTTCAGCCTATTTAGATGTCTCGAAGCGTTGGATTGTTTAATGCCTAGAACAGCCTCGATATCACATACACATAATTCACCGTTTCTTAAAAGATTCAGTATTCTTATTCTGTTTTCATCAGCTAACGCCTTAAGTATATTGACAGTGTCCGCAGAAATCACCACTTGTATATGAGTATATGCAATTATACTCATATACTATTTAAAGTGCGGTTTTATTTTTTATTGCTCGCTATGCTGGTGGCTCTGTCAGCTCTGAACTCTAACTCAGCCCTGAGCTTTGATCTGCTGGCCATTTGGCAAGGACAATATCCCATGTATAGAGCCAGGAGGCAAAGATCCAAACAATATTTCCGGCAGTGCCTGGATCTATCCCAAAGACCTTCAGGATTACAATATATGATAGGCCTGTCAGAACTAGAGATGCAATAAGACCCATAATCCCTTTCACCGGCTGGGAAACCTTCTGAGCCGGCCATGTCTCCAGGTTCCATGAGAACATAAAGAGCCACCAGACAAAAAGGGCAAAGAAAAGTCCACCTTCAGGTTTAAAGAAACTCATACCTGCTACACTATAGGCCTGCCAGAAAATCAGACTGAAGGATCCTAAAACTGTAAAAGCCAGAATTCACTTCACTGGCTGAGCGACCTTTTGCAGTGGCCACTTTTCTACCTAGGAAGTAATGTAAAGAGCTGAATTTAAATCCCTTGAATAACTGCAAAATTTGCCATGAACTGGAGCAAATTTATTTCAAAACCTTTTGAAACCAGCCACTTATAATTTCACTTACTAAAAAGAAAACAATGCTTATCCCATCGAACAAAGCAAGCTTTAGTTTTTCCCGCTTCAGATTTCATAACTTTTCAAGGCATGCTCTTTCTTCCAGAGTTAAAAAAAGGCAATTTTCAGCTTTAAGGGTATGGATCAGAGTTTTAAGGTTTTCAAGGGCTTTTTCCCCGGTATTGAACTTGCAGTCCGGACGTACAGGCGTTCTGGACATATCCACGAATTCCCATGGATGGACAAAAATCACAGGAGCTGTTGTGCGCCTGAGCAGCGGGAGAAAAAAGCCAGGAGGCAGCCTTATCACAGAAGAGGTAATCGTAGCAGGAATCCTGATTATTTTGCCTTTTACTCCGCTTCGGGAAAACGGAGGCTTGTATGCTGCAAGGGAGGAGTCGTACAGGAAACCTTCGTCTTCCAGGAGTTTAAGATAGCTTTCCGGGAACTGAAGGTTGGGAGCCCTGAAGGATATCAGCCTCTTTTCAAATTGCCTCAGAACTTTTCCGGCCTTTTTAAGGGCAACTCTGGCTTCTTCTTTTCCCATTCGGTCAAAACGTGCATGGGTGTATCCGTGACAGCCCAGCTCATGTCCTTCTTTCGGAATCCTGTATATCAGGTCCGGATACTGTTCTGCCATCATCCCTGTTACGAAGAAAGTTGCCTTTATCTCTTCTTCTTTGAAGAGATCCAGTAATTTCGGCAGGCCTTCTTCCATACCCCTGGTACTTGTAAGCATGGGGGGACAGTCTTCTTCCACATCAACTGTTATTGTGATATTTTTCATGAATGACCTTTGTATATACCCTGTAAGTCTGTTCATATATTCTGTTCCAATCGTAATTTGAAAGCCCTATGATAGCCTCCTGGGCAAATGAAGTTCTCAGGGCCGGATTTTCAATCAGAGTCCGAAGGTGGGACGAAAATTCCGTAAGGTTATCCGCAAGGTAGCCGTTAACGCCGTTCTTGATGATATCCGAGACCCCGCTATGATTCATTGCCACAACAGGAACCTTTTTTGAAATTGCTTCCAGAATCGAAATTCCGAAGGCTTCGTCAATGGAAGGAAGGGCAAAAATGTCTGCCTGATCCAGATATCCCAGTACCTCCTCCCTGGAAATTTCCCCGGTGAAATAAAAATTTCCGGATAACCCTGTTTCTTCCACTCTTTTTTCCAGGTTTTTTCTAAGTGGGCCTTCTCCTATCATTACAAACAGCAAATTTTTATGTTTTTCCAGAAGAGCAGGAGCAAGGCCCACAATGTTCTGGACACCTTTCTTTTTTGTCATGCGTGCCACAGTAGCGATTACCAGTTTTCCTTCCGTATCATAAGGAAAAGAAACTTTGACGATGCTATCTTCCGAATCAACTCCATTAAAAATCCGATAAATAGGTTTTTTTGTCATTATTTTTGAGTCTTTTTCGACTGCCGAGCTGACAGCAATTATAGCGTCGGCATTTCTCAGGAGCACTTTGCCTGCAAAGTATAAAGCAGGGCTATATAGCGTATGTCCCACAAGGGAATGATTGGTAACTACGACAGGGATCCCAAGTTTCCGGGATGCGATCAGTGCAGACATCCCAATAGGAGAATCCAGTCCGTGGCAATTGATAATCTCGTAATTTTCTTTTTTCAAAAGACCGTAGAGTTCTCTATATGCATTGGGCATGAGAAGACGATGCTGTCCTGGTAAAGGTCTACCTTTGATCCTTATAACTGTAACCCCGTCTCTGATACTGTATTCAGGGACTTCCGGGTAGCTCCTTGTAATAACGTTTACCTCATGGCCGTGCATGCTCAGGGTTTTAGCAAGGGCATGCATGGAATACTCGATTCCTCCTATTTTTGGAAAATACCAGTCGCTGATCAGTGCGACTTTGTGTTTTTCCATATCTTAAACCCTCCGTAATAAAACAGGTACAGAAACCCTATCAGACTGCTGAGCCCATAGGAAATAAAACGCTCCAGAAAAACGAAACTGCCTGCAGAGGCCAGAGGTAGCCCAAAATATAGAAGTAGAGATATTAGACCTCCTTCAACTATTCCAAGCCCTCCGGGGGTTATTGGTAGGAGCCCGAGGAAGAGGTACAATACTGAGACTGCTGCGACAACATACAGAGAGAGAGGAATGTTCAGGGCTAAAGCAATCAGCTTGAGACGTATTACGTCAAGGACCCAGACTGCGCAGGATAAAAGGAGAACAGGAATAAAGGATTTGTTAAGCAGTTTCCAGTTTTGCTTCACTTCATTAAGGAGGGGAGCAAATCTTGCTCGAAAAACCCATACTATTATTCCTGTTGCAAGGAAAGCTAAGAGCAGCAGATAGGTCGAGTTTAACGTTAGAGAATTTATCCGGGGTAAGGATTTGATTTCTAACGAAGGGAATGAGTATAGAACATAAATTAACAACAGGGCAATAGGGATTGCTTCAACTACTCTTTCGAAGAGGATTGTTATGAAAGCATTAGTATAACTTATACCAAATTGTTTATTAGCCCAGAGTATCCTCAGCGGTTCACCTCCTGTCCTGTTTGCCGGGGTGAGGTTGTTTATGAGTATTGCTCCGAAAAGAATAGGAATAAGGTTTGCGGTTTTGAGATCATAGCCAACACACGAGAGCACCTGCTGCCAGCGGATTGCAAATAAGTATACACTCAGCACGTAGGTTAAGAATGCTAGGATAACATACCGTATCCGGGTTTCACTGAGAATTCTCAGGCTTTCTCCCAAAATAGGTACGATCTCTGTCCAATAGATGCGGATCAGAAATAATCCTGCAATGAGCAATAAAAGGGCTGGAATGGCTCTCTTCAAGTTTCCCAGGTTCAACAGTACACCTTCATAAAGGTTTAGAGTGGAATTTTTAGTAAGTAAGTTTTTCCATAAATAATGAATTGTTTCATTTATGATTTTCCCATCAATTGAGATAGTACTTATTCCGGATCCGGAATTATTCAGATTGAAAAAGGAAGATTTTAAATTCTTTTTCTATTTCTTCGAAGTCCGGGATTCATCAAAAGATATCTTTTCTCTTTTATCCTAATCCCCATTCTTCTATCCTACTCCCCATTCTAAATTCAAGCTTTTTTTATATAATACCTGCTATCGTTGTCTTTTCTAATATTTTAAGTCTCAACTTTCAGTTTATTGTTGAATCCTCATTTCCCAGGTACTTTCCCTTTTGCAGATATTGTCTTATATCTTTTATCGAATACTTTTTTGTTCATATGTTATCTGCTTTGAGGACGGTTATAGGGAAAAGATGTACTTACAACCAAAAAATGTGGAAAATAACACTTTCAGTTGAAGAGTTCAATTACTTCTTGATAGACGAATTTCTTGATAGACAAGGAAAAAAGTTGTTTTTCAGGATACAGGAAATATGCAGATCAAAAACAAAAGTTAACTATACTGGCTACCGGTACTTCATTCTCTGCTCTTCAAAAATAAATATCTCCGAGAACTTCAAGCACCTGAGTAATGCCGAAATGTTTGATAATATAGAAGGTGAAAAACTTCTGTACCGTAAGATTGACGGCCAGGTTTCAAACTATACAGAACGCAGATAACGTGCAGATGAATACTCAGACAACCTATAAGAAACATATTAAAAGAAACATGTTAAAAGAAATCGGGACAATTTTCGAGAACTGACATCCATTTTTTCTTGATTCGGTAGTGAGCCATTTTTCCCTTCGTTCGGTAGTGAGATGCTTTATTGATCAAATACTATAAATAAGACCCTTTCGCATCGTCAAAGTGTAATAAATTCCCCCACTACCAGAAATCAAGAGATGACTTTTTGATCCTTTACCTTTTATCGGATAGGTGACAAACGTTTTCTGAATTTTATCGTTTTTCGTGACCTTTATTCTGCGGCATGAGTTTCTGTATTTTTTTTCATTTTGTTATGATTACGAGACTACTTTTTACTTTAACTACTTTTTATTTAACTACTTTTTACTTTACTATGACTGTGGCTTTTGTTTCCGGCATGGATTCCAGGCTGAATGTGTAAGTCCCTGTTTTTTCAAACGTATATGAAAATATTTTCCCGTAGTTGATAGACTTGTTTTCCCACAAACCGTCCTCACTCACAAGCACTGAGGGTCCCTTTGGTCTTTTGAAGTTAACCCATGAAATTGTATCCCCTTTTTTTATTTCGATAAGTTCGGGAACAAATGTTGTTGAGTAAATTACTATTTTTTCTTCATGATGGGAGTTTTCTTCGTTTTCATCGTTTTTCTCTAAATCTTTCGTAGATGATGGTGCTTCTGGCTGAACTTGGGGCTTTTCTACAATGGCGGCTTCGCTGGGTGTTTCAGAGTCCTCTTTCTGCAGCTCAGGGGCATGTACCGTTACTGATCCCTTTATTTCGGGGTTATCTTTGAGGGTAAAGACATAAGTTCCTTGCTCTTCAAAAGTATATGAAAAGGCTTTTCCATAGTACAGGGTTGTTTCTTCCCACAGCCCTTCTGCGCTTACCAGCACCGTTGGAGCTTTTGGTTTCTTGAAGTTGACCCAGGTGACATTCTCCCCGGTGTGTATATTAATCGTCTCGGGTACAAATGTGCCATAAATGACTACTCTGTTAGCAGGGGTATCAGCATTTTTTACAACTACTGTTGCCTCTTTTGCTGCTGCCAAACCTGTTGACATGAAAAGGATTGTCACCATTAGCAGGGCAAAAATTATGGACTTATTGCAGTTTTTCGTCTTAAAACCTCCAGTTTTCACAGCTTTGTCTCAAACTCCTTTTTGGGAATACCACTTTACATTTTGATTTATGTTTCATATAGCCAAAACGGTGCTGTTTTTTCTCCTTATTGTAGGAATGGTTCAGGGGGTTTGCCAGGCAAATGCCTCTGGAATAAGCAAAAAGTACTGGCTATTTTGAACTGCATTAAAAAATGCTGATCTTTTGACACTTCTTTTATCTGTCCATCTTTTTATGAGAAATAAAAGGGAAAAGGTAGATTTCCGTTTCCTTTTCCAGAAGAGAAGAATTTTTTTCAGCGAATTTATATAATCCCTTCAAGTAGTATTGAGATGAGATGAAATCAAAAGCACATATCAGAGTAGAAACCAAACCTTCGCTTCTGGATACGATTTTTCTTTCTGAAAAAAGAAAGAACCTTCTTTTGTTCCTGAAAGAAGAGGGCCCTAAAAGGGGTGAGGACATTAAGGATGTGTTTGATTTTCCCTGGAAATCAATTACCCCTCAAATAAAGAAATTAATCGATTGGGACCTGGTTCTTGAAGATAAGGGAATGTATACCCTCTCCGATATGGGTGCAGTGATTGCTGCGAATGTGCAGTTCTTCTTGAATACACTTTCTATATATGAGGAAAACCTGGATTTCTGGTCTGAGCATGACCTGAGCTCCATTCCTTCCCATCTGCTTACAAGGGTTGGAGAGCTGGGACACATTAAAATTCTGGAGAGGGATCTTTCAAATTTTTTCCTAATTCCGGAAGAGATTACGAAGAATCTGATGGATTCAAAGCGTATCATGTCTTTTGTTTCGGTGTTCCATCCCTCTTCTCCTTTTCTTTATTTTGAATATCTGGAAAAGGGCATTGAAGCTACGGCAATTGTTACGAAATCAATTCTTGAAGTTCTTCAGACTGAATGCAATTCCGATCTCCTATTTATAAAAACAAATAACTCGATCCTTAACAGAGCCCTTATTGAATATAAGCAGGAAATAAAGCATATTCTGAACAATAAGGCTTCTAATTTCCTGGTCTACGAAGGCGACTTAAAACCGATGTCAATGATTGTTACTGATAAGATCTTTTTATTATCTCTCCTGGATAAAAAAGGGAGATTAACAACCCGATTTCTGATTGCCTCCGAGCCTAAGGCTTTAAAATGGGGAGAAGAACTTTTCATGTATTATAAGGAGAGATCGAAGCCTGTGCCTGCATCTTTACCTCCCCTATGAAATTTGGTTCCGCCTGTTCATTGAAATCAGAGGCTTATCGAAATTCTCTTTACTTTATTCCCCGGCCTTTAAAGAAGGTATAGCAGAAAGTTCCTCCGGGTCCGGAAGTCTCATGAAGTTCCTCTATCCCTTTTTTCCAGGCGTTTTCTTTCATCATTTTCATTTCCAGAGCCTGTTCTCTTACACCTTCCACCATGGGAATTATGGTTTTCAGGATAAAACCGTCCACAAGTTCAGGTTTGCTGGAATCTGCATAGACCATTCTGGGTTCAACCTTTACATCCTTGAATCCTGACCCTTGAAGGAGAGGATACAACTGGCGCCCGATAAGGGAATTCCCTTTCATGTGTGCCTGCACGCGAATAAGGCAGTGCCAGGCTTCAAGAGCGTTCTCCCCTTCTGGATAAAAGTAACATGAGCCATGATCGCCTTCAACAACAGTTACAGTGCCTCCGGATTTCAGAAATTTTTTCAGGTTCTTCAGGGCTTCTGCCGGATTTGGAAGATGTTCGAGTACAAAACAGACAAAAATGTGGTCGAAACTCTCCTCTTCAAAGGGGAGAGAAAAGATATCTGCCTGCAGAAATCTGACGTTTTCAATGCCTTTTTTCCTCGCGTTTTCCCGGGCTTTTCCAAGTGACTCAGGAGAGATGTCAACGGACGTGATTTCTGCCTCTGGATTGTTTTTTGCCAGAATTACCGTCTGGGCTCCTATCCCGCAGCCGGCTTCGAGAACCTTTGCTCCGGGCGGATATATCGTATCATGATGGAGAAGTCTTTCAAGTGTTTCTGCCTGTTCTGAAAGACGAAGAGCTTCTCTTTCGGAATAGCCGTGAACATAGTCAGTCATGTTTTCTTTTACTCCCTGTTTTTCCTGCCTGTAATACTCATTAAGTGTCATTAAGTGTCATTAATCAATATATTGTTATCTTTGGAAAATGGGGTGAATGGACACTCTAAAGATGAAGGGCAGGAATCAGCTGACAAACAGTGTCCAATTAAGGTTTTGTAACTAAAAGGAATAAAAGAGATTGAGATTTTTTACTGATCCCTTAATTGTCGCGATCTAAAACATCGGCACAGGGTCAGGAGGAAGAAAGAACAATGTCCGGTCTTAAATGTTTTGAGAGGAGAAACATTTCTTCTCTTCATTGTTAGTCTGATCAAAAAGGTTAAGTCACTCAGATTTTCATTGATATAAATTTACTTTTCGCTACTGCAGGATATTGGAGGTTTGCCCGAGAGAGTATCTCCCCCTCGAGCAATATTTGATAGTTGAAATTGAAAACTGGGGTTTGTTTTTTTGAGTTCTATTTCTAAGACTGCTGTTTTCATTCGTCGTCTATTGCACTGACGTACCTGGGAAATAGGAGCATGTAATTTTCCTGGTAAGATTTTCCATCTTCACTGACATTAAGATTCCACATGATCTCCGGTTCTTTAGCTTTTACTTTTGTTTGGATCGTCTTATTCCTCCTTATTTCGTACTTCTTTTGATGAATTTTATTTTTCTACCCTGACGCTCATCTCCCCGGGGTTGCACATCCCCAGGGATGAGAGCCAGTCGGTGAGGTCTGTCTGCTTTTTGCAAGATCGTAGATTATGTTTCTACCCACTCTAACTAAAATCGAAAACTACGTAAGGATATGGATTCGGGTAATGGATCTTAGTCCTGAAGGTAATGAATTCAGAATGCTTTGTTTTTAAACTGTAAATGGGACTGATTTACTGGCTCTATCCGAGCAGGGAAAAATGAGGCTATATATACGTTCCTGTTTCTGAGCCGAGAAACATTACATTTCCGAATTTTTTGAACTGCCTCCCTGCTTTCGGGAGTAAATTCATTCTTCTCATGTGTACATTTATTTCTTCTTTTTTGAACTCTCTTTTTCTTATTTGTTCATATCATGGAATAAATCCATGTTTTCCTGTCTTTCACCTTTGAGGTAATTTTTTGAAAATTTAACATTTTTTTCCCTTTATGTGTCAATTTGTAAAATTAAGAGTGAAGTTTTTGTTTAATACTCAGACTTAGGACCAGAAAATAAAAAACTGCAATATTGGAAAGAAACCATATGTCTCAAAATCAGTATCAGAATCAGTCCTGAATTTGAAGGACTCGTCCAATTCAGGATTTTGAGTAATAAATATCCAATTTTTTATTATCTGACAGCTATTGGAATGTAAATCGAATTCAAGAAAAAGTTCATTTTCATGTTATTTCTCCAAAAAAAGGTGTGATGGCGCGCATAATAAATTATTTTTTAAAGATAAATACCTATTTATAAAGCCAGCGCTAAGTTTAACCTAAGAACTGAATCAAAATCAGGGGAAGCAACATGTCCAGAAAGAACTCTAGCATTCAACTATGTGAAAATGATCCTGCTTCTGAGGAGTCCCATGAGCAAAGCCACAGGCATGGGCTTTTCGGTTTCCATCTTTCCCTTCACCATCTCTCTCATAAACTCTCTCGTACTCACTCTCACGTGCATTCCCTCGGGCACAGCCATACTCATGGGACTGTAGACCCTTCAATACTTGCTACTAGCAAAGGGCTCCGGGCTGTCAAATGGTCTTTTATAGGCCTGATGATCACAGCCGTTCTGCAGATCATCATAGTTTTTATGTCGGGCAGTGTTGCTCTTCTTGCCGATACCATCCATAACTTCGGGGATGCATCAACTGCAATTCCTCTTGCGATAGCTTTTTCCCTGGCCAGAAGAAAACCAAGCAAATGCTTCTCCTACGGATACGGCAGGGTAGAGGATCTTGCAGGTATAATCATTATTTTCCTTATCCTTTTCAGTGCTGCAGTTGCGGGTTATGAGTCTGTGAATCGCTTCTTAAACCCACAGCCTGTAGAGCATTTGCAGGCTGTAGCTATTGCCGCAATCATAGGGTGTATAGGAAACGAGGTCGTGGCCCAGTTCCGGATGAAGGTTGGAAAGGAAATCGGGAGTGCAGCTCTTATTGCAGATGGATACCATGCCAGGGTGGACGGTTTCACAAGCCTTGCAGTCCTTATCGGGGCAGCCGGCGTCTGGATGGGATATCCTATCATTGACCCTCTTATTGGCATGTTAATCACAATCGCCATCCTCAAAATAGTTCTTGATTCGAGCAAACTTGTGTTTACTCGCCTTCTTGACGGCGTTGAGCCTGAAGTTATCGATAAGGTCCAAAATATTGCTGAAAGTGTCGAGGGCGTTTATGAAATTACGGACCTCAGGGTCCGCTGGATAGGCCACAGGCTCCATGCAGAGATCAATGCCTCCGTTTCCCAATCACTTTCTGTTGAAGAGGGGCACGAAATCGCCAACGCGATAAGAGAAAAGCTTCTGGAGAATTTTTCTTACCTTTCCGGCACCACCATTCATGTGGATCCCCTTACAGCTTCAGGAGAATGCTGCCACTGTGGGCCTGAAAATTCTGAAAAGAGACATCTAAAGCATACACACGTTTTGAATGCTCACTCGCAATAAAGCTTCAGGAGATCTCGGGTCTCTTCCGAGTTTCTCTTTGTTCTCATTTTCCTCTGTTTTTCCAGCTTGTTCTTTTTGCTTTGTCTCTACATCGTACTTTTGCCTCTACATCATACTTTTTGTCTCTACATCGTACTTTTGTCTCTACATCGAGCTTCTTATCGTATTCCGGTATCTATTGAAACTTCAAGGTAAACGGTTTTTCCAGGCAAAATCTTAATTTTTGCTGGCAGGTCTGCCGTGCTGTCAATCCCCAGAGGCTTCATGTCCACAATGTATGTTCCGGCTTCAAGCTCTGTTTTTATATACCCTTGAGGATCAGGGCTGAGCTCTTTTAAGAGTTTTTTTCTGTCCTCAGTATAGATTTGGATCGTCCTTGCAGAATAAATTTCTGCTTTCTGTGAGTCTGAGATTTCGCAGGGCTCTAAAGGGCAGAGAGGACCTATTGTGACATTTACCTCAAGAACACCAGTTTCAGGTTCCTTTCCAGTATCCTGTTCGAGGCATCCTCCTGCAAAAAAGGCTAAGAGAAGAATTCCTGCTGTAATTATTCCTACTCTTGTTTCTGCCATATCTGTTCCTATTCTGCCATGCCTGTTCTTGTTAGGGTGGAATTTTTTTATTAGCCGTGCACTCTGTATTCGATTTTTCCCTCTATTTTTATCATGCTGTAAACACTACGTCTACTCTTTTTACGTCCCACAAAGACCCCAGTTTTTCCATGATATCCTCTTTTATTGCCGAAGCAAACTGGTGATCTGCAGGCAAGTCTACAACTACTCTCACCACTCCATCTTCAACACTTGTTTTAAGGATAAGATTTGTACGGATAATGTCAAGGCCAGTTAGCGGATTCATGACATGTTTGAGCCTGCGCCGGACTACTTCTTCGGTCGTAGGCTCCTTTTCGGCAACAAGCCCGTGTTTTTCTTCATAGTCCCTGATTGCAGCACGCAGACCCTCAACTGCAAGCACGGAGCAGTGAGCTTTGATCGGAGGAAGCCCTCCAAGTTCTTCAGAAGCCTGTTTCCAGGTTATTTTCTTTGCTTCATCGAGAGTCTTTCCACGTGCAAGATCTGTTATAACCGAGCCTGTGGCAATGTTTGAAGCACAGCCGTAGGATTCGAATTTTATATCCTCAATAGCCTTTGTCTCGGGATTGACCTTAATGTAGACTGCAACCATGTCCCCGCATGCAGGGCTTCCTTCAAGGCCTTTTCCATCAGGGTTCTCAATCTTTCCCACATTATGTGGGTTTCTGAAATGTTCCAGAACTTTTTCGCTGTAAGGAAACTTCATCGTCTCACCTTTCTCTCCGTCTCTAATTTTCTTTTTCTACTCTTCTTTTTCTACTCTTCTTTTATCCTGCTTCCCTTGACTCTACTTCCCCTTGTGCTATCTTTCCACCTTTTCCATCTTTCCACCTTTTCCAGCTCATTTCCTTGCAAGAGGGCTTATTTCCCTGAGCCTTGCCACTATCTCACTCATGGCGTCAATAGCCGCATCAGCGTCTCCCATGCTGTTGTAGCGCCCGAAGGTAAAGCGCACCGAACCGTGAGCTCTCTCATGGTCTCCTCCAATACCTCTGATTACGTGACTGGCTTCAAGGGACCGACTAAAGCAGGCTGAACCTGTGCTTACTGCAAAACCTCTCATATCCATATGCAAAGTTACGGATTCCCCTTCTACGTAGTGAAAAGTCAGGTTTGCATTCTGAGGCAGGCGTTTCGTCCGGCTTCCATTGAGGGTAACATCCGGGATCTCGGAAAGGGCTCTCTCAATTATCCGGTCTCTCATGGTCTTAAGCTGTCTGGTTTCTTCTTCGGTTACAAGTTCCACAGATTTTGCAAAGCCTACGGCTCCGGGTATATTTTCTACCCCTGCCCTCAGGTTGAACTCCTGAAAACCTCCGTCCATAAATTTGTTTATTGGAGTATCTTTCCGGATGTAGAGAGCACCTACTCCCCTCGGGCCGTGAATAGTGTGAGCAGACAGGGTAATCAGGTCTACTGGCAGTTCCTTCACACTTAGAGGGAGCCGGGTAAAACTATGGGTAGCATCCGTATGCAGGAGTACATCTTTTTCTTCACAGATTTCTGAGATGGCCTTCAGATCCTGCACTGTTCCTATCTCCTGGTTTCCGTGCTGGATCGAGACAAGAACTGTTTCTTTTGTGATTGCTTTTTTTAGCCCTTCGAGATCTGCAAACCCCTCTGAATCCACATCTAGAAAAGTTACGTCAGATCCCTGCTTCTGGAGAGCTTTTGCCGTATTCAGTACAGGAAAATCCTCAATTTTCAGGACGATAATATGCTTTCCTTTTTTTTCCTTAAGGGCCCAGGCCACCCCTTTAAGTGCAGTGTTGCTTGACTCAGTGTCACCCGAAGTGAAAATAACTTCATCTGAATTTGCGTCGAGTTTTGAAGCTATGCCTTCACGGGCTCTTTCGAGTCCTTCTTTTGCATCAATGCCCATAGAATAGCCAAATTCAGATGTAGCTACAGCGTAAGTATCAAAAAAGTAAGGTTTCATCGCCTCAAGTACCCGTTCATCCAACCGGGTGCATGCGGCGTTGTCAAGATAAATCATATTCTCAAGTATTTTTCTTCCTCCTCATGTCAGATAGTAAAATTCTAAATTTGAGTTCTATTCTAGAATTTCCAGTAAATTCAGAAAATTCATGATTAGAATCCTGATTACATAGTCATGTACATACAAATGGAAAGCTATTACTTTACAAATTAGTCCGCTTTAACGAGCGAAAAGAAATCTTACTTCTCCATAAATTAGTCCTCTCGAGCGTAGCGAGAAGGACACCGTTCTCCCGAAGCGGAATTCGGGTGACTCAGATAAAGAGACTTACGTTCGCATTCCTGGCTTCCTGAATATACGACCCTACAGCTCCCCATTCGTCGATCCATTCCGTCCGAAGTTCTTCTTTTTTTATGTCCATGATTTCCATGGTCATTTCACAGGCAATTATCTTTCCGCCAAGTTCTTTGAAATCATTCATCAGTCTTTCAAGCGAAGCAACATTGGCTCTGTCCATTCTCTGTTTGACCATCCACCTTCCGAGTCCCAGCATGTTCATCTTGGAAAGAGGTCCCTTTTCAAGCTCTCCTTTCTTCAACCTCATAAGTCCCCAGAAGGTGAAGTATATCGAGGCTTCCATACCCATTGCCAGGGCACCGTTCCCGATTATAAGTGCACTGTATACTTTGTCCATATCTCCACTGTGCAGGATAATGACTGTCTTTTCCCCCATTTTCCTCCCCTCTTCCGGCTCTATCTCCGGATCTTTATCTCCCACTCTTTTCCTCCTTCTTTATCTTCAATTTCCAGCACCTTGAATCCCATTGCCTCGCAGGCCATAGGAATCTCTTTCTTGGATGCCGGATGCGTGCCCTTTATAATTACAAGATCCCCTGGAGAAGTTTTCTTTAACGCTTTTCTACACTCAACCAGTGGAACCGGGCAGGTCTGCCCGCGGACATCTATTTCCATTTCTGCCACTATTCTTACCCCCAAAGTAAGAGAAACGGAAGGACCCTGACAACATTTGTGTTGTCTGTTCCCGGATTCGGTATATTTCAAAAAATATGTCATCGTTTTGTATTGAAAATATTATTTGGGAATAACCCTTAATATTCTTATTCGAAACTGTCTTTCTCTTTAAAGTTCTCTCCTTATCTTTTTGGCGATTTCTTCCAGATTAGTAGTGTCGGGTTCTGTCCATACTATTGATTTTATCCCTCTTCCCCCATCTCCCTTCTTCCTTGGAATAACGTGTACGTGTACATGGGGAACTTCCTGGCCGGCAACTTTTCCGTTATTGATACCTATATTCGACCCTTCTGCCGAAAGCGCCTTCTCAACTGCAGTGGTAACTTTCCTTACAGCTTCAAAAAGCGAGGCAACATCTTCCGCATTCATATCCGTAAAGATGCTGAAGTGTTTTTTAGGAGCCACCAGAGTATGCCCTTCGCTTGCCGGGTAAATGTCAAGAAATGCAAAAACGGCATTATCTTCATATATCTTATTCGAAGGAATTTTTCCTGATATTATTTTGCAAAAAAGGCAATCTTCTGTCATAACTGTATCCCCTTAGAGTTTTAAGAGGTACACTTATATCAGGGTTCTGTTTCTTTCTTAATTTATTGTTACAATTCGAAAAATTAGATCTTGTAAGACGAACTGTAAATACTTTCCCGACTTTAATATTTATCAGGAGAGTGAGGTTTTCATGATCGGTTACATTGCAGGCGCACTGACAACTATAGCTTTTGCCCCCCAGCTTCTAAAAGCCCTGACTACGAAATCCACAAAAGACGTATCTCTTATGATGTTACTTTGCTCGACTTCAGGCATGGTTCTCTGGCTGTTTCATGGAATTCAGGTGAAAGATCCCGCAATTGTTGTTGCAAACGGCATTTCTATTGTACTTGCTTCCTCGCTTCTGGGGCTCAAAATCAAGAATGACTACGCCAATCATATTTTCAAGTTAGACAGAAATTTCAGAAAGTCCAAAAAGCGTTTCCTTTCTTCCCGAAAATAAGTATCGAATGCTCAACTATATATCTTAGAATAATTAAATTCAATTATATATCTTAGAATAATTAAATTCAATTTATTAAATCCTTGTATTTTGTTACTTTGGTATGGGGGAATAATTATGGCTAAAGTCATAACTGGCGCATTAATAGGCATGGTCTGTACTTTTATTTTTTATTTCATTCCAGGTGTAAGTATTATAGCTCCTTTCCTGGGGGGTTTTCTAGGCGGCTATTACGCAGATGGAGATTTTGGAGGAGGTCTTGAGACCGGAGTGCTGATGACTATTTTCATGATCATTCCGGGGTTCCTTCTCGGAGGGATTCTCGGATCAATACTCAGCGAGGTTCCTGTTCTTGGAGGGTTCGTAGTTGCCTCTGCGTTTATAATCACAATGATCATTGTGGCTCATACAGCTGTGATCGGTATAATTGGCTCGATAATTGGGGCCGTACTGGCAGAAAAAAGAGCAGTATGACAGTTAGGCTTCATTTTTGGAAACCAAAAACTAGCCCAGAGAACAATGAAAAATATCTTTTGGGTTAAGGAAGCTAATATTCTTTTTGAAACAGTGAGAAAATAGGTTATGAAGAAAAAGTAACTTTTTCAAAGCTTTTTCTTCAATATGAAATATTCTATAAGGATCATGAACAAAGGCAGGGAAATAGCCATTAGAATTTTAGCCATTCCCATTGGTTTTTTTGTCTTGATGCCCTCTTTTCCTGCACTTGCATTCAAAATCGATTTTCCTTCATCCTCCAGGCTTTTCAGATTCTCCTGAATTAATGCTTCTACCTGGGTTTTGTTCTCTTCTATATTTTCTTCAATGCCATTATATCCCGTTATTGCAAATGGAGAGAATCCAGCCGTTTCTGCCTTGAAATACAGATATTTACTGTCTTCCCCTGAAAGACTGGTTGGGAGTTCATTCCATTTCTTGTCATTGTACCTACTCAGGATAATTGAAGACTTGTCAACACCTTTATCCTGCACCCAAGATTTTTCAACTCTGAAATTTATGACTGCGTTTTCGAGATTACCTGCATCGCTTCCATACCCACCATTTCCAACCCATATATTGAGGTAGTTATAGACCTCGCCTTTAGGTGCATCCGGGGTGAGAGTGGATTTATTTTTCAGCATTTCAACAATAGTTGTTGTCTTGCCAACAGTCTTCTTTGAATTAAAGCTCAAACTTACAATAGCAGTAGCGTTATTTGGGAACTCAAACTCAATAAATTTTCCACTTGTAATGAAGACCTGGGAAAGTTCCTTTGCTTTGACGTTCTTTGCAGGCTCAGGGGAACCACCTCCAACGCCGCCACCAGAACTTGATTTTGACCTGGATCCAGAGCTTGACCCTGAACCTGAAGAACTTGAACCTGAACTTCCGCTTGAAGTGGTTTCTTTGGCTACCTTTACAGTTTTTGTGAGTTCATTGTTTGTTTCGTCTTTTTCACGTACAGCAGTTCCGGAATCTATCATAAGTTTTACTTCGATTTGCTCTTCGACTTTAGGGGCCCAGAAAAATGTGCCTGTTGTTGTTCCACCTGCATCAAGGGCAGGTACCAATATTTCCCCGGAAGTTCCGTTGGTTCCATTGATCTCATATTTTAGGTCGCATCTCGATGAAGCTCCAGGTCCATTGTTCTTCATAATTACTGTGAAAGTAATATTCTCCTCCGGTTCTGGGGCTTCCGGATTTACAGAAAGCGACTCTATAGTCAGATCAGGAGGTATGGCTGTAGCGTTTACTTTATTTGCTAATCGGTTGTTATTTTCATTACTTTCATAAACTGCTGTTCCAGAATCAACAAATACCTCTACCTTCATCTCCCCTTCTTTATCCGGGGTCAAGGAAAATACAACATTTGTTGTGGCTTCTTCTGAAAGGGGTAGAATAGGATCACTAATATTCTGCCCTTCAGGGTCGTCATTAATGTAATATTTTGCCATAACCGCTTCAGCGGGAGCTGTACCCTGATTCTTTACTCTCACGGTGAAGTTTAAGCGCTTTCCGATTTGGGGTGTATATGATTCAGGCACGATAGATTCAATTATCAGGTCCGGAAGAGGGTCTTCTGGATGTTCTTCTGTTACCGTTACTGTGGCTGTTTTCTGGTTATTCCCCTCATTGCTTTCCCTTGTCGTGTTGTCTTCATCGACTACGGCTTTTATCTCTATGTTTCCTTCAGATATCGGGGTCCACGCATATGATTCCAGGCTGCTACTTTCTCCACTGGGAAGTTGAGGAACATTCCGTTCTTCTTTAAGACTTCCATCGATGTAGAGTCTCAATTTCGTCTCTTTTGAGGTTGCTGTTCCCTGATTTTTCACATTTATTCTTATACTCTCTTCTTCTTCTTGTTTGGGGTTTTCAGGATAGTCAAAGGTATCTATTACCAGATCCGGAAGTCCGAAAGTTAGTGACTCTTTTCTTTCGTTATTGTTTTCATCACTTTCTTCCACTGGACTTCCTTCGTTTACTTTTGCAGTTATCTCCACTGTACCTTCTTCAGTCTTTGAGTCCCATGAAAACAATATTTGTTCATTCTGTCCGGCTTCGATTTCAGGAACTTCACTCTCCCCTATACCGCTTCCATCGCTATAATACGCCAGATTCGTTGCTCCTGAAGTCCCATTTCCCTGGTTCTTTACTGTTGCTGTAATAGTTACCGTTTGTCCTGGTTCTGGATTTCCTGGATTAAAAGAGAGATCTTCAATTATCAGATCCGGAAGTTCGTTACTAGAATTTCCATCGTCTACGGTATCATTTCCATCCGCAGCAGATACAATGCCGGGCATTATTCCGGGAATTATTAGTATTATTAAAAATACAGAAATTAAATAATCGAAAAAATCGGCTTTCATTTTCATCGGCTTCCGCCCCCAAATTCGTAAACAGAAACGTCTGGTACATCAGTGACTTATTGACGAACAATCATAATTCATAGAAATAAAGTTCCTGATTTTCAATTCTAGTAGATCTTCTATTAAATTATTTATCAAGACATTTATACGTTGTCCTATATACAATCCTTGCAGTATAATTTTTTCATGCTTTACTATTTTAACTCTAACTATCTCATTTTATGTAACCTTTTCTAAACTCCTAATGTAAGGATGAACTTTATTCTACCGATTTTTTCCTTTTATCTCTGGCTTTACTATCTCCTTAAATATCAAAAATAATGGAATGTATAGTTCTCACATTAAAAATTGACACTTATAAGTTAAGAAATATGAATTTATAGTCTCATCTCGAAATTCCTTCACATCTAAACGAAAAAAGAACCACGGAAAGCACGGAAAACGCGGAAAAAAGAAGTAAGGGCACAGTTCTTCCGTGCCTTCCGTGTCTTCCGTGGTTCCTGTGTCCGGATTGAGTTCTTCCCTGCCCTTTTAAAGTATGAAAATAAAGTGAGTAAAAACCACGGAAAGCACGGAAAACACGGAAAAAAGGAATTACGGGCACAGAGTCTTCCGTGCTTTCCGTGTCTTCCGTGGTTCCTGTGTCCGGATTGAGTTCTTCCCTGCCCGCGTTTTTCAACAACTACAAAACTTCAATAATTTAAATACAATGTGGAGTTCGTATAAACTATAAACTGTTTTTACCAATGTAATTAATTCATGACTTTACTATAATTGAAAGATAACAAAATAATAAGGGTAGAAAAAGGGCTCTTCGCTATTTTGTGTGGGTAACTTATATTTCGCTCCTAAATGTTGAAGTAGTATGTATAAAATGTCGGAACAGTTGTTGTTGAAAATCACATTCAGACGTGATGTTTCTTTATTTAATCTGAATACTTTCTAACTAAGCAATTATTTTCAACCAATACAAAACAGCGAAGAGCCATAAAAAGGATAGAATGAAAGGGTCAAGTAAACAGGCCGAGTAAAAAAAGGAGGTAGAAAAAGGTAATATAAAGTAAATTCTCAAAGAGTAAAAAGTGAAAATGAGAGAAGAATTTAGACTATCAGGTATTTTCTATCTTTGATCTGAGCTCTGCTATCGACTCCGAGTATTCCGGCAATCTCTACCCCTTCACTTCCTACTTCTGCAAGCTGGTTGTAGATTTCGGCTCGTGATATATACTTTTCAGTCCTTGTTCCATCAGCTTCTTCTATTTTGATGGTTATCTCTTCTTTATTGTGTCCTTTTGCCAGACACTCCTGAACAATTACCCCGTATTGCTCGGCAATAACTTTCAGACAGTCAAAAATCTGATTTGTGGAAATTGCATCCTCTTCGTCAAGCAGTACTTTTAAAAGAGTATAGGTGCGGATATTTGTCCTGAGATAATCCTGGACTCTTTCCGGAATTCTTCCCAGACTTTCCATATCAATAAAAGCCCCGAGTTCTTTATCGGCGGTAATTTCCTTGTTATCCTCATATACAAAATATCTAAATTCTCTGCCTTCTATCCTGTATTTTCGATTTGCTTTTTTGTTTTCAAGGATTATGCGAACGTTTTTCTGGTTGTCGTATTCTAGGAAGCTTACAATAAAATCGGATAGGTCCTGCATTTTAATTTTTTCTTCTTTTCTCAGGATGCCCGCTCGTGTCCAGCCCGGCAGGCTCAAGTTTCCAAAAAGTTTTTCTACTGTCAGGGACTCTTCTGCAAACTCGAGTCTATAGTAATACTGCAGGCCTGAGATCGAACCTTCCATCTCTCCCGAAAGGCCATTTACACTGCTGGAAAGCTCAAATCTCTTTTCGGCTCCGTAGATCCCTGAGATTAAGAATCCGTTGAGGACTTCCAGGATTCTGCTTTCAAATTTTTTATATTCATGAGTGTTTCCACTTTCGATTTTTCTGTACTCGGCTTCGAGGACTTCTCTTTTTTTCTTAAGATTCTCATTGCAGGTTTGGAGGATTGCATTGGCGCAGGGTACAACATCCTCAATATCCACTTCATTCACTAATCTTTTGAGTAGTAAGCCGAGCTTCTCTTCAAAATTGTTCATTCCATTTATTCTGCTGTTCAATTCGTGGAGCGCTTCTTTATGCTTGCACTTTATTTCTATTATGGAATTCTCCAGTGGGATTACTCTGGAAGTTATATCTAAAAATGTTTTCAGATCCTCAATGAAATCCCTCTGTACAGGCAGTTCCGTAGAGTCCTGGTAAATATATTTCATGAAAGCACCCTGGAGAGCTAAACAACCCTTCAAATATTCTATGACCTATAGCTATATAATATTTTATCCAAGATCTTATTTCATTTTTAAAAGGCGTCTTTCTCTTCTTACGTGAACATATGCCTTACTCTATACTTTCCCTAGATGGCCGAGAAGGGCTCGACCATCTATATATTTGACAGAGCTCTATTTTTTATAGCAGAACTTTTCGGACAGGGTCCAGAATCTCATTTATGTATTTTGCAGCTGAATTTTTAAGGTCCATCGGATGGACGCTTTCTGCCACAAAAGCATTTTCCATTTCGGAGTAACTGGAGTATGTCAGGTTTCCGCCAAACTTTTCAGGTCTCTCTATAACAACTGTTTCGTATCTGGGAAAGATATGATAGCGGAAAAGAGCAAGAATCGGGTTTTCTTCCACATCTCCCATTTTACAGAAGGCTTTCTTAAACTTTCTGTAGATCTCTTCTTCGGTATCGTCAACTGAAATGAAATTATCCTTTGAGGAAGCCATCTTGGTTCCGTCTAAGCCGAGGAGAATTGGGGTGTGAATGCAGATAGGCGTTTCGAATCCCAGGCTCTTCAAGTTTTCGCGGGCAAGCATGTGGATTTTCCTTTGATCAATACCTCCAACTGCGACATCAACTTCGAGCATGGCAATGTCAACAGCCTGCATCAAGGGGTATACCATCTGGGAGACTGTCGGGTCATCCATAGCGCGGCCAACTTCGTCCATGCTCCTGCGTGCCCTGTTAAGAGTTACTGCCCTTGAAAGTTTGAGAACATTTAGCATGTACTCGGCTTCCAGCTGGTAGTCCGATCCATACACAAAATCAGTTTTCTCTTCATCAAGCCCGAGAGCAATAAAGCAGCGTCTGTTATAGTCTGCAATCTTCCGGACCTCTTCAAGCGTACCTTTCTTATTTAGATAAGCATGTACATCTGCAAGCAGGACAGTAATTTTGAATCCGGCTTTTTGCAAATCGATTAGCTTGTTTACTGTAAGGACATGCCCCATATGGATTTTCCCGCTGGGTTCGTATCCTACATAGGCACAGGGGACTTCTTTTTTGTTAAGAAGTTCTTCAAGTTCTCCCTCAGTTACGATTTCCTGAACATTTCTTTTTATAAGTTCGAGTCTATCCATTGCCTCTACATTCCTAACTTTTCTTTTCTTATTCTCAAAAACTCAATTTCTATTAATAAGTTTCTCTAAAAACGCTATTCCTTCTTTTGATTTAAAGTTAGGAATGTCCCAGTTTTGAGTAACTTTTCTACGCAGAGATTTTGTTTCCTTGCCAAGAATCGGGTTAAAACCAGAGATTTCATGTTCCTCTGTAGAAATAAGAATTCCTCTCCTCTGCCAGGCAGGAAGTGTCGCAAGGTTGATCCCTCTCTCAAAAAGCATTTCGTGGATTTCCCACTCCTTTTTTCCTTTCAGATGCTTTGAAGCCTCATCCTTATTCATTCCTTCATTTCTCAGAGTGTAGTAACCCCAGGAAGCTACAAAATTGCGCCAGGCTTCAAGTTGTCTCCAGTGAAAATAAGCAGGAATCTCCTCTTTTTGAAGAGCCACTATTCTAGAATCAAAAGCCACAGGTTCTTCAAGCCGCAAGTTTATTGTAAGAGCACTTCCCAGAAAGCTTGCCGCGATAGAGTCAATTTTTTCTACCCTCCCTTCAAATGAAAGCTCCATGAATAGAAAACTTATCTCATCCGAAAAAGTGTAGGCAGAGAGGGGACTTAAACCGCTTTTTTTAATGAAAAGTTCGGCAGTATCCGCCATTGCCCTGGCGAAGGTTTGATCATAGGGTTTTTTAAAGCCCAGGCCCGAAAGCGTATTTCTAAAATTCCTGCCGTCAGCGCGCACAACCACAGGAGGGATACAGCGCATTTCAGCATAGATTTCCCGGCTTTTCATATATCTTTCGAAATTTATCAATCTTCTTTTCGCTTCTTGTATCTCTGGATAACGTCTCTTACTATGATGATATCTGCTGCCGTTATAACCCACCGGTAAGGAATAATTATACCTCTGGTGTTAAGGTCAAAAAGTTCCCTGTTAATATCCGAAACAGCAAGGCCGGTAATTTTTTGTTCCTCTATATCAAGTACGAGATCCTGTAACTTTCCGACATAAACACCGGTATTTGTGTATATGTTTAAACCAAAGAGTGATGTAAGTTCTGCGCGCATTATATCCCTGCTTTGTAAATTAATTTAAATCTTTCTCCTTACCTTATAGGAAAAACATACTTATATATCTTACAGTTTTACTGGCTTATAGTTACTAATTTTCTGTCGTTTTTTCAGGTAAAGATGGTTTTTCAGTCATTTTTATTATAATAAACATTCGTATTTAAGTTAACGAGAGAAATGAAGGTATTTCAGCCTTAAATTCTTTTTCCAATATCGAAATGAAAAAGAGACAGCTTTAGTTTCATTAAGTCGTATTTACAGTTATTTGCTCACAGAGGGCAACTTTTGTTTATTCTTTTTGCCATTACATAGCATAACGAAAACGAAAATGGATATCTTTTTATAATTTTTATAGCTCACAGGTAAATTACCCATGAGCAGGACTCTTTAGTCTTTTATAGCCTTTTCTTTTTACTCTCATCTGCTTATTTTTCGTATCCAGTTTATTTTTATTGTTTTTTATATTTCCAGCTCTGAAATTACTTTTCTAATAGTTTCGGCGGATTTTCTGAGGATTTCATGCTGATTCTGATCTAGTTTGAGTTCAAGGATTTCTTCAACTCCGGATGCTCCAAGTTTCACAGGCACACCGAAATAAATTCCTTCCTGCCCGTATTGTCCTTCAAGATAAGCAGAAGCCGGGAGCACTCTCTTTGAATCTTTAATTACAGCTTCCGCCATAGATACGATGGCTGAAGAGGGGGCATAAAAAGCACTTCCTTGTTTCAGAAGCTCCACAATTTCAGCTCCTCCGTTTACTGTTCTCTCTACCAGTCTGGAAATCGTATCTTCCGGAAGCAGATCAGTAAGTGGAATCCCTGATACTGTCGTATACCGGGGAAGGGGTACCATAAGATCCCCGTGTCCTCCTATAACCATTGCCTGCACATCCTTTTTTGAGCACTTCAGCTCTTCTGCAATAAAGCTTGCAAAACGTCCCGCGTCCAGAACTCCGCTCATTCCGAATACTTTTTTTGTCTCAAATCCTGTTGACTTCATAGCTACATAGGTTATAATGTCAAGTGGGTTTGTGATATTCATTACTGTAGATTCCGGAGCATACTTTGCAATATTTTTGGAAACTTCTATTATTATTTTGGAGTTTGTTTTGATCAAATCTTCCCGACTCATTCCGGGTTTTCTGGCGATTCCTGCTGTAATAATTACGAGATCAGAGTCTGCGATATCTGCATAATCATTACTCCCTAATATTGAGGTATCATAACCTTTTATCGCCCCCGCTTGCATCAGATCAAGGGCTTTTCCCTGCGGCATACCTTCCACAACATCCGTCATGACTATTTCGCCAAGTTCAAGTTCAGCCAGCCGCTGGACTGTAGTTGCTCCCACATTTCCTGCACCAATCACGGAAATTTTAGTCATTACTTGCACTCCTGTGTCAAACAATTAATTTTTAAGAATGATTCTTTATCTTCTGAAATTGAAAATTTCTCTGTACATTGGTTATTATTACTGGTAAACTATTATTTGAATATTTATTTTTTGTCGTCTCAATTTGAAATATTTTTTATATTCTTCCTCTTAAATCATTGTTTTCCTTTCGAATACTTTCAGCCATCATGCAGTATTTTTATTAAATATTACTCTCAATGATACAGGGAAAACATGTTGAATAATACATATATCCATATTCCGGGTGTAGGGAAGAGCCTTGAACAAAAAATCTGGGCTCAAGGAATACGTACATGGGAAGAGTTCCTTGAGATGGAGGAAAAAATTCCAATACCTTCTGCCCGGAAAGTCCGAATCTGTGAAGAGATAAAGAAATCTTCTGAGCGTCTAGCCTCAAAAGATTACTGTTTTTTTTCGCAATGTCTTCCTTCTGCGGAACACTGGAGAGCCTATCCTGTATTTTCCGATTCTGTCGCATTTGTGGATATCGAGACAACAGGGCTTTCTCAGCACAGGGATAAAATAACCGTTATTGGAATTTATGATGGGAGAGAGTCAAAGACATATATAAAGGATATAAACCTTGATGATATTGTGGAGGAGTTCTCAAAATACAGACTACTTGTGTCCTTCAACGGTGCGCGTTTTGATCTTCCTTTCATAAAGTCCGAATTTCCTGATATTGAATTCAACCAGCTCCATATAGATCTCATGTATCCATTAAGGCGAATAGGATATAGAGGAGGTCTCAAAAATATCGAAAAGCTACTCGGGATTTCCAGAAGTGAAGATACTGAAGGTATAACCGGATTTGATGCTGTCAGGCTATGGAAACAATATGAGAGAGGAAATCAGGAAGCTCTGGACATCCTTGTTAAATATAACAAAGAGGATATAGTAAATCTGAAAACTATTATAGAGCTTACTTACCCTAAAATGGTTGAAAAAACTCTGAAGAACTCTGAAGGTCTGAGAGGTTAGACCTCCAGCCTGGAATTAGCCTGGAATTGATAAAAGGCAGAAATATCAGGCAGCAGGTATATATTTTCTGTTGTATATACTTAGGTTGCTGTTCTTAGATTCTGTCTAATGATACATTGCCAGCCCTTTGGAAAAATATTGTCCGCAGTTTGAATGTTATCTGTACGCTTGGTAGAAGGGGAATTTAATGGAATTAACACTGAAGTTCGGGGATAAAGTCGCTGTAGCAGATGTAAGGAAACTTCATGACATGGAAGATGTAGTGTTTGATAAAGAATGGTTTGAGAGAACAGAAGCAAGAAATAGAGATCTATATTACATGTTCAGGGACCTTGCTAAAAGTGATGCTGATCGGCAGGCAATTAAAACCAATCACCTGAGGTACGACATTACTGTAATACCTGCGGGAATGCTCGGGTCGGAGTTTATCAAAACCGTAGGTCACTACCATCCTCAAGTTCCAGGGACAGATGTTTCTTATCCTGAAATTTATCAGGTACTTGAAGGTTCTGCTACTTATCTCCTGCAAAAGGTGGAACACGATAACGAGGATAATGTTCTGGATGTCGCAGTTGTCACAGCAGGAAAAGGAGATTTAGTGCTTGTCCCTCCCGGATACGGGCATGTGACCATAAACGCTTCTGACAAGACTCTTGAGATGGCAAACTGGGTTTGCCGTGATTTTTCTTCTGTTTATGAACCTATAAAGAGGCTTTCCGGAGCTTCCTACTTCCTTCTCGAGGATGGCTTTGTCAAAAATCCCCTTTACAGAAATATTCCATCTATTCGCTATCTTAAACCTCTTCCCTCTGATGACCTCGGGCTGAGTTCCGGAGAGAGTATGTATGACCTCATGCATGAAATTGAAAAACTTAGATTTTTGACATCTCCACAGGATTTTATGGGATTTTTTGCAGGAGTGCTCTGAAAAACAGGTCATGGAGATTTTTCCATCTCCAAGACTTTTATGTTTTGATTTTACTTTCCTTTTAGTTCCCTCTGGAAAATCCTTATTTTTATTTCTTTATAGCTCTTTAGTGCCAGAAGCAGGGCTAAAGGCATAAGAGTTTCAGAAAACGTATTTTGGCGACTAATACACAACTTATAATAGGTATAAATACCTTCAATTACTGGAGGGTTGAAATGAAAAAAAATGTATACCGTATTCAGTTTACATCATCCAAAATCAAGGATCTCATGTACAGGACTACATTTGATCCCAAAAAGATGGATGGAGATATTATACTTAATCTCTCACTAATTGATAAAAAAGATCTCGATGACGTGCTTGGAATCTTTAAGATGGTAATTTCAAGCGGACTTTCAGTGACTCCCTATGTGAAAATAATCTCCGAAGGGGAATCCATAGGAAACCTGACTATTGAAAAGGGAAAGGTGGGTATCGGGACAGTATGCAGCATAACAATTGACGGCGTACTGCTCAAGGCAGGAATTCCCGTAAATCCGAAACTTGGTGGAGTTGTTCAAATCCGAAACGGAATTCCGGTACGTTTTACTGATGTGCTGACCTATGTAAGCACAACTGTAGACCCTCTTGAAATCCTGATGTCTCAGGGTATTACTTCTGTTTCGGAAATGCTCAGGACAGGTTCAGGCAAAGTTCTTGCAAATCTCAGGGAAGCCCCCATGGTTGCAAGAGACGAGATCGAAAGTTGTCTTTCTGACCTTCTGGATGCAGGTTTCAGTGGTATTCTGGAAGTTGGAGAGCCAAATACACGGGTTCTGGATGTACCCATCGAAAGAGATCATCTCGGAATAGTCGTCATTGGAGGGACAAATCCTATGGCTGTCGTACAGGAGTATGGGATTCCGATAGATACCAGCGCAATGTCAAGGATGATTTCATTTAAAGAGATGAGCAGGATTGAAGATCTGATTTAAAATCCGGAATATAGTTCTATTCTAAAAGTTTCTCTGTTTCACTGAACTTTATTTTATGCACTTTTACGTTCATTTCGGCTTTTTGGAACATCTTCCGAAGGCTTATCCCTTTATTTTGAATATGCCTTCTTTCGCAGCTGTTCCCCTATAAACAGATCAAGTTTCCGGGCAAATTCTTCCTTTGTATTTTCAGGGATAGTCGCTCCTGCTGCAATATCGTGCCCACCGCCTGCCCCGCCAACCTCTGCCGAGACCACTGACATGGCTTCCGAAAGGTTTACTCCCCTCCGGATCAGGTCCTGTGTTCCTCTGGCTGAGACTTTAATTCCGCCATCGGCTTTTGCAAAGGCAATAATCGGAAGATTCCTGTTCTCAACGATTGTAGAACTCATGCCTGCAATAATTCCTACAATGGTTTCTTTTATCTCCGAACCTGCATCGAAATACTGAATATTTTCCAGCTGAGTAATTCCTTTTTCTTTAACATACATGAGTCCGTTAACGAGGTTCTGCCTGTGTTCAGCAAGCAATTTTCGAGCGTCTTCATAGGCTCCCTCTCTATTCCCCATGCAGACTGCAAGTCCTATTTCCGCATGGTCGTAGCGCGCAGTGGCGTTAAGAAGGGTAGAAAATTCTGAAGCATCTCTCATTTCCGTACCTTCCCTTTCTTTTAGAAGGATGTAAACTTCACCTATCAGGCGCTCTATCTTGTATGAGGGTATCCCTGATTTCAGGCAGTACTGGATAAGCCCTGAAACGATTTTCTGTTTTTCCGGAGTTTCAAGGTCAATCCAGCGCCTCCAGCGTTCTTCCTGGCCGAAGCGAATGTTGAGAGAATGAATAAATTCGATGCAGGCTTCTTCGTCCCCGGTAAGTCTTGGTAGATATGGGTCTGAGGAGTACTGTAGTAATTTGTAAATCGGACGGGTTTGCTTTCCAAAGAGAGTCAGGTCTTTTTTGAACTGAAGAGTGCCTCTTTTCACTCCTTCCTCCAGAATTTCTCTGTTGATCCCGACAAGCTGCCCCATTTTCAGATGCTGCATATCTCCGACTGCTCCCACTATGGCCAGAGGGGAAAGATCCCGATTTTTTCCAAGGGCTGAAGCCAGCAGATAGGTGCTTCCGGAGCCACTCAGTTCATAGGAGCCGTTTGCCCCGAAAAGGTGGGGATTGAGATGAAACTGATAATTTCCTTGAGGTTGATGGTGGTCTGAGATCACTGCACGGATCCCGCGAGATTTTATTTGTTCACACATTCCGCTTCCTAGATCCGTAAAGATAACCATCTCATGGTTTTCGTCCGCGACAGCATCAAGGACCTTTTCATCAAGCTGCTTTACGAAACGTGTTGTATATTCGAAATCTCCCCTCTCAAGGGCAGTACAGATAATTCCTGCAGAAGTCAGTCCATCAGCATCAATGTGGGATACAACATGGACGGATTTGTGTTTTTTGATCTCTTCGGCACACTTACCTGCTTCTTTCAGAAGTGCTTCCATTGTCTCAGACATTATTCTCTCCAGGACTTTCTACTTGTCTCAACTTAACGGTTTTTTCTCAGCTCTGTTTTCTTTCCCATTCCCTGGGATCGATTCTGTAATCTTTTCCATCTCTTTTCATTTCAGGAAAACTCCGAATTTCCTGTAACGTGAGTTTAAGATTCTGAGTAAGGTATTTCTTCCTTAGCTCTTCCCATGGAACCATATATGCTTCTCTATCATGTCCTGTTCCCATACGAAGTTCCACTGCAAGGAATCCTCTTCTCCCTGATTTGTTCAAGTAATCCGAAATCCTTTCTATCTGGTGAATTCCCTTTTTGTCCACGGTAAAATGTTGAGAGAAATAGAGTGCATTTGCTCCTTTGTCCACCGAGATACTTTTGCACTCAATTCCCAGGTATAAGTCAGGATTAAGAGAATCTACAAGCACATCAAGAAATTGGGGGGTAAATCTGTGCTGTTTAAGCCTGTAGGAGATAGCTCTGATGCCGTTTTCTTCAATGTATGCGTTAAATGAGTTTACAAGCACGCGTTCAAACTCGGTCATGAAATCCCGTCTAATGTTTTCGCTATTTTACTTAAGCTTTTAGAATATAGTTTTTCTGTCTCACGGACTGAATGGGGTTTTCAGTTTGAAAGGATCCCGACTATGAGGAAGCTAACCGCGATAATCCAGGAGATCTTCTGAATGGGTTTACTCCGGAATACAGTTTCTTTAGAATTGACTCTTGAATATAATTTCCTTAGAAAATACCGGCTTTCTAAAGTATATTTGCTTCCCAGCAAAACCTGTTAGAGATAAAGACTTCCGAAATCCAGAATAAAAGCATGAATATTTATTTCAGGTATATTTACCCGAATTTTTAAAAAAGAGTTTAAAAAGTATCCTCTTCAAATTCTAGGGAGGATTTTCCAACTAAGAAAGTATGCAGCAATTTCATTACATACTTTATGAAGTTGGATGCGTCTCTTGAGTATATTTTCAGACTTGGCTAAATTCTTAAATTTTAGCAAATATGTGAAATTTACTTTTTCCCACACAATTTGAAGAGGATACTTTAAACAGAATATTTATATGAAAATAAATGCCGATCAGAATTTGACCGGCCTGTATGAATTCTTTAATTTGCTATAATAAAGCTTACAAAATCCGGGCTGAGCCTCGTTTCCCTTACAAGCCTTTCGATAGTATCTTCGTCCGAAAAGCCTTCTTCTTTAAGTTCCCTTATGCGGTCAAAAACGTGCTGGGAAACTTCGGAATATTCATTAATATCTTTTCTGTGGCCCCATACATCTCCTTCAAGTAGAGCAATGTTCTGCATGGAGAGATACATCTGTGCAGAGCTGGAAATTGTTCTCTTGTATGAGCTTGGGATGTGGATCGCTTTTACCTCTGGACACTTAAGGATGAGCTTGAAGATGTCCTTGTTAGAAGGTCTGAATGCCAGATGGACAATCTCCTCATCGAGTTTTAAAGTGTCTATTTCTTCTTTTGAACTTACAACTCTAATTTTCATTTTTATCACCGTTCTTTTCAGGTTTTTAGAGTGTTATAGGGTTTCTCTAGGGTTTCGTAGAATTGTTGGGATTTCTTTTGAGTTTTTTAGGTTTTTAGGGTTTACTTCACGTTTTTAGGGTTTACTTCACGTTTTTAGGATTTACTTCACGTTTTTAGGGTTTACTTTTATAGAGTTTAAGTTTTTAGAATTTGAAATTTCACATTAATTTTTCCAAAACCCGGAGGTCATACTTCGGGTTTTTGTTATGTTAAGGGCATATAGTATTTATTTTTTTATGAATGTTTTTCTTTTTTGTTCCGGTTACTGCACTTGAAGGACGGTTTACCGGAATACAGTTTGATACATTTACTATACTTCTCACTCACGGTGTAAATATTTTTATATATATGGATGTAAGTATACATATTTATATTATACTATTTAATATTTTTCGGTAAAACTCCTTTTAAATCTATCCACTCTACATTCTCTAAAGGGGGGTTTTTCTACTAAAAAACCTCCTTACAAAATCTATTCTTTAACTCCAGATTTTCTGGACTATGAATTCCGGACCTTTTTTCAATTTTCTGTCTCTGGATAGTTTATTTCAATCAATTCGCGTAAAGGAAAGAAAATTTCTTACACTTTACTCTGAATTCGCTATCCAGTTGTACATTCGATACAGATAATCTCACATATTCTTTGATATTGTAAGTATGTTAATTTGCTTTATCGAATGTTAATTTTGATATTTACACCTTGGAGTCTTGATAAGTAGAATGTATTTTAAACATTTCCCACAAAATCACAATATATTTACTCGAAAACTTCTTATCTTATTTTATATAGTATTTTTAATAATTTTAAGCTTATTTCTGGTGAAATCTCTACATTTTAAAAATTTTTTCTTTTCTCGACAAGTGCAAAAATCTTTTCCATTCTTTTATTTATATTACTAAATATTATTTAGATGCCTTTTTTCAAGTGTATATGAGTATAAAGTGTATGTGAGTATAAGTGTATGTGAATATAATTCTGCATATCATACTGTACTGATTTCAGAAATTTTTCCAAATCAAAATTAGTAGATGATTCAAGGCGTAACTCTTAACCTTGCAAAACTTTTGACATATACACGTTATCAAGAATATATCCTGATTTTCTATAGTATTCTCTGGCGCCTATTCCGCTAATTACGGCGAGTTTCCGGTAGCCAGCTTCATATGCTATCTTCTCTGCATGATCCAGAAGTTCCTTTCCATATCCTCTGTGCTGCCAATCCTTTTGCTTTGCCCCTTTTCCTACGGGTACCATTGAGCCATAAACATGCAGTTCTCTTATCAGAGCAGCCTCCTGCAGCTCAGGGCGGTGAGGGGCAGCCGGGAAACGCAGGCGTGTAAACCCTATCAGAATATCTGCAGCAAGATCTTCAAATGCGATGAAGTGTTCTGTGCCTTCACAGGCGTCATAGGTTTCCATAGTTAGTTTGATGTCTTCTTCGTTTACTTTTCTTCCTTTCAGGCTAGTATGCCCTACTTCCCTGCAGCGGATACAGCGGCATTTCCCCCCTTTTTCTCTAAGTTTTTCTTCTGCCAGCTGTCTGAGATTACTCTTTCTGACTCCTGCAAAGATCTGGTGGGCGGGAATATCGCGTTGTATGCGCTGAAGTCTTACCCATTTGGGCAGGATCGCTTTTATATCCGCAACAAGTTCTGCTGCTTCTTCGTCAGAAAGAGCTTCATATTCCCCTGCTTCCCAGAGCCTGTATAGAGGAGTCCCTTCAGTAACAAGGGTAGGATAAATCTTTAGATAATCGGGCCTGAAGCGAGAGTCTTCGAAGAGTTTTTTAAAACCTCTTAGGTCCAGCTTCGAGTCCGCTCCCGGAAGATGAGGCATCATATGGAATCCAACTTTAAATGCGCTGTCTCTAAGTACCTGGTTAGCCCTGACAATTTCAGCAACGCCATGCCCTCTCTGCATTCGGGTGAGCACAAAATCATAAACACTCTGGACCCCAAGCTCTACCTTTGTCCCTCCAAGCCTGAGGAATTCGTCCACATGTGTTGCTTCTGCCCAGTCCGGACGAGTTTCAAATGTAATTCCTACATTGCGGATTCCAGCTGTTTCGTTGGCTTTTTGTACTTCTTCAAGCGGAATATAGGGTAAAGACTTTCCGATTGTCCAGGCGTTTTTTCTCCACTCCTCGTCTATGAAATCGTTCATCGCCTCAAGACACTTTTTGGTAAACCATTCTTGATAATCAAGACTGCGTGCGGAAAATGTGCCCCCCATAACTATCAATTCCACTTTCTCTATGTCGTGACCGATCTCTTTGAGTTGGGAGAGTCTCGATGTTACCTGAGCGTAGGGATCGAACTCATGCTGGATCGCTCTCATGGCTGCGGGTTCTCTTCCCATATAGCTTTGAGGAGACTTAAAAGCGGAATTTGGGCCTCCCGGACAGGGCAGACAAACCCCATGCGGGCATGGAGCTGGAGAAGTCATTACAGCAATTACCGCTACTCCTGAAATAGTTCTCACCGGTTTTCGTTTCAGGAATTCTTTAATTATTGTCTGCTCTTCGGGGGTACCCTGTACTATAATATCCCCATTCCTGGGCAGGCTTGCCAGATGATAATACTTGCTGACTTCTTTTTTTGCTTTGTTCAACTGTTTTTCGTCTTCTACTTCGCCTGCCAGTACTTTTTCAAGGATTTCCCTGCAGGCCCTGATATAATCATCTTCTTTCATCTCAAGTTCCGTCTTTCTGACTTCTGTCCTTCCGGCTTTTTCTTTTGCGGCAGTTCTTTGAATGGAACTAAATTTGCAAGAGTCTTTTAAAAAAGATTGCATTCGGCCTTTTTAAAGCCGTCTGCTTCAGTTTTCACGGGTTCTGTACAAAATAAAATACACTGTAATCTGTATTATCCCAGATTTGCTTAAATTGTACTGTTAATAATTATACAAGATTTGCTTAAATTCTACAGTTTTCACAAGGCTGGCCTGCTTAGCAGAGATCTAACCCAATAATAAAGGTTCCGCGTCCTATTTCCGGCTTAAGGTCCATTACCGATCTTATATACTCATCCGATGGGGTAGAAGGAGATGCGAGTATAACATTGGTTACACCGTTTACACATTCCACTTCCTTACATTTTTGAGGGGGGAGAACGACAGTTATAGGTTCTTTCTTTGCATCCTTTGGCTTAGGTACTGTGCTTTTGTAAATCACAAAGTTACCCATAACCATCATATCTTTACATTTTTTACATTCCTCAAGTTTTTCGGGATCGTAAACATCTTCTCCGACCTTTTCTCCATATTGCATGAGAATTACATTGGGCCCTTCAGGCCAGACATAGTTCATGTTAGTCGTAAAGGCGATGATTATCTGACGTTTGAAGACTTCCTTGATCCCCCGGTTGTCTCCTACTCCAAGGCCCATAAGAACGGCTCCCTCTGCTTTTTTTTCAAGCTCAAGAACTTTTTCTTTGTCTTCTTCGTTCAACATGTACGTCTCTTCCACGCCTTTGATAGCTTTTATCCTGCATATGACATCCTGGATAACATTTTTACATTCCAAAGCAAATGCCCCTTCGTGTTTTTAGACCTACTATTATATTACTAAGGTATAAAATATGATCTTATTTAATTTCTCTGCATATTCGGAATGTAGCAGACCTTTCTATTATTCTCCAATCTCTCACTCCTATACATAATATTTATTTTATATTTCTTCTCTTATATCGTCAATTTCTAATATCACAAAGATTTCTCCTGTAATGGTGCAGACAGGATTCTTTTCGAACTTTATTATTATAAAAATAATAGAAGTACTTGAGGCAATTATCTAAATTATTTTAAAAATGAACTGAATTTTTCTGTTGCCATTTTTCAAAATTAGTGCTCAATAAGTTGAACTTCTGAGTTGATATTTTTTGATCATTCAGTTGGAGTTCCATTGGGAATATATCTTCTGAGGATGTTTATTACCAGGCTGGTTTTCTATTATTATCAAAACACATACACATAGTGTTAATCTCAGACTTATTTAAATGGAAGTAAAAGACAACCTGTTGAAATAAATTGGAGCCTTATGAAAATGGGGTAGTTTCCGGATTTAAAGAAATTCTCAAAATTCAATAAATGGCACTTTAACCTAATGGATTTTTAAAATTAGTAGTTTCTGAAATTATTTAGTAAAAAACATCATAATTATACTATCTTTTTTCCATAGTCTCTTATAAGTATTTCGACTTTATCTTTTATGTTAACTCCTGGCGAATCTCCTGCCTGAGATCTTTCGACATTTACCGTCATTTGTATCGTTGTTTTGCGCTTTTCCTATTCAATTTCCCTGAAATAGACCACAAAAGATTTAATAAGGCAATTATTTTATAGAACACTTGTAATCCAATTTAGAGGGATAAGGAGGGAATGAAATCCTCTTCGACAATAGACGATATTTATAAGTCTGATTTGGTGAAGAATGGTGAAACCCTTTAAGTGTTGATCCCGACACTTCTTCTTACATACGACATATCTTAACAAACATGGAGGAAACAATAAAATGAAGAGATTTGCAGCGGTAACACTGGCTGCTCTCATGCTTCTGACTGTATTTGCATCCGCCGCAAGTGCAGAAGACGCAATCGAGATCCGCGGTCCTGTGTACAACGGCTCTAACATCGACGACATTATCGACGCCAATAGTGACGACGGTACAACTCTTACAGTCGATGCTACTGAATTTGCAGCATTCTATTACGACATTAACGACAACGTGACAACCGAATCACTTTCCATTAAAGATGTTGCAGGCACTGACGGCAACATCATCGGAGAGGGCGGCCTTGTCTACGAAACCAAGATCCAGCAGGTTGACTACGAATACGAAAATGCAGCTGCTGGCTGGAACAACTACAGCTTGCTCGGTTTCTTCGCAGATAAGTACATCCCGATCAACCCTGACAAAGCTGACAAGCTTGCCAAGCTCGTTATGGACAGCGACGACAAGTACACCATCAGAACCGGCGAAACCCTTGACCTCGGTGAAGGCTACGCTCTCGAAGCCAAGCAGGTCGATGTTGACGGTGAGAAAGTCTGGCTCGAATTCACCAAGGACGGAGAATATGTAGATGACGAAATCGTCTCAGTCGGTACTGGTGACAATACCTGGGACGTCGAACTCGATGACATCCAGGACGAAGACGATGTTGTTGTCCTTAAAGTCCATGTCAACCAGGTCTTCCAGGGCGCAGTCGACAGCATTGCCCAGCTCGAAGGTATCTGGCTCATTGACTACGCAAACGCCATAAAGATCGAATCTGACGATGAATTCGGTGAACTCAACGATGTTTCCATCAACGGTGACACCCTTACCATCAGCAATGAAGACACCTTCACTCTGACCAGGGACTCTGACGAGGAAATCGCTGAAGGCATGTTCTTCAAGATTGCTGACACCAGCTCCAATGTGCTCAGGTTCTATCTCATGAAGGAAATCACAGAGCCCGGAACCTATGAGATCAGAGGACAGGTTGCCTCCGGCGACGGTGACCAAACCTGGACTGCAGCCAACTTTGCAGGCTTCTACTATGACCTCAATGACGACGTCTCCACAGAATCTATGTCTGTCTCTGACGTTGCCGGAAACGTCATTGGAGAGGGCGGTCTCGTCTACGAAACCACAATTAAGGACGTTGACTACGAGTACACCAATGCAGATGCTGGCTGGGAACAGTACCCTGTTATCGGCTTCTTTGCAGAAGAATACATCCCGATCAACCCTGACAAAGCTGACAAACTTGCCAAGCTCGTTATGGACAGCGACGACAAGTACACCATCAGAACCGGCGAAACCCTTGACCTCGGTGAAGGCTACGCTCTCGAAGCCAAGCAGGTCGATGTTGACGGTGAGAAAGTCTGGCTCGAATTCACCAAGGACGGAGAATATGTAGACGACGAAATCATCTCAGTCGGTACTGGCGACAACACCTGGGACGTCGAACTCGATGATGTTCAGGACGAAGACGATGTTGTTGTTCTCAAAGTCCACGTCAACCAGGTCTTCCAGGGCGCAGTCGACAGCATTGCCCAGCTCGAAGGTATCTGGCTCATTGACTACGCAAACGCCATAAAGATCGAATCTGACGATGAATTCGGCGAACTCAACGATGTTTCCATCAACGGTGCCACCCTTAGGATCAGCAATGAAGACACCTTCACTCTGACCAGGGACTCTGATGAGGTAATCGGCGAGGGCATGTCCTTCAAGATCGCTGACACCCCAACCACCGAACTCAGGTACTACCCATTCGTTGAGAAGACCGTTGGTAACGTTTCCGAAGAAGTGACTCCAGGTGCAGAAAACGAAACCGTCCCTGAAGAGAACGAAACCATCTCTGAAGAGAACGAAACTGCCCCTGAAGATGTAACCCCTATTGAGGGAGAAACAGAGGAAGAACCAACCGAACCAGCTGAGAACGAGACTGGAACAGAAGAAGGTCCTGGTTTCGAAATTATTCCGGGAATCGCTGGACTCCTTGCAATTGTCTACCTCGTCAGGAGGAACAAATAAATTTTCTGAGTGAAGGGTTCTCTTAACCCTTCTCTCTTTCAATCCTTTTTTTAGTTATTTTGCAGATAGTTTTTTATTCCAGATATTCTTAAGTTCTGTCGATTCTTTTAATTCTGAAATCCTGACCTTTTAAACCGTTTGGTTGCTTTCAGGATTTTAGATCAGGTGAAGTCTTATGACAAAAAGTATAATTTTAAAAAAAAGTATAACTTTAATATCTGTTTTTGCGGTTTTGATGATCGCGTTTTCAGGCTGTGTGGATAACAATTCCCCTGCAGCTAACGGGACAGATTCGGAAAATCCGGAAGCAAACGTAATTTCTGATGAAAATGTCTCCGGAATAAGCACACTTGAAACCCTTCCTGCAGGCTTTGAGTACGTTATCACCCTTCCTCTCATCACAGATGAAATTAAAAGTAATTACAACGCTGAAAATGTCTCCGGAATTCTTGAAGGTTCCGAAGGGGTCTACAACGGCTCTAATGAAACTGATTATTATATAGATGTGATCAAGCTTGAAGATGAGGAAGCTGCAAATAACCTTATTACCGCATACAAGTCTTCCTTCCCGCCATTAAATAACGTCTCCCGCTTTACGGATGATTCTTTTAACGGGCACTCTGCTGTGAAAATCACCGATTACATCACATCCGGAGGAAAAACCGTCCCCAGATACTCCTATATCTGGAGCAATGAAAACTATGTGATAATAGTTTTCGGAAATACCGATGAAGAATCCTCTGTCAGGCGGCTAGCAGAAGCAACGGGGTACTGACTTTATCTTTAAATGAAAGGGCTCAGTGCCCTTTTAACTCCTTTCCTTTTTCCGATAAACTGAAGAGATCACATTCAAAGTTGATTTTTAAAAATTGATTTTTTAAAAAAGATACATAAAGTGGATGTTGAGAATCTTCTCGATCTTCCTGTGTATCTCATCCGCTTTCTTCTATGATTTTGATCTTCGATTTTGAGGTTTTACTGTTATAGTTATCACATTAAAAATTGACACTATATAAGTTAAGAAATATGAATTTATAGTCCATCTCGAAATTCCTTCACATCTAAACGAAAAAAAGAACCACGGAAAAACGGATGAAAGGCACAGTTTTTCCGTGCCTTCCGTGTCTTCCGTGGTTCTTGTTTCTTGCTTGAGTTCTTCCCTGCCTTTTTAAAGTATGAAAATAAAGTGAGTTAAAACCACGGAAAGCACGGAAAACACGGAAAAACGGATGAAGGCACAGTTTTTCCGTGCCTTCCGTGGTTCCTGTGTCCTGATTGAGTCTTCCCTGCCTGCGTTTTTCGACAACTATAAAACTTTAATAATTTAAATGCAATCTGTAGTTAGTATAAACCATAAACTGTTTTTACGGATGTAATTAATTCATGGGTTTACTATATTTCAGGGAGTTCTCCTTTCATTTTATCAATAATACTCCTTTTCCGCCGACGTTAACATCACCCACAAACTTGCGGTAAGTAATGCCTTCAACTTCTTCCGTTCCTTCTTCCTTATAGGATGGCAGCAGGTCTGAAGTCTCTCCTTTGATAATGACTGTACCGTTCTTCATTTCACTTGCAGGCATTGTGGCATTTCCTTCAATTACTATTTTTCCGCCATTGTTTGAGATTGCGGGAAGGAGTCCGACATTGCCTTTTACAAGGATTTCTCCTCCGCACATGTGCTCGCCGAGGTAGTCTCTGGCATTGCCGTTGACCGTAATTTTTCCTCCTCGCATGCCGCAGGCCTCTCCACGGTAACCGGCTCCTACATAGTAGGAGGCATTTCCATTGAGGATAATTTCTCCCCCTGTCATTTCGCAGCCGAGCCAGCTGTCGGCATCGCCGTTGATTACGATCTTTCCGCCTTTCATACCAAAGCCGCAGTGCATATCCACGTTGCCGTTGATCTCTATCTCTCCGGCGCTCATGTTCTGCCCAATACGTTTTACTCTGGAGACATCGCCTTCGAAAACAATCTTTGTGTTTTCTGCGGAATCACTGCCTTCTACTTTTACATTGAAGAAGTCACCAAGAGGGCACTGGCCGTTCCCGTACCAGACCGGAATCGCCTTTATTTCTTCTTCAGTCTTGCCTGCAAAATTATTCGGGTTTACGTTATCGGCCTCGACTGGGATTTTATTGGCTTTTTTCAGGGAAAGTTTCACAATCTGCATTCAGAACACCCCTTCAGTGGCGATTTCAACAGGATTCTGGAGGTACACATCCTCAACCATATAGTTGGCCTTGCTGACTGTGTAGTACTTCCTGAATTTGATATCTATATCTTTTTGCATTGCGCTGTCGATATTTGCAGGAACTTTCGCGTTTACCCAATAGATCTTGCCCTTCGGTGTGGCTTCGATCTCGCCGTCTTTTACAACGATCTCTCCGTCTTTCAGAGTATATGCTGCACCTGAGAAAGCGGTCTTAACCTTCACGTACTCTGTCGAGGGATCAATTTGCCCAGGCAAGATATCATAGATTGCAATGTCGGCATCTGAGCCCACTTTAAGGTTTCCTTTCTCGGGCCTGCTGTACATTTTTGACTGAGTGCTTCTGGTCATGATAGCAAGCTCGTAGAAATCGAGTTCCCTGTCTATTCCTGGCAGCACCATCCTGTCAAGGGCCATCTTGGAGAAGTCAGAGATAACCTCTTCCCTTCTCTTTGCACTCATCAGGTAGGTGAAGGCTTCGGGGTAATTCACAAAAGAACCGCCGTTAGGGCTGTCGGTAGTAAACATGACTTTCCAGGGGTCTTTTACGAGCAGGGCAAGTTCAAGCCCGATTGCCCACTGGACTGCATTTACGAAGCTCTTTGGAGAGTAGAACAGGGGTACGACGCCGGATGCATCTTCCAGTTCAATATCCTGGTTGCTCCACTTCTCGTGCAGCATTCTTGCATTTGCATATTCTACAGGTCCATCTGCAGTCATTGTCACAGCAGGGCCAAAGATAACCTGTCCAAGGTCAAAAGTCAGGTGGTCTGCTCCATTTATGTAGTCTGCAACCATGGGAGCTCCGGTCTCAAAATCTCTCCAGGAGGTACCTGCATAGGCATTGAACTGCACGTGAGTTACATGGAGAGCCTGCCTGTCCCGGCTTGGTTTTACTTTCTCAAAAAGTTTCATGGTCTCTATGGTGGTTGCATAGTTCCCCGGCTTTCCGAGGTTGTTGCAGTGCACATGCACTGAATGGGGGAGTTGCAGGCGTTCATTGGCTTCGGCAAGGCCCAAAAGAATCTCTGCAGGAGTTACATCAAAGTTCGGGACAGGGTCATAGAGTCCGCTTACGTTCCTTCCCCATCCCCAGGCTTCTCCACCCCCAGGATTCACGATCTTTACTCCGTACCCTCTTGAAGCTCTCAGACCCCAGGCAACATACGCTGCCAGTTTTTCGGGTTCTTTATCCCGAATATACTCCATGACCTGCCAGTTGCTTCCGAAGAGGGAGAGTCCCATCTTGTCCAGAATTGGGATTTCTTTGAACTCTTCATGGGTGTGCCTTGCAGCAAGAAGGGGGATTGCCGCTTCACAGATAGTTGTATACCCGAGTTTTGCATACCTGTACCCGATCGCGTAAGTGTTCGGAGTATTATATCCTACCTGTGCTCTTGTCTTTTCAGTACGTGCAACCTGGCCAGACAGCCCTGGCACAAGATTTCTCCTTGCATCGTTTGGATTAATGAAGCGTCCTACGTTAATTTTCCCGGCGCTGTGGGTATGCCCGTCAAAGCCCCCTGCCATAGTGAGCCTGCCTTCGGCATCAATAACTTTTGCATTTCCGGAGACACTTTCTACGATCTTACCGTCCCTGATGCAGATGTCCATAGTCTCGCAATTAATACCCTGGACAGGATCGCAGACGCTAGCGTTTTTAATCAGGATTTCCGACATCTTTATGCACCTCTCTTCAGTTCCCTGACCTTTGTGGCAAGGTCTTTTACTATTTCTTCGTCAGTCTTAAACTTAGTATCAATTAATTTCTTCATACGGAGGGAAATTGCATCCATACGATAAGCTGTTCCTTCTGCTTCGATTCCCACAATTGCCGATGGAATCACTACATCTGCAAGCTCGGTTGTAGGGTTGGGATACGGATCGATCTGGATCACAGGAATTCTCGCAAGGTGTCTGACAGCTTTTTGCGGGAAATGAGCTCCCGGATCAGCTGCAGCTATAATTGCAGCGTCCGGTTCCTCACGCACAAGCAGGTCATTTGCTCCGGTTTCTCCAGGGTTATAATATGGATATCCTCTTGCAAAGTCGATTGCCATCGGGAAGCCAGTCTCCCAGGTTGCCACCTGTCCGAAGCCAGTAACATTATAATGCCCGCGCATTCCGATCATAACGGCCTTTGTATGCTGGTTAAGATCCGAAATTAGAGAAGACATAGCGTCTGCGTTCTTGTATTTGGAACGGGATTGTGTGACTCCCATACCGAAGAAAATACAGACGAATTTTGCATTCTTTAGGGTCTCTGCAAGCTCAAGGACTTCAGCCTTAGGAACGCCTGCAATTACTTCTGGAATAACATCTCCGTGCCCGTTTATAATTGAACGAAGGGCAGTAACGAGTATCAGGTCTGATCCCTGGTCAATCTCTACGTACTTATCAGCCAATTTTGCAGTGTCAGTCTTTCTGACATCAACAACTATCATTGTTCTACCTTTTCGCCCCTTCTCTGTAAAGAGACCTTTTGAAAAGCTTGAGTAGCGAACCATGTGCCTGGGATGAGCATGTACAGGATTGCAACCCCAGAAAATTATCAAATCTGCCCTGTTCTTTATCTCACCAAGAGTGGCTGAAGGAGACCCTTTTTCCTGGGCAGCAAGGGCTGTCGGCCCATGGCAAACGTTTGCTGTAGAGTCAATTACCGAGCCTGTTTCTTCGGCAAGCTGGATAGCTGCACTGACTGCTTCACAGGAGGTGGAACACCAGCCGTAAGAGAGAGTTCTTCTCGAATTTACAAGAATTTTTGCGGCAGCTTCAATGGCTTCTTCATAAGAGACAGGGGCAAGTTTCCCATCCTTTCTGATCATGGGGGTTTCTATCCTGTCGTGCTCTAGCATGCCTACAAATTTGCTGCGCCCGAGGATGCAGGCATTTTCTATTTTTGTGATCTTATTATCCTCAACAGTGACTGTGATATCGTCGCAGAGGGATCCGCACAGGGAGCACACTGCATCTTTAATTACTAGCATATTTTTTCCTCCGAATTTTTCCAAGTTTCTCGGACTGACTCAAAACGTGAATTTCTTGCTTCACCGGACTTTAGTCTTCCATATATTTCTTCATCAGAGACTTCATGTCCAGAGGCTTTTCATCCGTGACTTCAATTTCCGCAGGTACGCCCTTGAATCCTGGCATTCCGCAGCCGTGGGTATCAGGACTCAGCACTGCATTTGCCCAGGGGCCCATTGGAATAAAGGCAAGGCCGTCCGGGTTTCCTTCATTTGCCTTTGCAAATACCACCACTTCCCCAAATTCGGTGGTTATCTTCAGGCTGTCCCCTTCGGAGGCGCCCAGCCTCTTAAGGTCTGCGGAATTCAGTTCGCAGTAAGTGCAGGCATCAAAATAACCTTTGTGCGTCTTTGCTTCCAGATGTGCGCCCTGGTCGGCGGTTCTTCCGGATATGAGATTTGCTTTTATTTTCATGGAAATTCCTCATATGGGATGTAATAGGATCTCTCGATAAGCTGAATCTTTTTTTGCATTTTCAGTCTCATTTTTCCTCTCTCCAACAGTCCTCTGAGTCAGAAAATTGAGGTGTCCTGCTCAGATTGATCATTAATCTGGAATCATTAGCTTTCTTGAGAGGTTTTAATTCAGAAACTTTGGGGGTTAATGACAAATGTGTAAATGGAAATATAGGAATAACCTGCGAGGACTTAATTATCAGGAGTGCAGTTGGAAGCAGTTCTGCTGATTATGTTTTAAGTCTTACGGGGCTTGTGCGGTATGGTAAGGAAATGAAGCCTTCATACGCTCTTTCAATGGGATCTATTCCGATCATTTATTATAATTCTGCGATTTATATATATTTATCCAGATTTATATTTATCTGCAGTATTTGTATTCAGTGTAAAGGGATTGAAATCCCTGCTGGAAACGCTTTCTCGCCGTTCTTATTTTAAAAATCGATCTGAAATATTATTTATATATCTTTCTAATTATATAAATATTTGCTATACTGACTATATCTCAATAAAATCTTTTTATTATATATTACCCTATTATGTTAGCACTAACATAACGTGTTTGTTGATTCCACTCACGTTTTCTGAGACATGGAGGGATTATTTTTTTCTGCTCTCAACCTGTACTTCTCGTCTCAAAAGTTGCAAAAAACCCCCATTTTTCCATAATCCGATCGTTACCCTTTAATATATCTTTGTACATTTGTGTGTTGCAAGCCCGGATAGCCTAGTCGGTTGGGGCGCCAGACTCATAGGGACTTTTATATGAGGCGTCTTTAATCTCCTGAGATATCTGGAGGTCGCGTGTTCGAGTCACGCTCCGGGCACCTGATTCCTTTTCTTTTCTTTTTGTTTCGATTTTTCCTTTTAATCATTTTCAAAATGGTAAGTCTCTTATAATCATGAACTTATCCCTTTTCTTGTTGCATGTGGTTTTCTCATTACATTTTTTGCTTAAGGACGAAGAAGATAGAAGATAATACTTTTTAAAAATGCATATTGTATTTCTTCTATGTAAATAGTACAAAGAGGAAAGAATTTCAATGTGTTCTCTGGAACATTTTCATATTTCTATTTAGAATTTACGTGGTTGAACTGAGAAATCAATAGCACTAAACCTTTAAACTGTATAATATATAACTTTAGATTACAGCGTCTATTGTACTTGATTTTGTACCTCAAATGCATAAGTCCTATTTTCTTTTACATGCTCTGACCACCTATTTTCTTTTACATGCTCTGACCAAATTGATGATTTCCCTTCCAATCTAGAATAGCTGATTAAGTAGTAGTTGCAGAATTATCTCATATCATTTGCAAAAAAGAAAGATTTTTGCAGAAAAGTATTTTTCATAAATCTGTTTTTATGCCTGATTTTATCTTTTATCTTTAATGTAGCTCTATGTTTTTCTATGATTCATGATTGGTCCTATATATCATACTTAGACTGGGTTATCAAGATTTATTTCTTACTTTAGCGCCCTACTTCCTAGATACCTTTATATATCACTTTTCTCTATATAGATCCTATAAGATTCAGTATAATATCCTCAGGGGGATTATTTATTACAAAAGATAAAAGAAAAGTTCAGTTTACCGGAAATTCTACCTTTATTGTGTCCCTCCCCATAAAATGGGTCCGGGATATAGGGCTTGAAGCAGGAGACACTCTTACTCTTACACCCATGCCTAACAAAACCCTGCTTGTTTCTTCAAGTGCGATTTCAAAGGAACAATCCGCCCTCAAGGCAACGATCGACTATATCCACTCGGATAGTGCGGAAAATAATCTCAGGATACTTATTTCTCATTATCTTGTGGGTTATGACTCTATCCAGCTGACCACCAAGAAAGGTTTCAGTGCTTATGATCGCAAGTTTATCAAGGATTCCGTGCGTCAGAAACTGATAGGTCTTGAACTCGTGGAAGAATCCAGAAATGAACTGGTATTCCAGTGTCTCCTTAATTACAATGATCTGCCCCTTGGCCGGGTAATCAAAAACATGTACGGTCTCGTACTCTCAATGCTTGAAGACTCAATGACTGCCCTTCGGGACCATAATGTGGAGATTGCCGAAGACGTCATCCAGAGAGACGATGATGTGGACCGCTTCTATCTTCTTGCTGTCCGCCAGCTCAAAGCCTCAATCGAGGATATTGAACTCTCTGAAAAGATCGGGATCAGGCATCCGCGAGAATGCCTTGGATACAGGCTTATTACGAAGAGTATCGAGCGTGTAGGAGACCACGCGGTCAAGATAGCCAGAAATGTCCTGAAAATGGACTCAGGAATCGATGCTGATGATCCCATTTTCAAAATGGCTGAACTCTCCCGCAAGGTTTTCGAAAGCTCGATAAATTCAATGACAGAAGAGGACCTTCAGGCTATTAACAAAATCGTTGTGGAAGCCAAGAAAGTTTCCCAGTTCGGAGTTTCCCTGGAGTCACGGGACCTCGAAGGTTCAGGTAGCATCGAATTTAGTATGATCCTGGAGAGCCTGCGAAGGGTAGCCGAATACAGCGCTGATATTGCGGAAGTAGCAATTAATATGAATGTAAAGCAGCTCTGAACTTCAAAGGTTTGGACTTCTATTTCCTTTCTTATTTCTTTATTTTTTATTTCTCTATTTTTTTCTTATTTCTTTTTTCTTATTTCTTTTTTCTTATTTCTCTATTTTTTTCTTATTTCTCTATTTTTCTTATTTCTCTATTTTTCTTATTTCTCTATTTTTTTTATTTCTCTGCTTTTTATTTCTCTGCTTTTTATTTCTCTGCTTTTTATTTCTCTGCTTTTTATTTCTCTGCTTTTTATTTCTCTATCTTTCTTATTTCTCTATCTTTCTTATTTCTCTATCTTTCTTATTTCTCTATCTTTCTTATTTCTCTATCTTTCTTATTTCTCTATCTTTCTTATTTCTCTGTTTCTTCGCTTTTTTCACACAAATGCTTTCCTGAACTGATAAGTTCCGAGAAGTACCATAATTCCGGCTCCTATAGCAAGGCCTATGAGTCCGTGCACAGGTATTCCTCCTTCAAACAGGATTCTTGTGCTGTCTATAGCATAGCTGACCGGATTGAGTCTGGCCATCGTCCTCAACCAGGCAGGCATGACTTCATAGGGCATAAGTGCACTGCTCGTGAAAAATAACGGCATGCTGATCATGCTGTTCACAGCCGTATAGCTGTCATGGTCACTTAAGTACAGCCCTATCATAGTTGAGAGAGCAGAGAAAAACACCGAAAACAGGAACAGTGTAAGATATATCAGAATTATATGCACAGGATTTAATATCCTTACTCCAAGGAACGTAGCTATCAGGAGGATCACAGTTGCCTGCAGAAGGCCTCTTACACTTATAAAAAGGATTTTTCCGTACAGAATGCTTTCTCTTGGCGAGGGCATGGCAAGGAACTTATTCAAAAAACCCAGTATTTTATCGAAAATCATAAGGGATCCGCCCTGCAGGGAAGAAAAGAGCATAGTCATGACAAGGATGCCAGGGGTGATGAACTCAAGATAATTATCAGTAAACTTTGTGGGCAGGGCCAGCCCGACAAATACCAGCCAGGCTGCAGGCATTATAAGTGAGGAAATAACGGTTATCTTTCCTCTTAGCCATTTTACGATGTCCCTTTCAAAATAGTATATCACGGCTCTCATTACCTTCGCCTCAAAAGGTTTCTAAACTGGGTTGAATTAAACCCTGTCTGTTCTTCAGGGGTTTTGACTTTCTCAAGGAAGACATCATTAAGGGAGGCATCTTCTCCTATGGAACTTATCAGGTTTTCAGGAGAGCCAACAACTGCGATTCTGCCTTTATCAATAATAGCAACTCTGTTGCAATACTTTTCTGCCTCTTCAAGGTAATGCGTAGTCATGAAGATAGTCATTCCTTCCGCCTTAAGAATCCTGATATGTTCCCATATCTTCTTTCTGCCACTCACATCCAGGCCAAGGGTAGGTTCATCCAGAAACAGAACCTCAGGTTCATGCACAAGGGCCTGGGCAAGTTCAAGGCGCCGTCTCATTCCTCCTGAATATGTCGCGACAAGATCACTGGCACGGTCTGAAAGTCCCATCATTTCAAGAACTTCCTCAACCTTTGAATTTCTGTTCGGAATCCCATAGAGTTTTGCATAAAGCAGTACATTCTCCCTGCCTGTGAGTTTTCGGTCCACTGCCATGTCTTGAGGAACATAGCTTATCTTTGACCTTACTTTTTTTGAATCCCTAACAACATCGTACCCACAAACTTTTGCAGTGCCGCTGCTGGGTTTTAGCAGAGTTGTAAGCATCATAACCGTAGTACTTTTGCCTGCCCCGTTGGGGCCCAGAAGGCCAAAGATCTCGTTTCCAACATCAAGGTTGAGCTTATCAACAGCAATCAGGTTTCCGAAGGATCTGGATAATTTTCTTATTTCTATCACAGGTATCCCCTTGCAATCGCATAAACAGGCCTTAAACCTGAAGTATAATAGATTCCGCTTGTATACATATTGTAAAGAAGCTTTATGATCACAATACTTATAGCTGCAAAAATACAGACTGTAACCACTACCTTATCAACATCTGAAAACTCCAGCTTTTTGAGATATGTCCTGTCAAGATTTGCCCGAAAAGCCCTACTCTGAATCGAAACTGCAAGGGTTCCGGTTCTCCTTACACAGTTTGCGAGAGTCGGGGTCAATATATTAAGTGAAGTTTTGATAATTTCTGACCCGAATTTTTTCGGATTAAAACCTCTGAGCCTCTGGACTGTTATCACAGTCGCTACTTCAGTGATTATTATTGGCAGGAACCTGACTGCTGTGACAACCATAAAGGCTACGCTGTAAGGAACCCTGAGCCCTACAAGGCCCTTTAGCATGTCTCTTGAGTCCGTGGTCCAGCACATCAACAATCCAAGAGACAGAATTGAAGCCGACCTTAAGCCCTGAATGGCTCCATGACGGAGGCCTTCTTCATATACGAAAAGCCCCCCGTGTGTCAGCCAGCCCAGAATCGGGAAGTCAGGACTGATTATGGTAAAAATCACAGTCCTTGGGAGTTGAGAATAAAAGAGAGCCTGAGAATAGATAGTCCCCCAAATCAAAAACACAAGTAATAAGGCCAGGGTCTTGATCTTTATTGCCGGCATCCTTGCAAGCGCAAATCCGGAAAGTACGGTCAGAAACAACAAAAACATGGTTTTTGGATTGTCCAGAGTCACAGCCACAAAAGTAGTGGAAATAAGGATAAGGATCTTTGCTCTTGGATCCGTCCTGTGAATAACTGTATCTTTAATCGTTGGTTCTGCAATTGATCTGGCACCTATCATATTATCACTTCAGCATTTTATCACTTCAGCACTTCTGCAGGTCAGCATCTCTACAAGTTCTTTGACTGAAAAGGCATCCACTCCAAGATTGTTAGCAATTTCAATAACCGGAGGCTGGGTAAGAGAGGCCTTCCTGAGGATTTCGATATTCTTTATTACTTCTCTTCCCTTCCCGTCTGCTATAATCTGTCCTTCATTCATCACAAGAATTCTTGTGGCATAGGACATCGCAACCTCAATATCGTGGGTACAGAAGACCAGTGTAGAGTGGTTATCTTTGAAATAATCCATCATCTGTTCTATATTCACTCTGTCCTGTCCTGTTGTGGGTTCATCAAGGAGAATTATTTTGGGATTTATGGAAAGTACCGAGGCAACGGCTGTCCTTAGTCTCTGTCCCCGGCTCAGAGCCTGAGGGAGATCCTGCCTGAGGTGTAAAATTGACATGGCTTCAAGAGAGGTTCTGACCCTTTCCTCGATATTCTTGTACTTTAATTGAACAGGTCCAAACCTTGCCTCCTCTTCAGCTGAATCACAGAAGAGCATGAGGTCAGGGTTCTGGAATACAAACCCGACTCTACCTGCAAAGGAATAAGGATTTTTGGACTTTGTGTCCTCTCCAAAAATTCTCACATTTCCTTTGTATGGTTTGAGGATGGCTGCAAGGTGTAGAAGCAGGGTTGATTTTCCAGAGCCGTTTGTACCCATGACTGCAACTCTCTCACCTTTACGAATTTCCAGATTTATTCCTTTAAGTACCATTCTGTTTTTTTCATAGCCAGACCACATATCCTGAATAGAAATTATAGAAGTATTATTTCCTGCAGAACTATTTCCTGCAGAACTGATCCTGGAATTATCCCTTGCACCAGTATCTTCTTGAGTCGGAAGAATCTGAGGAGTTTTCATATTTTCTTTAAAATTTCTCCTGTTCAACACAGCAAGAGCTTCCATGGCATTAAGGGGACAGGCCTTAATTCCCAGGCCGTGGCAGAGTTCAACGGGTTCGGGAACTCGAAGGCCTAAGCTGTGAAAGACCTCAAGATGATCAAAAGCTTTTGAAGCGGGCTGGTCAAAGATTATTTTTCCGTCATCCATTATGACAATTCTGTCTGCGAAAGGTGCAAGCTCGTGCAGTCTGTGCTCAACCAGCAGAATGGTTATCTTCAGTTTTCTGTTAAGTTCTCTCACAGTATTCAGAACTTCATGTGTGCCTGCAGGGTCCATCTGACTTATAGGTTCATCCATGGCAAGGATTTCAGGCATCATCGCAAGCATGCTTGCAATGCAGATCCTCTGTTTCTGTCCCCCGGAAAGCGAATTGGTGGAGGCCAGTCTATGTCCAGACATTCCAACTCTTTGAAGAGCTTCTTCTACTTTTTTATCAATTTCTTCTCTCTCAAAGCAAAGGTTTTCAGGCCCAAAGGCTACCTCGTCCTCAACGGTTGTAGAAAAGATCTGGTCATCGGGGTTCTGGAAAACAAGGCCTACTCCTCTTGAAAGTTCTATCTGGTTTGAATCTCTGGTTTCTATCCCTTTGATCTTTATGCTGCCTGAAAATGTTCCTCCGGATTCATGAGGAATTATCCCGTTCAATGTTTTTAATAAAGTGCTCTTTCCGCAGCCCGTAGGCCCTGTGAGGAGGACGAATTCCCCCTCCTCTACTTTAAGATTAATTCCTTTTAAAGTCGGCTCCGATCTACCTGGATATGTATACCACAGATCTTTGATCTCTATCATTCTGCCACCTTTTTCATTCTGCCACCTTTTTCAGCCGATTTCCAAGACTTATTCCAAACCAGGCTCCTATGAAAGTGTAGAAGAATCCATCGATCAGGATATTTGCGGTTATGTACCAGTCACTGTAGAAAAGCCTGTAAAGAACCATCCAGACACTGAAGGATACATACCCACTGACCATGTCGGCAAATCCACAAACTATCCCCATCCTGAACCTATTGTCCGGATCTGGATTTCTACTGGTTATACCCGCAGCATACAAAACGAGCTCCAGAATTATCGCGTTGATAGACAGTGTTATAAAAGTAATTGGGGTGAAACTCCCGGTTATGAAGCCTCCAAGTAGAAACCTGACCATCATAAAAAGGCTTACAACTCCGGGTTTTGGAATCATGACCACAAGAGAGGCGATGAGCATGTAAAGAAGAATCTCATTGAAGAGCCCCGTGAACAGGAAACTGAAAGGCCCGAATACTGCATGGGACAGCTCCCACAGGATGGTCATCGGCAGGTTTATCGCCGCAAAAGAAACAGTACCAAAAAGGGCAATTAGCACAAGGTTGCGAGTCTTAAATCTGTCCATTATTTCCTTGGATTTTGAGAAGAAAAAACCTATGGAAGTCAGTCCAAGTAAAGAGGCTACAAAAGTAATTATTATAGGTCCCCAGTTTCTCGAAATCGCAGTTATCTTTTGATCTTTTGTTACTGCAACCCAGTGGCTGCCTGTGATCTTTACCTTAACCCTAAGCAGGTAATCTCCTCCCATTGCATTCTCAGATATGTATAGAGGGAGGCTTATCAACGAACTTGAACCTGGAGAAAGGGTTAAAGTGGTATAGCAAAAGGTATCTGCACTCATTCCCATAATATCGGGTTTGAACGCTTTTACAGGTTCGCCGGTTTTGGTGTCAAGAATGTCGTATGTGATTATAACGGGGATTGTGCGGTTTCCGGTATTGGTAACCTCTATCCCTATGAAGGTTGATGTGAGTTCTTCCTTATCGATCTTGAGGTCTGTAACCTTCAGCAGCTTTTTGAGAGCAGGAGACGTTTCCTGGATGACCAAGGTGTTGGAGAGATGGCTGGGGTCCCCATATCCGTCCTCATCTGATGGTATTATAAGTCCGGATACCGAGATTTCATTTGTGACTTCTTCTTTAGAAGCAACCTTGAGCTGGGTTTTGCGCACAATAGTATGCTTGGTTCCTCCAACATCAACAACTGCAGTTGCAGTTATGTTATAGGTTCCAGAGGGCGTATCAGAAGGTACGTAAAACTCGACAAGCCTGTACCAGTCGTCATATTCGGTCTGAAGCGAAAACGAATGGACAGGAGTATCCCGGAGCACGAAACCCTCAGGTAAATCAAGTTCCATTGTCACATTCATGTTCCTGTTATAATAACTTTCAAAAAAAAGATATGCAGAAAGGGTACTGCCTTCGACTGCAAGGCCGCTCCCTTCCACTCCATGTGGGACCTGAATAATGAATGTGGTCATATCTTCAGGTTTAAAGTCCTCCTGCTGCATCTGGGCTGCTGCGGGCTGTATGATCAGCACAAGTACAAGAAGAAAGAAAGCTATGTTTTTCATTCCGCTACCTTTTTTCTTATTTGAGGATTTTTCGGATTTCCTGCATCTTCTGATCCCAGTCAGGGACATCTTCAAAGCTAATGATATCGACAGCCCCGCCCTGAAACTCTCCTTCTCCTGCCAGCTCCTCCATCCAGCTCTCTATCTCGAGGTAGGACTTTTTTAGCTCTTCAAGGAGTTCGGGGTCAGGATTCCAGAGGCCTCTTGACTGTGCTTCAAGGAGTCTGCGGGACATTTCTTCCAGGGCATAGGGATTGTTCTCTTCAAAGAAGCGGCGCATTTCTTCATCAAGCACGAATGCCTTTGTGATATCATCAAAAATCCAGTCATCCACTTCCCGGGTAGAAGCCTCCCAGCCATAGACCCTTCCGACTCTCTTCGAAATGTCCTGTGCACCCTTGTATCCGTGCTGTTTCATGCCTTCGATCCATATGGGGTTTAAAAGCCTGGTTCTTACTACCCTTCGCAGTTCATCAGCCATGTCCCGGACCTCAACATGCTGGGGTTCTCTCGTATCTCCAAAATAGACCTTTACATCCCTTCCGGATGCCTGCTTGGCGGCAGCTGTGAGGCCTCCATGAACTCCAAAGTAACAGCAGCAGCCCAGCAGGTCGTACTCGTCACTGACCACTTTGTTAAAGGTGGCATCAACAGTTTTAAGGCTTGAAGCAAGTTGGGAGTGAGCCTCGCGACCTTTCACATTTTTTCCATATGCATACCCATTCCAGTAAAGGAAAATGTCTGCCAGATCCTTTTCATCCTTCCATGCGCTTGCATAGACTGCAAGCTGAACTCCAGCCGAATAAGTCCCTGGTTTGCTTGAAAAGATTCTTAAAGTAGCTTCCCTGGAATCCGCTCCTTCCTCAATCATCCGGAGGCTATGTTTTCTTGGATAATTCATCTCCTCCGGCTCATCAAGAGATGCTACTGCCTGGATTGCCTCATCTATAACCTCCAGGCAGTTTGGAAAATTGTCTCTCAGGATTCCTGAGATTCTGACAGTTACATCAATCCTGGGCCTACCCAATTTTTCGAGGGGAATCACAGAGAATCCTCTAAGGTGCCCATTGCTAAGCCAGACCGGTTCAACTCCAAGTAAACTCATAATTTGGGCCATGCCCTCTCCATCAGCCCACATGACATCATTTGCCATCCAGTAAAATGCCACATTCTCAGGGTAACGGCCTTCGTCTTTGATGTGCTTCTCAATCAAAACTCCCGAGAGTTGCTGCCCCACTCTCCACGCAGCTTTTGTCGGAACTCGCTTGGGGTCAAGGGAGTAGAAGTTCCTGCCTGTTGGCAGTACATCATCTCTTCCGCGCATGATGAGACCTGAGGGGCCGGCAGGGATGTATCCTCCTTCAAACCCGTGCAAAAGAGCTTCTATCTCCAGAGAGGCATCTATTCTGGATTCAAGGTCAAGGATCCTGTTGCAGACTGCGGCAGCGTCCTGAGAAGAAATCGAATTTATGCTCTGCTCTTTAAAAATCTCTTTGATTACCCAGGCTGACTCTTTTTGCGGGTTATCTATGAATGTTCTGATAAAATCTTTAGAGAGGGAATCAATCTCTTCGAGCCTTTGTCCATTTGATTTCCCATTTTCGGAAATCCTGCTCTGGTCAGAGATCAATTCACCAAGGTCAAGCCCCAAAAATCCTGCAATCATCCTTCGAATAGAAACCCTGTTTCCCACACTTTCCTGGTCATCATACCTTAAAATTGAGTTTATGAACTCAACTTTTTTCTCGCCTTCAGGGATCTGTCCGAAGATGTGCATTCCGTTGTGGATCTGGCTGTTCCTTATCCTTCCAAGAACTTCGTGAGCTTTTCTTATTATTTCTTCAAAAGGAGTCTGATGATCAGCTTTTATCTCGGAATCCAGATTCGATTTTTTAATCTCGTCAAGGATCAGATGCTTTAGAGCATGCTCCCGCCCCTTATCGTGTTTCACCTGTTCGTATTCTCCGAGCAGTCTGTCAAGTTCTTCCAGGTTTGCATAAAGTCCTCCTGCGGTCATGACGGTCTGCATGTGGTCGATCAGACAGGCAAGGCTTCGGCGTTTGGCAATGGTTCCTTCCGGGGGGTTGTCAGAATTGTAGATGTAAAGATGGGGAATTGTCCCGATTCCTATATCAGGATAACAGTCCCCTGAAAGCCCTACACCTTTTCCCGGAAGGAACTCAAGGTTTCCGTGGGTTCCCACATGTACGAGTACATCGGCTCCAAAAGTGTTTTCAAGATACCTGTAGGTTGCAAGGTACTGATGGGTTGGGGGAATTTCAGGGTCGTGCAGAATCTTACAGACTTTTCCATCACATCTGGCCCCTGCACATCCGCGCTTTGGTTGCACGCAGACCACGGCATTTCCATACTGTACCCCTGTTACAACGATTTTATTATCATAGACCATTGCAGCAGGAATACCATTAACTTCTTCTCCCGGAGGGTTCCCCCAGCCTTCTATTATTCTCTGTCTGACCTTCGGGCTCAGGGTATTGAAAAATTGTTCATATTCCTCTTTTTCCACAAAAGCCAGAACCCCCTCGTTCTTTACGATCTCATTAATGGGGGTCCATCTGAACTCGGAAATTGCTTTTCTCTTGAGAATGGTCTCAATAAGCTCCTTGCCGTCTAGGGGTGGATTGATAGCATAACCTGCTTCTTGCATTTGGTTTAGTATTCTTGCCACACTCTCAAGGGAATCAAGGTTTGCAGCATCCCCGACCGAACCTTCAACACCTGTGCAGGGCCTGTTGTGCAGGATAAAGGCAACTTTTCTCTGGTTAACCGGTTTTTTCCGAAGTTCTGCCCATTTCAAGATCCTGGATGCAAGTTTTGAGCAGCGGTCCCGGATGGGAAAACGCCCTATGTAGTTTCCTTCTTTTTTGCCTGCACCTATTATGATGGGTTCAATTCCGCCTTCAAATTCAGGGAGAGCCACGCTCCACCCAATTTCAGTGCTTAATCCCATTGACTCCTGCCACTGTTCTACAGTCATATAGTGTGAAATAACAGGCTGGAAAACAGGCACGTCAAGTTTTTTTAGCACTCCGATTCCCTTTGCTGCACATGAAACTTCGTTTTCTTTATCCCTGCTGCTCGCAATAAAAAACGGAGAGAGTTTCACAAGGCAATCTATGACAGGCTTGCCGCCTTCTATGAAGTAGTCCTCTATGACTTCATTCATGCCACTGCTTCCAAGTTCTTCGTCTTTCAAAGAATATGCAAAAACAGGAACAACAGAAAGGCCGAAATTTTCTAAATCTCTTATCAGAGTCTTCTCGATCTCAAGTTCGTTGTTTACCCACGAAGTCCTGGAGATGAGCAGGCCCACGGTTTTGTCCCGTAAAGGCCCATACCAGTTCAGGTACTCTTCAAGGCTTGGGAACATTTTCCCGGCATCCGGATGATATAACCCGTCCCAGGGTATCTTTTTTGGGGGTTTCGTTTCAATATCGGACCCCAAAACCTCCTTTAAGAGATAACGCAGCATATTGCCAAAGTTTTCTTTTCCTCCATAGATCATATAAGAAAAACATGTAGCTGCAATCTCAAGTTTCACCGAGGAAAGGGTGAAACATGAGGGGTCACTCCCTACACAGATCACAGGCACCTTCGTTTTTAATGGTTCGAGCTTTTCATAGAATTCTTTCCAGAAAGGATCGGATATATGGTATAGAAAGATGGCATCAGCATGCTCACATGCAGAAAGTACCTTCTCAGTTTCTTCAGGATTTTCTTCCAGGATTTTTGAGTAGTGGGCTTCAAGCTCTATACCAAGTTCTTCTGCTGCCTTGAGGAGAGTGGGAATGTATGAATTCCATGTTATTGAAACAATTTTCATGCTTTTCTCCTCTCATGTCAGAATGTGTACTTTATATTCTCCGAGCACGGTGCCGTCATCGAGCCTTGCAGGAGCTTCTAAGGCTGCAACATACCTGCCATCGGGAGAGATATCAGCAGAGACTGTGATTCCCTCGGTGTTGTAAATCTGGATAAGCTTGGAGTTCGAGCCTCCGCTTTTTGATACGTCAAAGATATAGACCCCGTGAACGTTTCTGTCCTCGGTTACCAGGTTCTGGGCCATAGGGATCACAAGATATCGGTCATTCTGTGCACATTCCCCTGCATAGCCGTCCAGTCTCCATTTCCACAATAGGTTGCCGTCAATATCATAGGCAAAGAGGCTGTTTCCGTTGGGATGTTCTATAGGGGCGTCTTTGTTCTTATCTTTGGAGAAGGTACTTCCTATTGAAAAGATCAGGGTGTTGTTGATAATATACGCATAATTCGCACTGCCGTAGATAGGGACTCCACTTACGACTATTGGGGTTGAGATGTTTGACTGCCATGTAATCTCAGGGACACCGGTTTCAATGATCCGGGAATTATTTAATAAAAAGGCTCGCCCATCGCTCGTCATTGTTATCACCTGTTCCCCATCAGGAGTGATCTGTGTACTATACCATATTGCGGAGTAGTCAAAAAATGGTTCGAGTGGTGGGATTGAGTAATTCCATTCCTCTTTTCCTATGTTTCCGTCCAGAACATACACAGTCCCGTCTTTCCATTTGTCTGCCTTTGAAAAACAGGTGGTGCCGAAAACAGCGTATTTCCCGTCAGGGGTGGTATCAATCCATGTAACTCCAGAGTCCATAAGTTCGGATTCAGGGAATTTCCAGCGCAGGTTGCCTTCAGAGTCAAGGGAATAAACCTTTCCCAGGTACTTGTATTTCTCACCTATGTAGCCGCAGGCCCTGCTGGCAGCGACATAGATATTCCCTTTTGAATCAATTTTTATCTTTTTCATGGCAGGCATGTGGTCGAGGTCCGAACCCAGATCCTCGCTTGCCCCAAATTTCCAGATTTCAGTGCCATTGAGCTCAAAACAATAAATAAAAGCATCCGGGCTCTCTTCTCCCACAATTAGGTGCTTGCCGTCCTCTGAAAACTCTAAGTCCGCTATTCTTGCATCGGCTATCCCTTCAACAAGCTGCTTTTCCCATACTTTTTCGCCTGTCGCAAGCTCTATAAGTTTCAGAGAACCTCCATGAGTTCCAATGGCAAGATACTTGCTGTCAGGAGAGAATTTCGTTACACCTTTTATATTCGCTGAGGTTTTATCGATAGGTCCGGGAGTTACATCCTCAAGCTCTATAGTGTACTCCTCTTTCAAAGCAGGTTTTTCAGGCGCATATACCTCCAAAGCACTGGATGCACCTGAGCCTGTTATCACTTCAAATTTGTATTGGGTTTCAGGGTCCCAGTCAAAGGCTGCAAACACCTGGTCTTCAGTTTTTCCAATATCTAGAGACTCTGTAGAGCTATTGGCAGAAGAAATCCTCACATGTGATATGTTTATCTCCTCTTTCAGAATAATCGTAGCTCCGGTCCGGGAAAATACCACGGAATCTATAGGTACCCCGTTTTCGGAATTACTTATCTCCTGTGTACCTTGCATCCCTGCCGCTGAATTCTGAGAAATTTCACTGTTACTGGATTCCTGACTTTTTTCAGCACACCCGGCAGTCATTAAAATCAGAATAAGCAGGACTATCAATAGTTTCCATTTCATTCTCTCACCTGACAATTATTAATCTGTGTTTTCCAATTACATCCCCGTTTTTGAGTTTTAGAGGGACTTCAACTGCAGCGACTGTGCAGTCGGAAGAAATCGCAGCATCCACGACAACACCTTCGGTATCGAATCTCCAGATCAGCCTCGAATTGCCATTTCCGGATTTTTGGTTATCAAAAATATGAACCCCGTGGACCTGAGTATTGCCTGAGGATGTATCTTTTCCTACAGGCAGGGCAAAGAACCTCATATCCGGAGAAAAGAAAATTCCTGCACAGCGTCCTCCCAGGTTATAGTTCCAGGAAGTGTTTCCTGTCTCTACATCGCATGATACGAGAGAATTCTCAAGAGGATGTGCCATTGGGATGTCATCGGGATAGTATGCAGGAAGTGTGGCTCCTGTAAGGTGGAGTGTCTCATTTTCAGTGGCAATTTTTGCGTCTTCCCCATAGGCATAGATGTAACTTCCCTCTACTTCCTCCGGAGCTGTCACATTGGATTGCCATTCATTGGAGTCCCATTCTAAGTTGCCATCTCCGGGTTTTTTCATTTCAGAGTCATAAAACAGGTATTTTCTTCCATCCCCAGTATAGGCAGTTACCATGGATCCGTCATCCGAAACATCAAGTCCGTGCCAGATGGCGGCAGAAACAAAGTAAGGTTTGAGAGGTGGAATTTCGTATTTCCAGCGGAGATTTCCGCTTTCATCCACGGAGTAGACTATTGCATCCATTTCAAGGGAATTTGTCCAATCCCCGGTTGAAAAAACCACATTTTTTCCATCCTGGCTTGAATCAATCCAGTTCACGCTCTGGGCGTAGTTTTCTGTTGCAGGTAGTTTCCAGGAAAGAGTGCCATCCGGGCTAAACCTGTACACTCTTGAAGCCAGCCCATACCCGGAATCTTTCCAGTATCTGCCTGCTGCAATGTACACAGAGTCATCAGCAGCCGTTATTCTGTATATACAGGGCTGATGTTTCGGGTTTGTATCGGTCCCAAGATCATCTGCACTTCTGTAGCTGTGGATCTCTTCTCCTGTGCCGACTTTCAGGGAATAAATGTATCCATCAGTACTTTTTTCCCCAACGAGCAGATACTTTCCGTCTTTTGAGAATGAGATTTCTGAAATGTTTCCTTTGAGGGTCTTTTTCCAGAGCACGTTTTTGTTTGGCACGTCAATAACTGTAAGGTTTGCTCCTGTCCCAACAGCCACATATTTCCCATCCGGGGCGTACCTTACGCAGTCTTGAATGCTCGACCTTCCTTCACTAATATTTTCCGGGGTTATGTCTCCAAGTTCATACTCCCAGTAAAGATAAGGCGAAGATTTCTCAGAAGACGTTATATTTTCCTTATTCAGATCAGTACTTGCTTGCCCTATCTCACTTTTGGAAGTATCTTCACTGTTATTTCCCTTCTCGTCTGAAGATACAATATGTGAAGATACACACCCTGAACAGACCAGAAAAATAAATGAAAACATGGTAATCAACAAAACACTGCTCAACAAAACACTGCCCTTTTTCATTTTCAGCCTTCCTTGATTAATTTTCATGATTTATCGTAGATCTTCAGGCCTGAGAGACTCAAAACGTTCTGATTTTGCGTACTGTTGTCTCCTAGCCCCGCACTCACCTTCACGACCTTGATATTTTCAGCAGAACCGCAGTATTTTTCATAATCTTCAAAGAGATTTCTTTCAACTGTATTCATTGGAATTCCTGAGATTATAATCGACGGCGAAAAGCGCCTTCTGTTTTCCTGATCCCGGTAATATTCACCTTCTGATTGCGGATTCATGCTCCCTGCTGCAACATAATAAATGGATTTGTGATCACTGAATGTGACTTTTAACCAGAGACTGAACTTATCCAGATCCTGTCCGTCCCAGTTCCAGGAAATTTTTCCTGGAGACAGGCTCATATTTTTACTCCAAACCCCTTCCCCTGTCTGCGCAATGTTTTGAGTATCAAGATAAAGTTCATTGCTATTGCATCTTAGAAAGTCTCCTTCAAGATTGCAATCTTCAAAATTTTCCTGATACACTGTTTTTTCTTCGGGAGTGATTTGATAATAAACTATCAGGCCTGTAAAAACCAGAATTATGAACCCGAATATAGTAATCCTTCTGGAAAGCATAAAAAATCCATATCGACAAGGGTTAATAAATATTTCGAAATTAATTTTTTATTTTTCTATTTAGTAATAAATTAGTTAAAAATATGTCTACTAAATCCGAATAAAATTTTGTATGGTAAGATCATTTTATTTTTTAGTTTTATTTTACAATATATACTTTTTTTATTGTTTTTTATTTTTTTCGACATCAATTAAGCTTTTTATTAATTACTTCTCTATCCTAAATATGATATGCATGGGAAATTTCCTTCTTTTTATACTTTTCAATATTCAGTTTTTTTAGTACACATACATCCCTTTATGAGTTAAAAAACGAAATGGCTATATATTTCTACTATATGTTTAATTTTTATGACTAAATGTGATAACAAAATTTTAATTTCAAATATAATTAGTATAATTTTATCTATTTCAATGCTTTTTATTGCCATCATTCCTGTAAATGGTGCTATTGACCAGCGTGGGCCTCTCATAAGTATTGCAGCCGGAGAGCATACCATTCTCAATGGAGAAAATTGTCCCGGATTTTACTATTCAACTTCTTCTGGTACATACTACGAGTCATTGGACCTTTATTTCTCAGAAGACGGGCTTATTGAGGCGGGAAATGCAACTTATACCTCAAAAATCACTTCTGGTTCAACTGCTTTTTTCGGGAAGAAATATAAGGTCCTTGAGGACGGACTGCTCAGCGAAAACCTGATAAGTTATGGGAGTCGGGACCTTCAACAGGGGAATGATTTTGATCTTGGGAATGGCTATAAACTGGTGCTTCAGGGAATAAACGGGGATTTTGCCCTTCTTGAGCTTCAGAAAGATTCCCTCTCTATTACTACGAAATCCCTTGAAGAAGGCTCAAAATTTAACTTCACAACTACAATAAACGGCACTGAATATGTAATTCTGGAAGGGACCCTTGATCGGGTTCTTGACAGTAAGGATCCGATTGTGAGTCTTACGAGCGTAAACCAGTATTCAGATACGCCTATCGAGGTCAACGTTGGGGACCAATACGGAAAGTTCGAAGTCACTGAAGTTACAAGTAAAAAGATCGAATTGAAAAATAGAATGCCTATCAGGATGCAGCCCGGGGATTATGTCACTATCCTCGATGATTTGATCGATTTCAGGGTTGCTGATGATGTATATCAGGCGTGTTCTTACAATATGACTAAAAACGTTATTAAGTCGTATCAGATTAAAGGCACATTCCTGACTGTAAACCGTTCTGATTCTTCTTCGGATTCCTGCATCTGGACAGCTGATTCTTTCGGTATGCTTTTTTATGATCCGGAGTACAATCTCAGTACAGAAAGACTTGAACTTAATCTTGATGCCAAAAATGATTGGATCCCGGAAGGAGGTCTGGTTTATGAATCCTCGCCTGTCAAGATTCCATATAAGAATCCGGAGATGACGGGTTACGGAGAAAACTGGTTTAATGAAGGATATTCCGTGCTTGGGTGGGATGGTGAAAAATATTCGTATCTTGGAAATGATCAGGGAATTGTAAATATCCTTATGGACGATGAAGATGACAAAATCCTCTATCCGGGGGAAGAATGGGATCTTAAAGAAGGATATACTCTAAAAGTAAATGGTGTAGAGTCGGATAATGTCTATCTTACTGTTTTGAGGAATAATATCTCTGTTTATTCAAGCGTAATCTCTCCTGAAAAGTCGGCTGATCTGGGCACACATACTCTCCTGTATACTAAGAACGTAAATGGTATTGAGATGCTCCTCTTTTCCGTATATGTGGACAGCGTCATAGAAGGAAACGAAAGCTCTGGTGTAAATCTAAAATATCCTCTACATTTTTCTGAAAGCCCGCTTGAAATAAAGTATGGGGAAGAGTTCGGAGAGCTTACTGTTGTTGAGACTTCTCCTAAAATCAGACTTGAAAATAGAAATGCTATCAACCTTGGTTCGGAAATCGAGGTTACAGAGGAAATCCATATTGGTTCGTTTGAAAAGATGACAGGAGGGAATCTCAATGTTACCTTTTACCCTTTCATGAACAAGGTGGAAAATGTGGATTCCATCCTTCCGACCACCACCCAATGGTCCATCCCCATTATGAGTGTTGAAGAATACCTTGTCGAAAACTGAACCTTGTCGAAAACTGAAAGATTTATTGAGGCTAAATCATGAGAAACCATAACATCACTATCTACCCTTTCACTGCCATAGTCGGACAGGAAAGAATGAAAAAAGCTCTGATCCTTAATGTCATAAATCCGAAAGTTGGGGGGGTTCTGATCAGAGGTGAAAAAGGTACTGCCAAATCAACGGCAGTCCGGGCTCTTGCCAATCTCCTGCCTGAAATTGAGGTGGTTGAAGGCTGTAAATTCCGATGCAGTCCTCATGATATACATGCAATGTGTGAAGAATGTCTGGAAAAAATGAAAGCCGGAACCCTGAATATTTCCTCTGAAAAAATGAAAGTTGCGGATCTGCCCGTAAGTGCTACCGAAGATCGGGTTGTGGGGACTCTTGATATAGAACATGCCATCAAGAAGGGGGAAAAACGCTTTGAGCCCGGGGTACTGGCCCTTGCTCACAGGGGTATCCTGTATGTGGATGAGGTTAATCTTCTGGATGACCATCTTGTAGATGTGCTCCTTGACTCTGCAGCAATGGGAGTAAACACTATTGAAAGAGAAGGGATTTCCTACTCCCACCCTGCGAATTTTGTGCTTGTAGGCACCATGAACCCTGAAGAAGGGGAACTAAGACCTCAATTGCTGGACCGTTTCGGTTTATGCGTGGATATAAGGGGTATCAGTGATGTGCCAAGAAGGGTGGAACTTATAAAATACAGGCTAAGTTATGAAGCAGACCCTGAAGCTTTTGCAGCAAACTGGCAGGCTGCAGAAACCGAGCTTTGCGGACAGGTCCTTCTGGCGCAGAAATTGCTTTCTGAGGTCAGGATTTCAGATGACATGCTTGAACTGATCAGCCAGATCTGTGTTGACATGGGAGTTGACGGACACAGGGCAGACATTACAATAATGAAAGCTTCAATCACACTTGCAGCTTTTAACGGGAGAACTGAGGTACTTGAAGAGGATGTAAAAGAAGCTGCAGAACTTGTCCTTCCTCACCGCATGCGCAGAAAGCCTTTTGATAATTATTCCGACAAACAGGATAAACTGAATGAGAGTATCGAAAAACAAAGGGAAAAGCAAAGGGAAAAGCAAAGGGAAAAAGAGAAAAATAAAAACGAACAGCAGAAGAAAGAACATGACGCCAATTCAAGGGAATCATACGAGCATCCCGAAGAGCAGCAGCCGGAAAACAGGCCGGAACAGACTGAGGGGCAGCCAGATGCTTCCTCAGAAACTATTTTTTCGATGGGTGAAAGTTACCATATAAAACAATTGGCTCCTGAATTTCGAAGGGATAATCGAAATGGGTCAGGTCGGCGCAGCAAAACCCTGACGAAATCCAAACAGGGGAGGTATATAAAGAGTACAATTCCCCATGAAAAAATCACTGATCTTGCTTTTGATGCAACACTGAGGGCAGCTGCGCCTTACCAGCTTGTGCGGGAAAAGAACGGAAATTCCATAATAGTTCATGAATCAGATTTCAGGAAAAAGATTCGGGAGAAAAAGATAGGCAACCTTGTCCTCTTTGTGGTGGATGCCAGCGGTTCCATGGGGGCTCAGCAGCGGATGGTAGCTTCCAAAGGAGCAGTCCTTTCAATGTTGATGGACGCTTACCAGAAACGCGACAAAGTGGGGCTTATCGCTTTTAAGGGTGCCGGTGCAGAACTGGTGCTGCCGCCGACGTCCAGTGTGGAATTGGCACAAAAATATTTGCAGGAGCTGCCAACAGGCGGAAAGACTCCCCTCTCCCATGGGCTGATGAAAGGATACGAAACCATACAGTCCGAACTCCGACACGATCCTGATACCTGCCCGTTTATAGTTCTTATTTCTGACGGAAGGACAAATGTCAGTATGAATGGGGAATCTCCTATCCAGGAAACGAAAACAATAGCTTCCATGTTCAGGGGGGAAGGTATACAGTCCGCAGTTATTGACACAGAAAGCAGTATGATAAAATTCGGGCTTGCCCAGGAAATTTCCAGTGCTCTTGGAGCTAGGTATCTGACACTTGAAGACTTAAAAGCAGATTCAATAGTTGAAGCTGTTCGATCTTCAGCCCCTTTCGATCTTCCGCTTCCCTCAAGCAGTTTTTCAATTTGAGTTCTTTCGATAGCTTATTTTCATATTCGACAAGCTTTTTGAAAATAGGATCTTGTTTTTTCAAAAATACAACAAAAGCTATATGTCTATCTAAAGCCGTAAACCTTGCCTATGGATTTTCAGATCTTGGATGCAGATTATGAAGTAGTTAATGGCAACGGTCCTGTCATCCGCCTCTTTGGCAGAGGGGCAGACGGAAAAAGCGTTTGCTGCTTTGTCCCGGATTTTGAGCCTTATTTCTATCTCAAGGCTTCGGGAGACCTGCATGCTGTGGCCAGGCTCATAAAAGATACTTTTGAGCAGGTCAAAAAAGTCGAGATCGTTGAAAAATTCGAGCCTGTGGGTTACCAGAAAGCCCGAAGAAAAATGCTTAAGGTTACAACCAGTTTGCCCAGGGATGTGCCTGAAATAAGGGACGAGATTCTGAAGATCCAGGACGTTATGAAGGCCGAAGGCAGATGGGAAGTCTACGAGACTGACATCCTTTTTAGAAATCGTTTTTTAATTGACAGCGGCCTTGGAGGGATGGTCTGGATTTCTGCAGAAGGAAATTCTGTGGACCCTTCTAAATATTTTCGAGAAGGCGCTGGGCACCGGTTTCGCTGCGAGAACTTTTCATGTGACTCTTCAATCCTTGCATCCGGCTTAAAGAAAATTGAAAGCCTTGCAATTGCTCCTCTCAAGTATCTGTCTTTTGATATAGAATGCCTGCCTCTTGACGGCGGGATGCCTTCTCCTGATGTTTCGCCTATTATTATGATCAGCTTTTCTTTTGAACCGGAGTATAAGGGGCATAAGACTCTGATCCTTGTTGCAAAGCCGGTGGATGGAGCGGACAATGATGTCCTGCCCTGCAAGGACGAAGTTGAGATGTTGAACCTCTTTTTTGAGATTTTTTGTGAATACGATCCTGATATTGTTGCAGGTTATAATCACCAGGATTTTGATATCCCTTACATCACGGAAAGGGTGAAAGCCCTTGCTTCTGAAGGAAAAATGATCAATCCTGTTGTTGGCAGGGACGGCAGCCAGATTGGGTACAGGAAGTTTGGGTTGATTACCCGGACTGAAGTGAAGGGGCGGGTGGTTGTGGATGCCCTCCCTCTTGTGCGCCGGGCTTTTAGCCTGAAACAGTACACACTCAGAACGGTTTCAAAAGAGCTTTTGAACCGCGAAAAACTTGATGTTGCCCCCCTGGAAATGGAAGCTCACTGGGTCGATTCCGGGGAAAAACTCAAAAAATTCATCGATTATGCCCGCAGGGACTCCGAGCTAGCCCTCGAACTCGTCCTTGAATTGAAACTTCTTGACAAATACATTGCCCTTGCCCAGGTAAGCGGAAGCCTGTTGCAGGAAATTGTTGATGGAGGCCAGACCTCTATGGTCGAAAACCTTCTACTGCGAGAGTTCGGGCAAAAGGATAGAGTACTTCTCCCAAAACCAGGGGATGAACTTTCAGCCGAGCGGTATGATATGAGTTCGGACCTGAAAGGTGGCGAAGTTCTGGAACCGAAAAAAGGTCTCCTGGAAAATGTCCTGATTCTTGACTATAAGTCTCTTTATCCGACCATCATGATGGCACACAATCTCTGCTATACAACTGTCATTATCGGAGATCGGCCTGAAGGGAAAACTATCAAGCCTCCTTCAGGGGGAGAATTCGTGCCTCCGGAGGTCTTCAGGGGCATTGTGCCTTCTATTCTTGAAGACCTTCTTAATCAGAGAGTGGAAACGAAGAATAGGATGAAACGGGTTTCGGATGAAAACGAGTATCGTGTACTTGATGCTACTCAGCTTGCCCTGAAGATCTTGTTGAACAGTTTTTATGGTTATTCGGGGTATGCTAGGGCAAGGCTCTACAGCCTGACGCTTGCAAATGCAGTAACCAGCTTTGGAAGAAGCAATATTCTGAGTACACGGGATCTTATCAATAATACTATAGGAAAAATCGTTCTCAGGGGTTCGGCAGCTTTGCTTCTCGAAGAGGCGGGAGAAATCTCTCCGCAGGATAGGGTAGTGGAACTTTCGGTTGCTTATGGGGATACGGACAGTGTTTTTGTCCACTGTACGTCTGGGGGGGATCTATCCCTTGAGGAGGTCAGCCTTGTAGGAAACAGGCTTTCGGATATCGTCTCGGCTTCCCTGCCTGATCCTATGGAGCTTGAATTTGAATCTATTGCAAAGCGTGCCCTTCTTATTGCAAAGAAACGCTATGCTCTCTGGCTTTTTGAGCCCAAGAACTCAGGCTGGAAAGACAAAATAAAGGTCAAGGGAATGGAAACTGTCCGCAGGGATTGGTGTGAATTGACCTCGATAACTCTTAACAAAGTTCTTGAACTTGTACTTATAGAAGGTGACGTTGACGGGGCTGTAGAACATGTGCGTAAGGTCGTTAGTGATGTCCGCAACCTTGATCCGAGAAAAGACTCTGAAATTATTGAAAGCCTTGTCCTCACCCGGACGCTTACTCGAAAAACAGAGAGCTACAAGAACAAGCAGCCTCATCTGACCGTTGCGGAAAATTTGAAGAAGAGAACTGGGGTTATGCCTTCGATTGGGACAAGAATTCCTTTTGTCATCATCGCAGGAAAAGGTCTCTTTGTGGAGCGGGCCGAGGATCCTGACTATGTCCGGGAACATAATGTGCCTATAGATGTGGATTATTATATTAAGAAGCAGATTCTGCCCCCGGTAGAGCGCATCCTGGGGGTATTCGGAGTAAAAATATCTTCTCTTGACTTTGATTCAAAGCAGAAAGGGCTCTTTGATTTCGAAGCGAAGAAACCCGAAGCAAAAAAACAGGAAAAGAGAAAACTTAAAAAACTTTTATCTGAACGGGAGAGTGAAGAGAAAATTCAGGAGAATAACTCATTCTCGGAGAACGGGCGTGCAGGGCAGAGTTCTCTATTCGACTTTTGAGCTTTTCTTTATTTCTATCTTTTTATTAGCTCCTTTTTATCCTTTTATCCCTCTGACTTCGACTTTTATGCTTTTCATTCGGGGTTGAATCAACTTTTAATTTTACCTTGTTAAACTTTTCTTTTGATCCTCCCGGTGTAGTTCCCATGTTATATATATTTTATATAGTTACTATATATTATATTATTCTTCTCTGGTATATGTGGTTATATATGCCTCTCTATATTATATATGGAGAATATTTATATGCTCTTCTTCTTTTATACAGCATTGTACGGGAAACGAATTAGATAGATGTAGATTTCTGAGGTATTAGGATTATTTAAAGGAGTATGCATAACATGGCAAATAAATTAAAAACATACGCAGTCCTCACATTAGTTGTGATCGGACTCGTGTTTCTGGGAATTGGATGTACCGGAAATGAAAAGAGTGAAAGTCCTTCCCCAGTTCAGGAAACCCCTTCAGAGGGAGCTCCTGCAGAAGAAGCTACCGCAGCCGAAACTACTGCAGCAGATACACAGAGTATTTCTCTGAAAGGCTCTGATACAGTCCTGCCTCTTGCACAGGCTGAAGCCGAGGAATTCATGACTGAAAACTCCGAGAAAAGTGTAACAGTTACTGGAGGCGGATCCGGTGTTGGGATTGCAGCTCTCATTGACGGCGAGGTAGATATTGCTCCCGCATCCAGAGAAATGAAAGCTGAAGAAATTGAAGCCGCCAAAGCAAATGGCGTCAATCCGGTAGAGACTACTATTGCCTATGACGGTATTTCCGTGATTGTAAACCCCGAGAGTACTGTTTCTGAACTTACCTTTGACCAGCTGCGTGGCATCTACAACGGCAGCATCAGCAACTGGAAAGATGTTGGTGGAGAGGACAAGGAAATTGTAGTGATTTCCAGGGACAGCAGTTCCGGAACTTATGAATACTTCAAGGAAGAAGTTCTACAGGGGGACGAATACAGGCCCGATGCCCTTACCCAACCTGCTACAGGAGGAATTGTGGCTGAAGTCTCTCAGAACCCCAGTGCAATCGGATACATAGGTGTTGCGTATCTCGATGACAGTGTAAAAGCCTTAAACCTGGATGCTGGGAATGGTTCTGAAGCTCCAACGTCTGAAAATATTCTCAGTGGTGTATACCCGCTTTCAAGGTCTCTCTACTTCTACACTAACGGAGAACCCTCAGGCCTCACAAAGGAATTCATCGACTTTGTGCTGAGCGAGAAAGGGCAGAGCATAGTAAGTGAAGTAGGATATTTCCCGATAAAGCAGTAAATAACAGAAAAAGGAATTTCAAGGGAAAAACATGTTTAACAGGAATTATAAGGAAAAGATTATTGAATCGGTGCTTTTCTCAGTAAGCGTCCTTACGGTCGTCATCCTTTTCCTTATATGCCTCTTTTTATTCAGGGACAGTTTACTTCTCTTTAAAGATACGTCCCTTCTGGACTTTCTCACAGGAAAATTCTGGTACCCGACATCCGTTAACAGGCAGTTCGGGCTATTGCCTCTCTTTTTCGGCTCCCTTATTGTTACTGCCGGAGCAATCCTTTTTGCAGTACCTCTGGGGATTTCTTCTGCTATTTATATTTCTGAGATTGCACACCCAAAGGTTGCAGATGCCCTGAAACCCTTTATCGAGATCCTGGCAGGGATTCCTTCTGTTGTATTTGGGTTCTTCGGGCTTGTTATTCTGGTTCCGGTTGTGCAGAATATCTTTGACCTGCCGACTGGACAAACTGCTCTTACAGGTTCAATTATGCTCGGGATTATGGCGCTTCCTACAATAATTACCATTTCAGAGGATGCCATCAGTTCGGTTCCTAGCACTATCAAGCAGGGTTCGCTTGCTCTGGGAGCCACAAGATGGCAGACTATATACAAGGTCATAGTCCCTGCGGCACTTTCCGGAATCTCAGCTGCCGTAATGCTCGGCATAGGAAGGGCTATAGGGGAGACAATGACTCTCATGATGGTAACCGGAAATACCGCAGTAATTCCTTCTTTTCCCGAAGGCATTCTGGATCCTGTAAGGACAATGACCGCTACAATCGCACTTGAAATGGGGGAAGTTCCTCAGGGGAGTGCCCACTTCCACGCCCTCTTTGCGGTCGGATCTGTGCTTTTTATCATAACTTTCCTGATTAATCTGATTGCGGATTCGATCAAAAAACGATACAGATTCAAGGTGGACTGAACATGGAATTAAGTTCCGAAGTAAACGAAAATGGTCCTAAATCTATTCGGGTGCAGGGTGGACTGCGTATGGGATTGAATGCAAAAACAAGTGAAAAAGTCGCCTTTGCGATGCTCCGCCTTTCAGCAATGACAGTAGCCGGGTTTGTGGTAATTATCCTTGCCTATATTATTTACAATGGGTACAGTGCAATTAGCATTGAGTTCCTAACTGAGATGCCCCGCATGATGATGACGAAAGGCGGAATATATCCGGCAATTGTAGGCACTGTTCTCCTTATCATTGGGTCAATGGCTGTAGCTCTTCCGATGGGGATTATGGCTGCCATCTACCTGAACGAATATGCAGGAGAAACCCGGATTACATGGCTTATAGAAATGGCAATCAACAACCTTGCAGGTACCCCATCTGTGGTGTTCGGGCTTTTCGGGTTAGCACTGTTTGTTAAGTACTTTGGTTTTGGTTCTTCTCTATTGTCGGCTTCCCTTACCCTTTCTCTTCTGATTATCCCGGTGATTATCCGTTCCAGTGAGGAAGCCCTGATTGCAGTCCCGAAAGAGTATCGGGAATCTTCCCTTGCACTAGGGATCAGCAAATGGCAGACCATCAGGCATGTGGTACTACCTGCGGCTATCCCGGGAATTGTCACCGGTTCTATCCTGAGTATTGGAAGGGTTGCAGGGGAAACAGCTCCTATTCTTCTTACAGGCGCCGCTTACTTCCTGCCGAGGCTGCCTGACTCGATCTATTCCCAGTTCATGGCTCTTCCCTATCACCTCTTTGTGCTGGCCACCTCCGGGACACACATTTCCCAAACCCGGCCCCTTCAGTACGGGACAGCTCTGGTTTTGCTGATAATTGTGCTGAGCTTGAACGTTATAGCGGTTTTGATCCGCAGGCATTACAGGCAAAAATTGAAGATTTGATCAATTTTTAAGAATATCTTCCAAAAATCTCTCATGCAAAAAACAAATAATTTATTTATTTTTTTCCTAGTTATTTTATTAGTAGATGAAGTTGAGGTTCATAAATGACTGAAGCTGTTCAAAACGTAACTCAGTCCCAGATAGAAGTAGAAAACTTGGATCTGTGGTATGGAGAAAAGCAGGCTCTTAAGAATATCTCCATGCAAATCCCCAAAAACAGCGTAACCGCTCTTATAGGTCCTTCAGGCTGCGGCAAATCCACCTTCATCCGTTGTTTAAACAGGATGAATGATCTTATCAAGAACTGCAGAGTCGAAGGTAAAGTTTCAATTGAAGGCAAGGATATCTATGGGAAAGAAGTGGATGTTGTGGACCTTAGAAAACATGTGGGGATGGTTTTCCAGAAACCTAATCCTTTCCCTATGTCCATTTATGACAATATTGCTTATGGGCCGCGTATCCATGGTGTAAGTAAAAAGGATCTGGACGGAATTGTCGAGGGTGCCCTTCATTCGGCTGCCATCTGGAATGAAGTCTCAGACAGGCTCAAGTCTCCTGCCCTTTCCCTGAGCGGTGGGCAGCAGCAGAGGCTCTGCATTGCCAGGACCCTGGCAGTGAAGCCTGAAATAATTCTTTTCGATGAACCCTGCAGTGCTCTTGACCCTATCTCCACGTCAAAGATTGAAGAACTTATCATGAACCTTAAAAAAGATTATACGATAGTAATTGTAACTCATAATATGCAACAAGCAGCAAGGATTTCGGACTATACGGGATTTTTCCTTATGGGAGAACTGATTGAGTTCGGTCAGACAAGACAGATTTTTCACAGTCCCCTGGAAAAGAGTACTGAGGATTACATTACTGGCAGGTTCGGGTGATTAAAATGGTTAGAGAACGATACCTTCAGCAGCTGGACCTGCTCAAGGAGTCCGTACTTTCTTTAGGGGAAATGTCTGAACTGATCTTTCGCGACTCTATAGAGGCGGTTATAGACCTCAATGTCGAGCTTGCCAATAAGACTCTTGCCCTTGAGCCGAAAGCGGATAAACTTGAGGAAGGAATCGAGGTTTCGATTTTTGATCTGCTAGCGCTTCAACAGCCCATGGCAAGTGACCTCCGGCTTGTCGTGTCTGCGCTTAAGCTTGCAGCAGACCTTAGAAGAATTGTGGGGCTTTCAATCAATATTGCCAAAATTCCAGGAAAAATCGCAGACGGGCATGTGAAGCCGCTTGTAGATACTAAAAGAATGGCAGATGTCACTGCAGATATGCTTGCAAATTCTCTTAGGGCCTTTGAGACTCGAGACCCCGAACTTGCAAAAGCGGCAGCAGCCAGGGATGAAGAGGTCGATAAGATCTTTTATGCAGTATGGGTTGAGTTAATAGAAATGATGGCAAAAGATACTAGCATCGTTTCCAAAGCAACATATTTACTTTTCTTGATTCGTTACATTGAAAGAATCGCTGATCACTGCTGCAATATCTGTGAGAGTGTCGTCTATCTTACGACGGCTGAACGTGTCAAGCTAAACTGAAACGGCTTTCTGGCCGTTTCCACTTCATTTTTCTCTTCCTTTTCTTTTCTGCATCTTTTTGCTTTCTCTCATTTTTGCCTTCTTTTACTCCAATTTTTTCCTTTTTTCTCTCCTTCTTTCTTTTCTTCCTTAGTTCTCTTTGATGTACATGTTTTAAGTATACTTATAAGCATATAGACGCCCATGCCTGATATTCTTATCAAAAATACAAGAATTTATTATAATAATTCCCTTCAGCCTGCCGAAATCATTATTGAAGGCGGTAAAGTCACTAAAATCGGAAGAGATCTCAGGGTCTCAAGTTCGGATATGATTATAGATGCCGGTGGTGCTCTTACCCTTCCTGCCGGAATTGATGTGCATGTCCATTTCAGGGAACCCGGCATGACTACAAAGGAAAACTGGTATACAGGTTCCTGTTCGGCGGCTGCCGGAGGAGTTACCACTGTCATCGACCAGCCAAATACCATCCCTCCTACAACGGACAGGCGTTCTTTTGAACAAAAACTTAAACTTGCCAGGGGAAAGTCTATTATCGACTTTGGGATCAATGGCGGCGTGACAGGCAATATAGAGAAGTTAGAAGAACTCTGGAAATTGGGGGTTACTGCCTTTGGGGAGATTTTCATGGCTGAGTCTACAGGTGGGTTAAATATCAATGAGGAGATCTTTGAAGAGGCCCTTGTTGAGATTAAACGCCTGGGAGCCCTTGCGACCATCCATGCCGAGGATGAAAAGATGCGCCTTGAGCTGGAAGAGCTGTTAAAAGGAGATCTTTCCTTGGACTATCATTCTAAAGTGCGCCCTAATGCGTGTGAAGCGATTGCTGTTCAAAAAGCTCTGGAGCTTATTTCCAGATTGAAGGTCAGGGCACATTTTTGCCACATGAGCACGCTTGAAGCTGTAGGTATGATCAGAAAGGAAAAATATCTTTCAAGGAGGGAAAACAAAGCACCTCTTTTTACCTGTGAAGTCGCTCCTCATCATCTTTTTCTCTCTATGCGGGACTGGGAGAGGCTCAGATCTTTTGGTAAAATGAATCCTCCTCTTCGGGGAAGCCACAGTATCAAAGCCCTTGTAAATGGGATTAATGACGGGACTATCGATATGGTGGCTTCGGACCATGCTCCGCATCTGGAATCCGAGAAGGATAATGATATAAGGTTTGCTCCGTCGGGAGTGCCAGGCGTTGAGACTCTTATGCCTCTCATGCTTGCCGCAGTCAGGAAAAATATCCTGCCCCTTGCACGGATGATAATGCTTACAAGCTGGAATCCGGCAAAGGCTTTCGGGCTGGACCGTCAGGCCAAAGGCAGGCTTGAGGTAGGTTTCGATGCGGACCTTATAATTGTAGATCCTCGCGCTCTTCAACCTATTAAAGCTGAGATGCTGCATAGTAAAGCGGGCTGGACGCCTTTTGAAGGTATGGACGCAGTCTTCCCTCAGTACACTTTGTCCAGAGGTGAGGTTATATGGACAGAGGAATCCATTGATGCAAAACCCGGAAGGGGCAATTTCCTGGAAGGTAATGGAAAAAGATCAGGGATTGATGACGAAAACTCCGAAGAAACTGAGTGAAACTCGGGACTGAAAAAAAGGTTCTGAGCAAATAGCTCCTGAGTAAATTAATCTGAAATTAAAGCTATGTGGCAAAAAAGTTCGAAGTAACTGCTGAAGTCAATCTGAATTTATTTATGCATAGAATGAAAGCCAGTTTCCCGGAAAAGCAAATAACGTCCCAGGATACTGGTTTTTTTCCAGTTCAGTAAAAATCAATCGAGTCCAGCTGGGACTGCAAAAGTTCCTGATGTTTCTTTTCGAGGAACTTGTAGACTGCACCGTGGGTAGCGCCATCAAGTAGCATCTTTATAGCTGTCCGCATTATGGTGTTCTGTTCGGGATATCCAAGTACGGATACGGTTTTTCCGTATACTGAGATCTTGACGTTTATCAGGGTTTCTGCAAGCTCTCTGGTTCTCCCATTCCTTCCAATAATCCGGCCTTTTATGCGCTGGAGTTCTTTTGGAGTAGTAGCAACGTCGGAGAGGTCGATAACTTCAAGCATGAGCATCTCGTCTTCCAGTATCTCAAAGGCTTTTTCAGGACTGAAGCCTCTTCCTATGGCTTTAAGGGTTTCAAGAATCCTGAATTCTTTTAGTGGATCTCCCTCACAGGTAACATCTATTTTTCCGTTTTCGCTGTCAATGTCCAGTTGACATGCGGTTTTATCTTCGAGAAACTTCTTTGTTTCTCCTTTCGGACCTATAATTACTCCGATTCTGTCTTTTGGGATTTTGACATACTGAGTCATTGTTATTCCGCCTGTATTTTTTTAAGCAGTTCTTCAGGTTTGTCTCTGATCCCATAGCGGCTGAAGAACCTGAGTATATTTTGCACGTCCCTGTAGAGGAATTCTCGGGCGTTAGGATGTTCCAGGGTCACGGACTGCCCCATATCAATGAATATGGGAGTCACGTCGTTTGGGTCTATCAGAATGTTATATTCGCTCAGATCTGCATGTACAAGGTTTGCTTCTTTATAGAGGAGGCGCATGTATTCGACGATTGTGTCAAAAACAAGTTTTACCTCATCCCCTTCAAGAGGCGTGTTCTTCAGGAGAGGGTATGGTACCCCCTTTTCTCCCATAAATTCCATGATAAGAATATTTTTCTCGGCGAACACTGGTTCCGGAGCCCGGACTCCTGCACTTTTTGCACGTTTCAGGTTCTGGAATTCCTTGCGTGTCCATGCAAAAATTATATCTCGCTTGTTATTTCGGATGTTTGTGAAGCGAGGGTCCTTCATGATGTAGGCGTCCATAGCCTTGAAGGTGCTGCTGGCAATTCGATATATTTTTACTGCCAGCTCCTTTTCCGGGCCTTCCGCATAGAATACATTCGCTTCTTTTCCAGTACTGATGGATCCACCCAGTGCCTTTATTATGCCTTTATTGGAGAGAGTATAAAGGATTTTAAGGGTGGGTACATCGAATACATTTTCTTCTACTTTCAGCCGCTCGGAGTCTTTCTCCCTGGCACGCGCTTTATCTTTAGCGCTGTCAATGCGCCTTATTTTCTTTTCCTGGTCCATTCCCATGTTATCCTTTCAGGTACCCTTTTCTCTCAAGCCAGTCTACCTGTGGCCTTGTGTACTTCCAGATCACATCTGCCTTTTCATTCTGGAATTCCCAGGGAACGACAATAACTACGTCTCCTTCTCTAATCCAGGTTTTTTTCTTCATTGAACCGGGGATTCTTCCCATACGAACGACCCCATCCATGCAACGGAGCCTCAGACGGTTTGCGCCAAGAAGACTCTCAACGGTTGCCAGGATCTCGTTATTATCCCTTCGCGGTGTGCGTACTCTTGTAACTGTCTCTTCCGTTTCGGGCTTGGCTTTGGATGTAGGTTTCTTTAAGTCTGCCAGTGTGATACCTCATTATTTGTAGTTTGTAATTATTATTGTGCTTTTTATTTTTATACCCTTAAGTATCCTTATATGTCTTTTTTTGGACTTTAAGTTATTCGTTCTGCAGCTTTCAACTTTTTGTTATTATTTTAAGGCTGCGCTTTTCTGCTGTCTTCTAACTTTCTCTTATTCTCTTCTTATTGTTATTTTTTTCGAAGTAACCGCGTAAGCGACAGGTATTTATATCGGATATGTCTTTGTATGTCCTACGCGCAAAACAAGCGCGCGCCGCTCTTGAATTTTTAATTCCTGGGTGGAATTCAGGGACTAAACAAAGCAAATTTTTCTCACTTGTTAAGTTTGTTTTTTTCACAATGTCTCCTGAATGAAAAGTTTTATATATTAAAACTGATGTATATATGTTTCCCGTTCCAGCATGGACATTGAATTTGCTGGAAGGTTTTCTCATAGCTATCTGGGTTGGTAATTCTCCTTCGTTTAGTTGGGAATGGATATCTTTAAATACTATGAGTGCGTAATTACATCTTCCTGCATTCTGAATGCAGCAAATACTACTCATTAAAATGGAGCCAGGAGTTGTTTCCTGTCTGACGAGGATTTTGTCGGTTCGGTTAATTCTGGTTGGTAGTTGTTTTTACAAAAACATCTATCGCGAAACTGAAATTAACTGAATTGATGTTGTTAGTGCAAGTTTCTGCGACCAAGACCTTTAATTTTAAGTGTGCCATAACAATTCTGGTTGATCCTGCCAGAGGTTACTGCTATCGGTGTTCGCCTAAGCCATGCGAGTCATATGTTCTTCGTGAACATGGCGTACTGCTCAGTAACACGTGGATAACCTGCCCTTGGGTCCG
>Ga0074193_1000288_pt1 | contig 90449 bp, 68 predicted proteins | sample EPASupsiteHSE605_FD_64523 | JGI IMG/M metagenome (GOLD analysis project Ga0074193, IMG submission 64523) | Bioremediated contaminated groundwater from EPA Superfund site, New Mexico - Sample HSE6-05 | ecosystem: Environmental > Aquatic > Deep subsurface > Groundwater > Contaminated ... | reverse complement strand
ATCTGGGGGGGGATTACTCGCTCAGCCGCATCGAGCTAATCAACCGCCCGGACGCTGCCGGCGACCGGCTCAACGGCGCGCATGTGGAGCTGCTCGACGCCAACAGTAACGTCATCGCCGATCTGGGTGAGGTCAGCGGCGCCTCGAACGGCTCGGTACACACGTTCGGCGCCTACGCCACCGCCCATTACGTGCGTATCCGCCATTCCAACCAATACCTCCACCTCAACGAGGTCAAGGTCTATGGCCTAGCGCCGGAGACGACGGTGACGACGCAAGTAGAACTTTCAGGCACTGGCGCCAGGGCCGGCGATTATGCTTGGCTGTTCGGGGACTATCCCGGCATGCATGATTCCGCCATGTGGGAGATAACAGCCGCGGACGTGCAGGCGGGGTGGAAGAACGTTCCTCTCTCGATCCCCTACGGGAACAAGCTCGACCTCTCAGCGCTCATTTTCGACCGCACGGTGTGGAATGGGAGCGCATTGAGCAGGGTCGAAAGCGTGGACTTGCCGATGCCGAAATACCTGCCTGGCCTTACCCCCCTGGAGAAGCAAGACTTTGGGGCGGACATAGCGGCGGTGCGGAGCGGCAACATTGGCACGATCGGAAACTTTCTGAGCAGTGGCACGGGAAGCATCGCTCTGGACGGTGGCACGGGAAGCATCGGCGCGGCGTACGACCGCGACTGGTACGCCGTCCGCCTGGAGAAGGGGAAGAACTACCAGATAGACCTCAAGGGGAGCCAGTCCGGCAAGGGGACGCTCTCTGACCCCTATCTGTACGGCATCCACAAGGCTGACGGCACGCTCATCGCCAATACGAGCGACAATGACAGCGGCGATGGCCTTGAGTCGCGAGTGAGCTTCACCCCCGATGCGACCGGCGCGTACTACATCTCGGCCGGCGCCTACAGCACCCGGACCGGCAGCTATGAATTGAGTGTGCGGGACACCGGCGCGCTGGTGCAGGCAATGGCCTCGTTCGCGCCGCAGACGGCGGGGCTGCTGATCGACCAGGACCTTCATGTCCTGATCGACGCCACGGCAGCGCAGCAGGGATTCACCTTGATGCCGATAGCGGCGGTGACGGCGACAGGACCTCTCCCGGGTGTTCGGAAATCCGGGGGGTCCTGAAGTTTGCCGGTCTGGAAACAAATCGATTTGCACTGTGGCGGTGAGAAAAAGACACCTGTGCGCCAAGTACCGGGATAGCTGCATAAGGATTGGATGAACGATAGACTGTAGTTGTAGAGCGTTCGACCACATACTCCCCGTTGCTGACGCATCCATCTTATAAATCGGTCGTCTTCGGTCTAACCATCCCAGCCCCATTACTGAGCACCCGTCCCTGGTGTCCCTCGCCCGTTCCCGACCTCTTCGGTGTTTTCCTTCGGGGGAACAGGAAAAAATCCTGAGCCTCGCGGTCCGCCGCCAGGCAGACGGCAATCGCTACGAACTCTTCCTCGTTTCCGGCTATCCACTCTGGCCGTCCGATCGTCGCCAGGATGCTCGCTCCCACGCGTTGGCAAAAGTTCTCCCCGGCCAGGCTCACTACCGGCGCGCCCATCCACAGGGCCTGGCAAGTCGTGGTGCCGCCGTTGAACGGAAAGGTGTCGAGCGCGATATCCACCTCGGCGTATTCGGCCATCATCTCCGTCAGGCCTGCCGGCCCGCGGAATTCGAGACGCTCCGCAGCCACTCCGGCCTCAGCGAAAAGATCGGCGAAACGGCGCACCGCCGCACCGTCCATGAAGCTGGGCGCTTTCAGCAACAGGCGCGAATCAGGCACCGCCGCCAGCACCTTCGCCCACAGGGCGATGGTGCGCGGGGTAAGCTTGGAGATGTTGTTGAACGAGCCGAAGGTGATCTGCCGTCGCGCGTGCGCAGCGCCGTAGTCGGGATAGGGATAATCGAAAGCGAGTTTGTCAAATCCGGCCAGCGGCAGACCGTCCGGCTGGCTCAGGCTGAATCCCTCGATCTCCACCCGCAGCAGCAACGGATTGATGCGGACGTTATCGAAACGGACCCGCGAGGCGCCATCTGCTCAATCGCATCGGGCAGATACCAGTGAACGAGCCACGGGGCCGCGATAAAGCCGGCCAGGGTATAAAGAACCAGGAGAACGACGCTCCGCGCTCCGTAACACCCTGTTTGGGCGCACTGCTGATTCTTTCCATCCGAGGGCTCTGCCGCGGGTGTCCGATTTGGAACTGTTGGTCTTTGCTTGTCGTCCCGCGTGTTACAGGAAGAGCTCCGGGCAAGATTCACGCCAAATCGAGGCCGGTCGCAAACAGAACCCGTATCGGAACGGCCTCCGGTTGCGATCGGCAAAACCGGCAAGAGGCGCTTTGGCGACCGATGCGGTCCCACCGGACTCGCCATTCTCCTCGGAATTGCCCCGAACCGGCATGGCTGGACTGAATTAGCCGGCTACAACGAACAATGAACGACTTGCGCTCCGGCACGGCCTCGCTGCCGGCACCAACACTTTCATAATACCTACCGGCGCGATTGCGGATCGCGGCAACAAGCAACAAGGCATCGATGACCACGATCGTCGTTCTCGCGACATCCTGTTTTTTGCGTAGAACAGGTTCTGCTTTCAAGAATTTTTGCGAGGTTGTCACGATTCGGGCCAAGGAGGGATGGTGGGGTTCCGAAGCGCATCCCGCGCTCTCCTCCCTCCTCCTCCCGGCAACCTGCGACGACCAGGTCCGAAAAACCCGAACTCTGTCCGGCTCGCCAGGAATCCGATCCGAAGATGTCGGACAATTTCGACGCGATAGGACAAAGACAATCCACTCCCAGCGGGTCGCCAAACACCCCTTCCAGACAACAACCGGACAGCAAAGAGGATTCCCCCACCATTCACACTTCAACCAGGCACAATCTGTGCTTAAGAGAGCCTGTCGCAAAACCAGTGCGATAAATTTCAAACCATGCTATTGAATTAGCATAAATATTGAGTTTTTTACCCTTCTCTCACGGTATCAGAAAAGCCGCATGCGCCGCCGATTTCACAAAGCCAACCGTAGCCAACTCCATCTGCTGCCGATATCGATCGACCAGTGGGCGGAGGACAATCATCTTGCCCGGTTTGCGGTGGTCAACCATGAGCGCAAGGCGAACACCACCGATCCGGCGAGCCGGATCATGAAAACCCATCAGGGGCATGTCCAGGGCTACAACGCCCAGGCGATCGTGACAGCGGATCAATGTATCGTCAGCGCGGAAATCTCCCGGGAGGAGAACACCCCGAAGCAGCGCATGACGCGCAAACTGCGAACCAAGGCGGGGCAGGCAATGTACAAATTGCGAAGCCAGACCGTGGAGCCGGTCTTTGGGCAAATCATGGGCTGCCGGGGCTTTCTCCGTCATGGTTTGGAGGCGGTGCAGTCGGAATGGTCGCTGATCTGCGCCTGTTTCAACCTCCGCAAGCTGTACATGGCGGCTTATGGGGAACGATGAGAAGAAAAGAGGGCAGTGTAGGCGGATGAAACCGCCGATGCCGGATTTTGTGAGGTCTCAAAGTGACCTCAAGACGGGTTGAGGAGAAATATGTGGTCACTCAAGGCGGCCAACGCAAAGTGAGCGTCTCGCGGTTGCTCAATCTCGTCACATGATTCTGCGACAGGCGCTCAAGCCGCGAAACAATCTTCCATCGAGACACCACCAGAACCATTACAAAGACAGATTGCGACGATTGCATATCGATAATCTTTCACGATCAAATCTGATTACCACCAAACCTCAGCCTCTTTTTCGAGATGAAATATTTCACTTAACCCGCGAACTCATTCTCTCGCCTCGGCAACTCATGATCAAGAAATCGACTTATCAGAAAGCAATATTGAAATTTTCCGGAATACTCGTCACTGTTCTTATGTTTTCAGGGGTTTTCTTTTCTGCGTGTCATGCCGGGCCACCCACGGGCTCCTCGCTTGCGGATATGGAGATCGAGGAGCTGATGAGCATCGAGGTCACCTCCGCCAGCAAGAAAAGGCAGAAACTCTCGGAGGCCGCTTCCGCGATCTTCGTCATCACCCAGGAGGATATCCGCCGTTCGGGCGTCACCAGCATCCCCGAGGCCTTGCGGTTGGCTCCCGGTCTCCAGGTCGCCCGCATCGACGCCAACAAATGGGCGATAGGCTCCCGCGGATTTGTCGGGTTGACCGGCCGCTTCGAAAACAAACTGCTGGTGCTGATCGACGGCCGCAGCGTCTACACCCCGCTTTTTTCAGGGACTTTCTGGGAATTGCAGGATATCCCGCTGCAGGATATCGACCGGATCGAGGTCATTCGCGGCCCCGGGGCGGCGCTGTGGGGCGCCAACGCGGTCAACGGGGTCATCAACATCATCACCAAGGAGGCGTATGCCACGCAAGGAGGCCTGGCAACCGGACTCGCCGGCACCGAGGAGAGCGGCGGGATGGTCCGCTATGGCGGCCGATTGGCCGATGCCACCTATTGCCGGGTCTTCGCCAAGTATGCCGATCGGGAACCGGCGGCCTTCGCAGACGGCGAGGAGGCCGCCGACGACTGGAATTCAGCGCGGACAGGGTTCCGGCTCGACCGGCAGGCCTCCAGCCGGGACGCCTTGACCCTGCAGGGGGAAATATTCAGGGCCAACACCGGCGAAACCCTGACCATGGCGCTGCCGGAGCCGCCGTATGTCCGGACCGGCGGCACCAGGAACCACCATCAGGGCGGCAATCTCCGCGCCACCTGGAAACGGACCTTTTCCAGCGCGTCCGACCTGGAGGTCCTGGCCTATTACGACCAGACGGCGTACAACCCCAGCTATGCGCAGACAACCGTCAACACCTACAACCTGGAGGCGCAGCACCGTTTCCCGCTCGGCGACATTCAGGAAATCATCTGGGGGGGGGGCTACCGCCGCCACGCCGACCGCATCGACGGCACCTACGCGGTCGATTTGGCGCCGGCCAACGACCACTACTCTATCCTCAACACCTTTGTTCAGGACAACATCATCCTGTTGCCGGACCGGTTGAATCTGATTGTGGGGGCCAAGCTCGAGCGGAACGATTTCACCGGCTTCGAGCCCCAGCCCAATGCCCGCCTGATCTGGCAACCGGATGCGCGGCAGTCCGTCTGGACGGCCGTTTCCGGGGCATCGCGGACCCCTTCGCGCGGCGACCGCAACAACGTGGTCAACTTCCCCTTCATGATGCCGGGCACGCCTCTCAATCCTTCTCCCCTGCCGCTCCGGTTGCGATATGTCGGCAACCCGGATATCGGTTCCGAACATCTGACCGCATACGAACTGGGATACCGGGCGCAACCTGCGGCCGCATTTTCCTGGGATCTGGCTCTGTTTCACAACCAGTACGACGATGTGCGCCACGCCACCGCCTCCGGCGCCGGGCTCGGGTCTCTCCCCGACGGGCTCCCCGTGCTCGACATGCCGATTGTGATCAACAACTCCCTTGAGGGCGACGCCAACGGCTTCGAACTGACGGTCGACTGGCGGGTTGCCCCCTGGTGGCGCCTGCAGGCGAACTATACCTTCCTGGATCTAAAGATCCGCTCCCGCGCTGCCCTGGAATTCATCGATGCCGACACCCTGGCCGCCCGCAGCCCCCGCCACCAATGGTCCCTGAGATCGTCGATGAACCTGAGCGAAAAGGTGGAACTCGACCTGTGGGCCCGCTATGCCGGTCAGGTGAAGGCGACCGACGGCAACTTGACGGTCATCGACATCGACGATTACCTCACACTCGATGTCCGCCTGGGCTGGAAACCGGCGAACAACCTCGAGATTGCCCTTGTCGGCCAGAATCTGCTGAACGATCGGCACCCGGAATTTGCAGCCGAAGTCTTCAGCACCGCACCCATGGAGATTCAACGGTCGGTGTGCGTCCTGTTCACCTACACATTCTAAGACGCGGCGACAATGACCGAGCTTCCACCGGTGTGGGTCCGCCGTCCACCCGGAACCAGGGCGGCGGGATACCGAGCGCACTTTCCGCGAACGTCGCTCCTGGTCGCGGCGATTTGGCTGCTGGCCGCGTTCTGGCCGCCCTCTGGGCAGGCGGCGGGCAGGCCAATGGATGAGTACCAGATCAAGGCCGCCTTTCTCTATCACTTCGCCAAATTCACCGAATGGCCGCCCGGAACCCTGCCCCGGGACGACACGCCGCTCCTTTTCGGCATCCTGTCCTGGGATGCCTCGCTCTATTGGACCGCCGAGATCGAAACCCAAACGGTTCGGGGGCGTAAAATCGTGGTCAAACACCTCCGGACTCCCGAGGAGCTCGATAGCCGGTATCATGTCGTGTTCATTCATCATTCGCTGAGCAACCAAGCGAACGCGGTTGTTCAGTGCCTGAGAAATCTACCGGTGCTGATCGTTGGCGACGAGATTGGCTTAACCGGAGGCTGTAGCATCAATTTCATCAAGATCAACAATAAAATTCACTTCGAAGTCAATCTCGAGGCTGTTCGGAACAATAGATTGAAGATCAGTTCGGAAATGTTGAAACTCGCCCGCTCCGCCAAAACCGGCAATGAAACGAATGAATGAAAATGCCTACTTTCAGCAATCTCTCCATCAAGCACAAACTGATTTCGCTGTTCATGCTGACCAGCGTTCTGGTGATTTTTTTATCTTCCGCCGCCTTTGTCGCGATCGAGTTGGTTTCGCTGCATCGGGGCATTGTGGAGGATGAAAGGATTCTGGCCGAAATAACCGGCACCAACTGTACCGCCGCCCTGGTCTTCAACGACCGAGAGGCGGCCGAAAAGACGCTTGCCTCCCTGGCCACCAAACCCGGCGTTCTGCTCGCCCGCCTCTACGATGCCGATTCGCTCCCGTTCGCCGAATATCGCCATGCGGAATTCAAGCGGCAACTGCCTGAGCACGCCCGCGGCGAGGCGGAATATCCTCTTGATCTTGTGGTCTGGCGTGTCGAGCACAATGCGGCGCAATGGCTGCGGTGGATCGGGCAGCCGCTTGAGGCAATAAGCCGGATAGACCTGGACGGCAAGACGGTCGGCACGGTGTACATGGTTATCAGCTTTGATGAAATAGCCGACCGCATGAAGCAATACACAGGACCCGTGCTCGGCATCATGCTGACCAGCCTCTGCCTGGCGTACGTCCTCGCCCGCCGCCTGCAACTGGTTATCTCCAGGCCGCTTCTCGATTTCACCCAAACAATCCAACAGGTCGCGACCGAGAAGAACTATTCGATCCGGGCCATGAAACAAGGCGAGGACGAAGTCGGCCTCCTGATGGACGGATTCAACCAAATGCTTACCCAGATCCAGTCCCGCGACAACGAACTGGAAAGTCACAGAAGCATGCTGGAATGGGAAGTCGCCCAACGAACAAGCGAATTGTCCATTGCCAACACCATCCTGACCATGACCGTCGACAAATTGAAGATCGCCAAGGAGGAGGCCGAGGCGGCGAATCGCGCCAAGAGTCAATTCATCGCCAACATGAGCCATGAATTGCGGACGCCGCTCAATCACATCATCAACTTCATTGAAATGATCGTCGAAGGGCATTTCGGCCCGTTGACCCAAGAACAGCTCCAGTACCTCACCATCTCCCTCCAGAGCAGCCGCCATCTCCTGCTGCTGATCAACGATGTCCTGGATCTCGCCAAGGTCGAAGCGGGCAAGATGGAACTGCAACCCAACGAGATCGTTCTCAATCATTTCCTGAACACCATCCTGGACGAATTCAAGGATCAGAGTCTGAAGAAAAACATAGACCTCAAGGCCGATCTCATCGATATCCCCGCCTACATCGTCGCCGACGAGCGCAAGCTCCGGCAGGTGTGCTACAATCTGCTTTCCAACGCGGTGAAATTCACCCCCGAGGGGGGGGCGGTCACCCTCACGGCCCGCACCCTGCGATTCATCGGTGGCCAAACCGCCGGTAATCAGGCGTTCGCCGATCGCCTGTCCGCCTCCCTGGATGAAGAGTACCATCGCGCTCACCCTTCCTGCCTATGGGTTTCGGTCGCCGACAGCGGCATTGGCTTGACACCCGATGCCTTGGAGCGGATTTTTCAGCCGTTCGAGCAGATAGAGAACACCTTAACCCGCAGTTACGACGGAACGGGTCTTGGACTGGCCTTATGCCGAAGCTTCATTGAACTTCACTCCGGGCTTATCTGGGCGGAAAGCGAGGGCCAGAACCAAGGGAGTCGTTTTGAACTTGTTCTGCCGATTCAGGATTGCGCAGCAGCAGCGCCACCTGCACAACAGGTCACTGTCTGAAATAAAACAACAAGAGCAAGATGGCACTGTCCTCCGTTCAGAGGAGAAGGATGCAACTGACGGTCATCCGGCAACCCATGTAATGAGGCAATATCAATCATCCATGCATCCCATGCTGGCATTGCTCCGGGGTGGCGACAGGCGCTCTATTGGGAAATCAGACGAAACAGTCGCCATGGTCTTGAGCCAGAGTTATTTGATGCGCTGCTTTCAGGACTGCTAACTGATGCCCCTGTGATACATATGCGCAGCGCCGACGCGGCGGAAAAGATCACAGCAGCACAACATTGATCGGATGGGATGTTACTGGCGACAAGCAGGTGAAGTGCACCCAGGAATTGGCAAAATGGCAAAAGAATGCCATCGAGCGCATAGCCAGAAGGTGCAACGGCACAAAACCGATAGGATTAATGCCAGAAAAGCTTGATTATCGTAAAAAATTTGCCGGTGAGTGCTGCCGTGGCTTGCTGAACTAAATTTCAAGATTCCTATATTTTTCTTTTCTTGCACCAGCTCTAGAAAGGCTGAACATGTCGAATAATTAGAGCGCCTGTCAATCGTCCATCATAATCGCCCGGTGCAACGTGACCTTGCACCGGGCGATTTTTTTTTGGAATCGAGGAAAAAAGAGGCAAACAGTCTGGAGGACCGGCTCTTCCAAAGAATTCAAGTAAAGCCACGTCATTCCAAACCACCGATTTTCTCTTACCAATTCGCATTGTCGGGAAAAATGAAGTCCAGCGCAAAAAAACGACTCTTTAGTCGTGATGATTCGCCAGATTCGCTTTTAATACAACGTATTGAACATCTTCTCCATCCATCGTTTCAGGCAAATAATTTTTCAGCCTCTCCCTGAAACATCCCTTGTTTCCCTTTCCACTATTCCCAAAACGATGTCACGCTGCAGGTGCGATGTCATCACCCCTGAAAAAAGAAGAGAGACCGATAGGAACGGTCGCCTTTTCCATTCAGCCCAGGGAGATGATCACCCATGCAGTCCATCATTCTTTCGCTCGCCAGCCGGTACGCCCTTTCTCCAGCCGAAGTCATCCAGGAAATCGAATCCGCTTTTGCTCGCCAGCTCTCCCAGTGGTACCGGCAGGAGGTCATGGTCTTCCTCCGGGAAGGAATGCGTCTGGAGATCGTGGCCTACGGCAAGAGAAACGGTCTCCCTGTTCAACAGATCCTCGACCTTCCCGCCATCCTCTCCCGCAATCAATTCAAGGCCATTCTGGAAAACCACCTGGCCATGGCTGCGGTCATCAAGCAGGTTCGCTTGCTCAAAGGGTTTGAGCGGCGACTGCTCTGGGGCGAGGTCGTCCGTAACAGGGCCGGCGACCATCTCCTCGTGGAAACCGAGATTGTCCCCGGCGAACCGATCATCGCCACCTGTCCCCTCAACCGGATCGGCCTGCATGAACGGAATGCTGGCCGGTTGCAGCCTGGCCAACGTCGAGCCTTCCACCTGCGCCGGATCGAACCGGTGCTGGTGAACGGCACCCCTCGCACCAAAGTTGTTTTGGACAGGGTCTCCAAGACACTGACTGAAAATCTGCTGCGCCATCATCTGGGCGATGCAGCTCATCGATTTCACTTCCGCTGCCTGAAACGCTACGTCGGCCACAAGAGCATTGTCCTGACCACACGAAGGCTGCCGCGAGAGGTGATTGTCGCTGTTGATCGGGAACTCCAGGAACGGATCGAAGTCCGGATCGTCAAGGCCTTGCCATGAAGTCACCAGAACAGGCAGAGACCAAGGTGCCCTGGACCCATATCGGGCAAGGCGTGCATCTCGATCATCCCCAGACGGTCATGGACCTGGGGTTGCCCGACAGCCATCGCAAGGGGCATTTCTGGTGCTTCGGCACCACCCGGGTCGGCAAGACCCGGATCATGGAACACATCATCGAGCAGGATATCTGCAAGGGCTATTCGGTGGTGGCCATCGACCCCAAGGGCGATATCGATCTGTTCTCCAAGATCACCCAACTGGCCCATGAGACCGATCGGCTCGACGACCTGATGCTGATCACCCCGATCTTTCCTCAGTACAGCGCTATCCTTGACCCCTTGTCCTCCTACTACATGCCCGAGGAACTGGTGGCCCATATCACCGCTGGGGTGGCCATCGGCCGGGAACCATATTTCTTCGGTGTGGCCTACGAGGTCAGCCTGGTGGTGGTTCAGGCCCTGATCATGCTGGCTGAACAGGCCGGAACAAAGCCTTCGTTCAACCTCAACGACATCAAGAACCACATCAGCCACCAGGACCTGGAACAGCTCAAGGAAAAGATCGACTACATCGACAGCCCAGAGGCCAAGCAACTCTCCCTGGACATTCAGAAAATTTTGTCTACGCCGGCAGACTATTACTCCAAGGTGGCCAGTTCGCTGCGGGTGGCGCTCACCGAGCTGACCTCGGGCAATGTCGGCAAGATTATCGGCAAGGCCGACGAGAACCGCTTCATTCAACGGCTGGAAGAGGGCAAGGGCATCATCCTGGTGGTGCAGTTGGGCTCACTGTTGACCAAGCGGGCTGCCTATACAGCCGGCAAGGTGATTATCTCCATGATCCAGGCCTTTGTTGGCCGAGTCTATTCCTCGGGGAGGAATGTGACCCCATCGCTGGTGCTCCATATCGACGAGGCCCAGTCGGTTCTCTACCAGGGCATCGAGGACCTCTTTGCCAAGGCCGGTGGCGCTGGGGTCTTCATCCACGGCTACTGCCAATCGATCAGCCAGTTGTATGCCGAGGTGGGCGAGGATCGGGCCAACACCATCCTCGACAACTGCAACACCAAGCTGTTCATGCGGGTGCCGGATCCCAGCACTGCCAATTATGTTTCCGAACACCTGGGCGAAGAGAAACGGTTTTCTCCGATTATCTCCCTGGGCGGCAATGTCGCCATCCGCGAGACCGAGGAGGTACGGATCAAGCCGAGTGAGATTCTCAAGATGAAGCCCCGTGAACTCTTCCTTATCACCTACTCCGGGACCTACAAAGGGGTGACCGCCGACGTCGAAAAAGGGAGACTCAAGGTGGTCTTTCCAGACCTGGCCGGAGAGACGATCATCAAAAAGCCTGCGAAGAGCGGCTGATGCTAAGCATCTGGCCGACAATCATCCTCGGAGTGGCTTTAGTGTTGGTGGGTCTTGCCGGCATACTGGTGCTGCGTGTTGAGGAGCAGGAACCCTCGTTCCTGGAGCAGATGCCCCTGAGTGCGCTTTCGCAGCGGTGGGTCAGGCCCAAGACCTCCATCCGGATAGAGGGGGTGAAGCATATCTCGGAACTGGCCCACCTTTGGCGCAACGAGCGATTGATTGCCGAAGGCATCGAGAAGTCTGAACTGCGGCAACCACGTTCCCGCTCCTTTGCCAGCCAGTTGCGGACCTGGTCCTTTTTCAACCAGGCGCCCGGGCAGCGGGCGGTATGCATGGAGATTCTTCGCCTCCTTGACCGTGAAGGGCAGTGCCCTTCGGTGGTCGATGTCCAGGGTGATGTCGAAGCCGCCTGGGAGAAGAACACCTATCAGATCCTGGCCAAGACCACGTTGCTCGATCATTCCCTCAACGTGGCCGAGCAGGTGGTCAAGTTGCTCTCCGACCATCAGGCCTGGCATGTGATTCCGGATACCATGGTAGCAGCCCTGGGCCATGACCTGGGCAAGCTCAAATCAGCGCGGGGTTCGCTCTATGCCCTGGGCGAACACCCTCTGGTCGCCGGCGCCATTATCTCTGGTATTCCCGGGTTCAAGGAACTCTCCCGCAAGGAGGACATCCTTCGGGCCATCAAGATGCACCACAAAATGCCCGAGGGTTTGCTGGGCAAGACCCTCAAGAAGGCTGATCAGCAGGCCCGGCAGCAGGAACTGGAACGGTGGGTGGGAGTGGAGGCCACCGAGGAAATCAAGGAGTCGCACGAAGAGGAGGCGAAAGAGAAGCCACCACAACCGTCATCCCGGGAAGCGGTGCAACGGGTGCAGGCGGATATCTACGGGGAAACCATCGATACTGCGCAAAGCCGGGAAGAGATTGCGCCGCCTCAACGGATGGACATCTCCAGTTGGTTCGATGCCGCCGGCTATCTGGCCCTACTCAAGCCCTACATCAACCGGGTTGAAGGCCGGCGCTTCCTGGCCTTCTCCATGGCCGATGGCCTGGTCTATTTCCAGGTCAAGGTATTGGAAGAGGTCGCCCGCAAACAGGCCCAAGGGGCCGGCTGTATGGAGGTCGCCACCATGGCCCAAGATGATAGCACCATGCGGCAGGTGCTGTTCACCATTGTTCAGCACCTGCGCCAGGAACATGAGGTGATTGCCACCGGCCTGATCAAGACCACCTATTTCGGCGGCTACTTCCTGGTCACCAGGAAGTTCAACACGAAGATGCGGGGATATTACACCCCATTCCATGCCGAGGCCTTTGGTTCCATCGCCGAGATGGAACGAGCCAAGCCGGACCTGCTCCGCGACATCCTCGATGTCAGTCCCTATACCGGCAGTGACCAGGTGAACTGATGGCCAGAGAACGGGAAGCCAAAGGGGCAAACGACACCAATGCCCAGATCATCACTACCGATAGCGGCCGGATCTACAAGCCGGTCAACCTGCTCAGTGCCATCTCCGAGATCCAGCAGTTCTACGTGATCGAGAGCAAGGGCCAGAACATTCCAGCCGAGTTTCTCACCCTGGAGCGGACCATCGATTTCTTCAAGATCGGCCTAAAGAGCGGGTTCAACGAAGGGATTGCTTTGGTGCTGCTGTTCCCGGTGTTCCACTTCTACCTCTTTCCCTTTGTCTTTCTCCATCTCGACTGGTTCAGCCATCTGCTCTTTGGCTGCATCCCCTATCTGCCCCTGATCATCAACACCCTCATGTGCAGCTACATCAGCCGTTATTTTGTCGGCAACATCACCCGCAAGGCGGTCAACTCCCTGCTCTCCGGCCGGGCCCTCTCCCTGCTGCTCAAGGCCTTTCTGGTTTATGTCATCTACCTGGTCCTCTTCAGGCTAAGCACCCCGGAGAACATCGGCCGGCTGGCCGCCCAGTTCGGCGCAAAGGCTCACGAAATTTACCACGGCTTCTTTGCCATAAAGCCGCACCTGGTGCCGCTGGCCACCAAGAGCAGTCTGCTCATGGTGCTGGCGGCGGTGTTTCCCTATGGATCGGTCTATCTGCTTGACTGCTGGCATCGCCACCGGATCAAGCGCAACATCCAGCGTATTTCTGCTTAACAACCATTGGAGGTTTTATCATGGAACACGAAGAAAGAAAACAGCGTCCCTCTTGGCAGGAGATTGAGGAGAAGAAAATCAGCCTGGTGAAAGAAAAAGGCTCGCGGGTCATGCGGGTCAGCTCGCCGATAGGCTCCACCATGTTCAGTATCCTGCGGCAGTTTGACATGGCCTATGCCAATTTCAAGGGCCGGCTGGGAGAGATGGGCGGCATCACCTATGAAGAAGGGGTTGCCTTGATGAAGGAGGGACAAGAGATTGTGATGGCCTTTTCTGATTTCACCGCACGACTCAGCCGGAAGGTCAATTTCCGCTACTATGCCCCCAATGAAATCAAAGACTATCTGGAGTTGCTCAAAGCCCAGGAGAAGGACGACGAGACTTCGCGTGACGCAGAGGGTGCTGTTTCGGCCGAGTCATGACCCGCCAAGGCAATTGCACCTTGCCTTGGTGGGCAAGGTCTGCTATCTCGCTAGCCATGGCAAGATTTTCGGAATTTCTCTTCCAAAGGAGCAGTCATGAACAAAACCGAGTTGATCGACAAGGTCGCCAAAGAAAGCGCCTTGAGTAAATCAGCCGCTGAGCAAGTGGTGAACAGCGTCTTTTCAGCCATCGCAGAGGCGATGAAGACCGGCGACAAGGTCACCCTGGCTGGATTTGGCACCTTTTCCACTGCTGACCGAGCCACCCGAGAAGGACGAAATCCGCAATCGGGAGAAACGATCACCATCCCCGCCAAGAAGGTAGTCAAGTTCAAGGCGGGGAGTAAGCTGGTCGATTCCGTGAAATAACACTATCGGCCTAATTGTTCGATTCGGTCAATCGCTCTCAATTTATGGTCATCAAGAAGGTGTGTGTACCTTTGCACCATTTGCATCGTACTGTGCCCCAGGATGTCCGCAAGAGTTCGCAAATCAACTCCAGCCATCAGCAAATAACTGGCGGCGGTATGCCTTAAATCATGCATATGAAAATCTTCAATGTTTGCTTTTTTCACTGCATTATCAAAGGATCTTCGAAAATAAAGATTTGGCCGCCTTCGGATAGTTTCAGAACAATTGGCTGGGAGAAATACTAACTGGTTCCTATCGTATTGCTCCGGCATTATCTCAAGGAGCAACTCGACAGCTTTCACCGTCAGAGGAACTCTGCGGGGTTTAGTTTTTGTGACGGTCAGGTCAATGATTCTTGCATCAATATCTATCTGTTTCCACCTCAACCCAGCACCTTCAGACGGCCTCATACCCGTATGGAGAAGAAGTTGCACATAGTGAAACAATTTCCCGTTCTTACTTTTCCTTGAAACCTCAAGCAAATGCCTTGCCTCATCTTTACTGAGAAGTCGCAATCGACTATCAGGTTTGGCAGGTTTGCGAATAGTCGCTACCGGGTTCTTTATATCCAACGCCCATTCTGCATTTGCGATCGTATACAAGTGTGACAACAAGGCAAGATCTTTTTGAACGGTCGAGGGACCCACGGTTTGTAATCGCTTATCACGAAAAGAGGCAACCAGTGCCGATGTAATCTCTTTTAATTTTAATCCGGCAAAAGCCTCTCTCAACCGATTAGCAGATGTTATTTCACGGGCTTTTGTGTTGGGCCTTTTTCGGCTAGAAATTTCCAATTCGTAACGATTGAGCGCTGAAGAAAAGGTCACATCCTCTGGCAAGACTTCATTCACCCTCCCCCCAGATCGAATAATTACCTCCGTTTCCTCTACCCAACGTTGAGCGTCTGACAGGCGATCAAAGGTCTGTGAAAGACAGGGATGCCCCTGTAGCCTGACCTCCGCCTTATAGACCGTACCTTTCTTTCTTTTTCGCTTTGTGATAGTGGCCATTTTTTGGGCGCAATTTTGGGCGCATTTTTTTGTAAAACACTGCTCGTTTAAGTCAAAATATGCTAAGCGAAGCTAAAATGCAAATAAAAAGAAAAGGCCAAAAGCTCTGCATTCTTGAGCTTTTGGCCTTTGTTTATTGGTGCTCCAGGCAGGATTCGAACCTGCGGCACCAGGATTAGGAATCCTGTGCTCTATCCACCTGAGCTACTGGAGCGATTTTGAGACAACACTTTCAGAAAGAAAATGCCGAACGGCCCGTTTTTCAGGGCGATGAAAATACCCAGTTCACCAGACCCTTGCAAGTAATTATTGCTTGCCCCCACCATCAGGCCGATTGTCCGTCGGCAAGAAAATTCTGGCCGCCAAACGAATCGTCGTTGTAACCGAAGTTGACGATGCAGTTCCGGCCGATTTGCGCCCCGGCAGGAATCCTCGCCTCCTTGCCGACCAAGGAGATCCCGGTATAGAGGTGTTTGGGAAACTGTTGGTTGGCCGAGGTCAGATTGTCGCCCAGACCAACCACGGCACCCTCGCCGACCTGGACCCGTTTATCCAGGATCGCCAGATCGACCACCGCCTTTTCCGCAATGACACCATCATCAAAGACGACCGCATTGGTGACCACCGCTCCCTTCTTGACCCGCACCCCGGGCGACAGGACCGAGTTGATCACTGTGCCCTCAATGATGCAGCCTGCGGAAATCAGCGACGAGGCCACCTTGCCCCCCGGCAGAAACCGGGCCGGGGCGCGGTCCATGGGGCGGTCGCCGTATTCGGGGTTGGGTCGGATCTCCCATTCCTCCGGCGAAATACCCGAGTTTTCCCGGATAATGTCCATGTTGGTTTCCCAATAGGACTGAATCGTGCCCACATCCCTCCAATATCCGTAGAAGGGATAGGCATAGACCCGATCCTCGTTGATGGCCCGGGGGATGATATCCATGCCGAAATCGGCCTCCTTGCGATCACGGGCCAAAGTCTGCAACAGGTACTTGGTGTCGAAAATATAGATACCCATGGAGGCGAGATTGGTTTTCGGCACCTTGGGTTTCTCCTCCCAGTCGACAATCCGGTTTTGATTATCGATGATACCGGCGCCGAACTGATGGATATCGCGTTTGGGCACCACCATCATGCCGATGGTGATATCCGCCCGCTTGTGTTGATGGTAGGAGAGCATGGCGTCGAAATCCATGCGATAGATATGGTCGCCGGAGAGGATCACCACCTGCTCGCTGGGATTGGCCAGGATGAAATCGATGTTCTGGCGAATGGCGTCCGCAGTGCCCTTGTACCAGTCGGAATCCTTTTCGCCGGTCCGCGGCGGCAGGATCTTGATTCCCCGGGTCCGGCCGGTGAAATCCCAGGTCGCGCCGTCGCCGATATGGGCCATCAGCGACAACGGCTTGTACTGGGTGAGGACACCGACCTTGGTCAGGCCGGAATTCATCACATTGGACAGGCTGAAATCGATAATCCGGTAAATGCCGCCGAACGGCACCGCCGGTTTGGCGCGGTGTCCCACCAGGAGGTTCAACCGGCTGCCGATCCCGCCGGCCAGGAGGAGCACGAGGGCATCGCCACTTTCTCTCATTTCAGTTCCTCCCCGTCCTCAAGTTTGTCCGTGGGCCACTTTTCCGGCGCGATCCGGGGCGCGACCCGGCAGCCGCAGCCGATGTGCAACCCCTCGGGCACGCTGTTGTTCCAGCCGATGACACTGACGCGACTCGGTTTTTCGCACTGGGGCGCGCCGACCCGGACATCCCGGTTGAACACGGTGTTGACGTCGCTGACCACCCGGTTGAGGCGAACGTCCTGATGCACGGTGTTGTCGAAAAAGAGGACGGAATCGTTGACCTCGGCCCCGGCCATGACATGGACCCCGGGGAAAAGGATCGAGTTGCGCACCGTCCCCTCGATGATGCAGCCGTTGTAGGCCATGGAGTTCTCCAGGCAGCCGTGCGCGCCGATCTTCACCGGCTGGCGGTCGGCGATATTGCGGTGCACCAGGTTGGTGCGAATCCCCCAGGCCTCGAGATCGATCTTGGGTTCCGGTCCGAGCAGGTCCATCGAGGTCTGCCAGTACTCATCGATGGTCCGGGTGTAGCCCCAGTAGCCCCGGAACTTGTAGCCGTGCACCTTGTACTGTTCGCGCATCATCATCGGGATGATGTCGCGGCCAAACTCATAGGAGTCCCCCCCCTGGTTTCTCTTCAGGACCTCGAACAGGACCGACGGCCGAAAACAGAAGACGGTGAGCGAGGCCCAGCGTCCCTTGGGCGACGCCGGCTTTTCCTCGTAGGAGAGCATGCGGCCGCCATCAAAGGAGTCGTCGGCGATCTCGGCCACGCCGAAGCGCGAGGCCGACTCCGGCCCCACCTCGATGAAGGCGGCGGTCAGATCGGCATCGTGCTCGTTGTGATAGCGGATCATCTTCCGGTAATCCATCTGGTAGATGTGGTCGCCGGAAAGGACAAGAATCACCGAGGGGCCATAATACTGGATGTAATCGAGATTTTGATAGACCGCGTCGGCAGAGCCCCGATACCAGTGGGGATTGTCGTAATCCTTGAAGGGCGGCAGGATGGAGATGCCCCGATAGCGCCCGATCATGTCCCAGGCGGCACCGGTACCGATATGGTTGATCAGGGAATAGGACCGGTATTGGCTGAGGATGGCGATCCGTTCGATGCCCGAATGGAGCAGATTGGAGAGGGGGAAATCGATGACCCGGGCAAAACCGCCGAAAGGAACGGCGGATTTCGGCCGGTAGTGCGTCAGCACACCCAATTCATCGACGCGGCCGCCGGCCAGGATCATCGCCAAGGTCGAGGGTCTATGCATAGAACACCGTGCAGAGGGAGTAGCGGCGCCCGTACCACAAAAGCAAGGGTCGTGCCATCAGGCGCCCGGCCAGGGAAGAAGTCTAATCTGCATAATATGCCCAACCCCGGACAAGGTGCAAGCACTATCTCGCCGCGTTCAAGGAAAACCGGCCAGCCGACAAGCGATCGTGGCGGGCGCGGGGTTATTTGACGTGCTGGGTGATGAGGCGGATCAGGGTTTTGGTGGTGAATTCCTGATTCTCCCGCAGCGGCAGATTCTTGAGGGGCGATTCCGCCCGGGCCGCCTCCCGGTGGCCGCCGGCCGGACCGAAGCGGCCGAAGGTGGTCTTGGCGAGTTTGCCGGCGTTTTTGCGATAGCCGTCGCAGCGGAAGATCACCACCAGCTTCTCCCCGTGGACGCCGGAGACGATAACCCAGTCAAAGCCTTCCACCCGGTTGAAGAAATCGGCGATAATCACCAGGATATCGGGGGTGCCGACCTTGCCGAGATGGACATAGGCGCGGCGGTTGCTCGCCTTGACCTCATTGAGGGCGGTGCGAAAATAGCGGAGTTCGGAGCGGCGCAATTCGGTGAGTTCGAACTTGCGCACCAGGTTGAGATTGGCGATGTTGAACAGGTAACGGAAACAGATGCCGTCGGACACCTGCATGTTCTGCTTCTGGAAATTCTGGGTGTCGACCTTGATCCCGTAAAACAGGGCGGTGGCCAGGGCGACCGAAGGCTTGATGCCGGCGGCCCGGAGATATTCCACCATCATTGAGGAGACGGCCCCGTACTCGGGACGGATGTCGATGAAGGCCGCATCCCAGCCGGTGGTGACCGGATGATGATCGATCACCGCGTTGAAGGTCAACTTCTCGAAGCAGGCCAGATGATTGGGCTGGGAGTCAAGGAGGATCTTTTTGGTATACTCCTTCATCGACAGGGTATGGAGCCGTTCGATGGGGATTTTCAGGCGCTCCACCATGGTCAGGTTGTTGAGACGACGGATCTCGTTGGGGTAGCCGATGGTGACGCCGTGCACCCGGTAGCTGAGCAGGCGCTTGAGCGCCATGGCCGAGGCGATGGCGTCGGGGTCGGCACTGATGACGATCAGGACCGTGTCACTCCGTTCGAAGAGGGCCCACAGTCCGTTGAGACGGGCCACAGCGGAATTCTTGCTGGCGCTGCGCGTTATGTTGTTGTCAGCGATTTTTTCAAGTCGTTTCTGCATAGACAAAGATCAGAAGAAGAACACTGCCATCTCTTGAAGCGAACGCAGTGAGAGGGGCTTATCCGCCGAAACGAACGGCACGCTGTTCGCGGCCCGCTTGCAACCACCATTGCGGTTGATGATAAAACTCATCGGACGAACAGAGGCTTCAGGTAAGGGCTTCCTATGAATTGCCTGTCTCAGAGTACAAAAAAACAAAGAATACAAAGCCAACAGCTTACACAGAGACACTCAGAAGTGCAAGCTCCGTCTTTCCGGAAGACGCGGGCGCAGGAGGGATACGCCGGCTTGCCGTATCCCTTGACTGAATCCGGTCGAGGGGGTACTACATGCGCAATGAAGCATTGCCGCGCCCATGGCGCGTTTGGCAAACACAACCCCGCCGCCAGGCACGCCAGGCACGCAACTCCCTGTTAAGCCTTGACGTTCCAGAACAACTGACCGTTCCATGATCCTGCTCCACCGGTACATTCTGGCCCATTTCATCCGTAATCTCGGGTTGATCATGGCCAGTTTCATCAGCATCTACCTGCTGATCGATTTCTTTGAGAAGATCGACAATTTCCTCGAAAAAGGCAAATCTTTCGACCTGATCGCCAAATTTTTTCTCCTCAACATCCCCTTCATCGTCGACATGATGAGCCCGGTCTGCATCCTCTTGGCCGGCGTCGTGACCCTGGGCGTGCTCAACCACAGCAACGAATTGATCGCGCTGAAGGCCTGCGGCATCCCGCTGAAAAAGATCACCCTGCCGATCATCGGCGCGGCCATGGCCTGCATCCTCCTGTTTCTCGCCATGGCGCAACTGGTGCTGCCCACCACCATTGCCACCACCAACCACATCTGGAACCGCGAGGTCAAGGGCAAAACCCCCCTGGGGATTTACCGCAACGGCCGCTATTACTACCACGGGCATGACGGTTTTTACTCCTTTTCCCGGCCCGATCCGCAGAAAAACGTGTTCAGGAACTTCTCCTACACCGCCTGGAACACAGCCCACGAAACCCGCACCCTGATCGCGGCGGAAACCGCGGTGTGGAACCAGGGAATCTGGACCCTCCATAACGGCCAGGTACAGGAGGCCGCTGGTACGGCCCGGTTCGCCACCCAGGTCTTTCAAGAGCGGCGCTTCGATTTTCCCGAGCAGCCTGAGGATTTTTTCGTCCCCCCCTACCGCTCGATGGAGCTCTCGCTGGTGCAACTGTACAAGGAGACGCAAACCACCCGCGCGGAAGAGGAACGCGACAAGGCCTGGGCCGAGTTTTACGGCCGGATATCCTACACCTTCCTCGGCCTGCCCCTGCTGCTCTTGGGCCTGCCCCTGCTGCTCTTGGTCTACCGCAAATGGGGCCGGGATCTGTCGCTGGCCATTCCGGTGAGCTGCGGCATGGCCTTTGTCTGCTGGGGGGTCTACACCACCTTGCAGTCCCTGGCCAAGGCCAGCTATATCCCGCCCCTGGCCGCGGCCCTGTCCGTGCACCTGCTGGTCGGTTGCCTCGGGGTGTTTCTGCTGGTGCGCGAGGATACCTGATGCCCCGACGAATCGGTATTGTCGGTGTCCCGCCCCTAACGGTGATCGAGGCGATCAACCGGGCCGGTGATATCATCGTCGATCTCGATGAGCCGCAGGTCCGGGCTGCCATCGATCAGACCGCCGCCCACATCCCCCGGGTCTACTGCGCCATCCTGCGCACGGTGGTGCTCAACTGTCTGCATCTGGCACTGGACCAGGTCTATGTTGATGTCGGTCCGGGCAAGTGTGACTGCGCCCTCCACGTGGCCGAGATTGTTGCCGACATGCTGGCCGTGCCGGTGATCCGCACCCGCAATCAGGACACCCACGCCTTCGGCCATCCGCTCTGTGTAAGCACGCTGCCGCTGGTGGAAAAATTTCGCCGGATCACCAAGGGGGTGCAATCGGCCGCCCCCTATCCGTCCATGGAGCCCTGCCGGCCGACCTGCGGCTTTTGGGGCGTCCCGCCCAGGGATTTCTCCCTGCTGGCGCTCTTCCCCGACACCACCCATATCTTCGGCTGGACCCGGTGCATGGAAAACAAGACCCCCGCCGATCTCGACCTGGAACGGGTCGTTGATCCCGCCATCCCCACCGTCTTCTTTTCCCAGTCCTTCTGCGCCAAGGCAGCGCTGGCCAAGCACCTGGCGGCCAAACACCCCCGCGCCATCGCCGTGGACTGCGACGTCGCCGCCGGCAGCTCCACCCGCGCCAAAATCGAGGCCTTCCTCGAACTCTCCGGCATCGAGCCGGGCCCAGGGAGAGACGCCTGATGCTCCTGGCCGATTTCGGGACCTCCTATTGCAAAATCCTGGACACGGCAACCGGTGACGGTCCCCGCATTGTCGCCACCCGCGAGCTGGACCGCGCCTTCCGGGCCGACTTGGCCACCGGCCACAACGCCGCCCGCCGAAGCGTGAGAAGCATTAACGAACTGACCGCCCTGGCCCGGGGCGGCCGGCACCTGATCAACCGTCCGGATTTCGTCCTCCTCGATTGCGGCAGCCGCGACATCAAGTTTATCCGTTTCCAGGGCGGCGAGGTGGTCGACATGGGCTGGAACGCCGAATGCGGCGCCTCCATGGGCTTCACCATCGAGCTGCTCTCCACCTATTACCGGCTCGACTACGCCGCTCTCCCGCCACCCGCCACCGGCTTTTCCATCACCTGCGGCGTGCTCGGCATGAGCCACATCTTCGATGCCGTGGTGTCCGGGGCCTCCGAGGCCGAGGCCGTGGCCAAGTTTGTCCGCGGCATTGCCCTCAACGCCCACCGCTTTGCCCATGAGCCGGAGGAGCTGTACCTCTCCGGCGGTCTCTGTGCCAACCCGCTCTTTGTCGCCAGCTTTCCCTGCCGGGTACACCCGCTGGGCCGGTTCGTCCTCCTGGAGGGGTTGCGGGCGACCCTGGCGCAGGAACCAATCCCGGCCGCCACCCTTCGAGGCAGACCATAAAAAAGCCGGACATCGCATGGCGATGCCCGGCTCGCAAAAGCGGAACAAAGGAAAAAGGCGTTTCTATTTCTTGTCTTTCTTCTTCTCTTTCTTTTTTTCCTTTTTCTTATCCTTGTCTTTGTCTTTTTTCTTCTTTTTTTCCTTGTCCTTGTCTTTCATCGGACAATCGGAGCACCTTTTGCCTTTCTTCAGGTAGCTACCGCAACATTTGTCCTTTTTCTTCTTGTCTTTGCCCATGGTTCGCCTCCTGCAAAAAGCCAAGGATTTCCTTGTCCTTGTCTTTCATCGGACAATCGGAGCACCTTTTGCCTTTCTTCAGGTAGCTACCGCAACATTTGTCCTTTTTCTTCTTGTCTTTGCCCATGGTTCGCCTCCTGCAAAAAGCCAAGGATTCCATACCGCCCCGGTTTCAGGGCAGCAAACAATCTGTCAGGATTACAACGTACGACCAATGCCAAGGGCTGAAAAGGGGACGTTATTCCTTTTTCCCGCTTTCTTTCTCTTTCTCTTTGTTGTCCTTTGCCGGCGGCTGAACCTCAAGCAATTCGACCTGGAACACCAGCATGGAACCGGGCTCGATCACCGGCGGGGCCCCACGGTCACCGTAGGCGAGATCCGGCGGGATATACAATTCAGCGGTGGTGCCGGTTTCCAACAACGGCAAGGCTTCCTGCCAACCGGCAATCACCTGGTTGACCTGGAAGACGGCTGGTTCATTCCGCTTATACGAACTGTCGAACTCCTTGCCGTCGAGCAGGGTCCCCTTGTACTGGACCTTGACGGTATCGGTCGGGGTCGGCTTGGCGCCCTGTCCCTTCTTCACGATCTTGTACTGCAAGCCCGACTTGGTTTCGACCACACCTTCCTTGGCCTTGTTCGCCTTGAGGAATTCCTCGGCGGCCTTGCGGTTCTTCTGGACCATGGCCACGGTTTTCTGAATCTGTTTTTCCTGTTGGCGCTTGGCGAAGGTCTGCTGGATTGCAGCGGCCTCTTCGGCGGTGAGCAACGGCTTGTTGCCATTGTAGCCGTCATTGATGCCCTGCTGCAGCACATTCAGGTCGAATTTTTCCTCCAGGCCCTTGAAATACTCGCCCAGATCAAGCCCCATGGCATAGCTCAGCTTCTGCTCATCGGACTTCAACTCCATCGGCTGATCGGCGGCAAACACCGGTCCTGCCGTGAGCAGCAGGGCCAACAGGCCAGACACATACAATTTCATACACATCTCCTCTAACAATGATTGAAGGGACAAAAAGGCATTCCTCGACCGGCTGGAGTGCAATTGACCGGTCCAAAGCGCCAAATGTTGGTATCCTTGAAGAACACAAAAACAACGAAGACACGCCCTGCCACAAGGTATCGTTTCCCTGCGGAAAAAGCGTTCTTCTTCTCTTGCTGCAATAAGCTAATCACCCTTTTGCGTTTAGTGTCCACTCTTTTTGCAAGCAGGGGCGAGATTTTATAATTTCCTTCTGTCGATAACCCGTTTAGCCTTGCCCTCGGACCGCTCCAGGGTCTTTTCCTCGACCAGCTTGACATCGACGCCGACCCCCAGCTCCGAGGCCAGCCGGCTCTTGATCCGGTCGACCACCTCGCGCTGCTTGCGCATCTCGTCAAAGAAGATCGACTCCATCACCTCCACCAGCACCGTGATCTTGTCGGCGTGGTTCTCCCGTTCGACCACGATCTGATAGTGGGGCTCGGTGCCCTCGACCTCGAACAGCACCTTCTCGATCTGGAGGGGAAAGACGTTGACCCCCTTGATGATCAACATGTCGTCGGTCCGGCCCAGCACCCGTTCCATCCGTTTCAGGGTGCGGCCGCAGGGGCAGGTGCAGGGGATGAACCGGGTCAGATCCCGGGTCCGGTAGCGGACCATGGGAAAGGCCTCCTTGGTCAGGGTGGTGATCACCAGTTCGCCGACCTCGCCCTCGGGTACCGGCTCGAAGGTCGCCGGGTCGAGGATCTCGAGGAGAAAATGGTCCTCGTTGATGTGGAGACCGTTGCACTGCTGGCATTCGCCGGCAACCCCCGGTCCCATGACCTCGGACAGGCCGTAATTGTCGGTGGCGACGATGCCCAGTTTCTGATGGATCTCGCGGCGCATGGCCTCGGACCAGGGCTCGCCGCCGAACAGGCCGTAGCGCAGGGAGAGGCCGTTGGGGTTGATGCCCATTTCCATCATCGCATCCGCCAGAACCAAGGCATAGGAGGGGGTGCAGACCAGGGCCGTGGTCTTGAAGTCCTGCATGATCTGGATCTGGCGCTTGGTGTTGCCGGCGGAGATCGGGATGACCGAGGCCCCGATCAGCTCGGCGCCGTAGTGAAGACCGAAGCCGCCGGTGAACAGGCCGTAGCCGAAGGCGATCTGGATGACGTCGTTCTTGGTGACGCCGGCGGCGGTGATCACCCGGGCCACCAGGTTCGACCAGGTCTTGATGTCGTTCTTGGTATAGCCGACCACGGTGGCCTGGCCGGAGGTTCCGGACGACGAGTGCACCCGGACCACGTCGCGCAGCGGCACGGCGAAGAGACCGTAGGGGTAGTTGTCGCGCAGATCCTGCTTGACCGTGAAGGGCAGGCGGCGGAGATCATCCAGGGAACGGATGTCGTCGTAGTTGAACTTGAGCTGCTCGAATTTCTTCTTGTAAAAGGGGACATGGGTTCCCACTCGATACAGCGTGGACTGCAACCGCTCCAACTGGAGCTGCTCCAGATCCTCCCTGGCCATGCATTCTCGTTCCGGTTCCCAGTACATAGGTGTGTAGTCGGTTAGACTTTTAGTCTGTTAGGGTTATAGACTGTGGGGGATCCGTCGGCGCATCGCGCTATCCTGGACCTAGGCTGGAAAAGGGAGCTTTGTCTGTACCCTAAAAAAACAGACTAAACACCTAACCAACCTAACTACGCTATTTTTTCCCGCCCCAGATAGGCCCGCTGGACATCGGCGTTGGCCAGGAGATCGCTAGCCGGCCCCTGGACAATGACCTTGCCCACCTCGAGCACGTAACCACGATCAGCGATCCCCAGGGCGGCCTTGGCGTTCTGCTCGATCAGGAGCACGGTGTTACCCTCGTCGCGCAGCCGGCGGATAATCTGAAAGATATCGCGGACAATCAGGGGGGCCAGACCGGTGGACGGCTCGTCCATCATCACCAGTTTCGGTTTGGACATCAGGGCCCGGCCCATGGCCAGCATCTGCTGTTCGCCGCCGGAAAGCGTCCCGGCCAGTTGCCGCCGCCGCTCGCGCAGGATGGGAAACAACTCGTACTGATGCTCCAGTTCCTTGTGCACCGCCGCCCGGCCCCGCTCCTTGTGGAGGACATAGCCGCCCAAGAGCAGATTCTCCTCCACCGACATCGGGGCAAAGACCTGGCGCCCCTCGGGCACCAGGGCGCAGCCAGAGGCCACGATTCGGCCCACGGTGGTCCGGGAGTTGGTTTGGCCAAGGAAACTGATCTCGCCCCGCATCGGCTTGATCAGACCAATGACGGTGTGCAGCAGGGTGGTTTTGCCCGCCCCGTTGGCGCCGATCATGGTCACGATCTCGCCGGCCTTGACATGGAGGGAGATGTTCTTCAGCACCCGGAGTTTGCCGTAACCGGCATCGAGATTGCGAATCTTCAGCATGGAGCCACGTTATGGCGAAAGGCGCGCCGACGAAACCGGCATCAGCCTTCGTCGTCCTCTCCCAGATAAATTTTGATGACTTCGGCGTTTTTCTGGATATTGGGCGGCGTGTCCTCGGCCAGCTTGCTGCCAAAACTGAGGACCACGATCTCGTCGGAGATATCCATCACCAGCGACATGTCGTGCTCGACCAGGAGCACGGTGACCCCCATGTCCCGGATCATGCAGATCAGGCGGGCCACCTCGGCGGTTTCATAGATGTTGAGGCCGGCTGCCGGCTCGTCGAGCAGCAGCAGCTTTGGTTCAGCCGCCAGGGCCCGGGCCATTTCCACCGCCCGCTGCTGGCCGAAGGCGAGACTGGTGGCCTCGACCTGGGCCAGGTCGGCAATCTGCAGGAAGTCGAGCAGTTCCATGGCCCGCGCCCGGTTGGCCCGCTCTTCCCTCCAGGTCGAGGGCAGGCTGAACATGCCGGCAAAAAAGCCGCTCCGGCTTTGCACATGCCGCCCCACCATGACGCACTCCAGGGCGGTCATGCCGTGGAACAACTTGATGTTCTGAAAGGTCCGGGCCATGCCCAGTCGGGCGATCAGGTGGGGCTTCCGGCCTTGAATCTCCTGGCCTTGGAAGGTGATGGTCCCGGCGCTGACCGGCAGGTTGCCGGCGATCAGGTTGAACAGGGTGGTCTTGCCGGCGCCGTTGGGGCCGATCACCGCCTTGATGCTCCCCGGCGCCACCCGAAAGCTGACGTCGTTGACCGCGTGCAGACCACCAAAGCGCTTATGGACCCCTTGCAGCGCCAGCATGGGTTCCTGCATACCGGCGGGGGTCGAACCGTTCGCCCCGTTCATGACCGCACCCCCAGGACGAGCCGGCGCGCCAGTTCTTTCAGGCGCAGACTCAAAATCCCCTCGGGCGCAAAGAGCATGACGAAGATCAGGATCAGGCCGAAGACCGCGTCGTCATGGACCCCGAACACGCCGCGCAAGGAGAGGAAGGTCAGGCCCACGCCCATGAGCAGGGTGCCCCAGAGATGGGTCATGCCGCCCACCGCCACCAGGGCGACATAGCGCACCGATTTCAGCACCGAGGCCTCGCTCGGGCCGATGCCGCCGTTGAAATGGGTGAGCAGCACCCCGGCGACCGCGGCATAGACCGCGCTCAAGACAAAGACCTGGAGTTTGCAGCGGGCGGTCTCGACGCCCGAGGCCTCGGCGGCTTCCTCGGAGCTGTGCAGCGAGCGCAGGGCCCGGCCGACCCGGGAGCCGATCAGGTTGAGCAGCAAGGCCATCCCCAGGATGAGCATACCCCAGGCCAGATAGAAGTTGAGCACCCGATGACCGGCATCACCGCTGATCACCAGCGGGCCGAAGCCGCCCAGAGCCGGCACCAGGGGGAAGCCGGGCACCTCGGAGATGCCGTCGGCCTCGCCGAAATAGGGCGAGGCGAGAAAAATCCGGTAGACGATGGTGCCGAATCCCAGGGTGGCCATGGCCAGGTAATGGCCCTTGAGCTTCAGCACCGGCACCCCGATGATCAGGGCCACCAGGGCCGCCACTACCACCGCGAGCACGCAGGCCGCCCAGGGGGTCACGGTGAGCAACTGCGCGCCATAAATATCCTGGCCGGTGGTGAGCAGGCCGAGACGGTCCAGTCCCTGGACCACGACGGCGTCTTGCAACGGCGCCAGGTTGCGGGTGGTCAGGGCAGCAGCCAGATAGCCGCCGATAGCAAAGAAGCCGGCATGGCCGAGGGAGATCTGGCCGGCATAGCCCATGAGAACGCCGAGCCCGATGATCACCAATCCGTAATAGGCGGCCATGGTCAATTGGGTGAGATAGAACTGGGTCCCGGTCACCACGGTGAGCAGATGCAGCCCGACCGTCACCAGGCAGAGCGCGGCCAAGGAAAAATTCTTCCGGGTCTGCATCAGAAATCCTTCAACCGGGCCGCTTCACTGGAGCCGAAGATCCCATGCGGTTTGACAAAGAGGATCAAGAGCAGGATGGTGATCGAAATGGCGTCCTGGAAGGCGAGCGGCACCACCGCCACCGAGAAGGCCTCGATGATCCCCAGCAGGATGCCGGCGGCCACCGCTGCCAGGGAGTTGCCCAGCCCGCCGAGGATGGCCACGGTGAAGCCCTTGATCGCCAGCGAGGTTCCGGAATCGTATTGGGTATAGGTGATCGGCGACATCACGCAGCCGGCCAGGGCGCCGATACCGGCGCTGAGCATGAAGCTCAGGGTCACCATGTTGCGGGTGTTGATGCCGCAGAGTTGGGCCGCGGTCCGGTTGGCGGCGCAGGCCCGCATCTCCCGGCCGATGGGCGTCGATTTGAAAAAGAGGCTCAGGCCCGCCATCATCACCGCGCAGGCGCCGATCACCCACACCACCTGGGGCGAGATGTGGACGCTGCCCAGGTTGAAGGTGGTGATCTCGTTGCCGTAGAAATAGGGCAGGCTGCGTATCGACTCGCCCCAGATGTGCAGGGCCGATTCGCGCAGCAGGATGGAGATGCCGATGGTGATGATGATCATCCGCAGCACCGAAGGGGACTCCAGCCAGCGGATGAACAGCATCTCGATGACGGCGCCGATCCCCATGGTGATCAGCACCGCCAGCGCGATCGCATAGCCCAGCGGCAGATAATGCAGCAAGGAAATGGAGAGCATGCCGCCGAGCATCACGAACTCCCCCTGGGCAAAGTTGATGATCCCGGTGGTGTTGTAGATGATGTTGAAGCCGACGGCGACGATGGCGTAGATCGAGCCGTAGGTGATGCCGGCAAAGAGATATTGAAAAAAGAGATCGAGACTCATGCGTACCGAAAACGCCGGCGGGCATCAACCGATGCCCGCCGGCCCAGACCTTGAGAGGAAAATCGTTGCTTAGCCCAAACCCCCGGGCCGAAGTCCCGATTTTCGAGGTTCGTCGCGGCCGGCCAACGTGGGCCGGCCGTGCTGGTTATTTGCCCTGATAGAGAACGAATTTGCCGTCCTTGACCGTCATCATGGCAAAGGAATCGATGGTGAGTCCGTTGTGATCCTGCGGGGTGAAGGAGAACATGCCGCTGATGCCGGCGCAGTTCTTCAGCCCTTCGACCGCGTCGCGCACCTTGGCCCGGTCGTTGCCGCCCTTCTTGACCGCGGCGGCCACCATGTTCATGGCGTCGAAGGCATAGCCGCCGAAGGCCGAGGCGTCTTCCTTGTACTTGGCCTCGTATTCCTTCTTGTACTGGGCCAAAAGGGCCTTCTGGGGATGGTTGGCGGCCAGGGTATCGACCACCAGCAGGCGGCCGCAGGGGAAGATGATCCCCTCGGCGGCGGCGCCGGCGGCCTCGGCGTACTTGAGGTTGCCGAACCCGTGGCTCTGGAAGAGCGGCACCTGCCAGCCGGCCTGGCGCATGTTCTTGGCGATGATCGCCTGGGCCGGCACCACCGACCAGTTGATCACCGCCTGGATGGCGGGATCGGCCTTGAGTTTGGCCACCAGGGCACTCAGGTCGGTGGCCTTGGAGTCGTAGGTCTCGGAGGCCGCCACCTTGATGCCGAAGGCAGGCGCCAGCTTCTCCAACTGATCCTTGCCGGCCTTGCCGAAGCCGTCGTTGCCCGAGGCGATGGCAATGGTGCCGATCTTGAGCCGCTGCATCTCCTCGAAGATCATCTGGGCGGCGAAACTGTCCTTCTGGGGCGTCTTGAAGACGTAGCGGGCCACGGGGTCGACAATGACCTCGGCGGCGGCGCAGGAGATCAGCGTGGTCTGGCCATCCTCGGCCACCTTCTTCACCGCCATCGATTCACCGGAGGTCGAGGGCCCGATGATCGCCACCACCTTGTCCTCCTCGATCAACTGCTTGGCAAAGGAAACCGCTTTTTCCGAGCTGCCCGCCGAATCCTTGACGATCAGTTCGATGGTGTTGCCGCCTATGCCGCCGCCCTTGTTGATCTGCTCGACCACCATTTCGGCGGTCCGGGCCTCCGGGCCGCCGAGGAAGGAGGCCGGACCGGTCACCGCGAAGATCGCGCCCACCTTGATGGTGCCGGCGACCGCTCCCGACAGCGTTGATGCCAGCAGCAGACAACCGGAGGCGCACCCCAGCACCCATTTCATCCCACTTTTCATGTTCCCCCCATTTTTTTTATGCTTCCAAGAAAAAACTCCGCCCCGCCGACAAAGGACGAAGCGAAGTGCACACGCTTACAGGGCGCAGATCTGGGCTCCGGTCAGGAGGACAAATCCCTTTTCCTGCAGAACCGCGATCGCCTTGTCCATCTCGTCGAAGCGGAAGATCAGGACCGCATTGGCTCCGCTCTTGTTGACAAAGGCGTACATGTACTCGACGTTCAGTCCGGCCTCGTTGACCACCTTGAGCACGCCGGCCAGACCGCCGGACCGGTCCGGCACCTCGACCGCGACCACGTTGGTCTTGCCCACGGTGAAGCCGCCGCCGCGCAGGACCTCCTTGGCCAGGTCGACCTTGTCGACGATCAGGCGCAGGATGCCGAAATCGGCGGTATCGGCCACGGACAGGGCCCGGATATTGATCTCGTTCTCCGCCAGGATGCGGGTGATCTCCGCCAGCCGGCCCGATTTATTTTCGAGAAAAACCGCAATCTGTTCGACACGCATACGATCCTCCAATTTTAAGGTGGACAGTCTGTAGGTAGTTAGTCTTTCAGGAAAAACCTAACAGACTACAGTCTAAACAACCTAATAACCTCTCTATATCTTCCGCCGGTCGATCACCCGCTGGGCCTTGCCCTCGGAGCGCTGGATGGAACGGGGCTCCACCAGCTTGACCTTGCAGGTGACGCCGAGCATGTCCTTGATCTCGGCCTGGATCTTCTTGGCCAGATTCTCCAGCACCTTGATCTCGTCGGAGAAGATATGCTCGCTGACCTCGACCAACACGCTCATGACGTCGAGATTGCCGTCGCGGGTGACCTCGATCTGGTAGTGCGGCTCCACGCCCTCGACCCCGACCAGGACGTGCTCGACCTGGGAGGGAAAGACGTTGACCCCGCGGATGATCAGCATGTCGTCGGTACGGCCGGTGACCTTCTCCATCCGGATCAGGGTGCGGCCGCAACCGCAGGGTTCGACGAACAGCCGGGAGATGTCCTTGGTCCGGTAGCGGATCAGGGGGAAGGCCTCCTTGGTCAGGGTGGTGAAGACCAGCTCGCCGGCCTCGCCGTAGGGCAGCGGCTCCAGCGTATCCGGATCGACGACCTCGGGGAGGAAGTTGTCTTCCAGGATGTGCATGCCGCGCTCGGTATGGAGGCACTCCATGGCCACGCCGGGGCCGATGATCTCGGACAGGCCGTAGATATCCACCGCCTTGATCCCCAACTTGCGCTCGACCTCCTCGCGCATGTTCTCGCTCCAGGGCTCGGCCCCGTGGATGCCCACCCGCAGCTTGAGCTGATCCGGGGTCACCCCGGCGTCGATCATGGCGTCGGCCAGGTTGAGGGCATAGGAGGGGGTGGAGAGGAGCACCGTGGAGCCGAAGTCGCGCATGATGGTGATCTGACGCTTGGAATTGCCACCCGACACCGGGATGACCGTGGCCCCCAGGGCCTCGATGCCGTAGTGGGCGCCGAGACCGCCGGTGAACAGGCCGTAACCATAGGCGTTGTGGACCATGTCGCCCCGGGTCACCCCGGCCATGGTCAGGCAGCGGGCCATGACCGAGGCCCAGAGCTCGATGTCCGCCTGGGTGTAGCCGACCACGGTGGACTTGCCGGTGGTGCCCGAGGAGGCGTGCACCCGGATGACATCCTCCATGGGTTTGGCGAACAGCCCGAAGGGATAGTTGTCGCGCAGATCGTCCTTGGTGGTGAAGGGCAGCTTGCGCAGGTCGGCCAGGGACTTGATGTCCCCCGGCTTGACCCCGGCTGCCTCCATCTTGCGCCGGTAGGGCAGCACGCGATCATACATCCGGTACACCAGCCCCTGCAGCCGCCGGAGCTGGATCGATTCCAACCCCGCCCGGGGCAGGGTCTCTATCTCTTGCCAAATCATGGATTCCACCTCCCTCTTACTGCCCGGTTCAGGCGCCCACCGCGGCCCGGCCGGCGATAAAGGCCTTTTTGTTGACCTCGCGAAACCGCTCCTTGACCGTGTTGTCGATCACCTGCAGGAACACCTCGGGGCCGACCGCCAGGAAATTGGACATGGCCCCGACCATGGCCACGTTGGCGGTGCGCAGCTCGCCCACCGACTCGGCCACTCCAAAGGCGTCGATGGCCACCACCTTGATCTGGCGGGCCTTGAGCTCGTCGAGGATGTTCTCCGGATAGCTGGCCTTGCCCAGGGCCACCGCCGGCGGCAGGATTTTTTGCGTATTGACCACCACGGCGCTGTCCTTGTGCAGGTAGGGCAGGTAGCGGACCGCCTCCAGGATCTCGAAGGCCACCAGGATATCGGCGCATCCCAGTTCGATCAGGGGCGAGTAGACCTTCTCGCCATAGCGGAGATGGGCCTCCACCGAACCGCCGCGCTGGGCCATGCCGTGGACCTCGCTCTTCTTGACATCGAAGCCGGCCGCCAACTGGGCATAGGCGGTCAGTTCGCTGGCCAGGAGGATGCCCTGGCCGCCCACCCCGGAAAAGAGTATGTTGCCGCTCTGCTTCATCACTTGGCCTCCTTTCTGGTGATGGCTTCGAACTTGCACACCGCCACGCACTGGCCGCAGCCGTTGCACTGCACCTCGGCGATCTTGGCAAAGCCCTTCTGTTTTTCGCGGTAGCCGCGCGCCACCGCCTCCGCAGGCGTGAGCGGCGTCCAACTGATGGCCGGGCACCCCATCTGCACGCAGAGCGAACAGCCGGTGCAGTTGTCGAGGTTGGTGGTATAGACCGGCTTGGGCCGCCTGGCCTCTTCGGGGATGAGCACGCAGGGGGCGCGGCTGATGATCACCGAGGGTTCGGGGCTGGCGATCTCCTCCTTCAAGACCTTGCGGGTGGCCTCGACATCGTGCGGGTTGACCACCACCACCCTTTTGACACCCAGGGCCCGACACAGCGCCTCCAGATCCAGGGCCGGGGCCGCTTCGCCGCGAATATCGCGGCCCGAGGCCGGGTTGTCCTGGTGGCCGGTCATGGCGGTGGTGCGGTTGTCGAGGATGATCACCGAGGCGTAGGAATTGTTGTAGACCGTGTTCAAGAGGCCGGTCATGCCCGAGTGCATGAAGGTGGAGTCGCCGAGCACGGCCACGATCTTGCCCTCGCCCTTCTTGCCCAAGGCCTTGGCCATGCCGTGGGCCATGGGGATCGAGGCGCCCATGCACACGCAGGCATCCATGGCCGACAGCGGCGGCAGAAAGCCCAGGGTATAGCAGCCGATATCGCCGGAAATAAAGACATCCTTCATCTTGGACAGCCCGTAGAACAGGCCACGGTGGGGGCAGCCGGCACACATGTTCGGCGGCCGCATCGGCAGCTCCAGCGGGGCGAAGACCTCGCCGACGGTTTCCGGCGCAATCGCCTTGCGGACGATGAACGAGTTGAGCTCGCCCTGGTTGGGGATCAGGTCCTTGCCGCGGCAGCTGATGCCCATGGCCTTGAGGTGGGTCTCGATGAAGGGGTCCAACTCCTCGACTACGATCAGCTCGTCCACGGTGGCGGCAAAAGCGCGGATCATTTGTTCCGGCAGGGGCCAGACCATGCCCAGCTTGAGCACCGGCGCCTGGGGAAAGGCCTCCTTGACGTAGTTGTAGGGCACGCCCGAGGTGATGAAGCCGCGTTTGCCCACGCCCGGTTCGATCCGGTTTTCCGGCAGGGTCTCGGCTAATTCGCGGGCCGCGGCCATCCGTTTTTCCACCGCCACCCGCCGTACCCGGGCGTTGCCGGGGAGCATCACCAGCTTGGCCGGTACCTTCTCGATCGACGGTTCAGGGGTCTCGCAGCGTTGCCCCTTCTCGACCACGCCCTTGACATGGGCGATGCGGGTGGTGATGCGGACGATCACCGGGGTATCCAATTGCTCGCTCAACTCGTAGGCCCGGGCCATCATCTCCTTGGCCTCGGCCGGATCGGAGGGTTCGAGCAGAGGCAGCTTGGCGGCAAAGGCGTAGTTGCGGTTGTCCTGCTCGTTCTGGGAGCTGTGCATCTGGGGATCGTCGGCATTGAGGATCACCAGGCCGCCGCGCACGCCGGTGTAGGCGGCGGTGAACAGGGGATCGGCGGCCACGTTCATGCCGACATGCTTCATGGTGGCCAGGGATCGGGCCCCGGCAAAGGAGGCGCCAATGGCTACCTCCAGCCCCACCTTCTCGTTGGGAGCCCATTCGGTGTAGACACCCTCGTAGCGGGACAGATTGCCCATGATCTCGGTCGAGGGCGTGCCCGGATAGCCCGAGGCCACGCGAACACCTGCCTCCCAGGCCCCCAGGGCGATCGCCTCGTTGCCGGAAAGCCACAATTTTTTCTGGTTATCAAAGGCCACGTCAGTCCTCCTTGTCGTTTGCTCGCGTGGTCGTCGTACGGTTTCAGGATGATGCCCACCTGACGCCATGGACTGGACAGGACCGTACGTTCCCCGCCCTGTCCGCACCTGGCAGCACTCGTGGCATCACGGGTGCATCCTTACCTTGAATGGCGCCGGTTAGGCAAGAGCTTTTTCCCCTCGCTTCGCCTTGTTGGCCAACTTCACCACCGGGTCTCCGCCCCATCCGCCTCTTGTCTCCGCAGCGGCACATCGGGGTACCGCAGCCGGGCGACGGGACGGGGTGTCGAAATCACTTACTGCCGTTCCCGGCCGCCGGGGCGGGGGCCCTGCGGACGGTCATGGTCCATTCCGCCCGTTCCTTGGTCAGATGGGAGGTCGCGGCCACCAGTTCCGCCGACTGGAGCAACTGCACCAGTTCCCGATTGAGCCGGGTGAGGGAGATGTTCTTGGTGGTGGCGAGGATCGCGGCCAGCCAATCGATGGTCTCACCGGTCTGCCGGGCCATCCGCTGGGGATAGACAATGAAGCTGCTGAAATTGGCGCTGCCCATCCGGCCGCCGAGTTCGTCACCCAACTGGGCGGCGACCGGCACCGCCAGGACCGCGGGGGCCGCCTTGGATTCGAGGATTTCCTTCAAGGCCTGCTTACTGGTGGCCAGATAGAGCATGGTCTCGGTGAGTACCGCCGCCGGCTGGGCCGACTCGCCGGGGAGGACCGGCCAGGAGTAGATGGTCTGCCCCGCCGCCGGCTCCTGCTCCTCGCTGGCCATGCCGCTGCCGGCAATGATCCGGCGCAGCCCGGCCAACACGGTTTCGGCGATCTTATGCTCGCGGACCCCGAAAAACAGGGTCAACTTCGGCCAGGGAAAGAGCGGGGTGCGGACGATATCCTCGAGCACGCCGCCGTACTGCGGCCCAAAGGCCCGGCCCAGTTCCTCCAGGGAAACACCCAGGTTCTGGCGAACCTCGCGGTCCATCTCCCCATACTCTTTCTCGTTGGCCGCCATGGCCTTGACGATGATCTCCGGCCGCAGAGACGAGGCCCAGTTGTAGGCCAGGGTCTTTTCCTTGAGCAGATGGAGGGACTGGTTCGGCCCGGCCGCGTCCACCGCGCTCTTGACCAGCGCATGCAGTTGGTCGTAACGGTAGGAGGAACAGCCCCGGCTCTCCAGTCCCCGGTCGGTGCCGTAGCTGACCGAGAACAGCGAATCCACGCCCTGAAGCATCGCGCCCATCTCCTTAACCTCGGGAACGGTCGCTGTTTGCAGAAGCTCGGCAGCCAGGGGCAGGTTGACATAGAGCCGCGAATAGGTCTTCTCGGCGGGATACGGCTGCCAGAAGGCGGTCGCTTCCTTGAACAGGGGGGCCTTTTCCAGGGAGGTCTCTCCCTTGCCCGTGGCGACGCAGGTCTTGATAGCGGCCGGGGCGTAGGCCAGGAGCACGGTCTTGCCCTCGGCAAAGCCGTAGAGGACCTGGTTTTGGTCCACGACGATCTTAACCAGATCCAACCCGTCTACCGTCTCCCGGCTGACTTGGGCGTTCTTGAGCAGACGGCTCAGCATATCCAAGGCGCCGGCCGCCGAGGTCCGGGCCACCACTACCAGGGAGTGGCGCAGGGCCTCGGCCGGATCCTGCGCCAAGGCCTTCCGGTCGGGCGGCAGCAGGGCCAGGGTGGCATCGTTGCCGAACACGGCGCGGAAGGCGGGATCACCCGTCACCTCGGCCACGGCATCATAGAGACGGTCATATTCGACGGTGTCCTGGGGCTGGCCCCCCATTTCCTGGACAATGGCGTGAATGGTGTCCTTGGCGAGAAACTTTCCCAGGGCCGACGCGGCAAAGCCGTCGGTGAGGGTGCTGCTGTGGGTCAGATTGATGGCGCCGATCACATCCGGGGGCAGGAAGCGGGCATATTGGTTGGCTGTCGTCTTTTCCCGCAGGAGGAAATAGGCGCCGGCGGCGATGGCCACAAGGCAAAGGATGATGGCCGCAATTTTCTTCATGAAACCTCTCCGGTTCGGAAATGGTGATCTGCGCCCGCGCGATGGGTCGCCGGGCGTTTTGGGCCGGTCGGTTGCATTTGCAAGATATCCCTCTCGCTGGCATGCTTCGCACGGCTCCCCTCTGTTCTTTGTCATTCCGAACGCAGGTGAGGAATCTCGGGATTTCTCCCTGCAATCGAAATGACAGATCGGAACGCGTCAACTTGCAAGTAAACCGGAATCAGTCGTCGGTTGCCGCTCCTTCCTGTTCAATGGCCTCGATGGCCTGCTGGGCTTCTTCCCATTTCTGGTAGGCCCGCTCCAGGTGGCGTCCCACCTGGCCGTATTCCTTGCTGACCGCGCTCCATCGCTCCTGGTCGCCGTAGAGGTCGGGGTCGGCCATCAGGGCTTCGAGTTCGGCCTTGCGCTTCTCCTGCCGCTCGATCTCCCGCTCCGCCTCGTCGCTCTTTTTCTTCCACGGTCCGAGCTTCTGGTTCAACGCCTGGCGCTCCAGGGCCCGTTGCTTGCGCTGGGTCTTTTTGTCGACGCCCTCGGCCTCGGTCTTGACGGTCACGGTCTCGTTTCGCGCCGGCGTCCGCCCGGCCACAGGCTGGACCACCATCTTGCGCCGCCATTCGAGGTAGTCGTCGATATTGCCCTCAAAGATGGTGGCCTGGCCGTCTCTGATCTCCAACACCTTGTTGACAAAGGAATTGACGAAAAAGCGGTTGTGGGAAACGACGATGATCGTGCCTTCGTACTGGGCCATGGCCTCCTGGAGGATCTCCTGGGAACTCATGTCGAGGTGGTTGGTGGGTTCGTCGAGCAGCATCAGGTTGGCCGGCCGCACCAGCATCTTGGCCAGGGCCACCCGCGATTTCTCGCCGCCGGAGAGCACCCGCACCTGCTTCTCCACCTCGTCGCCGGAGAAGAGAAAGGCCCCGAGCAGGGAGCGGACCTGGGTGATGGTCATGTCCACCGCGGTGTGATAGACGGTGTCGAGGATGGTCAGCTCGCCGGGCAGCTCCTGGGCCTGGTGCTGGCCGAAGTAGGAGAGGATGACGTTGTGCCCCGGCTTGATGGTGCCCTCGGCCGGAATCAACCCGGCCAGGATCTTCAGGAGGGTGGTCTTGCCGGCGCCGTTGACCCCGACCACCGCCAGCTTGTCGCCCCGTTGCAGGGAGAAGCCGACCCCGTCGAAGACGGTCTTGCCATGATAACTCTTGCGCACGCCTTCCAGGCTGAGGACATCGCGGCCCGAGGGCGCCGCCGGCGGAAAAGTGAAGCGGATGGTGCGGTCGGTCTCCGAGAGTTCCAGCCGCTCCAGTTTGTCCAACTGCTTGACCCGGCTCTGGACCTGCTTGGCCTTGGTCGATTTGGCTCGGAACCGGGTGATGAACCGCTCGCTCTGGCGGATCATGGCCTGCTGGTTGTCGTAGGCGGCCCGCTCCAGTTCCAGCCGCTGCGCCTTTTCCACCAGGTAGTGGGAGTAGTTGCCGCGAAACACGGAGAGTTTGCCCAGGCTCAGCTCCCAGGTGACCTGCGTCACCCGGTCGAGGAAGGCGCGGTCATGGGAGATGATGATCATCGCCCCCTGGTAGCCGAGGAGGAAGTCCTCCAGCCAGGTGAGCGAGTCGAGATCAAGGTGGTTGGTCGGCTCGTCCAGCAAGAGCAGCGCCGGCCGCTTCAGCAGCAGCTTGGCCAGCAAGAGGCGCATGATCCAGCCGCCGGAAAAACTGCTGACCTCCCGGTCGAGGTCGGCGGCGGAAAAACCGAGGCCGAACAGGACCCGCTCAATCTGCGGCCGGATGCGAAAGACGTCGCTGCCCTCCAGGAGATGCTGCAATTCGCCCTGCCGGGCGAGCAGGCTGTCGATGGCCGGATCACCGGCATCGAGCAGGGCCAGCTCCTCGCTCAGCCGGTCCAGCTCCTCCTGCTGGGCCAGGACCTCGTCAAAGGCCGATTCCGCCTCGGCAAACAGGCTGCGGCTGCCCAGCTCGATGCTCACCTCCTGGGGCAGATAGGCCACGGTAAACCAGGAGGCCCGGCTGACGATGCCCGGATCGACATCCTGCTCGCCGCACATGATCTTCAGCAGGGTGGACTTGCCCGAACCGTTGACCCCGGCCAGCCCGACCCGGTCGCCGGTGTGGATCTGGGCCGAGACGCCCCGGAAGATGTGCTTGCTGCCGTATTGCAGGTTGAGGTCGTTGATGCTGAGCATGGGAAGAGAGGTTGTTGCGCTGTTTAGACTATGAGGTTGTCAGGGGATGAGAATCGAGAGGTTAGTCTGTGGAACAGGTGGTATTCAACCCTTACCGGTTGGAGTGATTTCCTGTTGCATTGTCTTAAAACCCAACAGACTCAACACCTACGAGCTATCCACCTGTATAACCCGCACCGTCTGCCGCGGCTGTGCCGAATCGGCGCGCAGGGAGAACCGCTCCAGCAGGCCCAACTGGTGCAACCGGTGCATATTAGCCGAGCCGAGCCCCCGAAAAACGGACTGATCCCGTTCGGCGATCACCAAGGTGACCGGAGCGGTGCTCGATACGCCGGCCAGGGCCCGACGGGTCTGATGCAGCATCAACCGCGCCTTGACCATCTCGCCGAAGGCCGGGTGATGGGGACCGGCCACCAGGGACCGCTCCAACTCCGCTGTCGGTTGCAGGCCCATCCGTACCACCCCGATCCCCTGGTCGTCAAACCGTTTTTTCAGGTAGGCGGCAGAGACCACGGCCCGCCCGAGGGAAAGCGGCCGATACCCGCCCTGGTGGTATAAGCGCTCCAAGCCGCTGCCCCGCAGGACCAGCGTCGGATAGATCCGGACAAAATCCGGCCCCAGGCGGATCACCGTAGCCGTGGTCTGCCGTAGCGAGCGAAAGTTCTCGCCGGGCAATCCCAGCATCAACTGCACGCCCAGACGCAACCCCCGCTCCTTGATCAGGCGGCTGGCAACGACGGAGTCGGCAACGGTATGCCCCCGGCCGGACCGACGCAGGATCCGGTCGTCGCAGGACTGGACTCCCAGCTCGATGGTCGAAACCCGATGGCGAACGAGCAGATCCAGCCGTTCCCCATCGATGTAATCGGGCCGGGTGGAAAGCCGGATCTCCCGCACCACCCCCTGTTGGCAAAAGGGCTGCACCGCGCCCAGCAGTTCGATCTGCCGGGAGACAGGCAATCCGGTAAAACTGCCGCCGTAAAAGGCTACCTCCACTTCAGTCCGGTTCGCCGGTCGGGTCCGCTCCAACCAGGAACGGATCGTTGCCCCGACCTCGGCGCCGCTGACCGGCGGGGCGATGTGCCCGCTGATGCCGTGCTGATTACAGAACAGGCACTGATGGGGGCAGCCCTCGTGGGGGATGAAGATAGGAATCACCAGGGACATGAAAGAGGCGACCTGTTTGTTTGCACAGCCTGCCGTTTCCCGGGGTTGTCCGAACGGATGCGTGGACTCTCAGATTTCTCCCTTTCGGTCGAAAGACAAACACCCAACCCAAGCGCAAAAAGCAGTCTATTTTTCGCCGGCACGTCGAGCACAAACACACATCACCCCTCCCGCCGCTGCTGCAAATATTCCAGGGCAACGCGGGCGGCCTGCTGTTCGGCCTCCTTCTTGCTGGAAGCCTTGCCGGTTCCCAGCTCCTCGCCCTGAAACCGCACCGCGATCGAAAAGAGACGGGCATGGGCCGGCCCCTCCTCATCCAGCAGCACATATTCCGGCCCCTCGTTGAACCGTTCCTGGAGCAGCTCCTGGAGCGCGCTCTTGGCGTCGGCGCTGACCAGTTGCTCCTGGTGTTTGTCGATATGGGGCTCGAAGAACCGGCGGACGAAAGCCAAGGCCTCATCATAGCCGCCATCGAGGAAGATCGCTCCCACTAGGGCCTCGTAGGCGCAGGAAAGGATCGACGACTTGTCGCGGCCGTGGGAGGCACTCTCCCCCTTGCCGAGGAGGAGATGTTGGCCCAGCTCAATCTCCCGGGCTCGTTCGGCCAGGCCGTTCTCGTTGACCAGGGCCGAACGGATGCGGGTCAGCTTACCCTCCCGCATCTCCGGAAAGCGGACGAAGAGCACATAGCCCACGGTGAGATCGAGGACCGCATCCCCGAGAAATTCCTGGGTTTCGTTGTGCCGGCCGTCGTCGAGCCGTTCAAAGGCAAAAGAGCTGTGGATGAGAGAGAGTTGCAGCAACCGCAGGTCACGGAAGCGGTAGCCGATCCGTTCCTGCAACTCCTGCAACCCTTCCTCGTTGTCCTGAATCAGGGCCGCGAGCGTGGTTCCCATGGGCTGGATTTCTCCTTGTCAAAAAATAAATCTATGGTATAAGTGCCGCACATTCAGGCGACGTAGCCAAGTGGTAAGGCAGTGGTCTGCAAAACCATTACTCAGCGGTTCAAATCCGCTCGTCGCCTCCAGAAAATGCAAGCGGTCACAGGGAATCCTGTGACCGCTTTTTTTATGGCTGCTGGCCACAAGGTATGTACCTGATGATGGCGATGCGGTCAAGAGAGGCAATAAAAAAAGGCAGAGCCGCTTGGCCCTGCCTTTTTCCTTTCTTCAGGAATTTTTCTTGATCATTTCTTCCGCCGAGCGATGCCAGCCAATCCGGCCAAGCCGGTACCAAAGAGGAGCATGGTGGCGGGTTCGGGGACGGGATTGAAACCTACCCAGTTAGAAATTCCATACTGCCCAGTATTGGTAGTCCAAAAATTTGCCGGGGAAAAGGGTAATGTAATTTCAGCGCCACCTCCTGAATAGAACAGCACATAACCGGCATTAGGGCCATCATATTTAGCCAAAATATACTCAAAACCGGATATTGTCGGCGCTGAACTAACATCTTCTTTGTCAGTGTAAACCAGAATACCACTGAAATCATGAGCAGTATTTGTCAAGAAATCGTTATTGTAGTCAAGGGCGTGGTAAGCATCGTAGTCTATCATTACTGCACTTTGACCAAGATTCAGCAATGCTTGAGCAGCACCAGTCACATCTGAAGGGTTAATTATTGTACCGCCAACACCTGATCCATAAGTATTACCGCCAATAGTAATATACTCAGACAGAGAGATGACACCAACAACGTTTGCATCAGTTAGTGACAGCGTAGCTGATGCACCAGTAGCCCAAAAGGCTACTGCCATTCCAGCGATTATTCTCGTTACATTTTTCATAATAATCCCTCCATAAGTTGAAATTTTTTCCTATGATGGATTCAATAGGGAAATAGGGACAGACCCCATTCTTTCAAGAGCCCCCCTGCTGTCAGAATCGCTGCGAAACTGAGAATACCTTTTTCATGGTTCCTCCCTGTTTAGATGTTTTCACTCTTTTGTCTCACAGACCACCTGTGGTTTTCTATAGTGACGTTTCTTGGTAAAAAATAATGCATAAGGGATACCTGAATCGACCGCCCTTCTAACCTCTTGAAAATGATTCTCTTTTCGGAGGCAAATTTTATTCTCCAAGAGCAACGCCATTTTATTTCCGGAAAAGAGAAAAAAATCAGAGAGAAATCCGGAAAATCAGAAAATAATATAAACAAATCCAGGATGTTCCTTCCATCGCGACAGCAGCTTCCTCTCCACGACGAGCGTGACCAAGGAGTAATCAGCTTGGGCATGTACCGGAAAACAGGGATTATTGAGCAATCCAGGAAAAACAAGCAGTAAGAGGGAAATCAGACCAGAAAAGCAAGGGGGGAAGGAAAAAAAGCAGGGCCAACTGGCCCTGCTTTTTTTCCTTTTTTCAGGAATTATTCTTGGCTATTTTTTCCGCCGCGCAATGCCGGCGAGCCCTGCCAAACCGGTGCCGAAGAGCAGCATGGTCGCCGGCTCAGGAACGGGGATACTATCAGAAACACCATAAAGACTTAAATGAGAGAGTGAACTTGTATTATCACTTGTTGGACTTTGGTGGTAACCGATTAAATAGGTACCGGATCCACTATTATTTGGAACATCTGCCAGGTATATATTGTCAAAAAAGTAATAAGCAAAATCGTTTCCTGCTTTTGTCGCAACTACAAAGTCAAAATATACTGGAATCGACCCAGTCCAACTTAAAGCCCACTCTCCACCTGTTTTAACGAAGTTCACCGCATTAAAAGTGAAAGCAACCCCATCCGCGGTACCTGTTGATACAGCAGAAGGATTGGTGCTATTTTCATCTTTCGCAATAAATTTAAATGTATCTCCGAATACAGCAATCGATTCATTTGGAGTGTTTTCGTTATAATTAGGTCCTAACACTTGATCAGCATACTCAGTAACAATAGTTGTACCATTAAAATATGTAAACGATAGATCAGTTACAGCTATACCAAGAGCAGGTCCGGCTGTTCCCAGCAACGCCCCTCCAACCAGAAGAGGCAATAATTCTTTTTTCATACACCCTCCATGAAATTAGGTCCGCCCCAATTCGCCCAATTAACTTGTTCCGAATCATCTTGCACCTTCATGCACAAAAAATGCCATTTTCGCAAATTCAAGAAAATTGAGATCAGGTCCCAATCTACCCACCATCCTGGCTGAAGCGTTCCAGCCCATACCATCGTTCGACAATATGGCTGGCGCCCTTGCGGCCGAGCACGCTGGAGTAGAGGGCAAATCGGTCCACCTCGAAGGCTGGGGAGGCGAACAGGCCGTGTTCCTGGAGATATTTGCCGACCCGGGCCGGCGGCGTTTCTTTCAAGCGGGCCAGGGTGATGTGCGGCGAGAATTTCCGGTTTTCCAGTTCCAGGCCGAGTTGAAACAAGCGGGTGGTGACCTTGCGCTGGAGGGTCATCAGCGGTTCGCTCCTGTCGATCCCAGCCCAGACCACCCGGGGTTGGCCGCGGGGCGGGAAGAAGCCAACCCCTTGCAGGCGCAGGGAAAAGGGCGGGACCTTGATTTCCGCCAGGGCCTCACGGATATCAAGGAAGGTGGAGCCGTCGACCTCGCCGATGAAGCAGAGGGTGAGATGAAATTGTTCCGGCGGGGCCCAGCGGGCATCGGGCAGGCCGCAACAGAGCCCGGCCAGTTGCTCCCGGATTTCCGGGGGCGGATCGATGGCGACAAAAAGCCGTTTGTTCACGACCTCCTCCCAGCGCTCAGCGGTAGGGTGCGCTCGGCGCACCAGAAAAAGAAACGGTGCGCCGAGCGCACCCTACAACTCGTGGTTCTGCCATCTCGACCGGAGAGATCTCGGTTTTCAGCCCAAAGCACTGAGATTTCTCCCATGCGATCGAAATGACGGCAAAGAATGGGCCTTTCCCTGTCTCAGCTCCGCCAGTCCATGCCGATATCGCAGGCGCGGGCACTGTGGGTGAGGGCGCCGACCGAGATGATGTCCACTCCGGTCTCGGCGATGCCGCGCACGGTCTCAAGGTTGACCCCGCCCGAGGCCTCGACCAGAGCCCGGCCACCGATCAGCGCCACCGCCGTGCGCATGGTGGCCAGATCCATGTTGTCGAGCATGATCACCCCAACGCCGCAGGCCAGACATTCCTCCACCTGGGCCAGGGTATCGGTCTCGACCTCGACGTTGATGGTGTGGGGCACCTGCGACCGCACCCGGCCCACTGCCTCGGTGATCGAGCCGCAGGCGGCGATGTGGTTGTCCTTGATCAACACCCCGTCGCTCAGGGAGTAGCGGTGATTGCGGCCGCCACTGGCCCGGACCGCGTATTTTTCCAAGAGCCGCAACCCCGGCGTGGTCTTGCGGGTGTCGACGATCCTCGCCTTGGTGTGTTTGACCTCGTCGACAAAGGCCGCGGTCAGGGTGGCGATGCCGCAGAGGCGCTGCCCCAGGTTGAGGGCCACCCGCTCGCCCCGCAGCAGGGTTCGGGTGGCGCCGCTGAAGGTCAAGAGCTCGGTGCCGGCCTCGACCCGGGCACCGTCGGCCATGGCCCCGGTGCAGGCGACAGTCGAATCGAGGAGCTGAAAGACCCGGGTCGCCACGGTAGCCATGCCGACCACGGTCATGGGGTGGCGGGCGATAAAACACGCTTCCGACCGGTCGTGCGGCCCGAAGATCGCCTCGGTGGTGATGTCGCCGTGTTCCAGGTCTTCGGCGAGGAAATTTCGCAGGATGGGATCGAGGAGAAAGGTGTCCATATCAGCTCAATTTCCGCATCCGCTCGGTTGATTCGAGGGTCTTGGCCAGCCGGGCGCGGATCTCGGCCTCCTTGTCCCGCTCCTTGGCCACCACCGCTTCCGGGGCATTGCTCATGAATTTTTCGTTGCCGAGCTTGGCGACGATCCGCTCCAGCTCCTTTTCCAGTTTTGGCCAGCCGGGCGCGGATCTCGGCCTCCTTGTCCCGCTCCTTGGCCACCACCGCTTCCGGGGCATTGCTCATGAATTTTTCGTTGCCGAGCTTGGCGACGATCCGCTCCAGCTCCTTTTCCAGTTTGGCCTGTTCCCTGGCCAGTTTTTCCAGCTCGCCGGCCACGTCGATCAGCCCCTTGAGCGGCACCACCAGTTCCACGTCCTGCACCAGGGCGTGACCGGCATCGTCGGGCACCACCCCGGTCGCCTCGATCCGCAGGTCGCTGGCCCGGACCATGGCTTGGATACCGGGGGCGTACTCGGCCAGAACCGCGCGTTTCCCCGCGTCCGGACAAATGAGCAGGGCCTCGATCCTGGCGCTGGGATGGACCTCGGCCTCGGTGCGGATGGTGCGCAGACCGGAGATCACCCCCATGAGCAGGGTCATGGTCGCTTCCGCCGCCGCATCTTCCCAGGCCGGAACCGGCTCCGGAAAGGATTCGACCATGATCGAGCCGCGCGCGCCGGGCAACTGGCTCCAGATCTCCTCGGTGACAAAGGGGGTGATGGGGTGCATCAGCTTCAACACCTGTTCCAGCACGGTCAGCAAGACCGCCTTGGCCTGATCGCGGGCGACCGCATCGTCGCTGAACAGGTCGGCCTTGATCCATTCCAGGTACCAGTCGCAGAACTCGTGCCAGACGAACTGGTAGGAGGCGCCAGCCACCTCGTTGAAGTTGTAGCCGTCGAGGGCGGCCCGCACCTCCTTGATGGTGGCGTTGATCCGGCTCAGGATCCAGCGGTGGGCCAGGGCGAGGTTTTTCGGCTCGGCGGCCAGGGCGGTGATGGCCGGATCGGCCTCCTTGAGGTGCATCTGGGCGAAGCGGGCCGCGTTCCACAGCTTGTTGATAAAGCGGCGGTAGCCGTCGATCCGCTCCTCGTCCATGCGGATCTCGCGCCCCTGGGCGGCAAAGGCGGTGAGGGTGAAGCGGAAGGCGTCGGTGCCGTACTGCTCGATCGTCACCAGGGGGTCGATGACGTTGCCGGTGGACTTGGACATCTTCTTGCCGAACTTGTCGCGCACCAGGGCGTGGAGATAGACATCGTGGAACGGCACCTCGTCCATGATGTGCAGGCCCATCATCATCATCCGGGCCACCCAGAAGAAGAGGATGTCAAAGCTGGTGATCAGCACCGAGGTGGGATAGAAGGTGGCGAGTTCCTTGGTCTGCTCCGGCCAGCCCAGGGTGGAGAAGGGCCAGAGGGCGGAGCTGAACCAGGTGTCGAGGACGTCGTTTTCCTGGCGCAGCGCACTCGATCCGCAGAAGGGGCAGACGTCCGGGTCGCTGACCTCGACGATCAGTTGGCCGCAGCCCTCGCAGGTCCAGGCCGGGATGCGGTGGCCCCACCAGATCTGGCGCGAGATGCACCAATCGCGGATGTTCTCCATCCAGGCGTAGAAGGTGCGGTACCAGGTGTTGGGGTAGAGCTTGATCCGGCCCTCTTCCACCGCGGCCACCGCCTTGGCCGCCAGGGGTTTCACCGAGACGAACCACTGCTTGGAGGTGGTGGGCTCGACCACGGTGGCGCAGCGGTAGCACTTGCCCACCGCGTGCTGGTACGGCTCGATCTTCTCCAGGAAGCCCTGTTCCTCCAGATCGCTGACGATCTGCTTGCGGCAGGCGAAGCGGTCGAGTCCGGCATAGCTGCCGGCGGCCTCGTTCATCACGCCGTGATCGTCCATGACTTTCAGCCGGGGCAGGTCGTGGCGCAGGCCGATCTCGTAGTCGTCGCGGTCGTGGGCCGGGGTGACCTTGAGGGCGCCGGTGCCGAACTCCCGCTGAACATGGTGATCGAAGACCACCGGAATGGTGCGGCCGGTGAGCGGCAGGGTGATGCCGATCTTCGCCAGATGCAGGTAGCGCTCGTCATCCGGGTGGACGGCCACCGCGGTGTCGCCGAGCATGGTCTCGGGCCGGGTGGTGGCCACCACCACAAAGCCGGAACCGTCGGCATAGGGATAGCGGATGTGGTAGAGCTTGCCGTCCGTGGGGTCGTGCTCGACCTCGTCGTCGGCCAGGGCGGTGTGGCAGCGCGGGCACCAGTTGACGATGTAGTCGCCCTTGTAGATCAGCCCCTCCTTGTAGAGGCGGACAAAGACCGCCCGCACCGCCTGCGACAGCCCCTCGTCCATGGTGAACCGTTCCCGGTCCCAATCGCAGGAGGCGCCCATCCGCTTCAACTGGTTGATGATGGTGCCGCCCTTCTCCTCCTTCCAGGCCCAGACGCGCTCGATGAACTTCTCCCGGCCGAGATCGTGACGGCTCAGCTTTTCAGTGGCCAACTGGCGTTCGACCACGTTCTGGGTGGCGATGCCGGCATGATCGGTCCCCGGCACCCACAGGGTGTTGTCGCCGCGCATCCGGTGATAGCGCACCAGCAGATCCTGGAGGGTGTTGTTGAGGGCATGGCCGATGTGGAGCACGCCGGTGACGTTGGGCGGCGGGATGACGATGGCAAACGACGGCTTGCCCTCGTCCATCCGGGCGCTGAAGGTTTTTTCTTCCAGCCAGCGGGTGTACCAGCGTTGTTCGACCTCGGTGAACTCGTAGGCCTTGGGGAGATCGTATTTGTCGGGATTTTTTGAGTCAGTCGCTTGCATAGGGGATGGGGGTTCTGCCGCCTCGATGGCGACGGGTTGGATGGGGACAGGCTAACGCCAGCTCTTTTGTTCGCCCACGGGGTGGGCTCCTACACGCTCGTGCCTATCGGACCGTGGGAGCCCGGCCCTCCGGGCGAAACTGATTGTTCGTGCCAACGCTCCAGCGTTGGGACGCAAGCCTTGGACGCGCCTGCGTCCGTATGACGAGACGCCGGAGCGCCTTGACCGGTTCCCACGCTGGAGCATGGGAACCATCGTACCGCAATAACCAGCATGGCCGGACCAGAAGCCGGCGGCCTCAAGACCCTTAGAGCACGCTCCAGGGTTTGGGCATGAAAATCTGGGTATAGAGGGTCAGGGCATAACGGTCGGTCATGCCGGCGATAAAATCGCAGACCCGGCGATGCCGCTGCTGTTCCTCCCCCACCGACTGCACCGGGTTGCGGCGGCGGCAGCAGGAGCCGACGCCGTTTTCGGGAAACTCGTGCTCCAGGAAGAACCCGTAAAGGTCGCGAATGATCCGCTGCGCCTTTTCGAACTCGTTGTGCACCCGGCAGTTGCGGTAGACGTTGTCGTAGAGAAAGGTGCGCAGCTCGTTGATGGTCTCGTTCATCCGCTCGCTCAGGTGGAGACGGCCATCGCCCCTGGCGATGGTGGTGGCGACCAGGTCGCCGACCATGGCATTGATCCGCTGCGAGGAGCGGTCGCCCAAGACCGCCCGGAGATGGGCCGGCAAATCCTCGTTCTTGAGCATGTCGGCGCGGAGGGCGTCGTCCATGTCGTGGTTGACATAGGCCATGATGTCGGCCACCCGCACCAACTGCCCCTCCAGGGTGGCGGCCAGCTCCGAGGTGTCGTCGGGCAGGATCTCGCCGTAGCCCTTGGAATGCTTGAGGATACCGTTGCGCACCTCCCAGGTGAGATTGAGGCCGCGGCCGCCGTTCTCCAGAAAATCGACGATGCGCAGACTCTGGCGGTAGTGCTTGAACCCCTTGGGGTGGAGCAGGTTGAGGCTGAACTCGCCGGCATGGCCGAAGGGGGTGTGGCCGAGGTCGTGGCCCAGGGCGATGGCCTCGGTCAGGTACTCGTTAAGCGAGAGGCAGACCGCCATGGTGCGGGCGATCTGCGACACCTCCAGCACATGGGTCAGGCGGGTGCGGTAGTGGTCGCCGGCCGGGGCGAGGAAGACCTGAGTCTTGTGCTTGAGCCGCCGGAAGGTCTTGGAGTGGATGATCCGGTCGCGGTCGCGCTGGAAGGCGGTGCGCAGGTGGCAGGGTTCCTCCTGGGCCATCCGCCCCCGGGACCGGCTGCTCAGGCAGGCAAAGGGGGAGAGGGTGCGGGTCTCCTGCTCCTCAAGCTGTTCCCGGATGGTGCTGTCCATGCTCACACCGCACCTCAGGGCTGCCAGAGGAGATAGGCCCTGATGAAGGGGTCGAGCCGGCCGTCGAGAACCGCATCGACGTTGCCTTCCTCGGTGTTGGTGCGGTGGTCCTTGATCAGCCGATAGGGCTGCAACACGTAGGAGCGGATCTGGCTGCCCCAGGCGATCTCCTTCTTGTCGCCCTGGATATTTTCCTGGGTGCGCTGCTGCTCCTCCTTCTCCCGCTCAAAGAGCCGCGCCATCAGCATCTTCATGGCCGTGGCCTTGTTGCTGTGCTGGGAGCGCTCGTTCTGGCACTGGACCACGATCCCGGAGGGGAAGTGGGTGATGCGGATGGCGGAATCGGTCTTGTTGACGTGCTGCCCGCCCGAGCCGCTGGCCCGGTAGGTATCGATGCGGATATCCTTGTCGTTGATTTCGATGGCCACGTCGTCATCCAGCTCGGGCATCACCATCACCGAGGCAAAGGAGGTGTGGCGCCGGCCGCTGGCGTCAAAGGGCGAGATCCGCACCAGCCGGTGGATGCCGACCTCGGAGCGGAGATAGCCGTAGGCGTACTTGCCCTTGACCATGATGGTGACGCTCTTGGTGCCGGCCTCGTCGCCGGGCAGGAGATCGAGGATGTCGGCCTTGAACCCCTTGGCCTCCGCCCAGCGCAGGTACATCCGCAACAGCATGCCCACCCAGTCCTGAGCCTCGGTGCCGCCGGCCCCGGCATGGATGGTGAGGATGGCGTTGTTGCCGTCGTGCTCGCCGGAAAACATGCACTCCAGCTCCACCAGATCGATGCGGCGGCGCAGGGTATCGAGGCTGGCGACCACCTCCCGGTAGGTGTCGTCGTCGCTCTCCTCCACCGCCATGTCCAGAAGCATGCCGGCATCGTCGAGGTCGTTGTAGTTTTTTTCCCAGACCCCGATAAGGTCCTGCAACTGACCCAACTGCCGCTGCACCCGCTTGGCCTCGGCCTGGTCGTCCCAAAAATTGGGGCTGACGGTCTGCCGCTCCAACAGTTCAACCTGTTCGCGTTTGTTGTCTAAGTCAAAGATGCTCCTTGAGCACGAGCATCCGGCCCTTGAGGCTCTCGATCAACTGTTTGGATTCCGCGGATTCGGTTACATCGGCCATGGTCCACCTCACTACAAAAAAAAGAAGCAAAAAAAGAAACGAGTCCGCCTGGGGCGCCTCGCCATGGGTCCACACATCGGCGACCCCAACCGGGTCGCTGTTGCCGGCGGTATCGCTGCCAGAAGAGAGGTATACTAAACAGAAAACCCGCAAGTCTCAAGGGGGAAAGGTGCGATCCGGGAAAAACCGGGGAATCCGGGACAGATCGTTCCAGGCCGGACAGTAAAAGACGATGGTTCCCACGCTCCAGCGTGGGAACCGATCAAGACGCTCCAGCGTCTCGCCAAACGGCACGGGAGTGTCCAAGGTTTGTGTGCCAACGCTGGGCGTGGGAACGATCAATCAAGGTTGGTTCCGGTGGCGGGGCCATGCCGAGGAGGGACACGGCGCGCCGTGCCCCTTGCGATCGGCCAATCCCCGCCCTGCCGGTTATCCCCGGGAACGGCGTGAACCGACCGCCAGCAACAGCGGGATGAGCACGGCGCAGGCCATCCCGAACCAGTGGCCGTAGCGGCCAAACACCGTGTCCACCTCGAGCATCGGCACCGGCGCCACCTGGGCCGTGGCGGTGAAGATCCCGGTCTGGCGGCCGATCCGGCCCAGGGGGTCGATAAACCCGCTGATGCCGGTATTGGCGGCGCGGATCAGGGCCCGCTTGTTTTCCACCGCCCGGAACACCGCCATGGCCATGGACTGATAGGGGGCGCTCGACCGGCCGTACCAGGCGTCGTTGGTGATGTTAACCAGCAGGTTGGCCCCCCGGACCACGCTCTCGCGGGCGATGCCGGGAAAAATCGACTCGTAGCAGATCAGCATCCCCAACCGCATCGCCCCCAGGACCAGCGGCCCCTGGTCGGTCCCGGCGGAGAAATCGTCGATATTGACCACCAGCGGCTGCAAAAAGGGGAGGAACCGGCGCAAGGGCACGTACTCGCCAAAGGGGACGAGATGCTGCTTGGCGTACTGGCCGCCCACCTGGCCGCCCGGGCCGACGAGAATGGCGCCGTTCCAGAAGCGGACCCGGTCGGCGTCGCCGGCCTGCGGGGTGATGCTGAACAGGGGGGCCCCGGTCAGGAGCCAGGTGTTGTTGGTGGTGGCAAAGTCGATCACCCGGTTGATCAGGGGGTCTTTCTGGGGATAGAACGGCAGGGCCGTTTCCGGCCAGACCACCAATTGAGGGGCCGCCTCCCGCACCGCCTGCCGGGAGAGGTCGAGATAGGCGGCAACCGTGGCCTCCTTGGTGGCCGGCGACCACTTGATCGCCTGGTCGATGTTGCCCTGGACCACCGCGACCTTGGCCTGTTCGGCCCGGGCCACCATCGCCTCGGCCGTCTGGTAGCGGACCACCGAATAGGTGCCGACCGCCACCAGCAAGGTGATCGCCGCCAGCAGCGGTCCCCGGCCCGGACGCGGGTGGCGGCGGAAATCGCGGCGCCACCGGTCGATGGCCGCCACCACCAGGGTGTTGGCCAGCACCAGACTGAAGGTGATCAGGTGATGGCCACCGAGATCGGCCGCCTGGATCAGCCAGGGCTGGCCGAACAGACCGTAGCCAAGATCCATCCAGGGAAAGCCGGTGAGCAGGATGGAGCGCAGATACTCGAACCCCACCCAGAGCACCGGCGCGCTCCACACCAGCGGAGCCACCGACCGCTCCCGGTGGCGACAACGGCTGGCCACCAGGCTGAGCACCCAGCAGCAGACCGCCGGAAAGCAGGCCATCCAGGCGGCCAGGAGCACCAGGGCCGGCAGGGAATAACCCAAGGGCAGGCCGCCGTAGCGGCCGAGGACAATCAGGATCCAGTAGAGCAGGGCCAGATGGTAGACCAGGCCGAAGACGAAGCCGCCCAGAAAGCTGCGGCCGGGCCGGGCATGCAGGGTCAGCAGCAGCAGGGGCGTCAGGCCGACGAACAACAGCGGCCACCAGCCGATCCGGCCCGGCATGGCCAGGGCCAGCAGCCCGGCGGACCCGATGGCGGCCGGCAACAGGGCGGCCACGCCGTCAGCTCTGCGGCTGGGTTTCATCGTTGCGCACGATGCGGACGCTTTTGATGCGGCGCGGATCGGCCCCGAGCACTTTGAAGGCAAGCCCGCTTTCCTGGACCACCGCGCCGGGCGAGGGCACCTTGCCCAAGCGGTGGATGATGAAACCGCCCACCGATTCGTAGGGGCCTTCCGGCAGGCTCAGGCGGAAATGCGCCTCCACCTCCTCGATGTCGATCTTGGCGTCGACGATCACCGTGCGCTCGTCCACCACCCGCAGTTCGTTGACTTCGTCGTCGTGTTCATCGCCAATCTCGCCGACGATCTCCTCGATGACATCCTCGAAGGTCACCAGCCCCCGGACCCCGCCGAACTCGTCGACCACGATGGCCAGGTGGATCTTTTTCGACTGGAACTCACGCAACAGCTCGGTGATCGGTTTGGACTCGGGGATAAAGGTGGCGGGATTAAGAAATTCCTTGAGATCGATCTGGGCGTCATTGCTGCGGGCGCAGATGCGCAGCAGGTCTTTGGCGTGGAGGATGCCGACAATCTGATCCGGTGTGCCCCGATAAATGGGGATGCGGGTATAGCCTTCCTCGTTGATCAGCCGGATCAGCTCCGGCACCGAGGTATTGAGATCGGCGCAGACCATCTCCGCCGAAGGGGTCATGATCTCGGAAGCGATGGTCTCCCGGAAATCAAAGATGGAGTTGATCAGCCGCTCCTCGTGAACGGAGATCAGGCCCTGCTCCTCGCCCTCCTCCAGGAGTTCCTGGATCTCGTGCTCTAACTCCTCCGTGGTGTCGGGGGCACCGCGGAAGCCGAGGGCGGATTTTATTTTTTCAAAAAGTGACTTACCAGGGGGCTCCTCGTCTGAAGGCGCCGGACCTGCCGGCGACGGCTCGACCGTTTCCATTAAAATGATGTACTCCTTTTGCTTGAGGAAAAAACAATGCTATGAAAGTAGGCTAACAACGTCTAAAGTCAAGGGATATTTCATCACCTTTTCGCCACCACCGCCCCCACCCTCGTGCGGACGAGCGCCAAGGGCATCATCTCAGTTTTGTCGGAGCTTCCTCTTGACGCTGACGCCCGGGTGTGCTATTAGATGCGCTCGCAATCCTCGCCGGGCGCGGATTGCACCTCCACTTCGTTTTTTTGCTTTGGGCCGTTAGCTCAGTTGGTAGAGCAGTTGACTCTTAATCAATTGGTCCGGAGTTCGAGTCTCCGACGGCCCACCATTGATAGCAAGCACTCAACCCTCTCAGGGTTGAGTGCTTTTTTTGTTTTTGGCAAAGCCAGCGTTTTTTTCGCTTTCACGGCGCCGATCATTTCCCCCATCCCGCCCTCAATCGCAACGACTGCCAATAAAAACTGCTGGCTGTTGCCCGGGAATCGGATACAGTTCCAAGAATGAGCCGCGGGCGGCCGAGAGCGATTTCCGGTGGACCGGCTGTCGCTCCCGGCGATTGAGGTTGAGGTGATCTTGAGAATGAAACAGGAAACACGATCCGGCTACGAGAAAGGCGACCTGACCGCCCTGGGAACTGTTTTTTCCGGGGTCTACGCGACCAAGCAATGGACCACTCAGTGGCGATTGTTTCGTCTGCTGCAGGACTGGCCCGCCATCGTCGGCGCCGAGGTTGCCCGTCTGACCACGCCCGCCTTCTTTCGCCGGGAGACCCTGTGGCTCCACGTCCAGGATTCCGCCTGGATGCACCATCTCCAGTACGTCAAGCCCGACCTGCTCGTCCGGATAAACCGGCATCTGGCCGAGCTGCCGGTTGTTGATATCCGTTGGCAGTTGCAGCCCCAACCGCCGCCGCAACCCGAGCGGCGCCCCTTCAAAATCCATGCCGTTGACAGTGAGCAAGAGCGATCGTTTTGCCGGATGACCGAGACCATCGCCAATCGGGAATGCCGCGAGGCCTTGCAGCGCCTGTGGCGGACCTTTGCCGGCACCGGCGAGTAGACGCCCGCACCTGCACATCGCCGGTCCCTTCGAATATCCTCTTTTTTCCCTTCCCCCCGACAAATTTCACCCCGCCGGGGTGCTTTTTTTGCGCTTTACCCGGAAATAGGCTATGTTGTCGGCTGCACCCGTCGTTTTGATCCACAGCATCCTCGTTGAACAGCATGAAACTCGTTGAATTGATAGGCAATACCCCCCTGGTGGAATTGGGCCGGCTCAATCCCGTTGCCGGCAAGGTCCGGTTGCTGGGCAAACTCGAATCCCGCAATCCGGGCGGTTCGATCAAGGACCGGGTCGCCCTGTCCATGGTCGAAGCTGCCGAGAAAAGCGGCGAGCTGACCCGCGACAAGATCCTTTTGGAGGCCACCAGCGGCAACACCGGCATCGGCATGGCCATGGTCTGTGCGGCCAAACAGTACCGCTGCCAGTTGATCATGCCGGAATCGGCCTCGATCGAGCGGCGGCTGATCATGCAGGCCTACGGCGCCGAAATCATCCTCACCCCGGCCAAGCGCGCCACCGACGGGGCCATCGAGAAGGCCTACGCCCTGGCCCGGGAGCATCCGGACCGCTATTTTCTTGCCGATCAGTTCAACAATCCCGCCAACTGGCAGGCGCATTACAAATCGACCGCCCCGGAGATCTGGGAACAGACCGGCGGCCAGGTTACCGACATCGTGGTTACCCTGGGCACCTCGGGCACGGCCATGGGGCTGTCCAAATGGTTTCGCGACCACCACCCCGAGGTGCGGGTGATCGCGGTGGAGCCGTTTCTCGGCCACAAGATCCAGGGGCTGAAGAACATGAAGGAGTCGTACAAGCCCGGCATCTTCGACAAGACCCTGCCCCATGCCATCGTCAACGTGGCCGACGAGGACGCCTTTGCCACCGTGCGCCGTCTGGCCGCCGAGGAGGGGATTTTCGCCGGCATGAGCAGCGGCGCCGCCATGTTCGCCGCCACCGAGCGGGCGAGGGAGATCGGCGAAGGCTGCATCGTGGTGATCCTGCCCGACGGCGGCGAGCGCTACCTGAGCACCTCCCTTTTTGCCCAGAAGGAAAAGGTCGAGGAAGAGACCTCGCACCTGCGCCTCTTCAACACCATGACCCGCAAGAAGGAGATTTTCCAGCCGATCCGCGACGATCGGGTGACGCTCTACGCCTGCGGACCGACCGCCGCCGAGTCGCCCAATATCGCCCACTGCCGCCGGTTCCTCGTCGCCGACCTCATCAACCGGTACCTCAGGACCCGTGGGTATACGGTGGAATTGTACATGAATTTCACCGATCTCGACGACAACACCATCAGCGGCGCCATCGACGCCAGCGCCGATCTGCGTGCCTTTACCGGTCGCTACGTCGACGAGTTCATGGCAGCGGTCGAGGCCCTCAACGTGGAGAAGGCCGCCGGCTATCCGCTGGCCTCGGAGCATGTCGGCGACATGATCGAGATTGCCCATGACCTCATCCACAAAGGCTATGCCTATGAAAAGCTGGGCTCGATCTATTTCGACATTTCCAAGTTCAAGCGCTACGGACGCCTTTCCGGCATCGACCTGAGCAAGATCAAGGTCGGCCAGACCGTGGATCTCGACAACTACGAAAAGGACAATCCCCGCGATTTCACCCTGCTCAAGCGTTCCACCCTGGCGGAGCTGAAAAAGGGCATTTTTTACGAGACCGACTGGGGCAATGTCCGGCCCGGCTGGCATATCGAGTGTTCGGCGATGTCGACCAAGTATCTCGGCGAGACCCTCGATATCCACACCGCCAGCCAGGACCTGCTCTTCCCCCACCACGAGAACGAGATCGCCATCGCCGAGGCCCTCACCGGCAAGCCTCTGGCCAACTACTGGATGCATTCGGGCCAACTGCTCAAGGACGGTCGGAAAATGGCCGGCGACACCGGCAATGTCGTCACCCTGGACGAGGTGCTGGCCAAGGGCTACAGCGGCCGGGAACTGCGATTCATGCTCCTGGGCGTCCATTACCGCAAGCCCCTGCTGTTCTCCTTCAAACGGCTGGATGCGGCCCGGACGGCGCTCAAACGGATCGACGAGTACACCCGCAAGCTGCTCTGCCTGCCCGCGGGCCTGCCCCATCCCGAGGTGGCCACCTATGTCACCGAGCTGGAAAAACGGTTCCATGAGGCCATGAACGATGACCTCAACATCTCCGGGGCCATCGGCGCGCTGTTCAACTTCATCAAGCAGACCAACCCGGTGGTCCAGGCCCGGCAGCTGGATCGGGACCAGAAGAACGATGTCCTGGAGGCGTTGCGGATGGTCAACGCGGTGCTCGGGGTGCTCCGCCTGGAGCATTGTCCCCTGACACCGGAGATCGACCGGCTCATTCGTCAGCGCGAACGGGCCCGGCAGCTCAAGGATTGGACCGCCGCCGATTCCGCCCGCGAGGAATTGCTGCGCAAGGGGGTGACCATCCACGACACCGCCGCCGGGCCGATCTGGGAGCAGATCGAGGAGGGAGTGGAGGAAAGCCGATAAGCGGCGGATCGACCGGGATGGGAGGCTTGCATAATGGTTGCGCTCGCCGCGCTTCCTCGGTACATTGCCTGCGAAAATTTGCGCGCCAGTAGCTCAGTTGGATAGAGCAACGGCCTTCTAAGCCGTGGGCCGGGGGTTCGAATCCCTCCTGGCGTGCCAGAAATAACAGCCACTCAGCAATTTTTTGCTGGGTGGCTGTTTTATTTTGTGCCCCAGGTGTAAAATTTTTGATCTAAAGGGCGTCGTTGGTCCCGCCTGACGGTTTCTGCCGGGTCCGGCTGGGAGGTCGCGGTGAAGGTCGTGGTCGGGGATTCGTGCGACGTCCGGTGGTGTCGGTGGCCATTCCGGTGGTCGCTCGATTTCTGCGGCGTCGGGCAGAAAATCCCGGTCGACCAGGTTGGTCTTCTCTTTCTCTAGGCTCCGGCAGAAAATCCCGCCGATCCTGGCCACCAGGCGACTTCTGCCGCGTCCGGCCGGGGTATCGAGGCAAAGAGCATCAACCGCCTGACAAGCGTTGATCAAGTTGTGCCGTTTGCTTCGGCTGCCAGGCGGACGCCAAGAGCTTTTGCCACCTTGGCCACGGTGATGTATGCCGGGTTTCCTTCGCCGGAAAGCGATTTGTACAGGCTTTCCCTGTTCACCCCGGCGCGTTTCGCCACTTCGGCCATCCCTTTTTTCTTGGCGAGAAATCCCAGGGCGACCAGAAAGACGTGCGGATCTTCGTCTCTGAACGCTTCGGCCAGGTAGGCGTCTATTTCGGCCGGGCTTTCCAGGTAATCGAAAGGATTGTAATGGGTCGTTTCGGTTTTCATAAAATTTCACCCAAGCGTTTTGGCGAGTTCTTTTGCCTTGCGGATGTCTCTTTCCTGATCGGATTTGTCCCCGCCGATGAGCAGGAGCACCACGGAGCCTCCCTTGAAGGTGTAGTACAACCGGTATCCCGGCCCGACGAATAGCCGTAACTCATGGACGCCGTTGCCGACGTGTTTGGTGTCGCCAAAATTGCCGAGAGCGACACGGGTCAAACGCATGGAAATTGCCAAGACAGCCTGCCGGTCCTTTAGCCTTTTCAACCATTGGTCGAACTCGGCCGTCTTTTCGATTTCGTATCGCATGTATTAAATGTAGCGCACAGGCTACATGTTGTCAATAAGGGGTTTTTCTCTTCTCCCTCATTTTTTGTGGCAAAGGCTGACAAAGGCTAAAGAGCATGGCCGGGGATTTGTGCCGCGTCCGGCTGTCCCGTTCCCGAAAAATCTCCAGGCAATCGCTGGTAGTTGGCCGAGGTATCGGCATCGACCTTCGGAAACAGATCCGAGCGCTGGATCCGGTACTGAGCCCGAAACCTCTCGATATTCAACGCCGCCACGCGTAGATCGCGGTTATTCGCCAAGGCCAGATTGATCAGCTTTTGCAGTTGCGGGTTAACAAAAAACTCCTGCCAGGGCGTATCCGCCGCTGCCTTGTCAGCAGGTTTCCCCAGTACATCCTTGTAGGCGGGGCCGGCGAACCAGGTCGCGGAAACCGGTGCCTCAGGCCGGTTATAGCGGGGGGCCATGCTGCAGGCGGCCAGGCAGGCCAGGCAAGTAACAGCGATACTCAGGATTGCAATTCTGTGGAACATGTCCAGGCTCCTTCTTCAGTGACGGTAAGAGGCTGCTTTACTTTGAACCAGATTGCATAGAGAGCCGGCAAAAAGAGCAGCGTCAGAATCGTGCCGACCCCAACTCCGCCGATCAGCACATAGGCGAGCGACCCCCAGAAACTGGAAAAAGTCAGGGGGATAAAGGCCAGCATCGCCGCCACGGCAGTCAGGACTACCGGGCGTGCCCGACGGACGGTGGATTCCACGATGGCCTCGTAGTCACTGAGTCCCGCGGCCTGATCGTGGCGAATCTGGTCGACGAGGATCAAGGTGTTGCGCATGATGATCCCCGCCAGTCCTATCAGTCCCAGAATGGCGTTGAAGCCGAACGCCTGGTGGAACAGGAGCAGGGTCGGCACGGCTCCGACCAGGCCGAGAGGCGCCGTGGCAAACACCATGAACATCGTGGCGAATGATCTGACCTGCAGCATGATGAAGATCAGCATCAAGAGCGCCATCGGCGGGAAGAGCAGCCCCAGCGCCGAATTGGCTTTCCTGCTCTCTTCCACGGAACCGCCCATTTCGATGCGGTATCCTGGGGGAAGGGTCGCTTTGAGATTTGCCAGTGTGGGGAGAATTTGCGCCGTTACATCCGGAGGCTGGAGCCCATCGACCACATCTCCCTGAACAGCGATATACGATTCGCGGTTGTAGCGTTTCAGCAGCGCATCTTCCATTCGGGACTCGAAATGGGCAATCTGTGACAGCGGAATCGAGCGCCCATCTCTAGTGGTCAAGGCAATATTTTCGATGTTTTCCAGACTGTGGCGCTCGGAACCGGGAGCGCGAACCATCACGTCGACCGAACGGATGCCTTCGCGCATCTGCGTGGTGGCAACACCATTCAAAATCGCCTGTAACTGCAGCCCGGTTTCCTGCGGGGTGAGGCCGAGCAGGCGAAGACGGTCCTGGTCGAGGACCAGGCGCTGGCTTGGAGTCCGTTCGCCCCAATCCAGATGCACATCACGCAGATTGGGATTTTCAGCCATGATGGCCCGGGTTTTATCGGCAATCCGGCGCAACTCGTTGTCGTCCGGTCCCATGACCCGGAAGAGCACCGGATAGGTTACAGGCGGGCCGAAGACAAACTGTTTCACCCGTACACGTGCTTCCGGAAACGCACCCTGGGCAATGATATCGCGAAGCTTGCTCTTGAGCGCATCGCGTGCTGCCGGGCCATCGGTTGCGACGACGATTTGGGCATAGGCCGGGTTGGGCAGTTCGGTATTCAACGACAAGATGAAGCGGGGCATGCCCTGGCCGATATAGCTGGTGACGGCTCGGGCCTCCGGTTCGGCCATAATGGTTTTTTCGATGTTTTTGACTGAGCTATCGGTCGCTGCAAACGCACTGCCGGGGGGGAGGTTGACCTCTATCGTTAATTCGGCGCGATCAGAGTTGGGAAAAAACTGTTTCTCCACCGATCCCATTCCGACCACTGACAAGATAAAGAGAGCAATCGTTACACCGGCTGCAAGCCATTTATGATCGACGACTTTCCGCACCATGCCGCGAAACCACTGATAATTTGGCGTTGCATAGATAGCATCGTGCCCTCCGGCGATCGGTTTGATGTCGGGCAGCAGCTTGACGCCCAGGTAAGGGGTAAAGAGCACGGCGACAAACCACGAGGTGATGAGGGAGAATGCCACGACCCAGAAGATGTTTCCCGCATATTCACCTGCCGTTGATTTGGCAAAACCAACCGGCAAAAAACCGGCGATGGTCACCAGCGTGCCGAAAAGCATGGGGCTGGCCGTGGATGTCCAGGCATAGGTAGCCGCCTGGATTCGATCCAGGCCCTCTTCCATTTTGACCACCATCATCTCGATGGCGATGATCGCATCATCGACCAGCAGCCCCAAGGAAAGAATCAGCGCGCCCAGGGTAATCCGGTCGAAATCCCTTCCCGTAAACAGCATGATCACGAACACGGCGGCAAGGGTAAGCGGCACAGCCGCAGCCACGACGATCCCGACTCGGAATCCCAGCGTAGCAAGACTCACCACGATGACGACACCCAGCGCAACCACGAATTTGATCATGAATTCGTTTATCGCCTCGGCAATGACGTGGGACTGATCCGATACCTTGGAAAACTCCAGTCCGAGAGGAAGTTCTTGATGAATCGCCGCCTCTTCGGCATTCAGCAACGTGCCCAGGGTCAGGCCGTTAAAGCCTTTTTTCATGACGAGGGCAAGAATGATCGAAGGCTCTCCTTGGTGCCGTATTTTTTTTATTGCCGGATCTTCGTAGCCGCGGGTGACCTCGGCTACATCGCCGATTTTCAGCAATTTCCCTTCGCTTGCCACGGGTATCGCCTTGACTGCTTCAACGCCGTCAATGGCTCCGTCAAGCCGCAGGTAGACACGCGGCCCGGCCGTATCCACAAACCCCGAAGGGGTCATATCGTTCTGGCTTGCCAGGGCCTGGAACAGGTCGGTCGCTTTGACGCCAAGAGTTGCCAACCGTTTGTAGGAAATCTCGACATAGATTTTGGGGTCCTGTTCACCGAAAAGAGAGACTTTCTCCACGCCGTCTATCAGGGAAAGCCGCTGCCGAAGCGCTTCCGCTTCCAGGACGAGCTGACGGTGGGGGAGACCTTTTGCCGACAAGGCATACATGGCAAAATACACGTCGGAATACTCGTCATTGACAATGGGACCGATCACCCCTTGCGGCAGATGGATCTTTTCATCCGAGAGTTTTTTTCTCGTCTGGTAGAATTCCTCCGGCACGTCCTTGGGCGGCGTGGAGTCTTTCAGGTAGAGCTTCATTGTCAGCATTCCGGGGTAGGCGGCGGTTTCCGTCCGGTCGTAAAATGCAAGTTCCTGGAGACGTTTTTCCAGTCGGTCGCCCACCTGTTCCTGCATTTCCTTGGCGGTTGCACCCGGCCATACCGCCGACACGGTCAAGATTTTTACGGTAAATGCAGGGTCCTCTCCCCTTCCCAGATGCAGGAAGGCAAATCCCCCGGCGACCATAATCGCAATAATCGTAAACAGGGTGATGGCGCGTTCACGTACCGCAAAAGCTGAAAAGTTGAAACGGCTCATGATTTCCGCTCCTTCGCTGGATCGGGAAGGGTTTTTACTTGTTCCCCTTCCTTGACGAGGTGAGCCCCCAACGCCAGAATGTGTTCTCCCGGCTTGAGGCCTTTGCTGATCAGGGCAGTCTCGCTGCCGAGCTTTGCGACTTCGACTGGTTGCCGCGATACGATTGAGGTAGCAGGATTGATCACCCACACGCTGGCGCCTGCGCCACCGTCGTACAGTGCCCCGATGGGAATTTCGTACTGCTGCCCCGCGCCTTCAGTCTCCTCTTGATCCGGATGAACCGTCACTGTTGCACCAAGAGGAGCGTTTTCCCCTGCACCACCAAGTATGTAACGAGCCTGATAGGTCCGGGTGAGAGGGTCGGCCATTGCCGATAATTCCCGCAGCTGCGCAGGGAAGCTTCGACCCGGATCGGCATACAGGTTGGCGACGGCAGTCGACTTTGCCATCTTTGCCTCCCCTTCGGGAAGGTTGACAACCGCTTCGCGTGCACCGTCATGGGCGAGACGAATCACCACGGTACCCGCTCCCACCACCTGCCCGACGTCTGCCGGTGTTTCCATAACGACGCCGTCAGCTTCAGCCTTGAGCACGGCATAGCCCACCTGGTTTTCCAGTTGCGCTGAGTGGGCAATGGCGGCTTTCAGCTGTGCAGTGGTGGCATCCGCCGACGATTTTGCCCGGTCATATTCCTGTACGGAAACAGCTTTCATGGCGACCAGTTTGTGCAGGCGCCTCTCATCCGCCAGGGCAAGTTTGTTCTGGGCGCGGGCCGCTTCCACTGCCTCCCGGGCGGCAGCGGCGGCAAGTTGCAAGTCTGTCGGATCAAGCCGCATCAAGGCCTGTCCGCGTTTGACGTGGTCTCCGTCTTTGACAAGTTTCTCAATTATTTTGCCGGGCACGCGAAAACCAAGATCGCTTTCCGTACGCGCGTGGATCACCCCGGTAAATGCAGCGACACTGCCGCGTGCGGAAATGACGGTAAAGGTGCGAACCAGGCGGGGAGCCGGCGGCTCGACAGGCGTGTGTTCATCTCTTCCCAAAACAGCGCCGCCGACGATGACAACCAATACTCCGGTGAGCGCCAGGAGATACCAGCGCGAGCTGCCGGCAAAGGTCTTAAGAGTCTTTATTTTCATCTGCATCCTCATCTAAATAATCATCGACTGTTCAGTCTTGGCCTCGGGTTATCTACAGTATGCCTAGACCGGTCTACGTAATAATGGCTATAAAAAAACACAATGACTTACTCATCCTCTCTCTGAGCGAGAAATATATCGAAATACAAGTGTATGAAATTTCGTAGTGGCTCCGGGGACTTTTTAACCTTGGAGCGAAGCAGTGCTCCCTGGAACGATGAAATCAGGTTTTCCGCCAGCATTTCTGCGTTCATATCTGCAGGGATTGTCTTTTCCTCCTGCGCTTCTAATAGCAAAGCAGCCAACTCCCTGACCCACATTTGCAGAGACTCCTCAAGGCGCTGCCGGACGTTCTCGGATTGATCGGACATTTCCTGGCCCAGGTTGCCAAGCAGGCACCCCTTGGTGCAGCCATCACCTTCAAATATCGCAGTTAATGTTTCGAAGCTTTTTCTGATTCGTTTCAGCGGCGGTAAGGAATCATTACTGAAGATGGGGGTAAAAACTTCTTCCCTCCCTGCGGCAAACTTGTCGATTATGGCAAGGCCAAATTCTTCCTTGCTTGAGAAGAAGTTGTAAAATGAACCCTTTGGCACATTTGCCTGCTTCAAGATCGCCTCAACACCGGTAGCAGTGAAACCTCTGCTCAATACGATGTCGAGCCCGACCTGGATGATATCTTCTTTGTTGTGAATGCGTTTCATGATTCATACATTAGACTGATTGGTCCAATGCGTCAATGTCTTTTCTATGCTCTATTGACCTGCTGATAGGGACCACCTCAGGCGGGTAAGCTAATGTTAATGCTGAAGTTATAGAAATATGCAAGTGCTGAGAATCTATTTCTTTTCGTAGCCTGTTTTTTGATGGAGATGATGCTCTTGACTATATAACTTACGAAGAGATTACAAAATAGTAAAAGGATATTGGTGATAAAAAATGATGGTTATATCCGGTAGTGTTGATTGTTTTTCCTGCAACCAGCTTGTTATATAGCTTTTTGGCTTAGGTTTTATTTTGCGAATCATCTGGTTTTGACACTATCTTTTCAAATCGACGGATTGGATAAAGTCACTGACCTCATGGTTAAACTCCTCGGTATGGATGAGATGACTGACATGCCCGGCCGAACAAGGAACAGGGGAATAAATTGTTTCTTGAAAATTTAATCACCCCCCTGCCTCCTGCTCTTTTCACTGCTCTGGCGGAGCATGGGGATTGTCCCTGAACGTGACCGTTTGGGGCGGTTCCTGAATGTGATGCCCGGAGGATCTGCGTCCAGCGGGGCAACACCTGCCGGGACTGCTGCCAAGCTTCGCGCCAGCCCCATCCGTTCCCCATCTGGTTGAAGAGGGCTTCGATGGCCAGCTAGCTGGTTGGCGTTTGTCGAAAAACGGATTTCGAATCCTGCCTGGAGCACCATGAAAATCAAGGGGGTAACCGGTAATTTTATCTGGTTACCCCCTTTTTTTGTGACGGGAAAGGCTGGTTGACAAAAAAAGACGACCTTCTACCTCTTTACGCATACAGGGGGATGAAAAAAATGATAGACTAATATCGTGTGGCAATCCGGGAGAAAGAGGACTCTGTTCCGATCGGTATCCGGACGGACTCCGCCGCTCGGGCACAACCCCAAAAGTCATCGTGACCTTTGTGAGATCATCGAATACCCTTGGCGTAGAGCGAAAACGATGAGAGAAAAGCGATCATGACAACTGACAATCGATGTGACGTGGAAGGCTGCGGGCACGAACCGTCGAAGACCCGGCGCTTGAGAAGAGCTGTCGTTCTTGGGGCGGTGGGCGCGACGGTCATCGCCGTTGCCGGCCTGCTTGGCTATGTGCCCGGGCTGCACCTGCTGGGCAGCCTCCGCCAGGACTATGTGCCCATGGCCCCCAGCACTGCGGGTTGCTTTCTTCTGCTCGGCACGGTCCTGTTGCATCAGTCCAGACCGTCGAGGGGCGATGTCGGCTTCATCCCCATGGTCGTCCTGGTCCTCCTGGCCACTCTCTTCAGCCTCTTGGATGTGGTCGGCGATGTGGCCGGAATCGACTTGACGTTTGAGGACAGGTTGACATCCGGGATGGGAACCCTGCAAGGGTTCCCCATCGGGCGGATGTCGCCGGCAACCGGGCTCACCTTTTTCGTGGCCGGGCTGGGCACCCTCATGCTGTTGCTCCGGTCGCAGTGCCCCCGATCCGCTCAGCGTCTCGGCCATGGGGCATCGACCCTGGGGGTTCTGACCCTGCTGGTCGGGGCCACGGTACTGCTCGCCTACCTGTACGGCACGCCGCTGCTCTATAGCGGCACCATCATACCGATGGCGGCGACAACGGCCATCGCATTTTTCTGCCTCGGCGTGGCGTTAACCGCCGCAGCCGGTCCGGCGAGCTTTCCCCTTTGCCTGGTCGTGGGTGATTCGACATCTGCCCGGTTATCCCGCGTTTTTCTCCCCTTGACCGTGACCGCGGTTTTCCTGCAAAGCATCGTCTCCCGATTCGCAGCGGCATCTTCCGCCATTAATGACGCCCTTGCCGTGGCCGTCCTGGGGATCGTGGTGGGAGTCATTACCGCCGCCACCGTCGCCCGGGTGGCCCATGGGATGGGCCATAAGCTCGATGAACTCAACCGGAGGCTTCGGCAGAGCGAGGAACAGCATCAATCCATTCTTCAGACCGCCATGGACGGCTTTTGGATGTTGGATATGGAGGGACACCTGCAGGAAGTCAATGCCACCTATTGCCGGATGAGCGGCTATACGGCGGAAGAATTGCTGACCATGCATGTGGCTGACCTGGAACTGATGGAAACGCGCGCCGAGATTGCCACCCATATCCAGAAGGTCATCAGGCAGGGAGAGGATCGGTTCGAATCCCGGCACCGGCGCAAGGACGGCACTGTTTTTGACGTGGAAATCTGTGCCCAACACCGGCTCACCCGTGGGGGAGGATTCGTGGTTTTTCTGCGTGATATCACGGCACGCAAACAGGCGGAGGAGAACTTGCGTCACCAGCAGGCCATGCTGGCCCGCACGGAACAGATGGCGCAGATCGGCAGTTGGGAGTTGGACCGACAGACCGGCAAGGTGCTTTGGTCCGCGGAGATGTACCGGCTTTTCCAATGGCCGCCGGCCACGGAACCACCCACCCTGGAAAAGCACCGCCAACTCTTTCCGGCGGAGGATTGGCAACAGGTGAAGCGCGCGGTCGAGAACGCGGTGCAGACCGGCGAACCCTATACACTGACCGTGCGGTTCTTCCGCACCGATGGCGAGTTGCGCACCAGCCTCGTCTGGGGGCTCGCGGAACGGAACGGGAAGGGCGACCTGGTTCGGCTGGTCGGCTCTTTTCAGGACATCACGGCCCTCAAGGAGGCAGAGGCGGAGCGGGAGCGATTGTTGACCGCCATCGAACAGGTCGGCGAGATCATCTTTGTCACCGATTCCGACGGGACCATTCAGTACGCCAACCCGGCCCTGGCGGCTGTCACCGGGTACAGCCGCGCCGAGGTGATCGGCAACAATCCCCGCATGTTCAAAAGCGGTCGGCATGACGACGCCTTTTACCGCGCCATGTACGCCACGATCACCAGCGGCCGGACCTGGCACGGTCGCATGGTCAATAAACGCAAGAATGGTTCCCTCTATACCGAGGAAACCACCATTTCCCCGGTTCTCGACGAGTCCGGCACGATTGTCAACTATGTGGCGGTCAACCGGGACATCACCGAAAGTCTCAAAATGGAGGCCCAGTTGCTGCAGGCCCAGAAGATGGAATCCGTCGGCCGGCTGGCCGGCGGGGTGGCGCATGATTACAACAACATGCTCAGCGTTATTGCCGGTTATTCCGAACTGGCGCTGGAACAGCTCGCCATTGACGATCCGTTGGCCGAATATCTCGGAGAAATCCGTAGCGCCGCGATCCGGTCCACGGAGATTACCCGGCAACTCCTTGCCTTTGCCCGCAAGCAGACCATCGCCCCGATCGTCCTCGACCTGAACGAGACCGTGGAGCCCATGCTCAAAATGCTGCGGCGACTGATCGGTGAAGACATCGATCTGGCCTGGCATCCCTCAACAGGGCTTTGGCCGGTGGAGATGGATCCGTCCCAGGTGGATCAGATTCTGGCCAATCTCTGCGTCAATGCCCGGGACGCCATCGACGGGGTGGGACGGGTGACCATTGAAACCGGGAACATAACGTTCGATGCGGCCTATTGTGCCGACCACCCGGGATTCCTGCCGGGCGAGTATGTGCTGCTGGCCGTGAGCGACGATGGTTGCGGCATGGACCGGGCAACCATGGAAAAAATCTTCGAGCCTTTTTTTACCACCAAAGATCTGGGGCAGGGGACAGGTCTGGGGCTGGCGACGGTCTATGGTATCGTCAAGCAGAATCGCGGTTTCATCAACGTCTACAGTGAACCGGAAAAGGGCACGACCTTTAAAATCTATCTTGCCCGTCAGGCGGAATCGATACCCAAAGATGCCCGGGAAAAGAGCCATGCAATCCCCTTGGGGCAGGGCGAGGTCGTCCTCGTGGTTGAAGACGAGGCGTCGATCCTGAAGCTTGCCCGGAAGACCCTCGAACAACTCGGGTATACGGTCTTGATCGCCCATGGCCCCCGGCAGGCGTTGCATCTGGTCGAGGAAGCCCCGGAAGCCCCGGCAGGCATTCATTTGCTTATCACCGATGTGGTCATGCCGGAGATGAACGGCAAGGAACTGTCGAGCCGGTTACGCGAAATCTATCCCGGGTTGAAAACCTTGTTCATGTCCGGCTACACGGCCAATGTCATCGCCCATCGGGGCGTGTTGGATGAGGGGGTGCAATTCATGCCCAAACCCTTTTCCAAGGAAACCATGGCGATCAAGGTCAGGGCGGCGTTGGCCAGTTGAACCGGATCCGCGGCCGCAACGGTCCCGGGGCACTTTTTTGGGGCAAGTAGTCCAGTCGTTGGCAGTGTTAACACCAGAAGACCACATTCGAGGAGACATGGAACCTGTCTATTCCATCCTGATTGTTGATGACGAGCGGCCGATCCGAGGCCTGTTGACATCGATCCTGAAAAGCAGGGGGTATCGCTGCAGTGCCGCGGAGAATGTCGCCAAGGCCAAGCAGGTCCTGGCCGAAAATCCCGTTGACCTCCTGCTCACCGATATTGAGATGCCAGGGGAGTCGGGGTTGGATCTGATTCGCTTTGTCAAGGAGCGCTATCCGCAGACAGCCGTGGTCATGGTGACCATTGTCGACGATCCCAAACAGGCGCAAGAGGTCCTCGAACTCGGGGTCTACGGCTATATTGTCAAGCCGTTTACCAAGAATCTGGTCTTGATCACCGTGGAAAATGCCCTGCGGCGGCACCAGCTTGAGTTGGAGGCCCAACTGCACACCAAATTGCTGGAACGGGAGGTCGCCGCCCGGACCCGATCCCTGGATGAACAGCTCTATCTCTTGCAGACCCTGCTCGACGCGATTCCTGTCCCGGTCTATTACAAGGATACGCAGTGTACCTACCTCGGCTGTAACCGCGCCTTCGAAATGGTTGCCCATCGTGATCGCCAATCGATTATCGGCAAACAGACAGCGGATATTCACCCCCCCAAGGTTGCCCAGATACTGGAGGAAAAAGATCAGGAACTGCTGCGGCAAGGCGGTGTGCAGATCTATGAGCAAGACATGGTCTATTCCGATGGTTCGCTCCACACCACCATCATTCACAAGGCGACCTTCGCCGACAGCGCCGGCGTCGTTCTCGGCTTCATCGGGGTGGCGCTCGACATCACCGAACTCAAGAAGAGCGAACACTCGCTCCGCGTTTCCGAGGCCAAGCTTCGTTCCATCATGGACAATTTGCACATCGGCGTGGCGATGATCAGTCCGCAGATGGAACTGCTGCAGATCAACCGCCAGATGCAGCACTGGTTTCCCGGGGCCGCCGGCGAGATCGGGACCTTGTGTGGTCAGATCTTCGGTGATCAGCAGTCCCCGCTGACGTGCGAGTATTTTCCGCGCAAAAAAAATCTGAGCCAGGGCCAGACGAGGGAATCGACGATGACCTTGCAGACCGTTGACGGCGAGCGGATTTTTCGCGCCCTCATGTCGCCGGTGTATGACGGCGACGAAAACCTCTCGGCGGTCATGCAGATTCTCGAGGATGTCACGGAAAAACAAACCGTGGAGCGGGAGCTCCGGCAGGCGCAGAAATTGGAGGCCATCGGCCAGTTGGCGGCGGGTATTGCCCACGAAATCAACACCCCGATGCAATATTTAGGCGATAATATCCATTTTCTCGAGGATGCGCTGATCGATTTGATTGCCCTCTACGAGCAATTCGCCCGCCTCCTCCAGGTGGCCAAGGCCTTGCATCCGGAGGAGGCAATCGTGCGGGAACTGGAGCAGGCCATTGAACGCGCCGAGTTGCCCTATCTGTTCGAGGAGATACCCAAAACGATTCAGCAGAGCCTGGACGGAGTGGGCCGGGTGGGGACGATCGTCCGGGCGATGCGGGAATTTTCCCATCCCGGGTCTGAGGAGAAGAGCGCCGTCGATATCAACCGCGCCCTTGAGAACACCTTGATCGTGAGCCGCAACGAATGGAAATACGTGGCAGAGGTCGAAACGGATTTTGCCCGTGACCTGCCGTTGCTGCGTTGCCTGCCGGGGGAGATGAATCAGGTCTTTTTGAACATCATCATCAATGCCGCCCACGCCATTGCTGAGGTGACCGACGGCGGCAATACGGGGAAAGGACGGATTCGCGTCACCACCGCCACTCGCGACCAATGGATGGAAATCCGGATCGCCGATACCGGGGGGGGCATCCCTGAAGCCGTGCAGCATCGGGTTTTCGATCCCTTCTTCACCACCAAGAAAGTCGGCAAGGGGACCGGCCAGGGATTGGCCATCGCCCGCAGTGTCGTGGTCGATAAACATCAGGGGGCCATCCATTTCGAGACCGAGCCCGGCCAAGGGACGACCTTCATTCTGCGCTTGCCGCTCCGTTGAGGCCTGTCAGGGCGAAGAAGAGGGCCCGGTCGCGAAGTCCGAATATTCCGGTTGGTTCTGGTGTCGTCTCCGGAACTGGTTTATACTCCCGCCGGAAGAGATATTCAGGCAGAACAGGTGATGTTCGGTGCGCATCGGGGCAACTGAGGGGCACCGGGCAGGAGAGGCGTTGATGCAGATCGAGACGAACACGTTACCTCGGTGGATGATTGTGATACCGGTACTGGCCCTGCTCGTCGTCCTGGCGGGTGGGGCTTGGTTGTACCGGGTCGAGCAGGCAACCGGATGGCAGCAGGCGGAAAAACAGCTTGCCGCCATTGCGCACCTGAAAGTCCAGCAAATCGTCACCTGGCGCGGCGAGCGTCTGGGCGATGCCGCCCTGCTCACCGAGAGTCCTTTTCTGGCCAGGGGGGTAGCCCGGTTCACCACCGACCCGAATGGCGGCAACACCGAGGAACTCCGCACCTACTTTCGCAGCCTGCGGACCCACTATCATTATGCCGATATCCTCCTGGTCGATCCGGAGGGGCAGGTCCGGCTGAGCTTGAACCCCGATGCGCACGGCGAGGGCTATGGGGCGGCCTTGGCCGACGCGCTCCGGAGGCGCCAGCCCGTCTTCACCGACCTGCACATCGACGAGCGCCACTCGGAACCCCATATCAGCGTGGTCGCCCCGATCTTTGCCGGCGCCGGCCCGGCCGCACCGCCGCTCGGCGCGGTCATCCTGGTCTGCGATGCCACCCAGTTTCTCTACCCCCTGATCCAGTCCTGGCCGACGCCGAGCACGACCGCCGAAACGCTGCTGGTGCGACGCGACGGCGATGCGGTTTTATTCCTCAATGACCTGCGGCATCAACCGGACACGGCGCTGAAGCTGCGGATCCCCCTCAGTAGGACCGATGTCCCCGCGGTCATGGCCGTCCTCGGTCAACAAGGTCTGGTGGAGGGGCTCGATTATCGAGACGTTGAGACAGTGGCGGTGGTCCTGCCCGTGCCCGATTCGCCCTGGTTCATTGTGTCCAAGGATGAAACGGCGGAGATCTTTGCCGGCTGGCGTTCCCGCGCCATGCTGATTGTGGCGCTGGTGGCGGCCTTGGCCAGCGGTCTGGGGGCGGTCGGCCTGTTGGCGTGGCAGCGCCATCAGAAGGACCATTACCGCGCCCTGTACACCATCGAGGCTCAACTGCGCGCCAGTGTCGAACGCCACAGCATCACCCTGCAGGCAGTTGGCGACGGCATCATCGCCACCGATGCCCACGGCCGGGTCGAACTGCTCAACCCCATTGCCGAGGCCTTGACCGGCTGGCGGCAGGGGGACGCCTGCGGCAGGCCGCTGACCGAGGTCTTTCACATTGTCAACGAAGAGACCCGGCAGGAGGTGGAGAACCCGGTGACCAAGGTCCTGCGCGAGGGCATGATTGTCGGCCTGGCCAACCATACCCTGCTCATCGCCAAAGACGGGGTCGAGCGGCCCATTGCCGACTCGGCGGCCCCCATTCGTGATGGTGGAGGAGAGATCTTCGGCGTGGTCCTGGTGTTCCGCGATCAAACGGATGAGCGCCGGACGCACCGGCTGGTACAGGCGCGGTTGACCCTGATGGAGTATGCCTTTGCCCACACCTTGGACGAACTGTTGACCAAGGCCTTGGATGAAATCGGGGCCTTGGTCGACAGTCCCATCGGTTTTTATCACTTCGTGGATACCGATCAGAGGGCGCTGTCCTTGCAGCAATGGTCCACGCATACCCTGAAAGAGTTCTGCCGGGCCGAGGGCAAGGGGTTGCATTACGGGATTGACCGGGCCGGGGTCTGGGCGGATTGCGTCCATGAGCAGAAACCGGTTGTCCACAACGACTACGCCTCCCTGCCGCACAAGAAAGGGATGCCCGCAGGCCATGCCGCGGTCACCCGAGAACTGGTGGTGCCGGTGATGCGCGCCGGCAAGATCGTCGCCATCCTGGGGGTGGGCAACAAGCCGACGGACTACACGGAAAAAGATGTCGAAACCGTTGCCTATCTCTCCGACGTGACCTGGCAACTCGTCGAACAAAAACAGATCGAGGAAAAACTCCTCCAGAGTGAACGGCGGTATCGGCTCCTGTATCAAAGCATGAGGGACGCCCTCGTGGTCACCGATGTGAACGGGCGCATCAGGGAATGCAACCAGGCCTACCGGTCGATGTTGGGGTATAGCGATGAAGAGCTCCGACGGCTCAGTTCTACGGACATAACGCCGCCGCAGTGGCACGAGTTTGAAAGGAAGATCGTCCGGGAGCAGATCGTGCCGTTCGGATTTTCAGATGTCTATGAGAAAGAGTATCAGCGCAAGGACGGGGCCATCTTCCCGGTCGAGTTGCGCACTTTCCTCGTCGTCAACGACGAGGGCAGCCCGGAGGGGATGTCGGCTATCGTGCGGGATATCTCCGAGCGCAAATGGGCGGAAAAAGAACGGGAACAGTTGCAGGAACAGTTGAATCAGGCCCAGAAGATGGAGTCGGTGGGCCGGCTGGCGGGTGGGGTGGCCCACGACTTCAACAACATGCTCAGCGTGATCCTGGGGTATGCGGAAATCGCCCTGGGCAATGTCGACCCCTCCGATCCCCTCCATCACGATCTCCAGGAAATCCTCGACGCCGGCAAGCGCTCCGCTGCCATTACCCGCCAGTTACTGGCCTTTGCCCGCAAGCAGACCGTCGCCCCCAAGGTGCTTGACGTGAACGAGACCGTGGAAGGGATGCTCAAGATGCTGCGGCGCCTCATCGGCGAGGATATTCACCTGTCCTGGTTGCCGGGCGCCCATCTGCACCCGGTCAAGATAGATCCGTCGCAGATCGACCAGATCCTGGCCAATCTCTGCGTCAATGCCCGCGATGCCATCGCGGGGGTGGGGCACGTGACCATTGAAACCGGCAACGTCACCATGGACGAAGCCTATTGCGCCGATCACGCCGGCTTTGTTCCCGGCGACTTTGTTCGTCTGGTGGTCAGTGACGACGGGAGCGGCATGGATCAGGAGACCTTGGCCATGCTTTTTGAGCCTTTTTATACCACCAAGGACGTGGGTGAAGGCACCGGCCTGGGATTGGCCACGGTCTGGGGCATTGTCAAACAGAACAACGGCTTCATCAACGTGTACAGCGAACCGGGACAAGGAACGACCTTCAAGATCTACCTGCCGGTGCACGAGGGCGGGGCTTTCGAAACCGGGGCCCAATCCACGGCAACCACATATGCAAGTGATGGCGAGACCATCCTGGTTGTCGAGGATGAGGTCTCCATCCTCAATCTGACCCGAACCATGCTCGAACGGTTGGGATACACCGTGCTGGCCGCCGGCACACCGGGTGAAGCCCTGCACCTGGCCGAAACGCATGACGGCGAGATTCACCTGCTGGTCACCGACGTCGTCATGCCCGACATGAATGGCCGGGAGTTGGCCGATCAACTCCATATCCTTCATCCCCAGCTCAGGACCCTGTTCATGTCCGGGTACACGGCGAATGTGATCGCCCATCGGGGGATGCTGGACGAGGGGGTCTGCTTTATCCATAAACCGTTCTCCAAACAGGACCTTGCGGCCAAGGTCCAGGAGACGTTGGGGGCGCGTCAAGTGGAACCGACATGATTTCGGGAGAATACACCACCAAGACCTAGAATTGCCCAAAGGCACATGTCACGGGCGCATCCTGATCGCCCACACCCCCTGGCGAGGTCTGCACATGCTTTGCAAGAACTGTTCAGCGTCTCTCGGCCTGCTTCTTGGCCCGCTCGTCTTCCTGATCGTCCTCCTCCTTGTCTCTCTTGCCGTCCACGCCGATGAACGGGTGGTTACGGTCGGCGTCTATGAAAATGCACCGAAGATTTTTACCGCCAACACCGGCAAACCAGCAGGCATCTATATTGACGTGATCGAGCATATCGCCCGGAACGAAGGGTGGCGGTTGCGCTATGTCTCCGGTGGCTGGGGGGAGAACTTGGATCGCCTTGCCCGGGGAGAAATCGATCTGATGCCCGATGTGGCCTATACGGCCGAACGGGGGCAGCTCTACTCCTTCCACAAGGTTCCGGTCCTGTCCTCCTGGTTTCAGGTCTATGCGCCCAAAGAAAAGAATATCCGCTCCCTGTTGGATTTAAACGACAAACGCATCCTCGTCCTCGATCGTTCAGTGCAGGAACAGGCCTTTGTCCGCCTCAGTCAAGGCTTCGGACTGCACACCACGCTGATCTCGGTTCCGGATTACACCGCCATGTTTGCCCTGGTCGCCAACGGCGAGGCGGATGCCGCCGTGACCAACCGGTTTTACGGGCAGATGCATGCAAAGAGGTATAACCTCGAAGATACGGCGGTTCTTTTCGAGCCCTCGGACCTTTTTTTCGCGACTCCCAAGGGCGACCCCCAGCAGGTGCTCGCCATCCTTGACCGGCACCTCACGGATCTCAAAAAAGATCCGCAATCCGCCTATTATGCCTCGCTGAAGCGCTGGACCTCGGAGGAGATTCCGTTCAAGCTACCGGTGTGGCTGCGCATCGTCGGTTTCGGCGTGATCGGATTCCTGCTCGTCAGTCTCACCGCCGGGGTGCTGCTGAAGCAGCAGGTCAACGTGCGCACCCGGGAGTTGCAGCGGGAGAATGCGGAGAGGCGGATGGTGCAGCAGCGGTTCATGGATATCATCGAGTTCCTCCCTGACGCCACCTTTGTCATCGATCAGGACAAACGGGTGCTGGCCTGGAATCGGGCGTGCGAAACCATGACCGGCGTGCCCAAGGAGAAGATGTTGGGCCAGGGCAATTACGCCTATGCCGGCCCTTTTTTTGGCGAGCGTCGCCCGCTGCTGATCGATCTCCTGGACCAACCCGTTCCGGAGGTGGAAGCGACCTACACCTCGCTCTGGCGACAGGACAACCGGATCTATGCAACCTCCTTCGCCCCCAACCTCCGGGCCGGCCAGGGGGCCTATCTGTGGGGGGTGGCCTCGCCCCTGTTCGATCAGGATGGCCGACGTTGCGGCGCGATCGAGACCATCCGGGACATCACCGAACAGAAACGGATGGAAGAGGCGCTGCGGGCAAGTGAGCGGGAATACCGCGAGCTGATGATGCTGGCCAACAGCATCATTCTGCGGTGGACACCCGATGGCCGGATCACCTTCCTCAATGAGTTCGGCCAGCGGTTTTTCGGCTATGCGGCGACGGAGATCCTCGGCCGGCACATTGTCGGAACCCTGGTGGCGGAGAGTGAGACCGATGGCCGGGATCTCCGTTCGCTGATCGAGGAGATCAGCGCCGATCCGCAGAAGTTTGAACGCAACATCAATGAAAATATGCGTCGCGACGGCGAGCGCGTCTGGATCGACTGGACCAACAAGGTGGTGGCCGACGGACAGGGGCGGATCAAGGAGATCCTGAGTATCGGGTCCGACATCACCGGGCGCAAACGGGCCGAGGAGCAGATTCGCCGCCTCAACGAGGAGTTGCGGCGGCATGCCGAGACCCTGGAGCAGCGGGTGGCCGAGCGGACGGCGGAACTGGCCGCCATCAACGACGAACAGCGCACGATTTTCGAATCGGCGTCCTCCGGCATCGTGCTGTTGCAGGACCGGGTCATTCACCGCTGCAATCGTAAGTTGGAAGAAATTGCCGGCTACGGCCCCGGCGAACTGATCGGGCAATCAACGCGGATCTGGTATCCGGACGACGAGACCTTCGTCACCCGCGGCCACGAGGTCTACGGGCAATTGGCCCGAGGGGAAACCTATCGCCGGGAACAGCAAATACGACGGAAGGATGGCTCCCTCTTCTGGGCGAGGCTGAGTCTCCGTGCCTTTGACAAGAACGCCCCGCTCAAGGGGGCGGTCGGCATTATCGAGGACATCACCGCGGAATACGAGGCGGCCGAACAGTTGCGCCAGGCCCTGGAGGCGGCGCAGGCGGCCGATCGGATCAAGTCCGCTTTCCTGGCCACCATGTCCCACGAATTGCGCACGCCGTTGAACTCGATCATCGGCTTTACCGGGATCATGCTCCAGGGCCTGGCCGGACCGCTCAACCCGGAACAACACAAGCAGATGAGCATGGTGCAAAAAAGTTCCCGCCATCTCCTCGCGCTGATCAACGATGTCCTCGATATCTCAAAAATCGAGGCCGGCCAGTTGGATCTTGCCGTGGCCTCCTTTGCGCTCAGGCCGTCGCTTGAGAAAATGGTCAAACTCATTTCACCCCTGGCGGAACAGAAAGGGCTCAGCCTGGAGGTGGACATCGCCGAGGAGGTCGGGACGATCGCCACCGATCAGCGCCGGCTGGAACAGGTCGTTTTGAATTTGCTCAGCAATGCGGTAAAATTTACCGAAAAGGGAGGGGTTCGGGTTGTCTGCCGACCGGAAGGCGAGGGGTATAGGCTTTCGTTCACCGACACCGGCATCGGCATGCAGCCGGAAGAACTTCCCCGTCTTTTCCAACCCTTCCACCAGATCGATACCGGGCTGACCCGCAAACACGAGGGCACCGGCCTCGGGCTCTCCATCTGCAAAAAGATTATTGAGTTGATGGGCGGTTCCATCGATGTCACCAGCCAATGGGGCCAGGGGAGCACCTTTACCCTGCGCCTGCCTCGCCAGCCAGGAGCGACGGTATGAATGACCGGATTTTGATTATCGAAGATAACGAACAGAATCTGTACTTGATGCGGTTTCTGCTGGAAAAGAGCGGCTTTGCCGTCATCGGCGCCGAGGAGGGGAGAAAGGGGATCGAACTGGCCCTGCGCTGCAAGCCGCTGGCCATTTTACTGGACATCCAGCTCCCCGAAATGGACGGCTATGCCGTGGCCGCCGAGTTGAAACACCATGGCGATCTCGACCAGGTGCCGATCATTGCCGTGACCTCGTATGCCATGGTGGGAGATCGGGAACGGATTCTGGCCGCCGGCGCCACCGGCTACATCGAAAAACCCATCAATCCGGAGACGTTCGTGGCTGAGATCAAGGGGTATCTGCCGAACGATCAGGGGGCAAACAATGCATAGAGACCACATCCTCATCGTGGACGATCAGGAGGCGAACCGGTATTTGGCGGAGGTCCTCCTCAAGGGCAACGGCTATGAGGTGCACGGAGTCAGCAACGGGGCCGAAGCCCTGGACGTCTTGTACGCCGGGAGGATCGATCTGATCATCAGCGATATTCTCATGCCGGTCATGGACGGTTTCGAACTTTGCCGCAAGGTGAAGGCGGACGAAAAACTGCGCCGGATTCCGTTCATTGTCTATACCGCGACCTATACCGGCCCACAGGACGAGGCCTTTGCCATGAAAATCGGGGCGGATCGGTTTCTGCAAAAACCCTGCGAGCCGGAGATCCTCCTGGAAGTGGTGCGCGATGTCATGGCAACGGTGCAAAACGGCGTCATATCCCCGGCGCCCGAGCCGGCGCAGGATGAGGAGGTGTTCAAGCTCTACAATGAACGTCTGGTCCGCAAGCTCGAACAAAAGATGCTGCAATTGGAACAAGAGACCAAGGCGTTGCGGGAGGCGCAGGAAGCCCTGCGCCTTTCGGAGAGAAAGTACCGCCGGCTGCATGAAAGTATCACCGATGGCTATGCCTATGTCGACATGCAGGGCACGATCCGCGAGAGCAATGAATCTTTCAAGAGGATGTTGGGCTATACCGACGAGGAACTGTCGCGCTTGACCTACCTTGATTTGACCCCTGAGAAATGGCATGCCTTTGAGCAGGAAATCGTGGCCACGCAAATTCTTCCCCAGGGTTTTTCCGAGGTCTATGAAAAAGAATATCGCAAAAAGGACGGCACCGTCTTTCCGGTCGAATTGCGGACCTTCCTGGTCTGCAACGACTTGGGCGAGAAGGAGGGCATGTGGGCCCTGGTGCGCGACATCACCGAGCGCAAGCAGGCAGAGAAGGCCCAGAAAGAATTGGAGGAGCAACTGCATCAAGCCCAGAAAATGGAATCCGTCGGCCGCCTGGCCGGAGGGGTGGCGCACGATTTCAACAACATGCTCAGTGTCATTCTCAGTTATGCCCAGATGGGGCTGGCCAAGACCAAGCCGGGCTCATCGCTGCATGGCTATCTGCAGGACATCCTCGATGCCGCTGAGCGCTCGGTCAACATTATCCGGCAATTGCTGGCCTTTGCCCGCAAACAGACCGTTGTCCCCCAGGTGCTCGATCTCAATCAAACCGTGGCAGGGATGCTCAAGATGCTCCGGCGGCTCATCGGCGAGAATATTCACCTCACCTGGCTCCCCCAGCCCAATCTCTGGCCGATCAAGATCGATCCGTCCCAGATCGATCAGATCCTGGCCAACCTCTGCGTCAACAGTCGCGATGCCATCGCCGGGGTCGGGAACATCACCATCGAAACCGGGATAATAACCCTGGACGCAAACTATTGCGGCCATCACGCCGATGCGGTTCCCGGCGAATATGTGCTGCTGGCGGTCAGCGATGACGGTTGCGGCATGGGAAAAGACATGCTCGATAAGATCTTCGAGCCTTTTTTTACCACCAAGGAATTGGGCCATGGGACAGGTCTGGGTTTGGCGACCGTCTATGGGATCGTCAAACAGAATAACGGTTCGCTCAACGTCTACAGCGAGCCGGGCAAGGGGACGACGTTTAAAATCTACCTGCCGCGGCATACGGTGCATGTTGCCGCGGTGGACCGGGAAAGTGTGGCGACCATCCCCCGCGGCCAAGGAGAAACGGTGCTGGTCGTGGAGGACGAGCCGGCCATTCTCAAGATGGCCCATGTGATGCTGTCCGGATTGGGGTACAAGGTGCTCACGGCAAGCAATCCGGTCGACGCAATGAATATGGCCCAGGCCGCGGAAATCGATCTCCTCCTCTCCGATGTGATCATGCCGGACATGACTGGCAAAGATTTGGCGGAACTGCTCCTGACCACACACCCCAACCTGAAATGTCTGTTTATGTCCGGCTACACGGCGAACGTCATTGCCAGTCATGGCGTCCTGGAAGAGGGGATCAACTTCATCCAGAAACCATTTTCAGTCAGGGAATTGTCGGTCAAAGTGCGGGAAGCGCTGGCGTGTGCGACGTGAGGGCGGCCAGGAGGAAAGTCCCCGCCACCGTCAAACGGACCGTTTCCGGTCGTTCGATTTCCTCCTTTTTTGTGGTAGGTCCCTCTCTGTATCCGTCCTAAAACAAAGCGGAAAAGTTGCTTGCATTCAAAAATTCGCATGCGATAATCAAGAAGAGGATAGTCCCTTTAACTCAGAGTACGTTGCGGTCGGAGGGAGAAGTTTCGGCATTTCCCGAACATCTTTCTTCGGTTGCTCGCCGAGAAAAGAGGAAACGATGGACGGCATCGAACCACCAACAACCGCCTGTGCCAGCCGCTTGCCGCGAGAAACGCTATGAATGTTCCTGTCCGGTTGTGGTCACGTTTTTGGGTAACGCTGCTCGCCAGCGTGCTGCTCGTCCCCTCGGCGCTTCGGGCGACGATCAACGATCCGAAAAATATCCATATCGGTGTCCTTGCCGTGGAAGGCAAGGACGAGTGTTTCGACAGGTGGCGTGCGACCGCGGAGTATCTCCAGGAATATAACCCCCAGTACACCGCCAACATTGTGTGTCTCGATTTCAACGAGGTCGAGAAGGCGGTGTTTGAAGGCCGGGTGGATTTCACCATCACCAACCCGGCGGTCTACGTCAATCTCGAATACATTTACGGCGCCTCCCGGATCGCCACCTTGAAGGACCTGGGAGATCGCATCACGACCACCCAATATGGCAGCGTCATTTTCGCGAAGTCCGGCCGGGGCGACATCAAGACCTTGATGGACCTGAAGGGGAAGCGCGTCGCTGCGGTACATCCCACCTCCTTCGGCGGCTGGTTGATGGCATGGCGTCTTTTCAAACAATCGGGACTGGATCCTTTCAACGACTTTGCGGCGCTGAATTTTTCCGGTCGGCACAGCCATGTCGTTTTCGACGTGCTGCAGGGCCAGGCCGATGTCGGGGTGGTTCGCACGGGCATACTCGAGCAGATGGTCAAGGACGGCAGGATCGATGCCGCTGCCTACGCGGTCATTGCCCCGCAAGAGGCAGACGGTGCCTTCCCCTATGCCCGCACCACCGAGCTGTATCCCCACTATGCCTTGGCCAAGATGTATCATGTGAACAACGAGCTGGCGGAACAGGTCATGCTCACCTTCTTGGATATCAACTCCGCCAGCCAGGTGGCCCGCGCGGCGCGGATCCAGGGCTGGACCATTCCCCTTGATTATTATCCGGTCCACCTCTGCCTGCAGGAGTTGAAAGCCGGGCCGTACCGGTATCTCAATGCCCCTCCTCCGCCGGTGACCATCGGCCAGTTGTATCGGCAATACCGGGGCTGGGTCTTGGGTGGCGCGGGGATGTTGGCATGCATCCTGGGGGCAATGCTCCATGTCTTTCTCCTCAACAGAAAACTCTCGGCAACCACGCTCAAGCTGCGGCACGAGCACCAGGCACGGGAGAAAATCGTCGCCGACCTCAACGAGTTCAAGGTGACGCTGGATCAGGTGCATGATTCTGTATTTATGTTTGATCCAGACACGTTACGGTTTCTCTATGTCAATCAGGGCGGGTTGGATCAGGTCGGCTACACCTTGGCGGAAATGCAGCAGCTCACCCCCCTGGCCATCAAGCCGGATTTTACGGAGCCGCAGTTCCGGGAATTGCTTGCCCCCTTGCGCAACTCCGTGACCGATTCACTGACCTTTACCAGCCGGCACCGAAGAAAAAACGGCACCTTGCTCCCGGTGGAGGTGTTTCTTCAGTATATTACCCCGGAAGGGAAGAAAAGCAGGTTCGTGGCCATTGTCCGTGATATTACCCGGAGAATGGCGGAGAGAAGGGAGCGGGAACAGTTGCAGACCCGGCTCAACAGCGAGCAGAAGCTGGCGTCCATCGGCCAGTTGGCGGCGGGAATTGCCCATGAAATCAATACCCCGGCGCAATATCTCGGCAGCAATATCGATTTTTTAGGCGATGCCTTCGCCGACATTGACGCCCTCCTCCAGCGCTACGATCAACTTCCGGGCGCGACGGATGCCCCGGTTGCGGCGGAATCCCTTGCCAACAGGATCCAGGCCCTGAAAGACGAGGCCGATTGGGACTATCTTGCCGCGGAAATACCCCGCGCCATCAACCAATCCAGGGAAGGGGTCGCCAAGATCAGTTCGATCGTCCTGGCGATGAAGGAATTCAGCCATCCGGGATGCAAGGAAAGACAGGCAACCGACCTCAACAGGCTCATTGACACCACCGTAACGGTCGCCAGTAATGAATGGAAATATGTTGCCGACATCGAAAGGCGATTCGACCATGCCCTGCCGCCGTTTTTCTGTTTGCCGAACGAGATGGGCCAGGTCATTTTGAATATTCTTGTCAACGCCGTGCATGCGATCGAAGAGAAAGCCGGCACGCGCCAGGGAGAGGCGAAGGGGCGGATAACCATCGGGACCCGCCTGGTGGACCAGCAGATAGAGCTCACCATTGCCGATACCGGCGGCGGCGTCCCTGAAGCCGTTGCCGGCAAAATTTTCGATCCCTTTTTCACCACCAAGGAGGTCGGACGGGGAACGGGGCAAGGTCTGGCCATCTGCCACGATATTATCGTCAACAAGCACGGTGGCACGATCGAGTTTGTCTCGGCCGAGGGCGAGGGAACCACTTTTATCATTCGACTGCCTCTGGGTGAGGGCCCCGATGCAGAAAACAAACCCAAAGGGGTGATGCCGTGAAAACAAGCGCGCTGTTTGTCGATGATGAACCGAATATCCTTTCCGGCCTGAAGCGCATGCTCCGCATCATGCGCCAGGAGATGGACTTTTATTTTGCCGAGAGCGGCCGGGAGGCTTTGGACTTGCTCGCGACGCAGCATATCGACGTGATCGTGTCCGACATGCGGATGCCGGGCATGGATGGCGCGACGCTCCTGAGCACGGTCCAGGAGAAATATCCGCACATCATCCGGATTATGCTCACCGGCCATGCCGACGAAGAAGCCATTCTCAGAACCGTGGGGGTTGTCCATCAGTTTCTGGCCAAACCGGCAGACCCCGACAACCTCAAGGCCGTCCTGCTCAGGGCCTGCGCGCTGCAGGATCTGATGAAGAACGACAGCTTGAAAAGTCTGGTCACCAGTATCGGCAAACTGCCCAGCCTGCCCTCGGTGTTCGCGGAGTTGCAACGAAAATTGATGAACCCCGACTGTGCCATCGGGGATGTCGCCGCCATCATCGAGAAGGATATGGCCATGACCGCCAAGGTCCTGCAACTGGTGAATTCCGCCTTCTTCGGATTGTACAAAAACATCGACAGCCCGATCCGCGCCGTCAATTTGCTGGGACTGGACACGGTGAAAACCCTCGTGCTCGGCGTGGGGGTGTTCGCGGAACTGAAAACCAAGCCGTCCGATATTTTCTCCGTGAGCGCCCTCTGGAGTCACAGTATGGCCACCTCGGCCTGTGCCAAAAAAATTGCCGTGGCGGAAATCGATGACAAGCAGTCCATCGATACGGTGTTCATTGCCGGCATGATGCATGATGTGGGCAAACTCCTCCTGTTCTCGTCGTTACACGACCCCTATGTCAGCGCCGTGGCCATGGCCCGGGAGCAAAACCTTTCCCTCTGCGAGGCCGAGCGGAAGGTCTTCAATTCGGATCATGGCGATGTGGGGAGCTACCTGATGGGATTATGGGGGTTTCCCGGCGGGGTTGTGGAGGCCATCGCCTTTCATCACCGTCTCGAGACCTATCCGGAACCCTCCCTGTCGCCGGCGGTGATCGTCCATGCCGCGGATGTCATTGCCTATCAACTCTATCCCGAGTCGAGCGTCGGGGTGCCTCCGGTGCTCAACTCGGGGTATCTCGAGCAGGCCGGCCTGGCCGACAAGTACCCGCACTGGCTGGAACTCTGCCGGGAAATGGGGGCATGAGGCGTCGGTATGGCGGAAAAGATCCTTTTCGTTGATGACGAGCCCAATATCCTCCAATCGATCCAACGGCAACTGCGCAGCCGCTTTGCCCTGCAGACAGCCGGCAGTGGTGACGAGGCCCTGCGGATGCTCCAGGAGGAGGGACCGTTTGCCGTCATCGTCTCGGACATGCGGATGCCCGGCATGAATGGGGTGGAACTGTTGACCAGGGTCAAGGACAGTTATCCGGAAACGGTGCGCCTGATGCTGACCGGCAACGCTGACCAGGAAACCGCCATGGAGGCGGTCAACAGCGGGCAGATTTTTCGTTTCCTCACCAAGCCGTGTCCGCAGGCGACGTTTGTCACCTCCCTGGCCCTCGCCTTGCGGCAGCATCGCCTCATCATCGCCGAACGGGAATTACTGCAAAAGACCCTCATGGGTAGCGTCACCGTGCTCTCGGAACTGCTGGCCGTGGCCAATCCGTTGGCCTTCAGTGCCGGGTTGCGGTGCAAGGATTACGTCGTCAACATAGCCAAGGAACTCCATCTCCCCAACCTGTGGCAGTATGAAATAGCCGCCCTGATGTCGCAGATCGGCTGTGTCACCCTGCCCGGCGACATCTTGAATAAAATGTTCAGTGGGTTGGAATTGACTTTCGAGGAACAGGAAATGTACGACAATCATCCGGTGGTCGGGGCCTCCTTGCTGGAAAAAATTCCGCGCCTGGAAAATGTGACCAAGATGATTCGGCTCCAACTCAAACACTACGACGAGTACACCGAGGCCATGACCAACAGCGAATTCGAGGAGGTGCTGGTTGGCGGCCAGGTTCTGAAAGCGGCACTCGATTTCGATCGCTACCTGTTTCGTGGCCTGGGGCGAAATGAGGCGGTCGAGCTGATGCGCAGTCAGAAGAAGGTCTACAATCCCGAGATATTGGAGATCATTTCCGGGCTCAGGATTGAGCGGCGGGAGCAACAGGAACTCAATTTGCCGATGAATCAGATCAGCGTCGGCATGGTTGCGGCCGACAATATCATGGCAAAAAACGGGGCGCTGATCATTCCCAAAGGCCAGACCATCACCTTGCCGCTTCTGCAAGGGTTGAAGAATTTTTCCCTGCAAGTCGGGGTGGTCGAGCCGCTGCGGGTGTTGATCGGTCAATCGGCGGATTCCGATCAGGCAGCTCGTGGTTAGGCGGCACCAACCACACCCTGCCCCCCAATCCCGCGATGGTCTCCATCCCGGTTGGTGGCCGAAGCATACAATCATGGTGGGACATCTTCTTCTCCTGCCCGAAAAGGAACATTCATGATCGAACAACCCCTCCACATCCTCTTGGTTGAAGATAATCTCGACGATGCGGACCTGATCCGAAAGATATTGTTGGCGACGCCGCATCTGGCCTGCGGATGCAGTCATGTCGCCAGCATGGCGGACGCCTTCGATTTTTTCGCAACGCACCCCGTCGATGTCCTGCTGCTCGCCCTCAACCCGCCCGATACACACGACCGTGCCACCATGGACCGGCTGCGGGACGCGGCGGCATCCCTCCCGGTGATTGTCCTCATCGCCGGCGATGATGGGGCTCTCGGTCCGGAGGCCATCAAGGCCGGGGCCCAGGATTGTCTGGTCAAAGGCCGGGTGACCGTTGAGACGATTGAGCGAGCGGTTCGTTCCGCCCTGGAGCGGCATCGCGCCACGACGGAATCGCGGGCCGCAGAGCAGTTGCTGCGCGCAACCCTGGATACGCTTCCGGCCCATATCGCCATTCTCGATCCCTCCGGCGAAATCATTGCCGTGAACCGGGCCTGGAATATGTTTGCCGCCGAAAACAAGGCCGAGATCTTTGCCGTGGGGCCGGGGGCCAATTATCTCGAGGTCTGCGATGCAAGCGCCGCTTCCGCGGATGACGGTTTTATCGCGGCCATTGCCGGCGGTATTCGTGCGGTCATCAACGAGGCCGTGCCGTCTCTGCACCTTGAATATCCTTGCCCCAGTCCGGAAAAAGAGCGTTGGTTCGCCCTGCGGGTTACCCCGCTTCCCGGCACCGGAAAACGCCGGGTGGTGGTGGCCCATGAAAACGTCACTGCCCGTAAACTCGCGGAAAGGGCTTGCGCCAAGAGCGAGGACGTCTTCGAAAAGATTTTTGAGACCGTGCCGCTGGGATTATGGCTGGCGGACGCCGGGGGCGCCCTGGTGCGGGGGAATCCCGAAGGCATTCGTATTTGGGGGGGCGAGTCCCTGGTGACCCCTCAGGAATACGGGATCTTCAAGGCCAAAAGGCTGCCCGGGGGCGAGGCGGTGCTGCCCCACGAGTGGTCCTGGTGCCGGACGCTTCGGGAAGGGGTGGCGGTGCACGACGAACTGCTGGAAATAGAGGCATTCGACGGAGAGCGGCGAACCATCCTCAACTCCAGCGTGCCGCTGCGGAATGCCGCGGGCGAGATCGAAGGCGCCATCGTTTCGAATCTCGACATCACCAAACGGCTCCGGGCCGAAGAGGCCCTGCGGGCAAGCGAACAGCGCTTGCGGCTCGTTTTTGATTCCTCGCCGAATTGCCTTTTTATCAAGGGGAGCGACGGCCGTTATGTGATGGTGAACAAGTCCGCCGCGAAACTCTTCGCCAGAACTCCGGAGGAGATGATCGGCCAAACGGATGCGGAATTGGGCATCGTCGGATTCACGCCCGCTCAGTCGATATCGGCACCCTTGGGCATGGGCGGTCAAGAGACGGCCGGATGGGCAAACGCGGCCGGGACGGAAGAGTATCTGCACGTGGACACCTCCCGGAAATGGTTTCGTGTGCATCGGGACCCGGTCGCTTTTGTCGACGCCCCTGCCTGCGTCCTCACCCATGCCGTGGATATTACCGCGCAGCGCAAGGCGCGGGAGGAGATCCGCAACTCGGAACTGATGACCCGGACCATCCTCGACTCGCTGACCAGCCGGGTCCACCTGATGGATAAGGAGTTGCGGATCATCTGGGCCAATCGGGCCGCCTGCGTCTATGCCGGCATGGAGCGGTTCCAGATGACCGGAGTCCCCTGTTATGAAGTGTTTGGGGAGAAACAGGCCGGCATTTGCCGCGAATGCCCGGCCACGCAAAGTCTTGCCACCGGCAAGGGCAGCGAACAGGTGCGCAAAACCGATAAAGGCCACACCTGGCTGACCTATGCCCTGCCCATTCGTGACGCGCGAGGGGAAGTGGTCAGTATCGTCGAGGTGGCCGACGATATCACCGACCGCCTTTCCCTGGAGGTCCAATTGCGGCAGGCGCAAAAAATGGAGTCGCTGGGCACCTTGGCCGGCGGTATTGCCCATGACTTCAACAATATCCTTTCCGCGATCCTCGGGTTCAGCGAATTGGCACTGATGAAGGCGGGGGCGTATCCCGATGTCAAGGAATACCTCAAGGAAATCTACTATGCCGGAACGCGCGCCACCGAGCTGGTGCGGCAGATCCTGACCTTCAGCCGCAGGGGCATGGTCGAGAGACAACCACTCCAGGTTTCGTTGGTCATTCGGGAGGCGATCAGGTTGTTGCGCTCCACCCTGCCGACAACGGTCGAGATCAAAACCGCCATCGAAAAAAATCTTGCCCCGGTTCTGGCGGACCCGACGCAGATCCATCAGATCATCATGAACTTGTGCACCAACGCCAGCCATGCGATGGAACCGGATGGCGGGATGTTGACCGTCACTGTCAACCAGGTCACCTTGACGCCGGAATTGAAGAACGCCTTTCCGGGGCTTGCCGAGGGCAGCTACGTCCAGCTTCAGGTGCGCGACACCGGCAGCGGCATCCCCGAAGAAAATCTGCCGTTTATTTTTGACCCCTATTTTACCACCAAGGACCTGGGGGAAGGGACAGGGTTGGGGCTGGCGGTGGTGCATGGCATTGTCAGGGAGTACGGCGGCGATATCCGCGTCGATTCGGTGCTCGGCGCCGGCTCCACCTTCACCATTGTCTTGCCGGCAACCGCGCCGCAGCAAATCGAGCGGAGGGGTCCGGCCGAAGAAAAAGACCTGAAGGGAGAAGAGGGCAATATCCTCGTTGTTGACGATGAATCCGCGGTGTGTAGAATTATCGAAGGGTTGCTCGCTAAAGCGGGCTATTCGGTGACCACCGCCACCGATCCCTTTGAGGCCCTCGACCTGTTCACCCAGGACCCGAGCGCCTTTGATCTGGTCATCAGCGACATCACCATGCCCAAACTGACCGGTGATAAGCTGGGGCAGCAGATGCTGGCCCTGCGGCCTGAACTGCCGGTCGTCCTCATGACCGGTTTCAACCAGCGCTTGACCGATGAGGGGATAACGGCGCTGGGCTTTCGCAAGCTGATCAATAAGCCGTTTGCGAAAAACGTCCTTTTGGATTGTGTGACCGAAGTCCTGGAGGATCTGTAACTTCAATCGCACCTCAAGGTGATGCTTATGGATGCCACAGTCCTTATAGTCGATGACGAACCCCACGTTTGCCTGCTGATGGCCAAGATTCTCGAACAGGCGGGCTATGTCTGTGAAAGGGCCGGCAATGTGCAGGCGGCGAAGCAGATGTTGATGCAGATCTCCTTTGATCTGTTGCTCACCGATATCAATATGCCCGGTGAGTCCGGGGTCGAACTGGCCCGTCATGTCAAGGAACACTATCCCTGTACCGCCGTGGTCATGGTGACCGCCGTCGACGATCCCAAGCAGGCCAAGGAGGTCCTGGACATGGGGGTCTATGGCTATCTCGTCAAACCGTTCACCAAGAATCTCGTGCTGATCACCGTGGAGAATGCGCTCCGTCGTCATCGCTTGGAACAGCAGGAGCTGGCCAATATCCAATTGCTGGAGGAAAAGGTTGCAGAGCGCACCCGGAGTCTTGCCGAACAACTGCACCTCCATCAGAACCTGATCGATGCCATTCCCGTTCCCGTCTACTACAAAGGATTGGATGGCAAATATCTGGGGTGCAATCTCGCTTTTGCGACCGCGGTCAATGTCCCGAGGGAATCGATTATCGGCAAGACGGTGTTGGACGTCCATGCGGCCATTGCCGGTGAGAGTTTGTGGAGCAAGGATGAGGAGCTTTTCCGCACCGGCGGGGTCCAGGTGTATGAACAGGTCTTCCCGTTGGCCGACGGGACCACGAGCACCGGCATTATTCACAAGGCTGCCTTTCGTGATATCGACGGCAAGATCTCCGGTCTGATCGGCGTGCGCCTCGACATCACCGAACTGAAACAAACGGAGCAGGCCCTGCGCGCATCCGAGGGGAAATTGCGCTCCATCATGGACAATCTCCAGATCGGAGTGGTGATGATCGATCCCCGGATGGAGATCCTGGGAATCAACCGGCAAGTGGGGCAATGGTTCCCGCAGGCCCGGGAAGCCACGGGCAAATTGTGTTACCAGGTCTTTGTCGAGGGCGACCAACAGGCCCCCTGCGAACTCTGCCCTTCGCAAGCGGTCTTCGCCACAGGCAAGGCCAGCGAAGTGACCCTGCGCCGGGAGACGGCGGAGGGAGAAAAATTTTTTCGGGCGCTGGCCTCACCGATGTACGACGAAAACGGCGAGATTGTCGCTGCCCTCGAATTACTGGAAGATGTGACCGAGGCACTCGCGGCGGAACGGGAACTACGTCAGGCGCAAAAACTGGAGGCGGTTGGGCAGCTCGCCGCCGGCATCGCCCATGAAATCAATACCCCGGTGCAGTATATCGGGGACAACATCCGTTTCCTTGAAGATGCCTGCCGGGATTTGCTCGATATCCAACGCCAATATGCGGCCCTTGTGCAGAAGGTGAAGGAGCTGGGGGTGGAGCAGGAGCTGGTCGGCGAGATTGAAGAAGCCGTTGAGGCGGCGGATATGCCCTTTCTTGCCGAGGAGGTCCCGAAAACAGTGCAGCAAAGCCTAGATGGCGTCAACCGCGTGGGTAAGATCGTGCAGGCCATGCGCGAGTTTTCCCATCCGGGGACAAGCGAGAAATCCTATGTCAATATCAACCGTGCCCTGGAAAGCACGCTCACTATCAGCCGGAATGAATGGAAGTATGTCGCCGAGGTGGCAACCGACCTGGCGCCCGACCTCCCTCCCGTGCTCTGTCTGCCCGGCGAGATGAACCAGGTCTTCCTCAATATCATTGTCAATGCGGCCCACGCCATCGGCGATGTCACCGATGGGGGCAATAAAGGGATGGGGCTCATCAGGCTGGCCACCCGCGCGCAGGGCGACAAGGTGGAAATCCGGATCAGCGACAGTGGCAGCGGCGTTCCGGAAGCGGTGCGGCATCGGATTTTCGACCCGTTTTTCACCACCAAGAAGGTCGGCAAGGGAACCGGTCAGGGGCTGGCGATCGCCCGCAGTGTCGTGGTGGACAAACATCAGGGCGCCATTCGTTTCGAGACTGAAACCGGACGCGGGACCACCTTTATCATCCAGTTGCCGATCGGCGAGAAGCCTTGACCGGAAAATGCCGGTCGTGCGCCCTTTCGCCCTGATCTCAACCCGCCACCTTCCCGGTTGATCAGGGCGGACATCCTTCCCCGCGCCTGCCCCCTGACTGGGCTATTGGCAGGCCGTCATGTCTTTGTTCCGCAGATAGTTTTCCAGACGCCCTCTGTCAGCCTGACAGAGGGCGCTGTTCGCCAGTTGACTGATCACAAGGAGCAACTGCGCCTGGAGAAAGGCATCCATTTCCCTTTTCAAGGAATAGTACATCCAGACACCTCCTCGTCGATCTTGCAGCCAGCCGTTTCGTTTGAGATAGGCCAGGTGACGGGAGACCGTGGATTGCGGCATGTCAAGGGCCTGCATCAGGTCGCAGACGCAATACTCGTTGCCTCCTTTGAGGAGAACAAGGAGGCGCAGCCGGGTTTCGTCGGCCAGCGATTTGAAAAGTTCGGCGGTTGTTTGCATCGGCCCAAAATACCGCGGCGTCAAAAGACCGTCAACGTTTCTCAGTCCCACCTTGTGAACATCTGTGTATCCGGATATATTCATACTGTCGATAAACCTTTTCCAAGGAGGTGACCATGAAGTGGGTTCGAGCTGCGGTACTTGTTTTGCTGTGTGGAAGCGTCGCCTTGGCCGTGGTTGGCGGTGGTGACATCACATTAAAAAACAAAGGGGGAAACACGGTTTTCAGCCATGACACCCATGTGGAGGGTGCCGGCCTCAAGTGCCAAGTCTGCCACTCGAAGCTGTACACCAATGCCAAGCAGCACAAAGCGGTGACCATGAAGGCCATGGAACAGGGCAAATCCTGCGGGGCCTGCCATAACGGCAAGGCGGCGTTCGGTGTCAAGGAACGGTGCGAGAGCTGCCATACCAAATAAGCCCATCAGTGGAGGTAGGGAATGCAGAACGAAGATATTCTGGTAGTGATGCAGAAAGATCTTGAGCGGGCCCTCAAGGCGCCTGAAAAGAATCGGCGATGGGCCATGCTGATCGACCTGCGCAAGTGCGTCGGCTGCCATGCCTGCACCGTGGGCTGCGTGTCCGAGAACAAGTTGCCGCCCGGGATGTACTATCGGCCGGTCCACGAGTATGAGCGCGGCACCTATCCCAAGGTTTCGCGCACCTTTCTGCCCCGGCCCTGCATGCAGTGCGACCAGCCGCCCTGCGTCGCCGCCTGTCCGGTCAAGGGCAAGGATGGCGCCACCTGGAAAGAGACGGAGGGGTTGAGCACCGGTGTGGTGATGATCAACTATGCCCAATGCATCGGCTGCGGCGCCTGTGTGCCGGCCTGCCCCTACAATGCCCGGACCATGGATGAAGGCCGTTTTCATGGCGAAGGCACGCCGGCCATCCAGAAATACGAGACCATGGCCAGTTACGAATACGGCCAACAATGGCCGCGCTCCGGCAAGAACCTGCCGGTGGGCACTGCCCGTAAATGCCATTTCTGCGTCCATCGGCTGGCAGCAGGGCAATTGCCCACCTGTATCACCACCTGTATCGGTCGGGCCGGGTACTTCGGCGATGAAAACGATTCCCAGAGCTTGATCGCCCAGGTCAAAAAAGCCAACAAGATCCAGGTGCTCAAACCGGCTAAGGGCACCGCGCCCCGCGTCTATTACGTTGCTGCTGAAAAGCTGGAGGTGGTCTATGGCAAATAAGACAAAAAACACCGTAACCCGCCGCGATTTCCTGAAAACAACCGCCTTGGCCGGTTGCGGCGCCATCGTGGCCACCCATTTCGATTTTGCCCGTGACCTCATCGCCCGGGTCGAGGCCGGCGAACTGACTCAAGTCCAGGCCTACGAACTGCTAAAAACGGAAAACACCCTGTATTCCGCCTGCCTCAACTGCAATACCGGCTGCGGCATCAAGGTCAAAATCCTGGATGGCGTGGCGGTCAAGATTGACGGCAACCCCTACA
>Ga0074193_1000285_pt1 | contig 90707 bp, 82 predicted proteins | sample EPASupsiteHSE605_FD_64523 | JGI IMG/M metagenome (GOLD analysis project Ga0074193, IMG submission 64523) | Bioremediated contaminated groundwater from EPA Superfund site, New Mexico - Sample HSE6-05 | ecosystem: Environmental > Aquatic > Deep subsurface > Groundwater > Contaminated ... | reverse complement strand
CGATCACATCAACGCTGAAGCGTTGTGTGTCTGCTTATGGATCCGTCACCGGATCCGTACATCAGGCTTGGTATGCATTCACTGTTTAGTTTTCAAGGATCATTTTAGCCGGATGTATACCGACTATGTGAATTATCTGATTTATTGGAATTTTATAATAACATTTTTAAAACTACTTGTCAAGCCTTGTCTTACTTGTATATTTGTTATTGTTTTTCGGCGACAAATATTACTATACCATATTTGTTTTGACAGTTCAAAACCATCTAAAAGGTTATTATCATGATCACCAACAAATAGTCCTATGTATGCTCTCTTATCGTTAGGATATCTCACGTATGATATATTATACATAACTTAGTAAGTTTACAATTATGTCCCTTTCATCAAAAGAGGCAACGGCTTTAACTTGCCGTTACCTCATCTCCCTATATTAAATTATACTAGTAATTCCTACTCTTCATCTTCCCGACGAACGACATAAGCCAAGGCACCTACTTTATCTCCTTCATCCAATCTTATTAATGTTACACCTTGTGCGGTACGGCCTTGTATCGATATTCCGTCAACCGCAATTCTGATCACAATACCCTCTGTTGTAATCAGCATTAGTTCACTTCCACCAGTTACTGTTTTCAAGCCAGCAACATGGGTATTGCGTCTGGCTATATTAATCATCTTTACTCCTTTACCGCCACGCGTTTGTGGTCGGAATTCTGTAAAAGGAGTACGTTTTCCATGTCCCTCTTCTGTAACAGCCAATAATTCAGCGTTATCTCGAGCCAAAACCATGTCGACAACTTCATCCTTATTTTTTAACGTGATCCCTTTTACCCCGCGGGCAGTACGTCCCATACTGCGCACATCACCTTCATGAAAGCGGATCGACATTCCGTGCCTTGTCCCAAGGAAAATATCTTCGCTTCCATCGGTCAATTTAACACCAATCAATTCGTCAGACTCATCAAGTGTTAAAGCGATAAGTCCTCCTTTACGTACCGTATCGTACTCCGCTAAGTCGCTTTTCTTGATTATTCCATTGCGCGTAGCCAATACAAGATACTCATTTGTATTAAAATCTTTTACAGGGATCACCGCACTAACTTTCTCACCGGGTTCCAGCGGTATTAAATTAACCATCGCCGTCCCTTTCGCCTGTCGACTGGCTTCAGGAATACCATATCCTTTAACCCTATATACTCTGCCCCTATTAGTGAAAAATAGTATTTTATGGTGCGTTGTTGCAACAAAGAGATGCTCCACAAAATCCTCTTCTTTTGTTTGCATACCGGTTACACCGCGCCCGCCGCGCTTTTGATTTTTATAAGTATCCATTGGTAATCGTTTTATGTAGCCGTAATGAGTAAGCTGAATCACAATATCTTCGTCAGCTATTAGGTCATCCATTTCCAGATTTGACATATCGGTGGTAATAACACTTCTCCGAACATCAGCGAAGCGTCTTTTCATTTCTAATAACTCTTCCCTGATAATTGCGAAGACTTTCTTCTCATCAGATAAAATTTCCGCTAATCGTGCAATTAATTTCATTATTTCCTGAAATTCTTCCTCAATTTTTTCCCGCTCCAGACCAGTTAACCTTTGGAGGCGCATATCTAGAATAGCTTGGGCTTGTTTTTCACTTAATGAAAAACGCTCTATCAGCGCTTCCCTGGCATTTTCAACGGTCTGGGATTCGCGAATAGTTGAAATTACTTCATCGATATGATCGAGTGCAATTCGCAATCCTTCCAGAATGTGAGCACGATCTCTTGCTTTACGTAATTCAAACTCGGTTCTCCTAGTAATAACTTCTTTTTGGTGCTGTAAATAATAGTAAAGCACCTGCTGAATATTAAGTACCCTTGGTCGGCCATTAACTAATGCGAGCATATTAACGCCAAAGGTCTCCTGCATCTGTGTATGTTTGTAGAGTTGGTTTAAAATAATGTCTGGATTAATTTCCTTGCGAAGTTCCAAAACAATCCGCATGCCTTTTCGGTCTGACTCGTCCCGTAAGTCAGTGATACCATCAATAACCTTATCACGCACCAAATGGGCGATTGTTTCAATTAACCTCGCTTTATTTACCTGATAAGGAAGTTCCGTAACCAATATTCGAGGCTTTCCGTTGGACATACGCTCAATTTTAGATACGGCACGCATTTTAACGGACCCTTTGCCTGTCATATACGCGTTTCGAATTCCTTCGCGACCCAAAATTAAAGCACCCGTTGGAAAATCCGGTCCTTTAATTACTGTCATTAAATCCTGAATCTGTACATCAGGATCGTCAATCATCATAATGGTCCCGTCAATTACTTCCCCAAGATTATGAGGCGGTATATTAGTCGCCATACCAACAGCAATTCCAGACGAACCGTTAATTAACAAATTGGGGACCTTCGCCGGCAGCACAACTGGCTCTTGTTCTTTACCATCATAATTGGGCATAAAATCAACAGTGTCTTTTTCAATATCGGCCAGCATTTCCTCCGCCAGTTTGGACATGCGTACTTCCGTATATCTCATTGCCGCGGCAGAATCTCCATCAACAGACCCAAAGTTTCCATGCCCGTCCACCATTCGGTAACGAGTAGAAAAATCCTGGGCCAATCTTACCATGGCATCGTAAACAGATGAATCGCCATGGGGGTGAAATTTACCAAGTACTTCACCAACAACGCGAGCTGATTTAACATAAGGCTTACTTGATAGTACCCCAGCTTCGTGCATTGCAAATAATATTCTCCGGTGTACCGGTTTTAAACCATCCCGAACGTCTGGGAGAGCCCTCATTACAATTACGCTCATGGCGTAATCGATATATGATGTTTTCATTTCATTTTCGATACTAATAGGTATTATTCTTCCATGGTTAACTTCTGTCATAGAAACTCCTGATAGGTTAATCCCCGTTTATAATCTATAGACGGTAACCTACCCCTTTCATTAGATTTTTTTCTTTAAATATCTAAGTTCTTTACTTCATGCGCATGGTCTTCTATAAATTTCCGACGTGGTTCTACTTTGTCACCCATAAGAATAGTGAACATCTGTTCAGCTTCGTATCCAGAGGATTCCGCCATTTCTAATGAAACTTGCATAAGGGTTCGCGTTTCAGGATTCATGGTCGTATCCCATAACTGTTCCGGATTCATTTCTCCTAAACCTTTATAGCGCTGGAGACCAATGCCGTCTCTCCCTATTTGTGATAATATCCTCTCTAAATCGTCATCATTATAGGCATATTGTTCATTTTTGCCTTTCTTTACTTTATACAGCGGAGGCTGCGCTATATATACCAAGCCTTTTTCAATTAAAGGCTTCATATATCTGTATAGGAAAGTAAGTAGTAGCGTACGAATATGAGCCCCATCTACATCTGCATCAGTCATGATCACAATCTTATGGTAGCGGGCCTTTTCTACTCCGAAGTCTTCACCTATGCCTGTTCCGAAAGCTGTAATCATCGTCCGAATTTCTTCGTTATTGAGAATTTTATCTAATCTTGCTTTCTCTACATTGATAATTTTACCCCGTAGCGGTAATATGGCTTGAAAACGTCGGTCGCGCCCCTGTTTAGCTGACCCTCCTGCAGAGTCACCCTCTACCAGATATATTTCACACAATGCGGGGTCCTTTAGTGAACAATCAGCAAGTTTACCAGGGAGTGATGATATCTCTAATGCATTCTTCCTTCGTGTGAGTTCTCTTGCCTTACGGGCAGCATCCCGTGCCCGGGCAGCCATAACCGATTTCTCAATTATTTTTTTTGCAATTGATGGATTTTCTTCTAAAAATTCATTTAATCCTTCCGCAAATACAGATTCCACAAAGCCTCTTACTTCACTATTGCCTAATTTTGACTTTGTTTGACCCTCAAATTGCGGATCCATTATTTTTATACTTAGTACTGCGGTTAGCCCTTCACGAATGTCTTCCCCGGATAAACTTACATCATTCTCTTTAATTAAATTAGTTTTTTTCCCATAATCATTAATACTGCGAGTTAATGCGCTTTTAAAGCCGCTTAGATGAGTTCCCCCCTCAGGGGTATTAATATTATTTACATAGGAAAAAATATTTTCCACGTACCCGTCATTGTATTGGAAGGCCACCTCTAAATGACTTTTTACACCTTCTCCTTGTACATAAATAGGAGGATTATGAAGCGTATCACGATTCTGGTTTAAATACTCCACAAAAGAAACTATTCCACCATCATACTTAAATTCTTTACTTTCATTATCGCGTTCATCTATTAACTTGATGTATATTCCTTTATTTAAAAAAGCCAGTTCCCTTAAACGTTGGGATAATATTTCAATACTATATACTAATTCCTCAAAAATTTCGGGATCGGGCTTAAATGTAACCTTTGTTCCGGTTTCTTTAGCCGTTCCTATCACTGTTAGGAGCGATGCTGTTTTTCCCCGTTCAAAACGCTGGTGATGAACTTTTCCATCTCTTTTTATTTCTATCTCTAACCATTCTGATAAAGCATTAACTACTGATACGCCAACACCGTGGAGTCCTCCTGATACTTTATATCCTTCGCCGCCAAACTTCCCCCCGGCATGTAGTATCGTTAAAACCACTTCTACGGCAGGTTTTCCGGATTCATGCATACCTACAGGAATACCCCGCCCATTGTCCGTCACTGTAACACTATTATCGGTATGTATAATTACATTTACCGTATCACAGTATCCAGCTAACGCTTCATCAATACTGTTATCTACCACTTCATATACGAGATGGTGAAGTCCTTTGCTGCTGGTACTGCCTATATACATACCTGGCCGTTTACGTACTGCTTCTAATCCTTCGAGAACCTGAATCTGCGCAGCTCCATAATTGCTACTTACCGAAGTATCTTTAAAATCGCTCACTTACGGACCCCTCTTTCTCAAAATGCGCCTCTATTTTTATATCCGTGATATATCACCAACGGATACTTAATATAAATATAATTCTTATTTTATGCTTCTTTTTACTATCCTAAATTTAAAAGCTGTGGCACTTAGCTTTCGGATACTTCTTCCTCTCCTAGATAACGCATACTTATAGCCCTTTTCTTTAAGGTCGTAGAAGAAATAGCAGAAACGTAGACAATTTTATCTGTTACAATAAAACATTTTGGGTTACCATCTGATACATCATTAATCATATTCTCTTCCACCATTAAATCAATGAATTCTTTATTAATGTCTGATTTACCCTCTTTGAAGTCGGTAATTGATATAACCTCCTTCAGTGGAATAACTGTATCTGCTCCAAGGTGTAAAAACATCTTAGTGCCTCCCTAATAACTTTTTGGCCATATTTTCCCCGAATACTTGCCTTATTATTTCATTCGTTATTTTATCCGGTGGTAAACCTGCTCTTAGCATTACATATCTTTGCACATCGTCATTTGATACTTTAGTTTTTTTTGTGTTTTTTACAGCCTCTCGGATATTTACCCAAAGCCTTTGTATTATTTCTCCACGCACAGTCTTATAAATACTTTCGTCTAAATCATCAATATATTGCGACATCTGCTCAAATGAAAACCAAGGTAGTTCCCATAACATTGTTGTTACCTTACTTTTAGTTGCCCTTTGTTTTTTAAGAGTGCAATAAAAACAAAGATCTTGACCGGGAGCATTAATTGTCTTGCACTCCGGACAAGGCTTTCCACCCATCTTTTCTTTTTTCTGCTCATAAACCTTACCTCTTTTTATGAGCGCTGCTGTGATACTTCTTAAATCTGGGTCTGAAATATCTTCCACCATACCATCAATAGCTTGTACAACATTTTGCGGTAAACTTTCATATTCTAATTGCTCTTGATACGCATCCTGATATTCTTTCTGCTTCTCTGTCAAATTTCCTGCCTTGAACCTAATTTCTTTTACTACTTTTGTACCAACTGAACTATTTAAGCTCTTTTTAATATTTAAAACATTCATACTTAAATTATGCATCCATACGGGATTATCTACTATCACAAAAAGCACCCCGCCATGCATGGAATGCACTGACGTGTGCTTCGCTATATTATGTCCAACAATATTATCCCAGCTTTCCATAATTTTATATTCAGAAAGCCTGTTTTTTAAACCTAACTTTTTTAAGGTTTTATCCATTAGGTTTTTTAGTTCATACATATTTTTCCCTCCGTATATGTCCGCTTTCCACATATACAACTTCCGCTTTACTTAAGGGAATATCGAGATTATTTATCTCTGTCGTTGTTATCAGCGTTTGAACCCGATCTTTAATTGTTTCCACAAGATATTTCCTTCGCTGTTCATCTAATTCTGACAGAACATCGTCCAATAATAGCACGGGGTACTCTCCTGTTTCAGATTTCATATATTCCAATTCCGCAAGTTTTAAGGCCAACACACCTGTGCGCTGCTGCCCCTGGGATCCATATATTTTCAAATTTATACCATTAACCATAAATGAAAGATCATCTCTATGTGGACCAATAGAGGTAGAGGCCTTTAAAATATCTTGTTTCCTAAATTTTAATAACTCTTGTTCAATTATTGTTTTTGATTGATCAGGAAATTCAATATATGGACACCGTGATTCATATTGTAAATTTAATTCTTCTTTCCCATCCGTTATTTTTCTATGCATTAATCGAGCTAAAATAGCTAATTTTTTTATAGCTTCAATTCTTTTTAGTACAATTTTAGCACCTATTTCAGCAATTTGTATATCCCATATATCTAAAAGTTTCTCATTTTGTTTTCGCTCTCTTATCATCCTTAGCGTATTATTGCGTTGTAATAATATCCTATTGTACTGCTGTAAATAGCGAAAATAGGCCGGATTGACTTGAGATATCTCCATATCAATAAAACGCCGGCGTAAAGCCGGCATTCCTTTTACAAGTTGTAAATCTTCAGGTGAAAAGAAAACAGTTGTTATTTCCCCTATTATGTCTTTTGTTTTACTCTCAATACCATCTAAATATATCGTCTTTTTTTTCGTTTCCTCAATAAATCTATATTCCAGACTATGTTTACTTCCTCTTCTTACAAAATTCGCTTGAACTTTAAAAAAAGGATAATTCCATCTTAATAATTCTTGATCTTTACTTGTTCGATGTGAGCGTCCAGTGGCTAAAAGATAGATACTTTCCAGTATATTTGTCTTCCCTTGGGCATTATTCCCGATAAATATAGTAATATTTTTTTCTATAATCAATTCTAATTTTTGATAATTTCTAAAGTCTGTTAAGTGTAGCCTTTCTATGAGCAAGGCATTCCCACCTCAATTATTCTCTTACAATTTTATATTTTCCAGCATTTCTCACACTAATTTGATCCCCATGTTGTAATTTTCTACTGCGTTTATTTTCCATATCACCATTAACCTCTATAGACCCTTCTGAAATTAAAATTTTTGCATGTCCTCCTGTTTGAGCTATTCCTACCCATTTAAGAAATTGATCCAATTGTATAAATTCCGATTGAATATTTACTTCTTCCACAGATCAGTCTCCTTTCGTGTTTACAAATATTTCTATTAATTTGTACGAACAGGAGTAATAACATACATATACTCGTTTTGTTCCTTACTTTTAATTGTAGCAGGTGTCAATGGAGATGTGAATGAAAATAATATTTCCGGGGTATCAATAATTTTTAGAACATCCAATATATATCTGGCATTAAAAGCAATAGTTATGGGTTCCCCTGTTGTTATAGCTCCTGCTTCTTCATATCCAACGCCTACTTCTGGGTTATTGGATGTAACTGTTATTTTTTCATTATCCACATCCATTTTTATGACATTGTAATCGCCGTCTCTGGTCAATAACGACGCTCTTTCGACGGCCTCTGATAATGCATTTGTTTCGATAATAATCTCTGTCTTGAAATTTTTAGGAATAACTTGGTTATAATTCGGGAATTGCCCCTCTATTAGTTGAGTTTCCATGTATATTCCCCTGAAATTAAAAGCCATTTTATTTTGATGGCATGAAATGGATACATTTGTTTCCATTTCCGATGAAAGTATCTTGTTTAATTCATTTAGAATTTTTGACGGAATAATTACTTTTAAAGGACAATTAGTATTGTTGATAATCTCCGCTGTCCTAAAGGACAATCTGTGGGTATTAGTTGCTATCATATTTATTTTTGTGTTCTCAATTTCGCATAAAACGCCCGTAAAAACAGGCCTTGTATCTTCGTGTGCACAAGCAAAAGTCGTTTGCCTTATGATGTTTTTAAATGTTTTTTCGGGAATCTCATAGGTATTGTTAGATTCAAGTATCTGTACTACAGGAAAGTCAGCATGTGGCAAGCAAACTAAGTTATAGCAAGCTTTACCACTTTTTAAAGTTATCATTGTATTCTCAGAAGATGAACTAATTTCAATTGTATCACCGGGTAACTTTCGGACAATCTCTGAAAAATATTTTGCAGCCAGTACAGTTGTACCACTAGTTAATATCTGAACAGGCAGTGAACATTTTATTGCTGTCTCATAATCATTTGATTGGAGTTCCAACACACCTTCCTTGGCACTAAGATAAATGCCGCCTATCATAGGAATAGTTGATTTTGTAGAAACAGCCTTTTGAACAATTTGAATAGATTCTAGCAAATGTGCCTTTTGGCATAAAATTTTCATAAAAAATCTCCTTATACACAGCATATCTTTATTATAACAGCATATATATATAAATTAGTCGTAATAGTAGTAGGGCCTGTGTATATGTGGATAACACAGATAAACCCCTTAAGCGCATAAATTGTCGAGAAGGATAAGTTTGTGGATGAAAAAACTAAGTTGTCCACATATACACAGGAAAACCAAAAAAATCAGGTTATAGACAAAGCATACACATCGTTTAAAGGGTCTTGTCCACAAAAATTAGTTCTCAATCCTTTTTATTAATTCTTTAATGATATTGCCTAAACGAGGATCACTTTGTCTTTCTAAAGCAATTTTCTCATATGCGTGAATTACAGTGGTATGATCCCGGCCTCCAAAATCTTGACCAATTTTCGGCAAGGAGCAGTCTGTTAATTCACGACATAAATACATCGCTATTTGCCTTGGGAAGGATACATTGCGAGTTCTTTTTTTCGCCGAAAAATCTTCTATCTTCATTTTAAAATAACTGCCAACAATTTCTTGAATAAGAGAAATTGTGATTTGCTTAGGGCGTGATGAAGGGAGAATATCTTTTAAGGCCTCAGTTGCAAGAGAAACAGAAATTTCTTTATTAATAAGTGAAGAATATGCCACTACTCTGATTAGTGCTCCTTCTAATTCCCGAATATTTGTGTCGACATTACTGGCGATATAATGCATTACTTCATTTGCAACATCAAGACCATCCATTTTAGCTTTTTTTCGAAGTATCGCAATACGTGTTTCTAAGTCGGGCGCTTGAATATCAGCAATTAAACCCCATTCGAAACGAGAGCGGAGGCGATCTTCAAGGGTAGGTATTTCTTTAGGAGGGCGGTCACTTGAAATTATCAACTGTTTATTAGCTTCGTACAAAGCATTAAAGGTGTGAAAAAATTCTTCCTGAGTACGTTCCTTGCCTGCTAAAAATTGAATATCGTCAATTAGAAGAACATCTATATTTCTATATTTATTACGGAAATTAACTGTTTTATCATCGCGGATAGAATTAATTAACTCGTTTGTAAATTTTTCAGAGGATAAATAAACAACCTTTGATTGAGGGTTTGATTCAAGAATAAAGCGTCCAATTGCGTGCATTAAATGAGTTTTACCTAACCCAACACCTCCATAAATAAAGAGAGGGTTGTACGCTTTAGCTGGAGCTTCAGATACTGCTAAAGAAGCAGCATGAGCAAATCTGTTTCCGTTACCAATAACAAATGAATCAAAGGTATACTTTGGATTTAGTATTAAAATATTTGGTTCCTCAATAGTGATCTCCCTTTTAATAGTGTGGACTAAAGGTTTTACTACTACCGGTTCTTGAGTATGAGGAACAACAAATTGTACTTTAACCTCTCGTTGAGTAACAAATTGGAGAGTGTTTTTAATGAGATTGGCATAGCGTGTTTCAAGCCATTCTTTTGCAAAATCGTTTGGAACAGCGATTTCTATGATATCTTCGTTAAACGAAAGCGGCCGTGTTGATTTAATCCATGTTTCAAAGCTGGGTTTACTTAGTTCTTTTTCGATCAGCAATAATGTAGACATCCATATTTCATCGATATTTATATCATTCATGGGGACCTCCTGTTATTTAAATATGAACCAAATAGTCAAAAGCCTTCTTTTTAAAAATAGAAAAAAGTAAAAATGTATACCTGGATAATAGAGATAATAAGGAAAACCCCACTCATTTAACGAATGTTATCTAAATAAGCATAAAACAAAATAAAAGCAGGGATAAACATAAAAACAAAGTTATACACAAGTTTTCCACATAAGTGGATAACTTTCACAACTACAAAATTAGTTTATTAATTTATTGTATAAAATCAATAAATTGCTCTAAAGCCTAGAAATTATTAGTCTTTAAAAGTGAAAATATTGAAAGGATATGGAATATTCCTTTCAATATTTGCATAGAATGATTACAATATGTGTGGATACATTTTAGACAACATAATTATACACATTCTGTGGGTAAAGTTGTTGATAACCTGTATATTAGTGTGGGTAAAGAGAACCTTTATGTTAGTATCCTGATTATTTTAAAAACCAACTTAATTTTGCAAGACAATAATAACAAATATATGGGTAGTTATCAATATAAATATATCCACATGTGCATAAGATATCATCGAAGTTGTCCACAGGTTATGTTTGCCAAAATATTGACTTGGGTAAAGGGATAAGTTATAATCGGATAGGGTTATCTACTAATACTGGGGTATTATGCAGTTTTACGAACAGGAGGTGTACCAAAATGAAGCGAACATTTCAACCAAAGTGCCTTAGCCGTAAGAGGGTTCACGGTTTTATGGAACGGTCGAGCACACAAGGGGGCCGTGCTATTCTTAAGAGAAGACGCGCCCGTGGGAGAAAAAAATTGTCAGCATAGGCCGCCTTTATGTGGCCTTTTTTCCATATTAGCGGGATTTGGGGTACGAGAATGGCAGTAGTTAGATTGAAGAAAAATACAGAATTTAAACGTGTGTATGCCCAAGGGCGATCTTTTTCTAACCGATATGTTGTTATGTATGTATTGAAAAATGGCACTTCTTTTAGGAAGGCAGGCTTTTCCGTTAGTAAGAAAATGGGCTGTGCGGTACGCAGAAATAGAATTAAGCGATTGTTTCGTGAAATTTATCGTTTAAATGAAAAAAAACTTGTTATTGGTGTGGATCTGGTCTTCATACCACGTCATGCAGCAAAAGAAGCTGAGTATATTACTTTGGCGAGAGCTTTTCACGATTTATTTGTGAAGGCAAAAATACTTGACGATAAGAATAGGGGCGGATGATTTGTTAAAGCGCCTTTTAATCGGAAGTATTCACTTTTATCGATATTTTGTTTCGCCTATGAAACCACCGAGTTGTCGGTTCATTCCTACATGTTCGGAATATGCATTACAGGCTATGGAAAAATATGGGGCGTGTAAAGGATCATATCTGGCTTTGAAACGAATTTTACGTTGCCACCCGTTTCATCCAGGAGGATTTGACCCCATTTAAGGATATGAGGAAATTAAATTTGGGAGGGACAGTATTGGCTTTTTTAAGTAATGCGATGCAATATTTGCTTACGTTTTTCTATAATATTACCGTTTCAATAGGTATCCCTAGTTATGGGGGAGCTATTATTTTATTAACGATCGCTTTAAAAATTGCCCTTTACCCGCTGACCGTATCTCAGGTAAAATCGATGAAAGCTATGGCGGCAGTTTCACCCAAGCTAAAGGAATTGCAGGAAAAACATAAAAATAATCCTGAAAAACTACAAAAGGAAATGGGCGAGTTATACAAGACACATAAGATTAATCCTATTTCCGGTTGTCTCCCATTGATTGTTCAAATGCCCTTTCTACTTGCTATTTTTTGGGCTATACAGGGTTTTGGATATCCAGGTGGGTCAGAGTTCTTGTGGTTTGATCTGGCAAAACCTGATAAAACGTATATTTTACCTGTAATTTCAGCTGTAGCTACATATCTTCAGTCTAAAATGTCTATAATGCCAGATCAGCAGCAGCAGCAGCAGCAAAAGATAATGACCATACTTATGCCAGTGTTTATTTTATATATAAGTATAACATTTCCATCTGGATTGGTATTATATTGGGCTGTTAGCACCATTATACAAGTTATCCAACAGTACTACCTGAATCAGAAGTCAGAGGCAGTACAAGGGGAGGCTAGCTAGATAATGAAATCCGTTGAAAAGTCTGGTAAAACTATCCAAGAAGCTGTTAATCTTGCTTTGCATGAATTGGGTGTTGCTACGGACAAGGTTGAAATACAGGTACTAGAGAATCCAGCCAAAGGGTTTTTAGGTATATTTGGGAACCGTTTAGCAAAAGTACTGGTTACTGTAAAAGGCGTAGAGCCTCTTGATGCTGCAAAAGCCTTTCTTGAAGACATTTTTGATAAAATGGGCTTAAATGTACGTATGGAGACTTTAACCGGGGATATCATAACTATTAATCTTTGGGGTAACGATCTAGGTATTCTAATTGGTAAACACGGACAAACACTAGATGCCCTGCAGTATCTCGTCAATTTGGTTGCTAATAAATATGGGGACCAAAAAGTACGTATTGTGATTGATATCGAGGACTATCGTCGTAGGAGGGCGGAAACCTTAAATAATCTGGCCCTACGTATTGCCGACCGTGTTCAGCGTAGAGGAGATAAGGTTACTTTGGAACCGATGACTCCGCAGGAACGAAAAATAATTCATATGGCGTTACAGGATAACCCACATGTTTATACATATAGTGAAGGTGACGAGCCATATCGGAAGATCACTATTTGTTCTAAGAAATAGTATGTTTAACCCAGTAATGTGAGTTACTGGGTTTCGTCTATATATAGCCCTTTTATGGGACACCTTAATATAGAGGTGAAGAAGATTGTTTATTAATGATACTATAGCAGCAATATCAACTCCCTTAGGGGAGGGTGGTATTGGAATTATTCGTATAAGTGGTAAAGATGCTCTGGGGGTAGCCTCAGAGATTGTTAGAATTAAATCCCTAAAGAGCCTGTGTGATACAAGATCACATACTGTATACTATGGTGGTGCCTATGATTTGCCATTAGACGAGAAAATAGATGAAGTATTAATTATCTTTATGCAAAGTCCTCGATCGTACACTGCAGAGGATGTCGTTGAAATTCATTGTCATGGTGGTATTATACCGATCCGAAGAATATATGAGCTAACAATAAGGGCGGGAGCTCGGCCTGCTGAACCGGGTGAATTTACGAAAAGAGCCTTTCTTAATGGACGCATAGACCTCGCTCAGGCGGAGGCAGTAATTGACCTAATTCGTGCAAAAACAGATGCAGGTTCGCGTGCGGCTCTAAATCAACTTGAAGGAAAACTATCCAGTCAAATAAAAAGCGTACGTGGAGATCTGCTTGAGATGATTGCCTTTGCTGAGGCAGCCATCGATTTTCCCGAAGAAGAAATTGAAGAAATGACTGCGGTACAAATCGCTAAACGTGTGAAAGCAAATATGGTCGTTTTGAAAGATTTAATTAACACTGCTAGCTCGGGTAAAGTGCTTCGTGAAGGATTACATACTGTAATTATTGGGAAACCGAATGTTGGAAAATCTAGTTTACTAAACGCACTATTACGAGAGAATAGGGCCATTGTTACTGATATTCCTGGAACAACGAGAGATATTATTGAAGAATACATAAATGTCAGAGGAATACCTTTAAAGATTGTCGATACAGCAGGTGTTCGAGAAACAGAAGACATTATAGAAAAAATTGGCGTGGAAAAGGCGCGTGAGCTTTTTAAAAAGGCCGATTTGGTCTTGATGATGCTCGACATGTCTCGTACCTTAAGCAGCGATGATCGTAAATTACTAAAAGAACTTGCGGATAAACCTTGTATCATTTTGCTAAATAAAGCGGATCTTCCAGTATTACTAGATGAGCAGGAGATTAGGGATATTATGCCTGAAAAGCTTTTACTGCGGATTTCCGTTACTAAAAATGAAGGTATAAACCTACTTGAAGAACAAATTGTAGGAATGGTTTTTCAAGGTGAAGTTATTTCTAATGAAGGGGCCATTGTTACTAACGTCCGACACCAGCACGCAATCCAGCTGGCTTATGATAGTCTGCAGGATGCTTTACAGACTATCGAGGCAGTAATGCCTTTAGATTGTATTGTTGTGGATTTACGGGCGTCCTGGGAGGCTTTGGGTCAAATAGCTGGAGATACTCTTGGGGAAGATATTATTGATCAAATTTTTGCCACTTTTTGTATTGGAAAGTAGTGTGAGTGATTATGTATATACGCGGATCATATGATGTAGTTGTTATTGGTGCAGGTCATGCTGGCTGTGAGGCTGCTTTAGCTTCTGCGCGGATGGGCAGTCGAACCCTTATTATTACCATTAATTTGGATAGTATTGCGCTGATGCCTTGCAATCCAGCGGTTGGAGGACCGGCAAAAGGACACTTGGTACGGGAGATTGATGCTCTTGGTGGAGAGATGGCCATAAATACCGACGCAACCCGTATCCAGGCGCGTATGTTAAATACAGGTAAGGGACCCGCTGTGCATGCTCTGCGAGCTCAGTCGGATAAAAAAGCATACCAAAACCGCATGAAAAAGATCCTTGAAAATCAAGAAAATCTTGACGTTGTACAGGCAGTAGTTGATAAAATTGTTGTGGAAAATGGAGTCGTTCATGGAGTGCTTACCGAAATGGGGGCGTTGTTTGAGGCTACTACCGTAGTTGTTGCGACAGGAACCTACCTCCAGGGACGTATAATTTTAGGAGATTTAGCTTATACTGGAGGACCAAATGGTCAGCGGGCAGCCACAAAGTTATCGGATTCTTTATTAAAAAATGGGATTGAGTTGGTGCGTTTTAAAACTGGAACACCAGCAAGGATTGATAGTAAAAGTGTAGATTTTTCTAAAATGTTGATCCAGCCTGGAGATGAAGAGCCGGTCAATTTTTCGTTCCTTTCCCCTGAAGGGAAAACGCCCCAACTTCCGTGTTGGTTAACGTATACTAATGAAAACACCCATGCGGTGATTCGTAGCAATCTACATCGGTCACCGTTATATACAGGCCAGATTCAGGGAACAGGGCCTCGTTATTGCCCTTCCATAGAAGATAAGGTGGTTCGTTTTCCTGACAAACTTAGCCACCAGCTATTTATTGAGCCGGAGGGTTGGGATACAACTGAGATGTATGTACAAGGGATGTCAACCAGCCTTCCTGAAGATGTACAATTAGCTTTCTTAAGGACAATTGCCGGATTGGAGCAGGTTAAAATTATGCGTCCTGGCTACGCAATAGAATATGACTGCGTTATTCCAACACAATTAAAACTTTCTTTAGAAACAAAAGCCGTGCGGGGTTTATTTACTGCAGGACAAGCTAACGGGACCTCAGGTTATGAAGAGGCCGCAGCTCAGGGTCTTATTGCCGGTATCAATGCATCGTTATATACAAAGGGGAAAAATCCGCTTATTTTAAGCAGATCTGACGCTTATATTGGTGTTCTAATTGATGATTTAATTATAAAGGGCACTAATGAGCCGTATCGAATGATGACTTCCCGTGCGGAATACCGCCTCCTTTTGCGGCAAGATAATGCGGATCTACGACTTACCCAAAAAGGATATGATGTTGGTCTAGTTTCTAGAGAGCGATATGAGAAGTTTGCTCTAAAGCGTGAAATGATTGAACAGGAGCTAACACGCCTTAAAGATTTAATGATTGGTCCATCAAAGGATATCTTGGACAGGCTCTCCAATATGGGAACAGCAGAGCTGCGCAGTGGGGCGTCTTTGGCTGAGCTGTTGAGAAGAAATGATGTAACGTATAGTCTTCTCCAACGAAACTTTCCGGACTTTCCAGAACTCCCGCGAGATGTTGTTGAACAGGTTGAAATTGATGTAAAATATGAGGGATATATTAAGAAACAGGCACAACAAGTAGAGCGATTTAATAAATTGGAACAAAAAATGATTCCTTTAGCATTAGATTACGCAGCCATTAAAGGATTATCACGGGAAGCTCAGCAAAAATTGACAAAAATTAAACCGGCCTCGTTAGGACAAGCTGCACGTATTTCAGGTGTCTCTCCTGCGGATATTTCGATTTTAATGATCTATATCGAACAGGCCCGTCGTCAGGAGGGCAGTATATGAATATAATTAAAGAGAACCTCCTTAAAGGATGTTTTGAATTAGGGATTGAAATCCAAGCAGACCAAATTGAGCAATTTGAAAAATATGCGTTTCTTTTAAAGGATTGGAATAAGCGGGTAAACTTAACTGCAATACTAGAGCCACAAGCGATTGCCATTAAACACTTCGTAGATTCGGTGGCATTGTTAGCTAAAGTACCTATTACGTATGGCGCACGGATTGTAGATGTGGGGACGGGAGCGGGATTCCCCGGTATCCCACTAAAAATAATGCGGCCTGATGTATCTGTGTTTTTGTTAGATTCGTTACAAAAACGAGTGCATTTTCTAAATCATGTAATTGGAGAATTATCGCTACAAGCTATTTCGGCTTATCATGGACGCGCTGAGGAAGTAGGTCAAAACAAAGAATATCGTGAACAGTTTGATTTGGCTGTTTCCCGGGCTGTATCATCTCTAAATGTATTAGCGGAACTTTGCTTGCCGTTACTGCATGTTGGAGGCGTTTTCATTCCGCTTAAGGGGCCTCAGCTTGAAGACGAGCTACGAGATGCCAAGCAAGCATTGAAGTTGCTTGGAGGAGTTGTGAGCGAATTTACTTCATATACCTTACCTATAAGCGGAGATCAGCGTTCAATCATTGTAATTGAAAAGACTGCTCAGACGCCCGTTAAGTTTCCTCGACGTCCTGGTGTGCCAGATAAGCAGCCATTGTAAATAATCTTTTAATAGGTTATTCGAAGTATGTAGAATTTTGTTGAATTAGCGCATAATTTAGGATGCTATATTACAAAGGGAAACTAGGCTAGCCTGCCGAATACATAACTCATTAAGAACAAGAGGGTGTGGAGCAGGTATGAAAAACCAATTAGCTCGGTTCTTTGGACTGGGAACATCTGAAGAAACGGCGGTCCATAATTTGCAGGAGTCTGAATATAAAACTGAAAATTCGATGCTTCAGGCCAGTACGGACAACGTTGAACAAAAAGAGAGCGTTTCTTTAGTTGATCAGCATTTACATAATGTTCATGCAGTTTTCCTTACAGCGATTGATGTAAATCCTTTCCAACCACGTAAAACGTTTAATGATCATACCCTTGAAGAGTTGTCACAGTCTATTAAGGAATACGGCATTATTCAACCGATTTTAGTACGCAGGACGGGAGATCGCTATGAACTAATTGCCGGTGAACGACGACTTCGAGCCGCTAAATTGGCGGGAATGGATACAATTCCCGCGATTGTCAAGGATTTGAATGAGCAAGAAACTGCAGAAATTGCGATGATTGAAAATCTTCAGCGTGAGGATCTCCATTTTATAGAAGAAGCGGACGGATATCAACTACTACTAACCACCTTTGGGTTAACTCAGGATGAATTAGCAAGAAGGGTAGGCAAAAGTCAGTCCACGATTGCAAATAAGCTCCGTTTGCTGAAATTACCTCAAAGCGTGCGTTCTGAGTTTCAGCATAAGCAGATTACGGAACGTCATGCAAGGGCTTTGTTGAAATTGCCTGACGAAAGATGGCAGCTTGAAGTTATGAAACAAATTAAAGAAAAAGAGATGACGGTTCGACAAGCTGAGGAATATATTGATCATACCTTAGCAGCTATTTCCCGGGAAATAGCTGCTGCTACACCAAAACAAAGGATTATAAAAATTTTTAAAGATATTCGAATTTTTATGAATACGATTAATAATGTGGTTAGTGAGATGCGTAAGGCGGGCTTGGATATCAAGGTTAAAGAAACTAGCAATGCCGATTATATCATTGTAGAGCTGCAAATTCCTAAACGGAAATCATCATAAATTCAATATAGCAAAAGAAAGCGCCTTCGGCTTAATAAACCGAAGGCGCTTTCTTTTGCTATATTGAATTTATGCGCACGTATTTGAGGTAGATTAAAGATTATTGTAAAACAATGGCCTTTGCTTTCCTCAAAGCATCTAGCGCATCGCTTGCATAGGCATCAGCTTGAATACTGTCTGCATATTCTTGTGTAACTACTGCGCCGCCAACCATCACCTTCGTAGTAATGTTATGTTCACGCAACTGATTAATGACTTTTTCCATTTCTGGCATGGTGGTTGTCATTAAAGCACTTAATCCGACTATTTCGGCGTTATATTCACTCGCGGCGGTGACGATGCTTTCGGCTGAAACGTCTTTTCCTAAATCAATGACCCGAAAACCGTTGTTCTCCATTAGCGCGCCGACAATATTTTTCCCTAAGTCATGAATATCTCCTTTAACCGTAGCCAATACAACGGTACCATATTGAGGCATCTCGTTTTCGGGCATCGTTTTTTTCAACTCTTGAAAAGCATTACGCATGGTTTCTGCGGCCATCATTACTTGAGGTAAAAAAGCCTCACCCTTGAAATAGGATACCCCGATATCTTCCATGGCAGGGACTAAGGCCTGATTTACAATTGCAAGGGCATCTTCCTGTTTAGTTAATGCTTCATGTATATACTGCGCAATTAGAGTCTTTTCTCCTTGTATGACCGCAGTGCGAATTTTTTGGATAGCTGTTATATTTTCATTATTAGTAGGAGTTTGAGTGTTAGTTTGCTTAACTGAGGTAATATATGATTTGCTTCCGGTATCATAATTCATCAGTACTTGGGATGCTAAAAAGGTTTCTTTCATGCGAAGATCATGTGGATTAATGATTGCCATATTTAATCCCGCCGAAAGCGCCATGGCCAGGAAAGTACTGTTAAGTATATCGCGTCGAGGCAAGCCAAAAGAAACGTTGCTTACACCTAAAGCGGTAGCGACTCCTAGTTTGGATTTATACATTTGGATGGCTCGTATTGCTTCATAGGCGTATTCTTGCTGAGCACCAGCGGTCAAGCAAAGTCCATCTATCACAATATTATGTTGCTCTATGCCTTCCTTTTTTGCAGCAGCAATAATCTTCTCAGCAATAGCAAATCTTTCTGCTGCTGTTAAGGGGAGATTGCAACCATCAAGGGGAAGTGCTAATATCGTTGCGCCATATTTTTTAGCGATAGGTAGAAGTTGTTCTAGTGAGCTGGGTTCGGCGTTAATTGAATTGATAAGAGCTTTGCCGCAGAAATAGCGTAAACCAGTTTCCAGTGCGATGGGGTTTGTGGTGTCTATGGATAGAGGCACGCCGACCAATGATTGAATAATCTCAATAGCTTGTCTCATAGCTGCTGATTCATCAAGTCCAGGCACGCCCATATTTACGTCTAATGCGTCGGCACCATTTTGGACTTGGGCCAGAGCCTCTTGACGGACCAAATCCATTGCACCGCTACGTATATCTTCAGCTAATTTGGACCTTCCCGTCGGGTTGATGCGTTCTCCAATAATAATAGGAGCTAAATCATGGCTTATAAATAATGTTCCGGTCCTACCAGCAATACAAGTTACAGGGTGTGGCTTGTAGGGGCAGGGGTCTAATAATTTTACCGTTTCCCATAGCGCTTTGATATGCAGAGGTGTTGTTCCGCAGCATCCCCCAATACAACTTGCACCAGCTTCAATAAGTTTTGGACCAAAGGAAGCAAAGGCCTCTGGGGATAAGTGAAAAACAGTCTCATTATTAATTAGTTCTGGTAATCCCGCATTTGGTTGTACTATGATCGGTACATTACAGACGGAAGCCAGTTGTTCGATTACCGGCAAAAGTTGCTCTGGCCCGCCTGAACAATTTGCGCCAATAATATCTGCCCCAAGTCCTTCTAAAACTGTGGCAATTGTAATAGGATCTGACCCAGTAAGCGTCCGCATACGTTCGTCGAAAGAGGTTGAACAGACAACAGGCAGAGAAGAGTTTTCTTTAACTGCTAATAGTGCAGCGCGAGTTTCTTGCAAATCAACCATAGTTTCAATGATTACTAAGTCTGCTCCAGCTTCGACAAAGGCGAGAACTTGTTCTTTAAACATGTCATATGCCATATCAAAATGTAACTCTCCCATGGGGTGCATTAACTTACCCGTCGGGCCTATTGATGCGGCGACAAGTGCCTTGCCGTGGGCAGCTTGTTTTGCAAGAGCTACCCCGTTATAATTTATACGGTGGCAATCATTATCAAGTCCATATGTTTGCAGTTTTGCTCGACTTCCACCAAAGGTATTGGTAGTTATTACTTGAGCTCCTGCATTAATATATTGCTTATGAATTTCGGCAATAGTCGACTGATTAGTTATATTCCAATGTTCAGGGCACTGCCCGGCCTCCAAACCGGCCTTTTGAAGCATTGTACCCAGGGCACCGTCAAACAGCAGAATTTTTTGCTCTATAAGTTGATTAAGAAGTTTATTCATTAGCTTGCGCCTCCTTTGCAAATTGGGTTTTTACATTTGGGTATTTGGCATAGGGTGCAGGGGGAGGTAATACCCTGTTGTATTTTCTCTAAGCCAGGTACCCATCCAATAATACCTGAAACGGATTTTCTGGGGATTAAGAGGGATGCATCAGTAACTTTAATTCCAATAGCAGCACCTCCCGCCAGGTCAACTAAATCCTTCTGAATGGTTAAACCCCATCCACCGTAGCCTGGACTAAATCGACTGACTAAGCTGTGTTGTTGGCGATATGCAGCTGTATTAAGATATTGATTAAGTGTATCTACGATGTATTCTACCGCAGCGGACCCGATTGCATCAATTATTAGAGCTCGGGTATACTCTCCTTTTTTGAAATATGTATCCATAAGGGGGTCGATAGCGGGCCCAACAGTGCATGTGAATATTGTAACTTTAGTACAAGAGCTAAGATGCATGCAAATGCTTGAGCCAATTAGCCTTAAGTGTCCTTCCTTATTATATAGCGTATTTTCTGCGGCATCATACGCCATCGTATGATAAGTTGCACGTGGCTTTAAAACCGCAGTGGCGACGGAAACCTCCTCTTCAACCATGCGAATAATTTGGCCAGGGATGTCATTGTAATTCGCAGGGAAGCCCATGTACCGATATGTCTCCCCTAGGGGAATTTGAATTGGCAAATCAACAAGTATTTCGTACATTTAGACACCCCTTACTTGGTTAATGCTGATTAAAAAACACTATCATAGAATGGCTAGATGTGTCAATTCCCTGTAACTGTTTCGCAGTTTTATTTTTCAATTAGTGAAGAAATTGTTAGTTTGTTTGAACCGCGAAGACGGAGCGACCGGAGAGGACTAATATAATAAAATGTAATCATTGTGCGTCTTTGCGTCGTGGTGGTACGATTATTTAATATAATTTTGCCCCGTGTAGCGGGTTTGTTTACATATTGAGACAATTTTAGGACAATATTCGCGGTGAGCAGCAGTACAAGGATAGTTTATGCAGGAAACCGCTTTTCCTTGCCGAACTTAACACAGTAATTCATTTATCCGATAGCTAACCGCCGCTTTTATCTCCCGCTTCTTTAAGCGGGAGATAAAAGCGGCGCTAAGCTCCTGGATAAGTTCGACTAAAGTTCAGATGGGGTTAAAACCCCACCTGAATTAAGTCTCACTTTATCAATTGGGCTATTTTTGGAGGTGTATAGGTTGGTAAGAGTCTTAGCGGTAGCCAACCAAAAGGGTGGCGTGGGAAAAACCACAACGGCCGTTAACCTTAGTGCGTGTTTAGCAAATATGGGTAAAAAGGTATTATTGATTGATATTGATCCACAGGGAAACACTACAAGTGGGTTAGGAATTAATAAAGCAAATATCCAAAACTGTGTCTATGATGCGCTGATTAATGATGTGCCGGTCGAAGAAATCATGATTCAAACGAGCGAGGATAACCTTTTTCTCCTACCTGCAACTATTCAGTTAGCTGGAGCCGAGATAGAACTTGTGTCAACCATATCCAGGGAAGCAAAACTAAAGAGGGCGTTGGAAAGAGTTAAGCATAAATTTGATTTTGTTGTAATTGACTGCCCCCCCTCCCTTGGGTTATTAACTGTAAATGCTTTGACCGCTGCAAATGCGGTTTTAGTGCCTATTCAGTGCGAGTTTTATGCTTTAGAGGGATTGTCTCAACTAATGAACACAATACAATTAGTACAAAAGCATCTTAACCCTTCTTTAACCTTGGAAGGTGTTGTTTTGACTATGTTTGATGCACGGACAAATCTGTCCATTCAGGTTGTGGATGAGGTTAAGTCGCATTTTCGAAACAAAGTATATAGTACAATTATACCACGCAATGTCCGTCTTAGTGAGGCGCCAAGCCATGGAGAGCCAATAGTTACATATGACCCCAAATCAAGGGGGGCGGAGGTTTATATCGAATTAGCAAAGGAAGTGGTTGGGGATGAGTAAGAAGGCGTTAGGGAAGGGATTAGAAGCGTTACTTCCTTCCATGGAACCCCATAAGGGTGAAGCCGTGCTGGATATTGCTATATCCGAAATATCCGCCAACCCACATCAACCTCGCAAACACTTCGACCAGGAAAAACTTGAGGAATTAGCCAGTTCCATACAACAGTACGGTGTAGTGCAGCCTATTGTTGTTAGAAAGTTAGCCGGAGGCTATGAACTGGTGGCTGGAGAGAGGCGGTGGCGAGCGTCACGCAAAGCTGGGTTAAAGGTTATACCAGCAGTTGTGCGGGACTATTCCGATGCTGAGATGATGGAAATCGCGCTTGTTGAAAATTTGCAGCGCGAGGATTTAAACCCTATCGAGGAAGCGACATCTTATAAACGATTAATGGAAGAGTTTCACCTTACGCAGGATGATGTTTCTAAGAAGCTCGGGCGAAGTCGATCTTTAATTGCAAACACGGTGCGATTATTACAACTACCCGAGAGTATTCAAGAATATGTTTCACGTGGAACAATTTCCATGGGGCATGCTAAAGCAATATTGGCATTGCCAGGCTTTGAACAGCAAAGCCAACTTGCCAATAGAATTGTTGAAGAGGATTTGACGGTGCGGGATGTAGAGGTGCTGGTCAAATATGCACTTAACAGTAAGCCCAAGCAACGCAAAAAGGAACAGTCCCGAGAAATGGTATTAGTGGATGCTGAAGAACGATTGAAAATGTTTTTTGGAACACAGGTCAAAATTAAACCGGGAAAAGTAAAAAGTAAAATCGAAGTAGAATATTATAGCCAGGAAGATTTAGAGCGAATATTAGAGGCTATTGCTTACACTAAAAGCACGGAGACTATAGCCAAACACCGTGCTATTGTAGTATAATTTGCTTATAAACAATGTTACGCAGAAGGCTGTATCTGTATTGCCGGGTGGAGTGCCGGGTAGTAGGGAGGGCGGCGGTAGCGTTATGGACCCGCAGGGAAGGGCAACCTAAACTAAGGGGCACAAAACACACCGGGCTATCTCTATACCCATCCATGCGGATGGGTATTTTTATATTTAGGAGGGGAAAAAATGAAACAAACAGCAGAGTTTATTAATGAGGAATTAATTTGGAAACTACTTGAGAATGGGGGAAACACCTCCAATAAGCAAGTTGTGGAGATAATTGAAAAGGCTCGACAGTTTAAAGGTTTGACCGCGGAAGAGGTAGCTATCTTATTACAGGTAAGTGAACCTGAGCTGTTGAAACGCATTTATAATGTTGCACATGAAGTTAAAGAACACATTTATGGGAAACGGGTGGTACTGTTTGCCCCTCTCTACTTAAGTAATCATTGTGTAAATGACTGTTTGTATTGTGCATACTGCCATGATAATAAAGAAATTGATAGAAAAACACTAACCGATACGGAGATAATTGAAGAATGTAAGTATATAGAAGAAATGGGGCATAAGCGGATTGTTATCGAAAGTGGTGAACATCCAGGGAAAGCACCAATCGACTACATTTGTAATGCAATTCGTACGATTTATAACACGACCAACAAAAATGGGAGTATTCGCAGAGTAAATGTAAATATTGCGGCCACTACTGTTGAAGAGTATAGGAAGCTGAAAGGTGCAGGTATCGGCACATACACCTTGTTTCAGGAGACATATCATCGGCAAACGTATCACCACATGCATCCGTCAGGACCAAAGGCAGACTATGATTGGCATACAACAGCAATGGACAGAGCGATGGAAGCAGGTATTGAGGATGTTGGGATTGGGGCGCTATTCGGACTGTTTGATTACAAATTTGAAGTAGTAGCGATGATGCTCCATGCAAAGCACTTAGAGGAAAAGTTCGGTGTAGGTCCGCACACAATTTCAGTGCCTCGTATTCGAAAAGCACAGGGTAGTCAGTTGCAAGAGTTATCTTATGCGGTAGAGGATGCTTCCTTTAAAAAGATCGTCGCGATAATCAGAATAGCTGTACCCTATACAGGCCTGATATTGTCCACACGGGAATCTTCTGAGGCCAGGGATGAGTTTTTATCTATGGGTGTATCCCAGGTAAGTGCGGGATCTTGCACGGGGGTTGGCGGATATAATCCGGCTACTCGCGATAAGTGTGACGAAGAATGCGGAACTACAGCTCAATTTAAAACAGAAGATAATCGCAGCCCGGACGAAGTTATTCAAAGTATCTGTAGGTCTGGATATATACCAAGCTACTGCACTGCGTGTTATCGGCAGGGACGTACAGGGGATCGTTTTATGCAACTTGCTAAATCAGGAGAAATCCAAGACGTCTGTGCACCAAATGCAATACTGACCTTTAAGGAATATTTGATGGATTATGCGTCGCCGGAAACAAAAGTAATCGGTGAAGCTGCTATTTTAGAACATCTAAAGGATATAAAAAAACCCGATATTCGCAAGCAGGTTGAATCAGAGCTGAAAAATATAGAGAACGGAGTCCGGGATTTATATTATTAGGAGGACACCATGCGAATTGAAAAAGACCTGCTTGGGGAAAGAAAAGTGCCAAAACATGTTTATTATGGCATTCATACCTTGCGTGCATTAGAAAATTTTACGCTTATAGGCCAACCGATTCACCCCGCAGTGATAAAAGCGCTGGCCATGGTGAAAAAGGCTGCTGCTGAAGCAAACAGGGATTTAGGATATCTGCCTAAAGATATTGCTGATGCAATTGTGGCGGCAGCAGATGAGATAATGGTCGGGCAAATGGAGGATCAATTTCCGGTCGATGCCCTGCAAGGGGGAGCGGGTACCTCCGCCAACATGAATATTAATGAAGTTATAGCAAACCGGGCGATTGAGCTGCTTGGGGGAGAAAAGGGTAATTATGCATTGGTACATCCGATTGAACATGTAAATCTGCATCAATCAACCAATGATGTATTTCCGACAGCTATTCGAGTAGCAGCCATAAATTTATTACGTCCAGTCAGTGAAACGTGTGCTTTTCTGCAAGAGGAATTGCAGGCCAAGGAGGCGGAGTTTGCAGGCGTCATTAAAATGGGGCGTACCCAACTTCAGGACGCTGTCCCAATTATGCTAGGTCAGGAATTCAGCGCTTATGCCCAGGCCATTGGGAGAGATCGCTGGCGCATTTATAAAGTTGAAGAACGGCTGCGTCAAGTTAATCTTGGCGGAACAGCGGTGGGCACAGGGTTAAATGCAGAACGGAAATATATCTTCTTAGTTAATGAGAAATTGCGGCATATTGCCCGTATAGGCTTGGCCAGATCAGAAAATATGATTGACTTAACACAAAACGCAGATGTTTTTGTGGAAGTATCCGGCCTATTAAAAGCGCTTGCGGTAAACCTCACGAAAATCAGTAATGATTTTCGTTTAATGTCATCCGGACCCCGGGTTGGGTTCGGAGAGATTACCTTGCCCGAACGGCAGGCAGGCTCATCAATTATGCCGGGCAAAGTAAATCCCATTATACCGGAAGCTCTCAATCAAATTGCCTTTCAGGTGATGAGTAATGATCTTGCAATAATGCTGGGCGCGCAAGCCGGTCAGCTTGAACTAAATGCGATGATGCCGCTTATCGCCCATAACCTACTGCAATCTTTAACGATCCTTCGTAATGGTATGGAAATGTTTATCGATAAGTGTTTAAAGGGTTTGTCGGCTAATACCGAAACTTGTAGGAATGGTGTCGAGAATAGTTACGGCCTCATAACCGCATTGACACCACATCTTGGATATGATATCGCTACAGAAATTGCAAAAAAGGTAGCTGCGACAGGTAAGCCTGTTAGGGAAATTGTGATTGAAACAGCTTTAATGACGGAGCAAGATATGGAGACGGTGTTGAATCCATGGGAGATGACAAAACCCGGTATCTCTGGCAAAAAGGTCTTAGGGTCAGCTAAGTCAAGCACTAGCTCGAGAAAGGAATAATTTATGATTAAAGAACCATACCTGATTGTGTGTCGTTCAACTAACCATATGCTGAGGGCCACAAGACTGATAGAAAAGGACTATGTCTATGAGTTGGTTCCTGTGCCAGCGGAATATGGATCTGTTTGTAATACAGCAATTCGAATTTCTCGCATAAATCTACCGACAATTAAAGAACTCCTGACAAATAAAAAAGTTATGGTAGAGGGATATTATGCAGAACAACGGCGTAAATTTCCAGGGCTGCTTGATGCATTGAAATTATTAAGGCTATCGCCACCAATCGTTGCAATTATGGGCAAGACTGAACAAGGACTGGCGTTAGAAAGAAATGAGCTGGTAACTCTTCTGGCAGCGGAGGGGGATGATATGCGGGCCGTTTTTATGGCGGGTGACATGATGCGCAAGGCTGTTGTCGGCGATGTTGTGGATATTCGGGCAGTTGTAGAATTTTCTAATTATTGCTCCAAGAATTGTTGCTACTGCGGACTGCGTAAAGATAACTACAACTTAGGTCGTTACCGCATGAGGCCGGATGAGATTATTGCAATCGCCAAAGAAATGAAGGCAATTGGCCATCATACTATTATTTTACAATCTGGCGAGGATGCTTGGTATACGACGGAAGTTATGCTAGAGATAATTCGAGGCATCAAACAGGCATCCAATATGCGTATCACGTTAAGTATCGGTGGAAGAACCAAAGAGGAATATCAACTATTTCGGGAGGCGGGAGCAAATAATTTCTTGCTAAAAATTGAAACTAGTAACCGCGCACGATTTTCGGAAATTCATCCGGATGATGACTATGATTTGAGATTAGAACAGAGTAAATGGCTAAAAGAGCTTGGCTATATCACGGGATCAGGCAATATTGTCGGATTACCCAAGCAGACTTTGGAAGATCTGGCGGATGACTTAATATTAATGAAAAACACGGGTATTCATATGATCGGTATCGGGCCGTTTCTGCCTGCAAAAAATACGCCATTAGCAGAAACCAAGCCGGGAGATTATGAACTCTCGTTAAAAGCGGTGGCTGTAGCGCGAATATATTTAAAAAATGTATTTATCCCTTCCACAACGGCGTTGGCTACACTTGATCCTGATGGTTTAAGAAGAGGGCTTGAAGTCGGTGCTAATACAATTATGTATAATCTGACACCCCCCCAATTTCAAAGCGAGTATGCCATTTATTCGGAAAAGGCTGTTATTGACTTGCAAAAAACCGTCGAAGCAGTGGTGGCTGCAGGGCGAAAAGTCCAGTCTGCGTTAAAAATTTAACGTAGATTAACTGGCTCTAAAGATGTAATATAGGAGGTAATAAGATGCAGGAAACACCAAAAGGATCACGGCTGCATATTGCGATCTTTGGCCTGCGAAATGCGGGTAAATCTAGCTTAATTAATGCATTGACCAATCAGGATATAGCACTGGTATCTGACGTTCCTGGCACAACAACTGACCCTGTATATAAAGCTATGGAGATATTACCGATAGGACCGGTTGTTTTAATCGACACTGCCGGCATTGACGATGAAGGGGCACTAGGACAATTGCGGGTCGAACGGACAATGCAGGTCATGCATAAGGCAGATGTGGCTTTGGTTGTTGTTGATGTAAATACAGTGCCTGGCGAATTTGAAAGGGGTTTAATTAGTCAGCTTAAAGCAAAACAAATACCGGTTATTGGCGTCATAAATAAGATTGATATTTGCGAAGTCAACCCAGAGCGGCGTAAGAGCTTTGCGCAAGTACTTGGAATTAGTTTTGTAGAAGTTAGCTCAATGAATAGGGAGGGAATCGAGGAGCTAAAGCGAACTATCATTCGTATGGCACCTGACACATGGGAAGGACCGTCAATTGTTGGCGATCTCTTAGAACCCGGTGATTTAGCAGTGCTTGTAATTCCAATTGATTTGGCTGCGCCCAAAGGTAGATTAATTCTTCCGCAGGTACAGACAATTCGCGATATTCTTGATCATGACGCCTATACAATAGTCGTTAAGGAGCGGGAATTGCGGGAGGCATTGAGTAATCTTCCCAAGAAGCCCAAAATAGTAATTACCGATTCACAGGCATTTCTAAAAGTAAACGCAGATACCCCGTCGGATGTATTATTAACCTCTTTCTCGATTCTTTTTGCCCGTCATAAAGGGGAACTTGAGACACTGGTGGCAGGGGCAAAATCTATCGAGACCCTTAAACCAGGTGACCGGGTACTGATAGCGGAAGGGTGCACTCATCACAGACAGGCAGATGATATTGGTAAAGTGCAGATTCCCCGCTGGCTAAGGCAGTTAGTCGGAGGGGAGCTTGAGTTTGATTGGGTTGCAGGAAGCCAATTTCCTACAGATGTATCCAAATATCAACTAATTGTACATTGCGGTGCATGCATGATAAATCGGCGGGAAATGTTATATCGTATATTCCATGCAAAAGAACAGGGTGTACCTGTTGTAAATTATGGCGTATTAATTGCATATGTACATGGGATGTTGCCGAGGGCCCTATCTCCTTTTCCTCTGGCACAAATGATTTTGGAAGAGTAATATTTTTATTTAGTATTATAATTGTAAAGGGAAAAGATAATATAAAATTATCAAAAATAGGAACGTGGGTGAAATAGTGATCTATTTAGATAATGCAGCAACCAGTTGGCCAAAGCCGGAAAGTGTGTATCAGGCAATGGAGCATTGTATGCGTCATGCAGGAGCAAATCCGGGGCGTGGTGGACACCGGATGGCTTTAGATGCAGGTCGTATTTTATATGACTGCCGCGACGTTTTAGCAGAGCTGTTTCACGTCGATGATCCCAACCGGATTGCCTTTATGCAAAATGCTACCGATGCCATTAATACAGCGCTATTTGGGTATGTAAATACGGGTGACCACGTAGTAACTACGGCCATGGAGCATAATGCGTTAGCCCGCCCATTACGTTACCTGGAGCGTAGTGGCGTCAAGCTGACTGTCGTTCCAGCCGATAGGTATGGACAAGTAAACGTAAAGGACATTGAGACTGCATGTAATGCTCAAACCAAGCTAATCGCTATCGGGCATGCTTCAAATGTGACAGGTACGATTATTCCACTTGAAGAAATAGGAGCCATTGCAGGCAAAATGGAAGTTCGACTACTCGTGGACGCCGCTCAAACAGCGGGAGTTGAAGCAATTGATGTAGACGCAATGGGGATTGATTTATTAGCTTTTACTGGTCACAAGGGGCTAATGGGACCACAGGGCACAGGCGGGTTATGGGTACGCGAGGGTCTTGAACTGAAACCGATACGATGGGGAGGAACAGGGAGTAACTCAGAGTCGGATCTGATGCCCGATTTGATGCCCGACAAATTAGAAAGCGGCACACCAAATACTGTAGGTATTGCGGGGTTGGCAGCAGGAGTCCGCTTTGTGCTGGATACGGGGGTAGACGTCATCGGCCAGCATGAGCGGAATTTACGGCAACAGCTTTGGGACGGTTTGCAGCAGATACCCCGAGTTATTGCATATGGGCCAGACAAGGGAGATCGGACAACCAGCGTTGTTTCCTTTAATATCGAGGGCTTGGATTCGGGGCAAGTTAGTTATATTCTTGACCGTCAATTTGAGATCGCTACGAGGGCCGGGTTGCACTGTGCACCATGGGCCCATCGCAGCATCGGCACTTTTAAAACAGGAACAGTCAGAATTGGGATAGGGTATTTTAACACTATTGAAGACACAGAAAAGGTATTGAGTGCAATTAGAAATATTGCTTCAAATACATAATCCTTAAAGGAGTAAAACTTGATGAAGGGGACCATTGTTAATGCTATCGCAATTATCGCCGGAACGAGTATCGGTTTACTCCTACAGCGTGGTATACCGGAACGATATAAAACAACAGTGATGCAAGGAATTGGTCTATCGGTTGCGTTAATTGGCATTCAAATGGCTCAAAAAACAGAGAACGTATTAGTTGTTATTGCCAGTTTAGCCATCGGAGGCGTACTTGGAGAATGGTGGGACTTTGATAAACGACTTGTTAATTTGGGTAAATGGATTGAACAAAAATGCAATGCTGAGGCAGGTAAGATCAGCCGGGGGTTTGTAACGTGTAGCTTAATATATTGCGTAGGTGCGATGGCCATCGTGGGAGCGATCCAGGATGGGATGACCGGCAATGCTGAAATTCTTTATGCCAAAGCAATGCTGGATGGAGTTTCGGCCATTATTTTTGCTTCCACCTTAGGAGTAGGGGTAGCATTCTCGGCAATATCGGTTTTCGTATACCAAGGAGTAATTACTGTTTTGGCAAGTTATGTCGGAGCGTTTATAACTAACGGGGTAATTGTTGAGATGACAGCAACCGGTGGATTGCTGATTGTGGGCATTGCGATCAGTATGCTTGATATTAAGGTGATTAAGGTGGCTAATCTGTTGCCGTCAATTTTTGTTTCGATTGTAATTTCACTGATAATCAAGTAACTACACCTGCTAGACATTGGACGAGATAAAGAGAGAGCAAATAGAAAAAATAGCTGCAAACCAAAAAAGCTGTGAGCAAATTAATTTGTATCACGGCTTTTTATTGTAGACCTTATCGCTAATCCACAAGGTGCATGAGGCATAAAAGATTTGCGCTTAGTAAGTTAACCAAAGCAGGCAGTAAGAATGCATTTAGGGGTTACTGAGGGCCTGTAATGAGAAGAGACGGTGCGGTACTTCGGTAAAACGGTTAGATTACGGCTTACTGGCCTGGTAAAAATAGAAAGTTCCAATAATTTCGGGTGGTTGGTTTTCTGGACTGCATTGTATTTCAATACGATACCAACCTGATTCTCTAAATCGATGTACCCAATTGCATAAGTGCCCATCGGTGTATCCATCATAGGGGGCATCTATTTCATAGCTTTCTGCTTCGCAAATCTGGCCAGATGCATCATGAATAATGCGAAGCTGTATACAGTGCCGCCCCTTACCAGTAATAATTTGGGTATAAGAATCAAAATTATAAGGGCCGGGTCCTATTAAATGACTAAGTACGGGGTAGGTCGTTATTACAGCTACATTGTTTGGTAAGATGTCAATTTTTTTTGCACTAAAATGATTTGCTAGCCATGCTGATTGAGCAAAAACATGGTGTTGTCCAATTAATAGTAAACCTAAAGACAAAGTAAGAAGTAGTGCTAGAGTTTGTATGGTTATGCGCTGATATGAAAGCATATAGGGACCTCCTTAGGCCGTTGTGGTAGAAATATCTTAAGCATATATATGCATGTACCATTGTATACAGAACGTATTATATCAGGAAAAATTTTGCTTAATAGTAATATAGGTGCAATTTTACGGGAAAAGAAGCATACAGACATATAGTTAACATAAAAAATAAATTGCGTAAGTTATGCCCCTTGGAGCGTTTTGTACAATAACCGGGCTTAAGATATACTTGCAGCAGTGCCGAAATTCCCATATCGGGAGTGCGGAGGAACCATTTATGGGGGTGAATTTGCTTCAATGCGAAGGGGATACCCTTGTTCCTAACCCGTCAGCTAACTTCGTAGGCATATAAAAAGGGGTGGTAATATGAAACTGAAAAAAATGTACTATAGTTTTATTGCTGGATGTTTATTGGGTTTAACAGTATGGATTTCGGTAATTAGTGCGGCGCCACTTGGTGAACTTAAAGAGGGTATGGCTGGGGAAGATGTGAGGCAGGTACAAATGTATCTAAGTCAACAAGGTTTTGATCCCGGGCCGGTTGATGCTATATTCGGACAGCAAACCCAGACAGCTGTGGCGGCTTTTCAAAAGAAAGCAGGTTTAAAAGCTGATGGCATCATGGGTCGAGAAACCATACAAATTATCAGCAGTGGTGATACGGTAGCTGTTTCTAGTCATAAACCTGCCCGGTCGCAACCGGGGATAAAAATTGTGGCTACTGCTTACGCACCAGGGCACGAAGATAATGGGCGTTGGGGAAATCTGACCCATATAGGCACTCAAGTTCGTCCGGGGATTATAGCTGTGGATCCCAAGGTTATTCCACTAGGATCACGGGTATATATCGAATTTCCTGACGGCCATGGTGTCTATGCTTTAGCAGAGGACACGGGCGGAGCCATCAAAGGCAACCGCATAGATATCGCCTTTAAAACCAGAAATGAAGCAAAACAATTTGGAATTCAAGATGTAAAGGTATATATAACTGGTTAATTGGTTCATACTATTGCTAGCCTTGATGAAGAAAGAAGACCTTAAAAAGAGGTCTTCTTTCTTCATCATTTCTCAAAATTTAAAGTATATTATAATGGGCCTACAACTTGTCAACGGTGCGGCAATAGAGTAAAATGTTATGGAGATTGTACAAGGGGGCTTATATTTTGGAATATTATACAATCATTACCCAGTGGTTGCTGTCACATATTGAGTGGGTTTTGCTGGGACTAAGCGCTACTATTCTAGGAGCGCTCGTAATATTTATAAAAATTAACTTAAAGTTATCTCGCATGTTAAAGAAATACGATGTATTAACGCAGGGGATGGCGGGAAAAAACCTGGAAGGTATTCTATTTGAGCACATTGAGCGTATGGAGGGTGCTTTAGTCGAAGTAACTAGGCTTAAACAACAATGTGATGGGTTAGCTGAAACGACAGAGCTCTGTTTGCAAAAAGTAGGGGTTGTACGATTTAACGCATTTACTGATATGGGAAGCAATTTAAGTTTTTCGGTGGCTATACTTGATGCAAATGATAATGGGCTAATAATTAGTAGTTTATTTGGTCGGGATGAGTCAAGAGTCTATGGTAAACCAGTACAAGACGGCAAGTCACAGTACCTACTAACAGACGAAGAGCAGGAAGCGTTGCGCATGGCCCAAAGAAAATAATAGCAATACCTGGCAGGAGAATAAACGTTTGACGGAGAAAACTATAGTACTTGTATAGCTAAAGGTATAATTAAAAAGTAAGTGAGAAGTAATAAAATTCAAGTAAGGCAGAGGTGATGCTATTGCAGAAGAAGAAAACAAAACCATGTACATATACGCTAATGTTAATACCGCACTCCGGACAGGGAATTAAACAAATACATGTCCCTAACTTTATGGTTAAGGGATTATGTGTTTTGGCCGCCGGTGTTCTCTTGACGTCAATTACAATGCTATTGCATTATAGTAATACTATTTATCGTACGCAGGCCGAGAAAACTGAACTGCAGTATTTACGGGAAATAAACACCGTACAGGTTTCGCAAATTCAACAACTGGCCCATACTACCATGACTTTGCAAGAAGAGATGCAGCGTGTACAAAAGTTGGATAATGAAGTGCGGAAAATGGTTGGGATGGAACCAGGTGATGCTATACAGGTCTCCCGCGGATCTGGGAATCGGTCTGCTGTTATTGATACGGATGGCTCCAGAGGCGGACCAGAAAATATGTATAATATTCAACAACTTACTTATACCGTTGAGCAAATTGAACGTGAAATGGCAGTTCGCGAAAATAGTCTAATAACCTTACGGGATTCAATAGCTACAAAACAAGCGCAAGCCGCATCTACACCCTCTAACTGGCCGGCAGGAGGAGAAATTACCTCTGCTTTTGGATATCGCCGCTCGCCATGGGGTTGGGGACGCCAATTTCATGAGGGGGTTGATATAGCGAGTGAGTGGGGCACGCCGATTAGTGCAACTGCTGATGGAGAGGTAACCTTTAGTGGCTGGAATGGCGGATATGGGATAATGGTTGTTATTGATCACGGCAACGGCATTAGTACAGCCTATGCGCATAACTCTAGTAACAAGGTTGCTGTAGGGCAACATGTTAAAAAAGGTGAATATATTGCCGACATGGGTAGCACCGGCGCAAGTACCGGGCCGCATGTACATTATGAAGTGCGTATTGGTGGAGAGCGCGTTAACCCTCAGAGTTATATGTAAAAGTCGGGGAGGCAAAATATGTTTGGCAAGAAAGACACTTATAACTCCGGTGAACGGGTAGATACTGTTATTGGCAAAGAAACGAAATTTACCGGCTCATTACAAACAAACGGTACAGTTCGCATTGATGGATATTTTGAGGGTGACATTGTTATAACCGGAGATATTATGATAGGTGAAGGCGGTACAGTAAAAGCAAACATCAAAGCACGAAATTGCACTGTAAGTGGCGAGGTATATGGTGATATAATTGCTGAGCAAAAAATTGAAATAGTTTCTTCCGGTAAAGTTTATGGTAATATTACGGCAGCTAATCTGCTGATTGGTGAAGGCGCAATTTTCTGCGGAACGTGTGATATGAAAAAGAATTTTGACACGGACGCTGTTGCTATGTGTAAGGAAATTACATCGGTCTCGTAGCTGCAGATTAGTGTAGTTACGAAAACCGCAAAGGATATAAGTGAAAACTCTGTCACATACTAGTGGCAGAGTTTTTTGTATATATGCAAAAGTTTTTGAACCGCGGAGCACGGAGCGCGTTCTCCGCGCCTCCGCGGTTAGATTATTGGAACCAAAAGGAGGAGTAAATATGTGGTTTGAAGATCGTACAGATGCAGGGCAAAAACTTGCCCCGCTTTTACAAAAATTCAAGATGGAACAACCAGTGGTGCTTGCTGTTCCAAGGGGCGGCGTTATTGTGGGTGGGGAAGTAGCTAGAGAGCTGCAGATCCCGCTGGACATCCTTATCGTACGCAAAATTGGTGCGCCTTTTAATCCTGAAGTAGCGATCGGAGCTGTTTTACCGGACGGTTCTGCGGTATTGGATACAGTATTAATCAAAAAGGCAAACATAGCTGATCAGTATATTAAGCAGGTAATTGAGGAGCAAACGGCGGAAATTCGTCGACGTCAGCGACTATATAAAGGAACGGAAGAAATGCCTTTGTTAGCTGACAAAACAGTCATAATTGTCGATGACGGCATTGCAACAGGCTATACCATGGAAGCCGCAATACTAGGCTTGCGCAAGTATAAACCTCAGGCCATCATCGTTGCGGTACCGGTGGCACCCCGGGAGATAGTGGAACGCCTGCAAAAGGTTGCGGATGAAGTTGTATGTTTAGATACGCCGGAACCTTTTTTTGCCGTCGGTCAATTTTATCAAAATTTTACGCAAACCAGTGATGATGAAGTCATAAGAATACTACAAAAAAGAGCAGAAGCAAAGCAAGGCAACTTCTTGTAGCTTTAATACTTACTGGCATATACCCCGTTATTCATATTGCCTTCAGACATTAAGGGGTACATATGAATAACGGGGCATACATATTATTTTTGGTTACTAAACCCCCGTGTAATACCTGTAGCGATTACGTTGGCCATATTCATCACTAAATTAAGCCGGGTATTTTGTAGAACAAAATGCTCCATAAAACCTCCAATGTTCACAATACCCGTAATTGCAATATCGCCTACTTCCGGAAGGGCCTTATTTACACCGGCGCCGGGCTTAACGGAGCCCTTAGCAAGTGTTACAAGTCCGACACTATCAACACGCCCTAAGCAGGCGTCAATTGCTACAATTAAGGCATCCTGGTGACGCGTTTTTATTAAATCTATACAAGTGGGGAGATTTGTCGCATGAACAGGTTCATTCAATGTACCGTAAACTATCGCATCACTAAAGCCAAACTCGGTTAGCCTTGTGCCGATCAGCGGCCCTAAAGCATCTCCGGTAGAGCGGTCAGTTCCGATACAAAGAATAATCACGGGCTGAAATGGGTACGACCGCAACGCATACAGTAGCTGGCTGAACGAGGAGGCAAAAGCGTCGGTTGCATTAGCATCCTGAATATTAAAGCGGGTCTCGGTAAGGGCTGCGGGCTTTATCCATTGCAACAGAGAATGATACATAATATGCCTCCAAAGATAGTAGTCGCCCGCAGGGGAGCGAATGCAGTATGTGTAAAACAAGCAGGATTTATACGTGATTTAGCGAAAAGTAACAAAATCTAATTCTAAATAATCACTTAAATTTATTCTAAATCTTTGAAGAATAATTCGATATCTTACACTGCTAGAACTCCCACCTGAAGAAGCGGGAGTTCTAGCAGTGTAAGATATCGGATAAAAATACTAACAACAACAGAATGTAAGGATGGTGCCCAGTAGTGGAAAACAAACAACAGCAGTTATTTCGTCATTTGCCGTCTGTTGACGAACTTCTAGGTAAGGTCGAGGTGATTGAATGGACTAAGATATACTCTCGCAGCATGGTTGTCGAAGGGGTGCGTCATACTATTCAAGAGATCCGTCAAATGATACAAGCTAACCAGTTTACATCCAGCATCCCGATGGAAGAATTAATTATAGAGCGCATCGGCCAGTGGCTTGATAGGCAAGCTATACCAAGCTTACGCCGTGTAATAAATGCCACAGGGGTGGTACTGCATACCAACTTAGGTCGTGCTCCGTTGGCCAGCGAAGCGATTGAAGCGATCAAAGAAACTGCGCAGGGATACTGTAACCTTGAATATAATCTAGCGACCGGAGAGCGTGGTTCCCGCTATGACCATGTGGAACAGTTGCTTATTGAGCTTACGGGGGCAGAAAGCGCCTTAGTTGTTAATAACAACGCGGCTGCGGTGATACTGGTGTTAGGAACGATGGCCTCACAAAAAGAAGTAATTATATCACGGGGACAGTTAGTTGAAATTGGCGGATCCTTTCGGATACCGGATGTAATGATCCAGAGCGGAGCGAAGCTAGTAGAAGTGGGTGCTACTAATAAAACCCATGTCACTGACTATACAAGAGCAATTACAGAAGAGACGGGTTTATTGCTACGGGTGCATACCAGTAATTTTAGGATGATTGGTTTTACAGCGGAGGTATCATCGGAACAACTGGCTCAAATAGGAAAACAGTATAGTATTCCTGTTTATGAAGATCAGGGCAGTGGCATGTTATTCAGATTGCCCGGTGTTTCGGAAGGTGATCTTACCGTGGGGGAGGCAATTAGCGCCGGTATTGATGTTGTTAGTTTTTCCGGTGACAAATTACTGGGCGGTACTCAGGCCGGCATAATCGTGGGTAAAAAAAGATTTATCGATCAAATGAAGCGTCATCCATTACTGAGGGCCCTACGCATGGATAAGCTTTCTCTTGCGGCGCTGGAAGCAACTTTGCGTTTATACAGAAAGGGTGACGTTGGAAAAAGGAACATTCCGTTTGTACAAATGCTAACTGCTTCCAAGGAAGAATTAATTGGTAAAGCGGAGAGACTAGCCTGTGGTTTAAAGCGCGATCATGCAAGTGCTGTAGTGCAGATTATGGAGGTTGTGGGTAGGGCTGGAGGAGGTTCATTACCGGAGGAAGCAATCCCGTCCGTGGCAGTGTCCCTTACTCTACCGCATATCGGACTACAAGAAGCCGCCTCAATCCTTCGTCAGGCTCGTGTGCCGGTTATCTGTCGCATTGCCGAGGAACGGTTAATATTTGACTTGCGAACGGTATCCATAGAAGAAATTGCTTGGATTGTGGAGGCGTGTAGTTCGCTATCCCAAAGAAGGTGGGCGGAGCATGGCAAATGAGTTAATTATCGGAACAGCCGGGCATGTGGATCACGGAAAAACAACCTTGATAAAAGCGTTGACGGATAAGGACACAGATCGGTTGAAAGAAGAAAAAAAACGGGGAATTTCGATTGAATTGGGGTTTGCTCATTTCCTACTACCCAGCGGCAGGCGTGCGGGCATCGTGGATGTTCCGGGGCATGAACGCTTTTTACGGAATATGCTAGCTGGCGTGGGCGGCATGGATTTGGTCCTTTTGGTGATTGCCGCGGATGAGGGTGTAATGCCGCAAACCACGGAACACATGGAAATTCTACAACTACTGGGTGTTACGGAAGGCATTGTGGTACTAACCAAAAGTGATACGGTGGAGGCGGAATGGCTTGACTTGGTAGAGGAGGATGTTAAATCTTTTTTAACAGGTACTGTTTTGGAAGATGCCCCCATTTGTCGGGTGGCATCAACTAAAGGGCAGGGCATTCCGGAGCTGGTTCAGCTAATTGACACCAAAGCCGAGCTGCTAAAAGCGCGAAGTCAGACAGGTGCTTTTCGAATGCCGATCGATCGCGTTTTTACGATGTCTGGGTTTGGTACAATTGTAACGGGTACCCTTTGGAGTGGCGTGCTACAGGAAGGTGACCGGGCAGTTATTCAGCCTGGCGGCTTAGAAGTACGTATACGGGGGATACAAGTGTATGGACAAAAGGTGGCAGTGGCCCGTGCGGGACAGCGTACGGCCTTGAATATTCCTGGCGTGGAATGCATGGATCTGGAAAGGGGACACGTGCTTACAAAACCGGGAACACTTAAGCCCGGACATATGCTCAACGCGGATTTTAAATTGTTGAAGAAGGCTCCCCTAAAGGAACTTCACAACGGTACCAGGATACGCTTTTATACCGGTACAGCAGAAGCAATTGGCCGTCTCTATCTATTAGATCATGAGAAAATGGTGCCAGGGGAGACCGCATTGGTCCAAATCCGGTTAGAAACTCCGATAGCAGCGACCTATGGTGATAATTATGTAATAAGATTATATTCCCCGATGGTTACAATCGGTGGTGGAGTCCTTTTAGACGTTGGGGAGGTCAAACGGCGACGTTTCGATGTTAAGTTGCTTACGCTGTTGAGGGAAAAGGCAGCTGGACGTCCGGATGCATTGACATACCAAATGTTAGCTGGAGCAAAGGGCATGTTAACAGCGGCAGATTTGCAAAAAGGATTGCCCCAATTCACAATGCCCCAAATTATGGAATTTATTGAGATGTTAATTGAAGCTGAAAAAATTAGCCAATGGGAGATTGACGGCACCAAATGTTATCTAGATAAAGAAATAGAATTAAATTGGCTGGAGGAAATCAGCGCGTATCTTACGACGTACCACCGCACTTATAGTCTGCGCGTAGGGGTTGGACGGGAAGAATTACGTAAGCGGTATTTAAATAAGTTAACACAAAAGCAGGTTCAGGCCATTTTTACAAGGTGGCAGCAAGGCGGGTGGTTAATATGCGAAGGGCAGAAAGTGAGACTGCCCTCTCATACCGTCACATATAAAGGAATTTATAAACAATGGCGGGAAAGATTTGAGCAGGAATTCCTTAAAAATATGTTCTCGCCTCCAGATGTATCATCACTCATCCAAGGCGATAAAGGTAAAAAGAAAGAAGCCGCGGAAGTATGGGAGAGTTTATTAGAGCAGGAGATTATGGTATACATGGGTGAGGGGATTTGCTTTCATCGAGAGGCTATTGCCAAGGCACAGGAGGTGCTTAATCAATACTTCGATCTGCATGATCGCCTTAGCCCGGCAGATTTCAGGGATCTTATCGGTAGCAGCAGGAAGTATAGTATGCCGTTATTGGAGTATTTTGATAGTCTCGGTGTTACCAAGCGTAGTAATGAATATAGGATTCGGGGGCAAGAGTAATCTAGGTGCGCGGGTGCAAAACAGTATGGTTGGACCGTACTGTTTTGCGTATTATAAATACATAATACAAAACACTTTCATAGTAAAGGTATTTGTGTATTGACACATTTTTATACCCTCCCTATAATATAAATAAACCTGTATCAAATGGATAGAGATAAAGGCGAGTACCTGGGGTCCGTATAAGTATCCCATATTGATGGGCTGGAACTGATGGTACCGTATAAAGGCGTGCTAGACCGAGGGAATAAAAGTCCCGAGCGGAAGGTCCTGAAAAGTCGAGAAGAGACTTTCTATCAGGTCTTTTTTAATTGTGAATAGATGGTAGTTTTTAGGTGGTGTATGGCCGAAGCACGAATATAAACGCTTTCGAACTGATTAGTCACAGATGTAGATGTGGCGGAGTAGGTAATCAAAAGGAAAGCTAATTTATAGGGTTAGGGCAATGTCACGGAATATTTAAGGATAGAGAGGTGGAACAGCATGTGTAGAATAGGAGCAATTAAAAGTAAAGAAGCCTTTCACCCGTCGCAAGCGTTGTATTTAATGCTTCCACAGCAGGAGGGGCATGACAATTCAGGGTTTGCCATGGTTATGCAAGATTTGTACGGAGTGTTTGGCGAGTATAAAGATAAGCCATTGATGTCCTTAGTATGCACCACAAAAGGGCTGAAAAAGGTAGACGATTATATGGAAACCCATAATTTTGTAGCTGTACAGGAATGGGCACCGAAGGTAAACCCGCAGCCAGGGCTGGATATTCAAGCCATGCCGCATTATGTTTTTCGAAACTATGATTACCCTTGCAGTTACCAAAATGCTAGCCAGGAGGACAAGGAAGCCCTACTACTTGATACCCGGCTAAACCTGCGGTCCATGCTTGAAAAAGACGGTGAGGGTTATGTTTTTTCTTTCTGGCCTGATGTCCTGACCTTAAAAGAAATCGGAGATCCCCGCGATATTGCAACATACTTCGGTTTGTGGGAAGATAGCGGAGAGATGATGGCGAAAAATGTGGTTGTACAATGTCGCCAAAATACAAACTATGAGATTGTACGTTATGCAGCACACCCGTTCTTTATCCAGGGGTACACTTTATGTGCTAATGGGGAGAACACTTTTTATACCAAGAATAAAGAATACCAGAAAACACTAAGCCGTGGCTATATTGGTTTTGAATCCGATTCCCAGTGTTTCTTATATACGTTGCATTATGCATTAAGGGAACTCAAGTGGCCCATAAAATATTATAAGCATGTAATTACTCCCTTGCCTTTTGAAGAAGTTGAAAAAAGGCCTGACAAAGCTGTTTTGACTGCAATCAGGCAATCTTTCGGACATTTGGAGATTAATGGTCCGAATACAATTATTGGAATGCTGCCGGACGGGAGTATGATTACTTGCTGTGATTCGAAGAAGCTCAGGCCCGTAGTGGTCGGGGGCGATGAGACCACGATTGCGATCTCCTCGGAAGTATGCGGACTTAATACCATCTTGCCGAACCGTAATCGGGAGCAGGACATGTATCCAAATGAGCGGGAAATAGTTGTAATTACGCCGGAATTGGAGGTGCAGCGATGGAAACAGTAAAAACCCAGGATGTTACTGTTAATGATTTGCCTTGGAAAATAGCTTATATACCCGAGCGCTGCACAATGTGCGGCAGTTGCGTGGCGACATGCACCTTTAACGCCATAGAGGCAACGATGGAGCGTAGATCCATAACTGTATCCACAGCTAGTTTTCCAGAACCTACCCAGCGGCATATTGCTACGCCAATCATTAAGCAAAAGGGCAGTATTATCAATGCTTGTGTAGGATGCGGTATGTGCGAAAAAATATGCCCTAACCAGGCTATTAGACCAACAAGGAACCAGGATTCACGGTTTAACCTGCTAGCCCGTAGCAGTGGTTCCCCAATTAAAAGGGGTGGCAGAACCAATTTAAACAAAGACCGTACTTTGGATAAGATCGTTATCGGGCGTATTTCACAGATGACAGATCCGTCCCTAGACTCAGAGCGGCACACCTTTGACGTGCGTGCCCCCTTCGGACGCGTGTTGTTGCCTCGCGAGCTGCCCTTTGCTATTGAAAACGGGGAATTACAGATGGCGGATAAAGTTCCGCCGGTACACTGGATTTATCCCATTATATTTAGCGATATGTCTATCGGAGCACTGTCAACAAGAGCCTGGGAAGCTATCGCAATAGCCACTGCCTATCTTAACGAAAAATATAATATGCCGGTACGTATGTGTTCAGGCGAAGGTGGCATGCCTGTTAAACTAATGGAATCTGACTTTCTAAAATATATGATTATGCAAGTGGCTTCCGGGCATTTTGGCTGGAATCGAATCATTAAGGCTATTCCAAAGATGAAAGTTGACCCAGCGGGTATTCTTATAAAAATTGGTCAAGGGGCTAAACCTGGCGATGGCGGCTTGCTGCCTGCGGCAAAAGTAGCGGAGCATATTCAGGCTATTCGCGGGGTGCCTAAGGCGGACTTATTATCACCACCAAACCACCAGGGGTTGTATTCAATCGAAGAATCTGTGCAAAAGATGCATATGTCTTTTAACGCCGCCTTTAATTTTAGAGTTCCTGTCGCCATTAAGTGCGCGGCATCCGCAACTTCCGTATCTGTATATAATAACTTGTTGCGAGATCCTTATAAAATTTGCGGAGGCTTCTTCCTGGATGGTATTCAAGGTGGTACAGGAGCTGCTAATGAAGTATCCCTTGATCATACGGGGCACCCGGTGGTTTCCAAAGTTCGGGAATGTTACTTGGCAGCCGTTAAACAAGGGCGACAGGGTCAAATTCCACTTTGGGCGGGTAGCGGTGTTGGCTTAACTGGCAATGTTGCGGCAGATGCGATGAAAATAATCTGTCTAGGCGCTAACGGAGTGTTTATCGGAAAGATATTAATTCAACTTTGCGGCTGTATAGGCAATGAAGCGGGACGTTGTAACGCTTGTAATACTGGGTTCTGCCCCACGGGCATCTGCACCCAGGATCCTCGTCTCGTTAAACGTTTGGATGTGGACAGGGCTGCGCAAAACATTGTGAATTATATGCTAGCAGTGGATTCAGAAATGCGCAAGATTATGGCGCCGATCGGCAATAGTGCGCTGCCGGTAGGACGTTCCGATGCATTGGTTACGATGGACAAGGACATGGCTGATAAACTGTCTATCCAATATTCATGTTAGGGGGGAAGCTTGATGTTGAAAATTAATACGCTTGATGGTAGTAACAGGATGTCAACGCAGGACCTCCTGCAACAGATACATGAAGCAGTGATTACCGGCGAGACGGAATTTTATATTGATGCTTCCGGGCAGCATGATATTGGTGGACCCCTTTGGAATGCTGAAGGGAAGACACTGAAATTTGTGGTAAAGAACCCCGGTCAGCGGGTGGGCTCGATGTGCTTACCTGGTACTGAAATCTTTGTAGAGGGATCTGCTTCAGCAGATGTAGGCTGGCTTAATGCCGGTGGTAAGATTGCAGTCGAGGGGGATGGTGGAGACACCACAGCCCACTGTGCTGCAGCTGGCACCATCTATGTTGGTGGACGGGTGGGAACTCGTTCCGGATCATTAATGAAACACGACCCGCTTTACGATCCCCCCGAGTTCTGGGTACTCAAAAATTGCGGCAGTTTTTCTTTTGAGTTTATGGGCGGCGGCATAGCAGTTGTTTGTGGCTATGATAGTGAGCAGTTTGAGTCAGTACTGGGTGATCGGTCCTGCACAGGTATGGTCGGGGGCAAGGTGTATGTTCGTGGACAGGCACTAGGTGTCTCTAAAAAGGATGTACAGTTCTCGCGGTTAGATGAACAGGATATAGCCTATTTGCATGGCAATATGGAGCAGTTTCTAACCGCCGTAGGGCGTCCTGAACTGCGCAATGAGCTTAGCAATTGGGACGAGTGGCAGAAGATCACGGCCTTGTCCTATGATGAGAGAAAGAAAAAGGCCGACACTAATACAGCCTTATTTCGTCAGATGGAATGGGTCGAGGGTGGAATATTTGGTGACGTGACCAATGACGACTTTGCGATTAAGGGGCTGGTAGCGACGGCGGATTATCGCCAAAGGGTACCTGCATGGGAGAATGCCCATTATGCTGCTCCCTGTGAATTTAATTGTACGGCATCTATTCCCTCTCAGCAGCGGTTTAATTTGTTGCGCGAAGGTAAAATTGAGGAAGCATATAGGTTGGTATTGGAATATACACCTTTCCCCGGATCCGTCTGCGGTGCGGTTTGTCCAAACCTATGTATGGATGAGTGTACCCGTCGGGATATTGATCTTTCGGCCCAGATTGGATTACTTGGCACCTATTCCGCTAACGTAACGCTGCCAGGACCGAAAGTTAAAACTGGTAAAAAAGTTGGGGTTCTTGGCGGTGGGGTAGCTGGTTTAACGGCAGCATGGCAATTGGCTCGCCAGGGGCATGCTGTTACGGTTTATGAAGCGGATCAAGCGATGGGTGGTAAGCTGGAACAGGTTATACCACGAGGCCGATTACCGCACGATACCTTGGAGAAGGAACTGCAGCGTATCGAGGACATGGGCGTCGTATTTAAAACCGGTGTAAAGATTGATAAAGCTAAGTTTGCGGAAATACGTGGACAAAATGACGCAGTGATGGTTGCCACTGGTGCCCATGTGCCCCGTGTTATACCCTGCCCTGGTCATGAGCAGATCGTGAAGGGTCTCGACTTTCTAAAAGCCGTTAATCGCGGCGAAAAAGTGGCTATTGGCAAACGTGTTGTCGTTATTGGATGTGGTAACGCCGGGATGGACGTTGCCGTCGGAGCCTATCAGATGGGAGCCGAACAAGTCACCTGTATTGATGTGCAGCAGCCGGCTGCCTTTGCCGAAGAAATCGCCCATGTGGAAGAATTGGGTGGTGTGTTAATGTGGCCGGTAATGACTAAAGAGGTAACCCCTGCGGGTATTATCACCAAAGGTGGGGAGTTAATTCCAGCTGATACCGTGATTATTTCGATTGGGGAAACACCGGATTTCGGCTTCCTGCCCGAGGGGATTACCCTGGACCGGGGTCATTTAAAGCCTGATCAGGACTATCGGATTATGGATGGCGTCTATACGGCGGGGGATACCATTAAACCGGGACGATTAGTGGATGCGATTGGAGCGGCTCGTGATGCGGCTATTGCGGTGCATGCCTTCTTAACTGGCTCTGAATACAAGGTGGAGCAGAAAGCAAAAATACCAGATAGCAAGCTTACAAAAGCATATTTCAAGAAATGTCATAGTTGTGATGTTCCGAACCCACAGGAAGACCACATTCGTTGTATAAGTTGCGGTACGTGCCGCGATTGTTCCATGTGCCTTAAATCATGTCCTGAAAACGCGATCAGCCGTCAGCATGCCAGCAATGGAGACTACACGTATGAAACTGATGCCAACAAGTGCATCGGCTGCGGTATCTGTGCAGGTATCTGTCCTTGTGGCGTTTGGACGATGTATAAGAATTCTGAGCCTATTAATATGTATAAGCAAGTACACGCTTAAACCAAAACCGGACCATTCAATGGTCCGGTTTTGGTTTGGGAAAAAAGCTTGGCGATTTTCAAGTATTGGTAATGTTGAGTAAATAATGACTGGCTGGATAGAAGGACGGCATTTTGCCGTCCTTTTCTATCCATCCAGTCATTGTAGTTTGTAGACAAAATAAATAAAAGCTTAAGCTGTTCAAATTATAAAGTCCAAAAGCATAGAGGTCCTAAAAAAATCAGGACCTAGTCCTAAGTAGGATAGGCCTATAAGCGGAAGGGGAAAACAGGATCGTACAGTATATATACAACACAGACAATTAGACAAATATTGATAAATGATGATATATACTGACAGATAAATACAAATATTGACAGTTTTTAAAACTCCGAGTTTTAAGGAGTTCTAACGAAAAGGAGGAAAGTCTATGGCAAAATTGTCGGTTAAAATGTTAATGATCATTGCCGTTGTTTGTGGACTTATAGTTGCTTCACTTATGTACATTTATTTAACGAAGGTCAATACACGTGAAGTCAGTTCAGAAGGAGTCTCAGTTGTTGTGGCTAAGGTGGATATCCCGCCCAAAACCCTAATTACCACAGAAATGGTCCAAGAAAAGACTATTGCTCCAGGTGGAGTACAGCCTGGTGCGATAGTAGATCTGAAGAATGCAATTGGGCATATGACTATGGAAAGAATCATGGCTGGTGAACAAATCATAGACCGAAGAATTCTGCTGGATGCTAAATCGGTCGGTTTTACCGGCGCTATTCCTAAGGATCGTCGGGCGGTGACGGTCTCAGCCACAGAAGTAATTGGAGTGTCCGGTATGATTAAGCCGGGAGATAGCGTTGATGTGCTGGTTACCTTTGATAGAAAAGATGATGATATTGGTATGCATGCCACCAATATCATATTGCAGAATCTGCTGGTATTAGCCATAAACAAGATTACGGATAAACCGGAAGGAAAGGAACCCGAAAATCAGAAAGATAAAGATTTTACCGTAACGTTAGCCGTTACGCCTCAAGAAGCATCCCGCCTTGTTTTGGCGGATGAAAAAGGTAAAATCCGCTTAGCATTACGACCATATATACCGGAGGGGGATATTATTCCGGCAACGGTTGTTCCCCAGGACTTGGTGGCGTCAGAGTGGCAAACTAAGTCAACTCCCCCCAGCGGTGGAGGCGGAAATAGTGTTCAAGCTCCTCCGCCTCCCGTAAGTAACAATCAGCAACCGGTAATTTCCTCCGGCGGAATTGTCATTATTCGGGGAACGAAAATGTATGTTGCGCCTATCAATTAGAGACAGGCTCTTCCGGTAATTAAATAAAGGGGAGTAGGTGGGATCGTGCGAAAATATCATGGCTGTGTATTGTTGTTGTTAGTTGTAGCTATCATCATCGTACATACTATGCCTGCTTTAGCAGCAAATTCGACAGTCGTTGCTGTCGATCAGTCGCGTATTTTAATATTTAACAGCATCCAGCGTGTGGCTGTAGCCAATCCCGAGATTGCTGACGTAGGCGTCATTTCCGGTTCGGAGCTACTGCTGATTGGCAAAGCTCCAGGTGTAACGACTGTGCATGTATGGACAAGTGATGGGCGAATTAGTTTGTCGGTAGAAGTGGGAACAGATGATAGTAATATTGCAAATGCGATAAAAAACACCTTGGGCTATACGGATATACGTGTAAGTAAGATTAACAAAGCAATCATTTTAGAAGGAACCGTTAATGACCAGTACCAAAAAACACGGGCGGAGAAGGTTGCTGGCGCTTACGGTGAGAAAGTCATTAATTTGTTAGAAATAACCAGCCCGACGCAAGTAAAATTGGAAGCGAAGATCATCGAAATCGACCGGGAAAAGGTACGTAATATTGGTATTACATGGGGTAATTTGGCGCTTGCCCCCGGAACTTTTGCTTTTGGGCAAAGTTCGATCAATAGCATAATTTCACAGACAAACGTGCTGGGCAGTTTGGGGACCTATTCAGATATTAATGCCCAACTAAATGCCCTGGTTAAAAATGGTTCCGCGAAAATATTATCACAGCCCAGTATAATCACGTTGAGCGGCTCAAAGGCCAATATTATGGTGGGAGGCGAAATACCCATCCCCGTGGGGCTTGATAATGGGCGTGTTACTATCGACTGGAAAGAATATGGGATAAAACTGGAGATAGAACCCGAGGTCAATGCAGAAGGCCTTATCCAAAGCAAAGTAAACGCTGAAGTCAGTACACTTGACTGGAACTCAACACACCGTATCAAGTTAGGCTCAGGCATGGAAATCCCGCCCATTAAATCCCGGAAGGCTAACTCTACGATTGCGTTAACCTCTGGACAGACAATGGCTATTGCCGGTCTAATTGCTAGCGAGACCGCCAGAGATGTCTACAAGGTGCCATTACTTGGGGATATTCCGATTATTGGCAAATTGTTCAGAAGTACGTCGTTTACAAAGGGCGAAACGGAATTGATAATTCTGATAACCCCGAGCATTGTAAATCCTGAAACATATACACCAAATAGTTCGCAGGAGCTGAAAGACTTTTCGGCTGAAAACCCCTGGGGAAGCGTAAACGAAGTAAAAGATAAGAAATAGGGACATTGGTGATTATACTGGGTAAACCCCGGAAAGGGGCGTTAAGATGGGGGAAAAAATAAAAGTATTAGTAGTCGACGATAACGAGTCCGTGGAAAAAAGTATCGCCGAGTTGCTTGCATTTCATCCGGAGATAACTGCCATTGGCGGAGCTTCTACAGCACAGGAAGCAATCGAGAAGGTAAAAAGTTTACGACCGGATGTAGTACTAATGGATATCAATATGCCCGGCATGGATGGGATCACGGCAGCTGGGATCATTACCACTGAAGTTCCTACAACAAGCGTAATTATGATGAGTGTTCAGGGCGAAGCTGAATATATGCGGAGCTCCATGCTGGCTGGTGCCAGGAATTACCTAACAAAACCCTTTGCCGGTGAAGAACTATGCAAAGCTATATTACAAGTATATGCAAATGAACAAAAACGAAGAGAAAAGGTAAACCTTTGCGAAAAGAAACCAGCCCGGGGAAAAATCATTACCGTATTTAGTACTAAAGGCGGAATTGGAAAGACAACTATCGCTACTAATTTGGCCACGGCGTTACCCCTGAAAACCGGAGCAAGAGTGGCGATTATGGACATGGACCTACAGTTTGGTGATGTGGCACTATTTTTAAATGTAATACCTCGTGCTACTATAGCTGAGCTTGTACAAAATATCGAACACCTGGATGTGCAGCTTCTGGACGATTACATGGATAAGAGCGGAGAGAAGCTTAAAGTTTTGGCAGCTCCACGAAGGCCTCAAGAAGCGGAACCTATAACAGGGAGCCATATAACAGCTATTTTAAAAAGCTTACGCCAGAGTTTCGACTATATTATTGTAGATACGGCACCATCCTTCCAAGAAACTATCTTAGCGGTGCTTGATGCATCAGATGAGGTACTAGTGGTTTCAACGACCGATTTACCTACGATAAAGAATGTGAAAATTGGCATTGAAATATTACAAGAACTTGGGTACAAGGAAGATCGTATCAAATTGGTTTTAAACAGGTTTGACTCAGAAAGCGGTATCGAACGGCGGGAAGTGGAGCAGATTCTCAACCACACTTTCTGCGCAACATTGCCTAGCGATGGTAAAGTCGTTGTGGCATCTGTCAATCGGGGTATTCCATTTGTGCTTAGTCATCCAGATGCTCCTGTTTCACAGGGAATTTTTCATTTGGCGCAGTTGATAGCGGCAGATGACTGGGATCCGGTAGTTAAGCCAAAGGCAGGGTTGGTTACCAAGTTCAAACGGCTGTTTGGATAAAGGAGGTCACGCAGGTGGTCATTCTAATTACGGCTGGTACATTTGTACTGGTGGTTTGTCTAGTGTTGCTGTTGAATAGCAGCCGAAGTACCGAAAAGCAGGCTGTGCAAAATCGTATTGATCGATATTTGGATACTCCTTTAGATATACAGGAAGAGCAAACCGCTTACCAGCAGCCAGTGGAACAATTCGGAACGGTCAGGATTATCATCCGCCAGTTGAGTAGATATTTGGAATCCCTAAAGCTATCTTCGCTGGTTGAACATAAACTTGGGCAAGCAGGGATTCTATTGCGTGGCTCAGAGTTCTTGGTTATCTGGCTTGGAGCGACACTGATTATTGGATTATTAGCGTTTGTTATTAGCGGTGGAGGAATTCTTTGTATGCTGGGCGGAGGGGTTGTCGGCTGTTTTATACCATTTCTGTACCTGCGACGCAAAGCGACCTTGCGTGTTAATGCATTTAATTTACAATTAGGTGATGCCCTAGTTTTGATTGCTAACGCTCTGCGCACGGGCTATAGTTTTCTCCAGGCGGTTGAACTGGTAGGACGAGAGATGCTGCCGCCGATATCGGTTGAGTTCTCACGTGCTCTTAAAGAAATGAATTTTGGCGTAGTAACGGAAGATGCTCTAGATAATATGGCTAAACGGATTAAAAGTGACGATCTTGAACTTGTAATTACAGCGGTGGTAATTCAGCGGCAGATTGGCGGAAATTTAGCAGAAATTCTCGATAAAATAGCAAGTACGATTCGTGCCAGGGTACGTCTAAAAGGTCAAATTAAAACGCTGACCGCACAGGGACGTATATCAGGGTACGTAATTGGTTTAATGCCCTTTGTGATGGCACTATTAATTTATTTTGTAAATCCAAAATACATGAGCCTATTATTCACAAATCCTATCGGGCAAATGCTGGTGGGGATTGCTGTAGTGATGCAAGTTTCAGGAGTATGGCTGATATCCCGCATTATTGACATTGAGTATTAGATCATGAAACCCAAAGCAAGGTGTAATTCGCAACAGGACTATAGTCCTAACTAAAAACAGGACTGTAGCTCGGATAGATAAGGACTTAAATCCCTTGCTAATATTTTACAAAATAGGTACAATTGAGACAAACTTCAACATAAAAAGTCAACATCCGACAGAAACAGCCTTGTTTAACACCTGTAAAAAAGAGGAGGAAAAGAACATGTTTACAATGATTGAGATGGCTAGAATGGTGTTACGGAGTAAGAGGGGCCAAGGTATGGCTGAGTACGGGCTGATTTTAGCGCTGGTGGCAATTGCATCAGTAATAGCATTTACTACGATGGGTACAGGACTTCAGACATTATTAGGAAAAGTAAACACTGAACTAACAAAATAACCGAGTAGGCGAGGGTGCTGTTGTTGTTTAACACTGTTACCAAAGTACCGGAGGGAGGCAACCACCGTGCTATTATGGCTTAAGATGGTAGATGCGTGTCAAGAAGAATTGGGTCAAGGCACCGCAGAATACGTATTTATCTTGGCACTTGTAGCTCTGGCAGTGGTTGTCTCTTTTTCTGCTCTCGGTGGTGGAGTTACAACCTTAATCAGCGGGGTGAGGATCAATACTCCATGATGATAACAACAAGTGGTCGGATGGCTAAATGAGGTTACTTCGATCTTCGCAATAATTGCCAATAATCCTAACAGTTAGCCACAGTAACCGACTGCAAATCGTAAAAGTTGTTTAGCCTTTGCCCCTGGGCCTCATGTTCCAGGGGCAATTTTTTTAAACTGCGGTCTTCCATAGAGGTGATTAATATGGGGAGCTTTTTTCAATACTGTAGAAATAGACGCGGGCAGGCAATGGTCGAGATGGCCTTAGCCTTGCCATTGCTCGTGATTATTATGGCCAGCGTCCTGGATGTAGGGCGAGTAATCTTTGCCCAAATGACGGTGACTTCAGCAGCCAGTGCAGGTGCTCGGAATTATATAGCCAGCTTAAATACTACCTCGGCAATGTCAGTCGCAGCATCTGCGGCTTCAACGATAGGGGATGTTGCTTTACCAATAGTAACTACTACATCTTCTGCGGGAGTGACAACCGTGACTGTTATAGTAAATGCAAAAGTAACCATATTGACGCCGGTCATAGGTACAATTATTCAAAATCCATTTCCGGTATCGGGTAAGGCGACAATGTAGAAGGAGGCGGTATTAATGTTACGTATATTACGTGAAAAGAGAGGTGCCGCGGCTGTGTTGGTCGCACTGTCTCTGACTGCATTAATGGGTGTTGCTGCTCTGGCTGTAGATGTAGGGATGTTATACCATACCAAAGTAAAATTGACCAACCTGGTCGATGCTGCAGTCCTTGCCGGAGCGCGGCAATTGCCGGAAAGTGCTTCGCAAGCTATGGCTGCTGCAGATCAATTTGCAAATTTAAATGGCAGGCAAGACCAAGATAGTTGGTCCAGAACTGTGATGAGGACAGCTGTAAACAATGATACGATTACAGCAACTGTTATCCGTAAGGGAGACATGTTTTTTGCAAAAGCCCTTGGGATAAAAGAGGCGGGAGTTAAAGCCACGGCTACCGCTCAGGTATGGCCGGTTGCTGCGGTAACTGGCGTGGTGCCCTTTGGGGTTGTATGGACTAATTTTGAATATGGAAATACATATATGTTAAAAACCGGTGCCGGCGATGGTTATAATGGGAATTTTGGCGCTTTAGCCCTGGGCGGCACAGGTTCCAACACCTACAGGGATAACATCAAGTACGGCTATAGCGGCAAACTGGAGATCTCTGAATACCAGCCTTTGATTATAGAGACGGAGCCCGGAAACATGTCTGGACCCACAACTGATGGTGTAGATTATAGGGTTAATCAAGATCTTTATGCTACCTTTGAAACCGTTGCCCCAACATCACCACGGATAGTGACTGTGCCTATCATCGAGTCCCTGGATGCTAATGGTAGAGGAGAAGTTAGAATCATCGGTTTTGCATCCTTTTTTCTGGAGGGGGTAGGTGGTTCGGGTATAGATAATTATGTACAGGGAAGGTTCATGCGTCTCGTGCATCCTACGGCCACTGGCGGCAATCAGGCGGGAAATTATGGCTTGCATGTTGTGCGATTGATTCAGTAGGGGGGAGCGAAGATGTCACTGTTAAAACGTCTGGAAGCCCAAAAAAACGTTGAAAGCGTAAAAGGTCCGGACAAGGCTAAGGCAGCAACACCGATTAAAACCGATCCCTATCAAAATTTAAAAACGAAGATCCATAAACGTATTATTGGCGAGATGGGATCTGAGGCCAATAAGCAGTTATTAACCGATAAAGACGCCGATCAGAATGCTTTGGAATTATTCGTGGAACAAATTTCGAATGCCGTCATGGATGAAGAAACACCGCCGGTGCTCCGGAATGACCGCCATAAGGTCATTCTCGAGGTGGTCGACGAAGTGCTTGGCTATGGCCCGATTGACCCACTGCTAAAGGATGAGAGTGTTTCAGAAGTGATGGTTAATGGACCCGATCAGGTTTATGTTGAGCGCAAGGGAAAACTAGTGCTCACTGATGTTCGTTTCCGTGACGATGCCCACGTGCTCCATGTGATTGATAAGATTGTGAGCCCTTTGGGAAGGCGGGTTGATGAAAGTTCTCCAATGGTGGATGCTCGTCTACCTGACGGATCAAGGGTTAACGCAATTATTCCACCCTTATCTTTGCTGGGTCCCTGCGTCACTATTCGTAAGTTTGCCAAAGACCCTTTAACCGTAGATAATCTAATTTCCTTCGGAACCTTTACCCAGGAGATCGGAGATTTGCTCAGGGCCTGTGTAGAAGGGAAATTGAACATTGTTGTGTCCGGGGGCACCGGGTCTGGTAAAACTACGACGTTAAACGTACTATCCTCTTTTATACCTGATGGCGAGAGGATTGTTACCATCGAAGACGCCGCCGAGTTACAATTACGACAGGAGCATGTGGTGAAACTGGAGAGCCGTCCGCCAAACATTGAAGGCAAAGGTGCTATTATGATCCGGGATCTCGTGCGTAACTCGCTGCGGATGCGCCCAGACCGCATTGTGGTAGGCGAGGTGCGAAGTGGAGAAGCGCTGGATATGCTCCAAGCTATGAATACTGGACATGACGGATCCCTAACCACCGGCCATGCAAACACTCCGCGGGATATGCTTAGCCGACTGGAGACGATGGTTTTAATGGCGGGGATGGATTTACCAATTAGGGCTATTCGCGAACAGATTAGCTCCGCGGTGGATTTAATTATTCAGCAATCAAGACTGCGGGATGGCAGCCGTAAGATAACGCATGTTACGGAAGTACAGGGGATGGAGGGTGACGTCATTGTCCTCCAGGATATTTTTGTATTTGAGACAACCGGCAGAGACGATATGGGCAAGATTATCGGGCGCTTCAGGCCAACAGGAATTAAGCCAAAATTTATGGAAAAACTCGCCGATAACGGCATAAATGTATCAAACAAATTGTTTTGGCCAATAGCTTAGAGCTTAATAATAGGGTAGGTGGATAAGGTGTTAATGCTAATCACCCTGTTAACATTTATCATTGTGGTGATACTTATATTTCTGCTGCTGCTCAAGGTTACATCACCACAGAGTATTGAGCGGAGTCGGCTAAAGATGCTCGATTCGTTGCTTGAAAATCGGGTCAATATCGACATAGAGCTTACAAAGCCTTTCCACGAAAGAATCCTTTTACCGTTTACGAAACAGATCGCTTTTGTGATGACTCGGTTTACGCCACGGTCAATCCGCAAATTAGTTGAGAGCAAGATTAATATGGCGGGTGGTTATGGCGGTTTAAATGTAGATCAATTCTTAGGTGTGAGCGGAGGATCAGCACTTACTTTAGCGATCATTACAGTACTACTTGCAAGTTTAGCGCAAACTCCCCCCAGTAAACTGATATTTATTGCATTAGTTGCTGCTGAAGTAGGGCTGTTGATACCATATATCCTATTGCGTATGAAAATTACAAAACGACAAAAAAGTATGCAGAGGGCTTTGGCTGATGTACTTGATCTAATGACGGTCAGCGTTGAGGCAGGACTAGGTTTTGATGGAGCACTGGTAAAACTGACTGAAAAAATGAAAGGTGCTTTGGTTGAAGAGTTTAGTCGCGTGTTGCAGGAAATACGCATGGGTGTATCGAGACGAGAGGCCTTTTACGGTTTGGGGAAACGTTGTGATATACCGGATATTTCGACCTTTACCTCGGCGTTGATACAGGCAGATCAGTTGGGCGCGAGTCTGGGTACTGTGCTGCGGGTCCAGTCAACCGCTATGCGGGAAGCCCGACGCCAGCGCACAGAAGAAAAGGCCCAGAAAGCTCCCATCTATATGTTGCTTCCTTTGGTGATTTTTATATTTCCAGTAATTTTTATTGTTTTGCTGGGTCCTGCGGTGATACAGATATCAGATGCGCTATTTAAATAAGACATTAGAAGAAGCTTGCTTTTAGCTTAAAGGGCTAAAAGCAAGCTTCTTCTAATGTAAAAAATGCGGATCTTAGGTGATACTTAGTTGATCACCGATTTTGGTTAAAGAGTCAGCTAAGATTCCGGCTGGTAACTCCAATACATGAGCACTGCCTGGGCAATATGCTGTTTTCCCTGGAGAAAGTGCATGCAGCAACTTAATTATCTGCAAATTTTTATCCAAAAAAACAACATCAAGAGCGTAACGCATGCCAAACATATGAATGCTATTGCAGGGGGTAATCAGCAAACCTTGCCCTGCGGGCATGCTGCTGGTACCCAGTAGCCCCCGGAGCCGGCTCCAAAAAGTATCGGCGACTCGCAGGTCTATTACTAAAATAGTGTTAGTGGTTAAATTTCGGACAGATCTAAAGCTCATCGGCAGGCCGCCTTTCCCGAAGGTTCTGTACTTTTATGCTAACAGCAAATATTACCAAATGCAATATTATCGTTAGTAAGAAGTTCTAACTTTGCGCGAGTGTATGATTATGGTATAATTCTAACAGAACAGGCGGTCGGCTTTTGACGCGCCGGGCTCTTCGCGAGCAACAGGAAAAGAACCTGTGGGACCGAACCTGGTTCCACGGGTTCTGTTCCTTTAATTTCTAAACGGCATATAGTAGATAATGAGCGCTATGATGTGTTAACATGCGTAGTACAGCTTTTATAGTGCTTTTGAACTTAGGGGTCTTGCCCCAGCTAGGGAGGGTATTCACGATGTTCTTTGGTGATAAGAGGACAAATGCAGCCTTTTTATCAATTATTTCTAATGCTTTTTTGGTAGGGATAAAACTGGTTGTAGGTATCACGACGGGAGCAGTCAGTATTATTTCGGAGGCAGTTCATTCTGGTTTGGATTTAACTGCGTCCCTGGTTGCTTTTTTTGCTGTGCGTCAAGCTGCTCAACCACCCGATAGTAAGCATGCGTACGGTCATGGGAAGTTTGAGAATATTTCCGGCAGTGTGGAGGCTATTCTCATTATTGTAGCGGGAGTATTAATTATTAGGGAGGCCGGGGAGAAACTTTTTCATCCGTCTGCTTTTGGGGGATTAGGTATTGGGATGATGGTTATGCTGGCATCGGCAGTGGTCAATTTTTTCATTTCTCGCTATTTAATGCAAGTAGGGAAGGAAACGGATTCAATGGCTTTGCAAGCTGATGCACTACATTTAAAAACTGATGTGTACACGTCGCTGGGTGTATTGGCAGGATTGGTTTTAATTAAGCTTACCGGCCTGCCGATATTGGATCCATTGGTGGCTATCGGCGTAGCGATATTCATTCTAAAAGCAGGATTTGACTTAGTGCTAAAATCGGTGGCCGTATTGGCGGATATTCGATTACCGGAAGAAGATGAAACCAAGATTCGCGGTATTCTCGAAGCTATTGTGCCGCGGGTCGTTGAATATCACAACTTGCGGACACGTAAATCAGGGTCTGAGCGCCATATCGATGTTCATTTAGTGGTCAGTAAACATATGCCTGTGGGAGAGGCCCATCGGATTTGTGATGAAGTGGAAAATGCAATTGCTTCTCAGCTGCATAATGCTTATGTCGTCATTCATCTTGAACCATGTACAGTGGCCCATGGACCTTGCCCCCACGCAGAATGCCAGCGTAAGGATGGCATGCGCTGTCGTTGATAAAAGAGCGGGTATCGGGGATCGCGGAGCAGGGAAAAACTAGAGTGCAAAGGTTTTTGATATGTGCTATTTTAAGGATATGATCAAAATAGAAATGTTTTAGATTATTTTAAGGGGGTGAGCACATGGCTGAGGGACAAATTAAGTTAACAGCATATACAACCAGTGGTGGTTGAGCGGCTAAAATAGGGCCGGGTGCCCTGCAATCTATCCTAGGACAATTGCCGAAAGTTGAAAATTCTAAGGTGCTGGTAGGTACGGAAACCAGTGATGATGCTGGTGTATATTGGCTAAATGAGACCACAGCTTTGGTACAAACCGTCGACTTTTTTACGCCGGTGGTCGATGATCCGTATACTTTCGGACAGATTGCTGCCGCCAACTCTTTGAGTGATGTTTATGCAATGGGTGGAACCCCAATTACGGCTCTAAACATTGTGGGCTTTCCTTTTTGTACATTACCAGGAACGGTACTAGCTGAGATTTTACAAGGGGGTCAGGCCAAGGCTACAGAAGCAGGTGTGGTCATCCTGGGAGGGCATACCATTCAGGATAAGGAACCCAAGTATGGTTTGGCTGTTACTGGAATTGTTGCGCCTAACGAGATTTATACCAATGCCCAAGCCCGTATTGGCGATTATCTTGTACTTACTAAGCCAATCGGAACAGGAGTTATCACTACTGCCCAAAAGGCAGGCCTCGCATCTCCGCAATCAATGACAGAAGTAATTGCCAGCATGACGACCCTTAACCAGGCTGCCGCAAAGGCAATGCAAGCAGTGGGCTGCCATAGCTGTACAGACATTACCGGCTTCGGTTTGATCGGCCACGTTTGCGAAATGGCAATAGGCAGTAAAGTCAGTATTGAACTTTATGCCTCTGCGGTACCTCTATTCACGGGCGCTAAAGAATATGCGGCCATGGGTCTAATTCCTGCGGGGGCTTATGCAAACCGGGAAGCAATGGCCGCGCATGTGCAAAAGGAAGAACAGGTCTTGGAAGTTTTAATGGATCTTTTTTATGATCCGCAAACTTCGGGGGGGCTATTAATTGCTGTTCCGGAAGCAAAGCTTGAGCGTTTAAAGACGATGCTTGAAACGAATTGTACCATCCCGCATGCCGTGATTGGACGTGTTTTATCAGCAGGTTCGGGACAAATCATCATCCGTGACAGTAATGGGTTGTAATCTCAAACAAATAAGCTGGGAGTGAATAGTATGGGAATACAAATAAAAGAGGTTGATACCCGGGGCATGGCTTGTCCGCAGCCTGTTTTATGTACGAAACAGGCCTTGGATACGATCGAGGCAGGCATGGTGGTGGCAATTGTAGATAACGAAATTGCCAAAGAAAATATTGTAAAATTTGCTAAACATCAGGACTGTAAGGTAGCTGTTAAACAACAGGCCGATACATATTATATTGAAATTCAAAAAGGTGCCGCCGCCTACTCCGCTATAGAAGCGAGCCAGCCCCTGGCGTTAGCTACGGTCTATAATACGGTGATTATGATTACCAGTGACGTATTAGGCAAAGGAGCAGAGGAACTAGGGGCCCTTTTGATGAAATCGTATCTTTATACGCTTACAGCTGTGGATCAATATCCTACGGCAGTGATTTTATTGAATAGTGGGATAAAACTAGCTGTGGACGGAGCACAGACCGTGGAGCATTTGCGTACACTACAAGGAAGAGGTGTAGAGATATTAGCCTGCGGTACTTGTTTAGATTACTATAGTTCAAAAGAAAAACTGGCCGTAGGTTCAGTCACAAACATGTACAGTATCATCGAATGGATGAGCGCTGCGGGTAAAGTGATTACATTATGACCGTGCTATTTACCTTTATATCAGTACATCATGCGTTGAAAGCGGAAAAGCTATTGCAAACAAAAGGTATCGAGTTGGATATCATTCCTACGCCACGAAGTATTAGCACCAGTTGCGGCATCAGCATTATACTAGCAACGCAGATTGCCGACGTGGCGGAGGAACACATGCTGGCTGCGGGAGTTCAAATCTCGGGTAAATACCAGTCTTCAGAAGGCAGCGAGTGGTCTAAGGACGGGAGAGAGAGCTAGATATGACAACTATAAGCTATATACCAATCGGTATTTGTGCCGATAAAATCGAGATAGAGGTTCAAGATAATATTGTGACGAAAGTTAATATTGTAGGCGGATGCCAGGGAAACAGCGAGGGACTGGCCCGCCTGATTGAGGGAATGTCGGTAGAAGAAGTTATAGTACGACTTGAGGGGATAAAATGCCAGCAGGAAACATCGTGTCCGGACCAAGTGGCGCAGGCATTGAAAAAAATGCTAATCACGTAAGGGGTGCATTATGACCATACAGGAATTACTTCCTCAGGCAGTTATGATGGACGCTGCAGTAAGCCTAATTAAGATTACCGTTATTATTATCGCTACCACCATTGGTTTGCGGCTCGTCGGGAAAGTAATCGATAGAATATTCACCCCCTCGACTGATAGTAAGAAAATTTACTTGGATGAAAAACGAGCTAAAACTCTGGGTGTATTATTAAAAAGCGTTTTACGCTACAGCGGCTATTTTGTAGCTGGAGTGATGATTCTAAGAGAATTTCATATTGATACCACATCCATCTTAGCAGGTGCCGGAATTTTTGGCTTGGCTGTAGGGGTAGGTGCACAAAGTATCGTGAGGGATGTCATTGCAGGCTTTTTTATCATTTTTGAGGACCAGTTTGCCGTCGGAGACTATATCACAACCGTCGAACTATCGGGCGTTGTCGAGGAACTTGGTTTTCGTATCATTAAACTACGGGATCTGAACGGTGTGCAACATATTGTGCCGAATGGTAGTATTGGTAAGGTGACTAATTTTACGCGGGGGACCATGCAGGCTGCAGTTAATATTCCTGTAGCCTACGATGCGGATGTTCGTAAAGCCCGGGCTGCCGTTGAAGAAGCTGTACAGGAAATCCAGTCTGAAATGAAAGAAATTATCGAAGGCCCTAAAGTAGTAGGTATTATCGATTTTAATCCCCAGGGTGTGATTTTTCGGATCATCGCAAAGGTTGTGCCACTAGAGCATGTCAAGGTTGAAACTGCCCTGCGAGCGCGCGTGAAACAAAAGTTTGATGCCCTTGGAATTACGTTTGCTTCTGCTGCCGTTATCCCCAAAAATACCAGTGAAGAGGTGCGCAATGGTAAAGTATCAGGTGGGTGATATTGTAAAAATGAAGAAGGGACATCCATGCGGATCTGATCAATGGGAGATTTATCGAACCGGGATGGATTTTGGTATTAAATGTATGGGCTGTGGACGCCATGTCATGATACCCCGGCCTAAGTTTGAAAAAGGTGTAAAGGCGATTATTAAATCCGTAGGGATGGCAATAGAGCAGTAAGCTGGTTGAGCGCAAGGCGGACAACCCCAATCTGGAAGTAGAAGTAAACAGGATAATATGATATATATCGGATACAAGGAGGCTCCAGCTCGACAGAGGGAGCCTTTCTCATGTATTAGAAGTCCTTTTTCCGGGTTCGTGTTTTTAACTTGCAAAAGATAGACAACTCACTGTAGAATAGTATGGAATATTGTAAATGTAGTTGGAGGAAAGAAAAGATGCAGATAGGTATTGTCGGATTGCCGAATGTGGGGAAGTCGACGCTGTTTAATGCGATTACCAAGGCGGGTGCGGAAGCGGCTAATTACCCCTTTTGTACCATAGAACCTAATGTAGGCGTCGTGCCTGTGCCTGATGAGCGAATGGACAGGCTGGTAGAAATAATTCCACCTCAGAAGGTTACCCCTACGGTTATGCGCTTTGTAGATATTGCAGGATTGGTCAAGGGAGCAAGTCAAGGAGAAGGACTTGGTAATAAATTTTTGGCCCATATTCGGGAAGTTGATGCGATTGCACAGGTTGTGCGCTGTTTTGAGGACGAAAATGTTACTCATGTTACGGGGAAAGTGGATCCGCTTGGCGATATCGAAGTTGTTAACACTGAATTAGCTTTGGCTGATTTGGACACTGTTGAACGACGTATTGAACGGGCTAAAAAGTTACTCAAAAGCAATGATAAAAAAGTTCAGGCCGAACTTGATGTACTCGGTAAGCTTTATACTGCTCTAGCCGAAGGCTTATCAGCCCGTACTGTCGACCTTAGCGTGGAGGAGTATGCATTGGTTAAAGACATGCATCTTTTGACCATTAAGCCGATTATGTATATTGCTAATGTGTCGGAAGAGGATGTCGCGGATCCCCATGAGAATAAATATGTGCAGCTGGTTCGGCAGTATGCGTCAACCGAGAATGCAGAAGTGATTGTAATCTCGGCAAGAGTTGAAGCTGAAATTGCTGAGTTGGAAGATGAGGAGGCCAAAGAGTTTTTGGCCGACTTGGGTTTGGATGAATCAGGGTTAAATAAATTGATTAAAGCTGGATATCGTCTGTTAGGTTTAATTACTTTCTTTACAGCCGGTGAAACTGAAGTTCGGGCCTGGACGATCACCCGGGGAACTAAGGCTCCTCAAGCTGCTGGGAAAATTCATACCGACTTTGAACGCGGCTTCATCAGAGCTGAAGTAGTATCTTACGTCGAGCTGATTGCCGCCGGGTCTTATGCAGTAGCCCGGGAACGGGGGCAAATGCGACTTGAAGGTAAGGATTATGTGATGCAGGACGGCGACGTGGTGCATTTCCGCTTTAACGTGTAATTAATAAATGAACACCACGACGCAAAGACGCCAAGAAGGAAAGGGTATTGCGTAACATTGTAAACAATAACCCTTTCCTTCGTGGTGTTAAATGGTAAGCCTATTGCATATTAAATTAATTAGTGCTATAATCTTTGATTAGGGACAATAAAATACGTTTTCGCGTCTTCTGGCGCGTTACCGCCCTGCTCCGGGCAACTGGGGCCATACGACCGAAGGGAGGTGCTTTAAATGAGAACCTATGAATTAGTATACATCATTAAACCAAGTGATGAGGAAGTAATTAACGCTACGGTTACCAAGTTCGAAAACCTCATTAAGACCAATGGTGGTGTCATCGAAAAACTTGATCGCTGGGGCAAGAAGCGGTTGGCCTATGAAATCAAGGACTTTACCGAAGGCTATTACGTACTGGTACACTTCACGTCTGAACCTGCAGTCGTTCGCGAAGTTGAACGCGTGATCAAGATTACCGACGACGTGTTGCGCCATTTGCTTGTAGTTAAAGAATAACCCTAGGGGGGATTGTGTGTGTTAAATAAGGTGATCCTGATCGGGCGCTTAACCCGGGATCCCGAGGTACGCTATACTCAATCCGGCAAAGCGGTTACTACATTCGATATTGCAGTAGATCGGGCAGTGGCTAATGCCCAGGGCCAACGGGAAACGGACTTTATACCTATTGTAACATGGGGTAAGCTCGCTGAGACTTGCGGAAACTATTTAAACAAAGGAAGACTTGTGGCTGTTGACGGTCGATTGCAGATTCGCAGCTATGAAACCCAGGAGGGACAAAAACGACGTGTGGCGGAAGTAGTCGCCGAGAACGTCCGTTTCCTAGATCGGGGCAAGGAACCTAGTACTAATGTAGCTGCCGCTGGAACTGGCGTGTCTGGAGACGTGTTCCCTGATGATGATATTCCATTCTAAATGAGGGAGTGAAAACTAGCGTGAAACGTGAAAAGGGACGTCGACCTAAGAAGAAAATTTGTAGCTTTTGTGTCGATAAAGTTGTGTCCATTGATTATAAAGATCTGGGTAAACTGCGTCGTTACACCACTGAACGTGGCAAAATATTACCGCGTCGGATTTCTGGCAACTGTGCAAAACATCAGCGCCAAATGACGATTGCGATCAAGCGGGCACGCAGCATTGCGCTGCTGCCATTCACAACGGAATAATTAGCAAAGGGAGCAGCGATGCTCCCTTTTGTTTTGCAAGTGAACTAAAGTATTATAGTTTCCATATTTGGGGGATATTTTAGTATATATTACCCTAGCCTTTTTGTGAAGGAAATCGACTGGCAGAGAACGAATTATATATGCTACCCCTTAATAAGGAGGTTTGCTTGTCGTGGTGCAAAAAGATGGGGATATATTGAAGAAGATTCGGGTTATCGAATGGCTAAAAGCGGAATTAATCGGTAATGTGGCGGAGCTTTTTAAAGTGTTCATTAAAGGAACAGATCAAACAATTACTGACGCAACCGTCAATGTAATTATCATTACTAATATACTAGCCAGACGTATGGGTATCGATTTTGAACGTATTGATGCCGAGGTGCAGAAACGTTTAAACCAAAATATTCAGCAGGGTCACGAAGTAGAAAAATGGTTTGGGGACCTGTCCGCGTATGCGGAGTATCTGAAGAGAACGAAGAGGTGATAAATGTTGTCCGATCAGCGAAGTAGTACCGGGCAACTGGCAGAGGGAGGCATTCTTGCCGGTATTACCGTTATACTCAGCTTGATGGGAGTATATATTCCCATCATAGGGATATTCATAACTTTTGTACAAGGGATTCCGATTATGCTCCTTGTAATTCGGCATAGTCTAAAACTTGGAGTAATCGCAGCTTGTGTTGCAACAATGCTGATTGGAATGTTAGCGGGTCCGTTAAAGGCGGTCGTTGTGCTGCTAGGTACAGTACCAATCGCTCTTATTTTGGGATGGTGCTTCCGTGGAAATAAAAGCGCAGTAATCACCTTAACATATGGGTCTATTGTAGAGGTTCTTGCAAAAATTACGCTCGTCGGTATTGCTACAACTTTTTTAAAAATAAACTTTGTGGATATGATGCTCAGTTCATTAAGAGAAGCCATGCCCATGTCCATTGAAATGCAGAGAGCAATGGGAGCCGATCAGGCTGCTTTGGATTTACTAACCGCGACGATGGGGCAAATGGAGTTAGCCATAATTCTGTTGATACCCGCTATTTTTATACTTGGCGCTGTTGGTGAAGTATATATTATTTACCGTGTAGCTAAAGTAGTGCTAAGTAAACTAAAATATCAGTTTGATGACTTTCCTCTGTTTCGACATTGGGATTTGCCTAAATCCTTTGTTTTTGGATGGGCCCTGAGTTTTGCAACGTGGAAAGCGGGAGCGTATTTCTTCGGCACGCAAGCATTGACCTATAAATTTGGTGCAAACGGGTTCTTGCTTTTTTCCATAGCTCTGTTTATACAGGGACTGGCAGTGATGAACTATTATTTCCATCACTATCAGGTATCGAAGCCGTTCCGGTTACTAGCTATTCTGTTCATATTTCTAGCCGGGAGTATTCCGTGGTTCTTGGTTATTTATGGCGGGGCATATGATATGTTTTTTAATTTCCGCCGCCTAGAGCGAAAAGGATAGTACTCCGAGGGAGGTTTTTCATGGATCCGTTTCAACGACTGGCGAGTATGCACGTCTGGGTCTTCATAGTAGTTTCTACAGCCTTCTTAGTGGTTCTGGGATTTTATAATATGTGGCTGGCAATTAGCGGTGCCGCTGGTATTGGCTTTATGTATTTCTATTTCCAGGCGGAAGCCCGTCGGCGCAATAATGCTTTAGATGAGTATTTGACTGCTTTATATGGTGATGTTGAGGAAACAGGCAAGATTGCGCTAGAGAAACTACCTCTTGGCATCGTAGTGCTGGAGCAAACTGGCACAATCCGCTGGTATAACAGCATCTTTGGTGCCTGGCTAGGGGATGGACCTCATTATGGCAAGGATTTAACCAGTAAATTTCCACAGATGCCCTGGAGTGCACTGTGGAAGGGGGAACTTCATGCTGCTTTTGTAAGTATTGAGGATCGACGATATCATGTGGAATCTTTTCCGATTTCCCAGGAAAGCTCGATTCTAGCGCTGTACTTTTTTGATATTACGGAAACGGAAGAAAAAGCTGAACAGTGTTTTATGCAGCGACCTGTCATCCAGATCATCCAAGTAGATAACTATGAAGAGGTCATGCAAGGGGCTGAAGAGGTACAACGATCGGAAATTAACGCGGAGATCAGCCGAGTGTTAGGCGAGTGGGTTAGTGAAGTACAGGGATATTTTAAACGTGTGGAAAAGGATAAGTTTTTGTTATTTATTTACTATGGTGAATTGCAAAAATTAACCGAAGACCGTTACGATATTTTAGATCGGGTTCGTGCGATTAATGCAGGAAATAAGATTCCCATTACCCTAAGTATTGGAGTAGCGGCAGAGGCTCATTCATTAATGGAACTGGGTCAAAGAGCCCAAGCGGGCCTTGATTTGGCATTGGGTCGTGGTGGAGATCAGGTTACTGTAAATATTAAGGGTAAATTAGAATTCTATGGCGGCAAAGCTAAAGCTGTCGAGAAAAGTGGCAAGGTCAAGGCCCGTATCGTAGCCCATGCCCTAAGAGACCTCATGGAAGATGCATCTCGTATTATGGTTATGGGCCATGCAGGAGAAGACTTTGACAGCCTTGGAGCAGCAATTGGGGTTATCCGCATGGCGCGGGAAGTTGGCAAACCGGCACAGTTGGCCGTAAGCCAGCCGACTACGGTGTTAAGCCGACTCCAGGATATTCTGCCCGATTATCAAGGCTATGAGGAAGTTCTTATCACCCCTCTAGAGGCGGAATTTGCCGTTGATGCAGATACCTTACTAGTGGTCGTCGATACACATCGGCCATCGCTGACCGCCGCACCGAAACTGCTTACCCGCTTGGAAAGGGTTGTAATTATTGATCACCATCGGCGGTCTGAAGAGTTTATCGCAAGTCCCGTGCTAGTATATATTGAACCATATGCTTCTTCAACCTGTGAATTAGTAACGGAATTACTACAGTATTTTAAGGATCGCATTGATTTAACAAGGATTGAAGCTACGGCACTTTACGCTGGGATTATTGTGGACACGAAGAATTTTGCGGTGCAGTCTGGAGTACGTACTTTTGAAGCGGCTGCATACCTGCGTCGGGCAGGAGCGGACCCAAACTTGGTACGACAACTATTTCGTGTCGATATCGACACCGCTCGTAATAAGGCCGAGGTTATTCGTAATACAGAGGTTCTATTTGGGTCAGTGGCCATTGGTATGTGTCCTGAAATTATCAAAAACGGACAATTTATCGCGGCTCAAACAGCAGATATGCTACTGAATCTGGAAGGAATTCGGGTATCGTTTGTGCTTTGCCCCATTGAAGAAGGAGTTATTGCCCTAAGCGCCCGATCTAACGGCGACGTAAACGTCCAAATGCTTCTGGAAAAGGTAGGGGGAGGCGGGCATCAAACGGTGGCCGGCGCGCAGTTAAATGGAGTTACTTTACAGGAAGCGCATCAGCGCATCGTAGAGTTGATTACAGAAGTTTATAAGGAGAGTGAACGGAATGAAGGTAATTCTACAGCAAGAGGTTAAAAAGTTAGGGAAAAAGGGTGATGTTCATGAGGTGTCAGAAGGATATGCAAGAAATTTTCTTTTCCCGAAGGGTTTAGCGATAGAGGCAACTAGCGGCAATATAAACATGCTTAAACAGCAAAAGGATGCAGATGCCCGTAAACAGCAAAAAATGTTAGATGAAGCTAAAGCCTTTGGCGAAAAGATTAAGATGGTCACAGTGACTATCGCTGCAAAAACCGGTGAAGGTGGCCGTATGTTCGGCTCTGTGACCACCAAAGAGATAGTTGACGTATTGGCTGAGCGTTATAACCTGGAACTTGATAAGCGTAAGTTGGAGTTAAAGGATGCTATTAAATCCCTAGGGGAATATACGATACCGGTTAAGGTTCATGCGGAAGTGACGGTAGAACTGAAGGTTATGGTCGTCCCTGAATAGAAAGGAGAAAATTTGTGAAAAGTTTTATAGAGAAGTTTATCCGTTCAGGTAAATCTAATAATCTGGCGGAGAAACTGACAGAAGAGGAACAGTTGCGCCGGCAGGTGAGCTCTTTGTTTGGTTTCTTGGCTAGCATTTATGGATCGGATAAGCTGGTGCTGAAGGCTGGCAAGCTTGAAGCACTGCCTTTGATGCGCTCCACTGACTTGCCAGATCGGGTGTTGGCTTTACAGAAGCTGGTATACGAAGATCCCACTATTGATAAACAACCGGATTTTGCAGAAATACCAGAAATTATCGAAGCGATCGAGGAAGAAATTGCTGATCTCTTGGCGCGTAAATCCGTGGAAGAGAAAATCGAAAAGAAGATTGCTGAAAAAATGCAGCAGCGCCACGATGAATATGTAAAAGAAATAAAAATACAGGTACTCAAAGAGGATAGTGGAGTTGAAAACCCCAGTACATTGAAAAAATATGCCATGCTTGAAAAATTAGAAGGTAAGACGCTGACCAAGTCGGCCATGGAAATGCTTCGTCCTGCTCTTTTGGAGGAGATTGTCGGGCAAGAACGGGCTATTTTAGCCCTGCGCTCCAAAATTGCATCTCCCTATCCCCAGCATATTATTCTCTATGGACCACCGGGGGTAGGTAAAACAACCGCCGCGCGATTGGTGTTAGAAGAAGCAAAAAGGTTAAGGTTTACCCCTTTTGCAAAAGATGCACCCTTTATAGAGGTGGATGGTACTACTTTGCGCTGGGATCCCCGAGATGTAACAAATCCGCTGCTTGGTTCCGTGCATGACCCTATTTACCAAGGAGCGCGCCGGGATCTTGCAGATACAGGCATCCCAGAGCCTAAGCCGGGTCTTGTCACCGATGCGCATGGCGGTATTTTGTTTATCGATGAAATCGGCGAAATGGACCCCATGTTACAGAATAAGCTGCTTAAGGTACTGGAAGATAAACGGGTTGCCTTCGAGTCTTCCTATTATGATCCAACAGATAGCCAAATGCCAAAGTATGTTAAGAAACTGTTTGAAGATGGGGCACCAGCCGATTTTATTCTGATTGGAGCTACGACCCGTGATTGCTCGGATATTAATCCAGCACTCAGATCTCGTTGTGCCGAGATCTATTTTGAACCGTTAACGCCGCAGGATATCCAAAAAATTGTCACGCGGGCAGCTGATAAGCTTGGCGTTACACTAGAGGGCAATGTTCCGGAGGTTATTAGTGAATACACTATTGAAGGACGCAAGGCCATCAATATCTTAGCTGATGCATATGGACTGGCTTTGTACAGATGTGAAGGTGATGCGGAAAACCTGAAACTCTCTACTGCAGATGTCTATGAAATTGTTCAAGTGAGCCGTCTGTCACCATACGTAACACAAAAGGCTTCTGAAGCTAGTGAAGTTGGTAAGATTTTTGGACTTGGCGTCTCGGGCTACCTGGGCTCAGTACTAGAAATTGAAGCCGTGGCTTTCCCAACGACCGACAAGGGTAAAGGGGTTATTCGTTTCAACGATACTGCAGGCTCTATGGCCAAAGACTCCGTTTTTAACGCCGGTGCGGTTGTACGTAAGCTAACAGGCAAGGATCTTGGCCACTATGATATTCATGTTAACATTATCGGGGGCGGACGTATTGATGGACCATCAGCCGGAACCGCCATCGTGATGGCGATTATCAGTGCTATTGAAGGAAGGCCGATATGTCAGAATATCGCCATAACCGGTGAGATCTCTATTCAAGGACGGGTTAAGGCTGTTGGCGGTGTATTTGAAAAGATATACGGAGCCAAGCAGGCGGGGGTGAAAACAGTGATCATCCCCAAAGAGAATGCAAAGGATGTTCCACCCGGCCTTTTAGGTGTTACGATATGTCCGGTAGAGACCGTCGAGCAGGTGCTTGAAATTTTGTATGGTCCTAACGAGGAAGCAAAAGTTTGCTAACTTTTTAAACAGCGGGAGCCAGAAAACGCAGTAGAAAATGAACTTGTCCAGCTAAAGCTGAACAGCGAGCCGACCGGTGGGTATAATACCCCACCGGTCGCTTCGAAAGAACTCCCACTTCTATAAGTGGGGATTACAGAAATTGGATGTAAGGGGATTAGCATGCTGGAAAGAATACCACCCCAAAATCTAGAAGCAGAACAATCGGTATTAGGTTCGATGCTGATCGAACGGGAAGCAATTTCCAAAGCGATGGAGGAAATCCGGGCCGAGGATTTTTATCGGGATGCTCACCGGATGATTTACCAATCCATGGTGAGCCTATTCGATCGCAATGAACCAATTGATATGATTACCGTCAGCGAGGATTTGCGTCAAAGAGATCAGCTGGAGAAAATTGGCGGACTGAGCTATCTAACCACCTTAGCCAGCTTTGTGCCTACTGCTGCCAATGTATATTACTATGCCCGTATTGTCGGGGAGAAGGCCCTGTTACGTCAGCTTATTCACGCGGCCACACAGATCGCCGCTACAAGCTACGAGGCTTCCGAAGACGTGGCGATCCTGCTGGATCAAGCAGAGAAATCAATCTTAGCTATTTCTCAACGCAGTATTAACCAAGCGTTTGCGCCAATAAAGGGCATCCTACTGGAAACTTTTGAAAAAATTGAATTTCTCTATAATAACAAAGCTGGGGTTGTCGGCATTCCCTCCGGCTACCCCGACTTAGATCAAATGACAGCTGGTTTTCACCCCTCTGATTTGATTTTGCTTGCCGCCCGACCATCAATGGGCAAAACAGCGCTATGTCTTAATATTGCTCAGAATATCGCTATTCGTGAGAAAAAGCCGGTTGCTTTTTTTAGCTTAGAGATGTCCAGAGATCAACTGGTCCAAAGGATGTTATGTGCGGAGGCTCAAATCGATGCACATCGTTTACGGACGGGAAATCTACGGGATGAAGACTGGAAGCGCCTTTCTATGGGGATGGGGAAACTATCTGAAGCACCGATCTATATTGATGACACGCCGGGAATCCATGTTATGGAGATGCGTGCTAAATCCCGTCGGCTAAAGGTAGAACATGGTCTCGGTATTATTATTATCGACTATATTCAACTAATCCAGGGTACTTCACGGTCGGAAAACCGGCAGCAGGAAATCTCAGAAATATCCCGTTCTCTAAAAGCGCTAGCCCGTGAACTAAAAGTACCGATTATTGCGCTATCTCAATTAAGCCGGGCGGTTGAGTCAAGAGCCGATAAACGTCCGATGCTAAGTGACTTGAGGGAATCAGGTTCATTGGAGCAGGACGCGGATCTGGTGGCTTTTATTTACCGGGAAGAATATTACGACCCGAAACCGGAGAATGAGAATATCACGGAAGTGATTATTTCCAAACATCGTAACGGACCGGTTGGGAAAGTCGAGTTGCATTTTTATAAAGAATATGCGAAATTTGTATCCAAATCCAGCAGGGAGGACTAGGACTGTTGCTGGTTGCGGATATCGACGTGAAGTTAAAAACGCGGGGGGAACCTCCGCGTTTTCATTTTTGAAAGGGACCGCTGAGCCATATCAAATATTAGTAGGCAGGGAAAGAATGCTACTGTAAGGGGATTTGCATTGACAAACAAAACTTGTTTTGCTATTATTGTATAGGGAATGCTTATGACCTAATGTACCCTATGGCGCTAAGGGGCGAAAACCTAAGTAGCCGGCTTACAGGCTATTTGGGTTATTTTTGTGGTCATATAGATACAATATAACAATAAGCACCAAAGTAGATGTTTGACGGGAGGTTTTTTCGTGATTAGTCGTTATACCTATCCCGAGATGGGCCGGATTTGGGAAGAACAGAACGAATTTCAGAAGATACTGGATGTGGAGATTTACGCCTGTGAAGCAATGGCGGAGATCGGGCAAATTCCAAAGGAAGCAGTAGATGTGATTAAGCAGAAAGCTGCCTTCACTGTAGAGCGTATCCGGGAGATTGAAAAGGAAACAAACCATGACATTATCGCCTTTGTGTCTGCTGTAGCGGAAAATGTGGGCGAAGAAGCTAAATATATTCATATGGGTCTTACATCTTCTGATGTGAAAGACACGGCTCTAGGCATAATGATGAAAGAAGCCGCAGAGATTATTATTGATGATCTACATAAGTTAAAAGAGGCTATTCGTAAACAGGCAATAGCTCATAAATATACACCAATGATTGGCAGGACCCATGGCATTCATGCTGAGCCGATCACCTTCGGTCTGAAAATGGCCCTCTGGCTGTCTGAAGTGGACCGTGATATTGTAAGAATGGAACGGGCTAAAGAAGCGGTTAGTGTTGGAAAACTATCCGGTGCCGTTGGTACCTATGCTAATACGGACCCACGTATTGAAGAATTTGTCTGTAAACGCGCCGGCCTAAAACGAGCTGATTTAGCAACCCAGGTTATTCAGAGGGATCGACATGCTGAGTACTTGACTACGCTTGCGGTTATTGCCAGTTCTCTGGATAAATTCGCTACTGAACTGCGGAATCTGCAGCGCACAGACATTCGCGAGGCTGAAGAATATTTCGCCAAAGGCCAAAAAGGGTCTTCGGCCATGCCCCATAAACGCAATCCCATCACCAATGAGCGCATTGCCGGATTGGCTCGGGTCGTGCGCGGAAACGCAGTTGCTGCCATGGAAAACGTTGCCTTGTGGCATGAGCGTGATATTACTCATTCTTCCGTGGAACGCATAATTTTACCGGATAGCACTATCTTAGTAGATTACATGCTGCGAAAATTGACTAATGTTATTGAAAAACTGCTGGTATATCCTGATGCGATGCTGGCTAATCTTAACAAAACCGAGGGGCTAATCTATTCCCAACGCCTCTTACTTGCGATAGTTGACAAAGGTGTCGCCAGGGACACGGCTTATATTTGGGTACAGCGCAACGCCATGGCAAAATGGGAACAAGGAAAGAGCTTCAAAGAGGGTATTCTAGGTGATCCCGATGTCCGTCAATACTTGTCGGAAGATGAAATAAATACGATTTTTGATTATCAATATTTCCTGAGACATGTGGATATGATTATGGCCCGGTTCGGTTTATAACGAGAGGAGGATGCACAATGGCATCTGTCGTAGTATTAGGTACCCAATGGGGCGACGAGGGTAAAGGTAAGATAGTTGATTTTCTGGCAGAACAGGCTCAAGTTGTTGTTCGCTATCAAGGCGGTAATAACGCGGGGCACACTGTAGTGGTGGGCGATCAGGAATATAAATTGCACCTAATTCCTTCGGGGATCCTGTATGCGCATAAAATCTGCGTAATTGGGAACGGGGTTGTGGTTGATCCCGCGGTCTTGCTCAAGGAGTTAGCATATCTGGAAGAGAGAGGCATTGACACCGGCAATCTGCGTATCAGTAACCGCGCCCATGTGATTATGCCTTATCACCGTTTGCTTGACGAAGTAGAAGAAGAGAAACGCGGTAAGAACAAAATTGGCACGACTAAGCGTGGTATTGGGCCATGTTATATGGATAAAGATGCTCGTCAGGGTATTCGGATAGTAGACTTGATGGACGCCGAAGAATTTAGTGAAAAACTTGCACAAAACTTGGAAGTGAAGAATCATTTACTCGAAAGAGTGTATGAAGTGGAAGGTTTCGATTTTGAGGCAGTTAAGAACGAATACCTGGGTTATGCCGAACAACTACGTAAATATGTTGTGGATACCTCTGTCGTAATCAATAAGGCCATTAAGGCTGATCAGAATGTGCTCTTTGAAGGTGCGCAGGCTACTCTGCTTGATATTGATCACGGAACATACCCCTATGTAACATCTTCTCATCCAACGGCGGGGGGGGCTTGTATCGGTTCCGGAGTTGGGCCTAACCGCATTGGCAAAGTTATCGGTGTAGTAAAAGCTTATGCCACCCGTGTGGGTGAAGGCCCGTTCCCGACGGAGCTTAATGATTCGAAGGGTGACTATATTCGGGATAAAGGGCAGGAATTTGGGACCACTACTGGTCGGCCACGACGTTGTGGTTGGCTGGATGCGGCTGTTGTTAGATATTCCGCAGATATAAGTGGTATTCACAGTTTTGCCTTAACCCGCCTTGACATTCTAGACGGACTTGAAAAGCTAAAGATTTGTGTTGCCTATAAATATAAAGGACAGCTGCTGGAAGAATTTCCGGCCAGCTTAAAAGTGCTGGCACAAGTTGAACCTGTCTATGAAGAAATGGACGGCTGGACGGAAGATACCTCAACTGCCAGAACCTACGATCAATTACCGCTAAACGCTCGTCGTTATATCGAAAGGATCAGTGCTATAACTGGTGTTAAGTTCTCCATTGTCTCCATCGGTCCAAAACGGGATCAGACTATCTTCCTGGATAAACTATTTTAACCATGAGCCGGCCCAAGGGCCGGCTTTTTTTTATAGTGACGGAGTATAAGTTTTTTTGAACCGCAGAGTACCCATGCCCGTACGGGCACCACAAGAAATGAAAACATTAATAGATCGAACCGCATTTCTTTCTCTGCGCTCTCTGCGCCTCCGCGGTTAAAGCTTTAAAGGCCCGCATAGCGGGTTTTTCAATTGCGCTTGTAGATTGTAGATTGCGCTGCAATTTACGCGCTGCAAATTCGCTGCAAATTCCCGATAAAAAACTCTTGCTTAATAAACGCAGAACTGCTATAATAAAATCCTGCCGCGGGATTTGTCCACTGGACACTGATTAGAAGATCTCCAAAAGGATATTGACAACGGCGTGAATATCGTGTAAAATACGATATTGTGAGACCTGATCCATTAGCTCAGTTGGTAGAGCACCTGACTTTTAATCAGGGTGTCGATGGTTCGAGCCCATCATGGATCACCAGAATAGAAGTCAGAAGTCGGATGTCAGAAGTCGGAATTGTTTAATCCGAACTCAGATATCTGACGACTGACGACTAACAATGGCCCGTTGGTCAAGCGGTTAAGACACCGCCCTTTCACGGCGGTATCAAGGGTTCGATTCCCTTACGGGTCACCAAATTAGAAGTCGGTCTTCAGAGGTCGGATGTCGGATAAAACAATTCTGACTTCAGACCTCCGACGACAGACGACTACTACGGGCGATTAGCTCAGCTGGGAGAGCGCCTGCCTTACAAGCAGGATGTCGGCGGTTCGATCCCGTCATCGCCCACCAAATGAGAATTGGGAGGCGGGAAGTTGGAAGTAAGAATTATCACACCTCTAACCTCTCGCATCTCACCTCACAATGCGGCCTCGTGGTGTAGCGGTTAACATGCCGCCCTGTCACGGCGGAGACCGAGGGTTCAATTCCCTTCGAGGTCGCCATTTTTTTTGCCTCGGTAGCTCAGTCGGTAGAGCAGAGGACTGAAAATCCTCGTGTCGGCAGTTCGATTCTGCCCTGAGGCACCAAAAAAAGAAGTTCCACTTTGTGGGGCTTCTTTTTTCATTTAGAGAACAGGTATTTTAAATTACGGGGCAGAATTTTAAATAGTATAATATACATGAATGAAAAAGTAAGGAGATCCGGCATAGGGAGGAAAATAATGATTAATAGTAGCAGAATATTAGAAGAATTCTTTGAGTTTGTAAAAATAAAATCCTCCACAAGAGCTGAGCGGCAGGCCGGTGATTTGTTGAAAGTCCGTCTGGACGAGGTGGAAGCGGAAACGATGGAAGACTCAGTCGGAGAAAAGATAGGCGGCAATTGTGGTAATATCTTGGCTTACATAAAAGGGAACATACCCGGTGCACCAACGGTCATGTTTAGTGCGCATCTGGATTGTGTAGAGCCCTGTGCCTGTATTCAACCCGTATTGAGGGATGGAATAATCACTGCTGCCGGCGATACCGTGCTCGGAGCAGACAATAAAGCCGGTGTAGTAGCTATTCTAGAGGCCATGCGAGTGATACACGAAAGGAAGATACCCCACGGAGATATTCAATTGGTGTTTACAGTTGCGGAGGAAGGCGGATTGCATGGATCCAAAAATTTGGACCCAAATCTGCTTAGGGCTGACCTGGGTTATGTCTTGGATGCCGGTAGTCCACCCGGCCAAATTATAACCATGGCCCCTGGACAAAACAGTATCGTCACGATAATTCACGGCAAAGCCGCGCATGCTGGTATTGCCCCCGAGGAAGGACTTAACGCGATTATAGTTGCCGCCCATGCTTTAGCGAACATTAAGCAGGGACGTATCGATAGAGAAACCACGGCTAATGTAGGAATTATCCATGGTGGGATAGGTACAAACATTGTTCCCGAAAAAGTTGTAATATTGTGCGAGGCACGTAGTCATAACGCGGTCAAATTGGAACATCAGACCCGGCACATGTGTGAAACCTTCGAACAGGCAGCGGCATTGACCAAAGGGGCTAGGGCGGAAGTAACTATTGGCAGGGCGTATGATGCATTCGTATTAGCCGCAGATGCGCCGGTGGTCTCTGTGGCGCAGCAGGCTGCACTGTCTGTAGGGCTGCCTGCTAAACTAGTGGCGACGGGCGGCGGCAGTGATGCAAACTACTTTAATCATTATGGACTGCCATGTGCGGTTTTAGGCATCGGAATGTCCAAAGTACATACCACCGAAGAATATATCAAAGAAATTGATTTGTATCATAATGCACAATGGGTTGTCGCTATTGTTCAACAGGCAGCGGGTATATTAGGGTGTAAGTTGTAGGGACTTACAAATTACTTAGGCGGAGGAAGATATGCGGTTTTTACATACGTCTGACTGGCATCTGGGTCGTATTTTCTACGGGACACATCTAACCAATGATCAAGCCCACGTGCTGGATCAACTGGTTACCTTAATAAAAGACGTAGAAGCGGAAGCATTAATTATTGCCGGAGATATTTATGACAGGTCGGTACCTCCCATCGAGGCAGTACAATTACTGGATGAAGTGCTTTCAAATATTTTAATGGATTGTAAAATTCCGGTGATTATGATTGCCGGAAATCATGATAGCCCGGAACGGTTAGGGTTTGGCAACAGACTGTTGGCCAGGCAGGGGCTTTATGTGGTTGGGCAGCCGGGACATCACTTACAACCGATCAGTTTACAGGATAAAACCGGACCGGTTTATTTTTTGCCTATTCCTTATGCCGAACCAGCGTTGGTGCATGAACGCATGGAACTGGCGGCAGCAGTGGATCATCAGGGAGCCATGCAGGCCATGCTTAATTATGCACGGGCGGGGGTACCTAGTGGGGCGCGAACAGTAGCCATCGCCCACGCCTTTGTCGCCGGGGGTGAAGCAAGCGAATCGGAGCGCCCATTATCAGTGGGTGGATCCGACCAGATTACACCGATATTATTTAAGCCTTTTCATTATACGGCATTAGGACACTTGCATAACTCTCAAACGGCAGGCGGACCGCTTGTTCGCTACGCAGGATCCCTTCTAAAATATTCCTTCGATGAGGCCAATCACTGCAAGGGGATAAACATTGTCGACCTGGATGGGGCCGGAAATGTCACCTTGGAACAAGTCTCCTTGTCGCCAAGACGGAATGTCCGTCGCATTGAGGGCTTTCTCAAAGATATATTGGAAGCAAAGCAGGACTGCCGGGAAGACTATGTAATGGTAACATTGCGGGATGCGGATCCGATTCTTGATGTGATGGGCAAATTACGCCTAGTTTACCCTCAGGTGATGCATGTGGAGCGACCTGCTTTGACAACAGGCGGCGATTTGCGCAAGCCCTTTGGTGATCATCGGGGACAGGGTGAAGCGCAGTTGTTCGGTTCTTTTTACAGTCAAGTAACCGGACAGGATTTGTCAGTTGAACAAGGCGCGGAAATGGCCAGTATGTTGGATGAATTGTTCCGGCAGCGGCGGGAGGCATTAGGATGAAGCCTTTAGTTCTCACCATCCGTGCCTTTGGACCATATGCGGGCACACAAATTATTGACTTTAGCGAACTAAAAGATAGGACCTTCTTCTTGATTCATGGTCCTACTGGAGCGGGGAAGACAACCATTCTGGATGCGATTTGTTTTGCGTTATATGGAGATGCCAGCGGAGCCAATCGAGATGGGAAAACGATGCGCAGTGACCATGCCGACCCCACTGCATCAACGGAAGTGTTATTTGATTTTAGCGTGGGTATAGCATGTTATCGTGTGCAGCGCATACCCGAGCAGGAACGGCAGAAAAAGCGCGGAGAAGGTACGACCGTTCAAACGGCGGAGGCTACCTTATGGTCGCTTGCCCCTGGGGAGGAGCTGACGGTACTGGCAACAGGCTGGAGTAAGGTTACCGAACAGGTTGAACAGTTATTAAATTTTAAAAGTAGTCAATTTCGACAAGTTGTATTGCTGCCCCAGGGCGATTTTCGTAAGCTACTGCTGGCCGATTCCAAGCAACGGCAGGAAATACTGCAGGTTTTGTTCAAAACAGAGCTCTATCAGGCGGTAGAAGAACAGCTTAAAACTAAAGCCCAGGAATTAAGCAAAGGCTTTGAGGAATTAAATAAAGAATACCGGTGGATATTACTGGAGGCGGGGGTTCAATCCGCGCCAGAATTGCTGGAGGAGCATGCAATAAACAATAAAATGCTAACTAGCTTTACGGCGCAAATTGATCAACTACAGGAGCAGCTTGACCAAGCGCAGGAAAGGGTCACCCAGGGAAACATTATCTGGGGAAGGTTGTTGGAACAAGAACAGGCCGGTGCAGCCCTCGCGGACTTAAATGCCCAAATCTCCGCAGTGGAAGAAAGTCGGGTCAAATGGACCCAGGCTAATCGGGCCGCCGGGCTATTTGATGCGGAAAAAACAGTTACTCAACTTACCGCAGATGTGGAGACAGCACATACACAGCAAGGGGACTGTGAAGTGGCACTCAAGGCGGTAGAGCAGGAACTAGCATTGGCTAAACAGCACTTGAAAGAGAAACAAGAGCAGGAGTGTGAACGGGAGCGAATTAGCCAAAGAATATATAAGCTGCGGGAATTGCTTGGTAAAGCTGAAGCTTTAGAAAAGGATATGGAATTGTTACGCAAACAGGCCGAAGAAAGGGACGCAGCGGCTCATAGATGGCGGGTAGCAGAACAAGGTTTGCAGGAACTACGAGGGCGGCTGGATGCAGGTAATACCGAATACCAGCGAGTTCTTCAGATAGCTACTCAACAACAAGTGTATCAAGTCGCTCTGGAACAGTGGCAGCAGGTTGCAGAAAAAAAACAGGCTTTGGAAGCCCTGCAAGCAAGGTGCCAGGTGGCGGACGAAAAATTACATGAGCTTACTAAACTAAAACAGCAAAAAATAGCAGCATGTTCTGCAGCTCACAGCCAGTACAGACAGGTGCAACAGCGCTGGGTAGAAGGGCAAGCGGCAGTGCTCGCTACAGGATTAATCGCAGGGATGCCATGCCCGGTTTGTGGAGGACTGGAGCATCCTGCCAAAGCTGCAGGTTTAGGGGAAGTGCCTACCGAGGAACAGGTTCGGCTGCAACGGGAAAGAGTGGAGAAACTCGAGGCCGAGCAACAGCGGGTAGTCATACAATTAATAGAAAGTCAAAAAGACCGGGAAAATGTAACTGGACGGATCGCTGAGCTTGAACAGGAATTGGGCGCTTATGCATGTATGAATAGGACGGAAATGCAAACGATGGAGAGAACTGCGGCAGAAAACCATCGTTTGGCGAAGCAAGCAGGGGAACAGGTGTCTGCCTTAACGCTGCAGTTAGCGGATTGGAAAAAACAAGCACAGGCGCTGGAAAGCGAGGTTAAAACCCTTGAAGAGTGCTATCGGTGGGCTGAGAACACCTATCAATCGACACACACACTGACAAAGGAACGGCAGGCCGTTATTCCCGCCGCTTATCATGATGCAAACGTTCTGTATCATGATATACAAGCGGCGGAAATTTGGCTTGCAGAGTCGAAGTTAAGTTGTACCGCTGCGCAGCAGAAAGCGGAGCAGATCGGACAACTTCTCTCTAGCAAGCAGGCAGCTGTTTTCCATGCCACAGAGCTATATCAAAAAAGCCATACCCGTCTACAGGAAGAACAGACCCTGTTTATGGGTCGGCTGGCGGAAGCTGATTTTCGTGATATGCAAGAATACGCGGAAGCTAAAAGCTCCTTCTCACAGATCCAAAAGCTCGAACAGCACATAAGAATATTTGATAGCAGCTTGCTCGCAGCCAAAGAAAGGGTTGCCCGGGCGGAAGCAGCGGCACAGAACCTGCAACGGCCGGACCTAACGGCACTGCGTGAAACACATTTGCAGCTTCAGGAGCAACATAAAATAGCTGTGCAGGATCGGGCTGTACTGGCATCTAAAGCGCAAAGGCAGACGCAATGGCTTGAAAAGATAGCTCAATTACGTCAGGAACTAGATAAAGTGGAGATCAGGTACGGCCTGATTGGCAGACTGGCGGAAGTGGCAAATGGGCGTAACGAATATGGATTAACCTTTCAGCGGTTTGTACTGGGGGCCTTATTAGACGATGTAGTAATTGCCGCCAACGAACGACTGAAAATGATGAGCCGTAGTCGGTATTATCTACAGCGTACGATGGATCGGGCACGTAAAAACGCTGCAGGAGGGCTGGATCTGGAGGTCTTCGATCATTACACCGGAGTCGCCCGGGGTGTCAATACCCTTTCCGGCGGTGAAACCTTTCTGGCTTCGCTGTCTCTAGCCCTCGGGTTGGCAGATGTTGTTCAGGCCTATGCGGGAGGCATCCATCTTGATGCAATATTTGTTGATGAAGGGTTTGGCACCCTGGATCCTGAAACCCTTGATTTTGCAATCAAGGCCTTGCTGGACCTCCAGCGGAACGGGAGGATGGTGGGGATCATCTCCCACGTTCCTGAGTTAAAAGAACGTATTGACGCTAGGTTGGAGATTAGGACGAGCGACAGGGGCAGCATGGCCAAATTCTATCTAGGCTAGGGGGAGCAGGAAAATATGGGTAGTTATAACGAATGTTATCGTAACTACCCGCATTAATACGCTCGACAGGCTAGATGTAAAAAAGGGGGTCGCAAGATGACAGATTATATCGAAGTAGAACTAAAACTGCGCTTCATGGATCCGGATTTGTGGGAAGTCGTTTTTGCTTTACCCATTGTACAACAATGGGGAGATCGGCAATCATATCGACGGGAACGGTTGGAGGCGCAGTATTTCGATACGCAAGGACAGCACTTACAGAAAGCCCGATTGGCATACCGCATTAGGCATGAAGGGGGCGAGTGGCTGGCTACGGTTAAAGGAGATGGGTCGTCTTCCGGCGGGCTGCACCAGCGTGAAGAATGGACTGTGGTTGTAGCTGAGCCAATCCCGAACATTGAATCCTTTATGGAGACATCGGTCGGTCCCCTGCTGCAGGAAGCGGCCGGTGAGGAGGAGCTGTTGGCCTTTTATACTACCTGTTTTGAGCGGCAGGTAATGCATCTGCAGATGCCGGATGGAAGTATTATCGAACTGGCGGCAGATCAGGGAGAAATTCGCGCAGGTGACAAACAGGATCCTATTTTAGAGCTTGAGTTAGAACTAATTTCAGGCAATCCTGCTTCGCTCTTGCAACTGGGCGCGAATATGGCCAGAGAACTTCCCTTGCTCCCGGAGTGGCGTAGTAAATATTTCCGTGCACTGCAATTAGTCGAACTGGCAGATGATCAAGAGGCGCGTAAGTTAGCTTATTCTGTGGTGGGGATTGAAAAATCCGGGGTCGCCTTAGCTAAGCTGCTGGTAGTCAATCTCCAGTCAGTGCTGATGGCACAGGAAAACTTTCTAAATCTGCCAGATGATCCAGACACCTTGCTGCTATTAATGGGACAACTGCGCAGGCTGTGTTCAATGCTTTCCTTTAGTCAGCCGCTCATACCTGATGAAGTATACAGCACTTATAAAGCTTCGCTGCAACAATGGGAAGATTCACTTAGATCTTTACATGAAATTGATATTGTACTAAAAGCGTGGCATGAAATGCAGGCAGAGGATACTGTGCAGTTTGATGTAAATCCCGTATTACCCGATAAGTTAGCTCCAAAACGGGCAGAATTAGCTAAGCAACTGCACCAAAGCTTATCTAAAGGAGAAACCACACCGTTTTTGTTGGAACTGTGGGCATGGCTGGAGGAGTTTGGTCAGCGAGCTAAAGCGGAAGAAAAACCAGCCACTATCGAGGAATTTTCCCGCCAACGCTTAGCGGAATATGCGGAAAAAATAATTAGAATCGGCAAAAAGCTGGATGTTGATAATGCTGAAGAACTGGATAGATTACATATTGATGCCCAAAAAATGCGTTATGTGCTGCAAGATCTATGGTCCATTTGGCCTGAAAGGGCTCGGAAAATGAGTGAACACTTTGAAGCTTTGCAGGAGGGCTTAGATTATTTACACGACGTTTATATTAGCAGAAACATAATGAGGAGTTTATTGCCTACCCAATCGAGCAGACTGATGTATCGTGATACGGGCTTCTTAGCAGGCTGGCAAGCACGGCAGGCGCTGATTGTACGCCGCAAAGTCGCTAAACAGTGGAAGAAAGTCCGACATACAGCAGAAGCTCTGATAAAAAAACAAGCATACATAGTGAACAAGTCCAGCTAAAGCTGAACATCGGGCCTTTTCACCTCCCCCACATGAAGCTTAGGACTCCACATATTGAATTTCAACCCCGCATAGATATGTGGGGTTTTGCTATAACTAAGAATCCCTGGTGTGTGTGTTGGGGGAAATTGCGCTATTGTATTTTGCTTAAATGTGGATATATTAGGAATAATAAGAAGACGGAGGTGTTACTGTGTTAAGCTGGATGATGATGAAAATGATGGACCCCATGATGGACGAACTGCTTCGAAAGATGCTTACCGAAGATTATCCGGACAACCCTTTTATAATGGTTTCGGTAGCTGAAAAGCTGACGCCCCAGGCCCTTATTGAGGCGGGAATGCGGGCCGAGTCAGGCAAAGCGTTACAACGTCCTTTGGGTAGTCCAAAAGTGGTATCTCCATGGAATAAATTACTCCTAAGTCCAAAACAACTGTTTGAATTACCAACTCGGGATATGCAGCAGATAGACACGAAAACTGCCATTGGTCCTAATGCGAAAAGGCCATTGCAGCTTGACATACCTATTGTGGTTACTGGCATGTCCTATGGAGGCTCGCTTAGTCTGCAAATGAAACAGGCGTTAGCTAAGGGGGCCGGGCTTGCTGGCACATCTACGAATACAGGAGAGTCCGCGGTTACTGGAGAGGAACGCAGTGCAGCCAGATTTCTCATTGGCCAGTACAACCGAGGCGGATGGCTAAGTGGTCCGGAACAACTCGGACAGGTGGACGCTATTGAAATTCAGCTGGGTCAAGGGGCCTTTGGTGGCGCAGTCGAGTCAACCGTGCAGCATGATAGCATGGGCAAACACTTAAAAAAGGCTTGGGATATTCAAGATAATGCTGATGCCACGGTACATGCCCGGATGCCAGGCAAAGATACTACGCAGGATATTATTAACATGGTAAATGAGATCAAACAACAGTATGATGTGCCAGTAGGCGTGAAGATCGCCGCCTCCGACTATATCGAATTTGAGCTGGCGGTGATAGCCAAAACAGAGGCGGATTTTATTGTCATCGATGGATGCGAAGGCGGTACGGCTGTTGCGCCGCCAACACTGGGTGATAATGTTGGATTACCTACATTTTATGCACTGGTGCGTGCAATTGATTGGCTGACTATTCAAGGGCTCCGTAAACGCTTTACCGTAATTGCTGCGGGAGGCTTGAAAATGCCGGGAGATTTCCTGAAGGCGATGGCTCTGGGAGCAGACGCCGTGTACATAGGCACTATCGCCGTACTGGCTGCAATGCATAGTCAGATGGTCAAGGTTTTGCCCCAGGCGCCTCCCCCTCAGCTTGCATTGTATCAGGGCAAAATGAACGACCAGTTGGATATTGAACAGGCTGCTCGATCCCTGGGTAACTTCTTAAATTCTTGCGTTGAGGAAATGAAACTGGTAGCGCAAGCGCTTGGTAAAAATGGCCTCCATGAAATTAGCCGGGACGACTTAGTCAGCTTGGATCGGGACCTTGCGGAATTCGTGGGTATTCGCTATGCCGGAAGTCAAAGAGAACAAGGTTATGAGGTGGAACAAGGGGAGCGAACTAAGATTCCGGAGGAATGGAGTTATTTGCAATAAGTTTATGTATAAACAAGAGTTCTTTTGAGCTCTTGTTTTCTGAATCATTATAAAAATCGGGCGTATTGAAGAGGATTTTTGGCAAGTACATGTAAATAGTAATTAAATCAATTAAATTTAAAGAGGTGGACACAAATGAGACGAATCACGATCATGCTTATCGTAGCCTTGCTCTTAATGGGTAATATCTGTTTTGCGGCCAGTGCAGAATATCTGTATACGGATGCGCTTGGCACCAAGGTATATTTAGAAGCAGAATCCATCAAATCAATTACTTATATTTGGGATTGCTATAAAGCAAGCACAAAACTCGTATTTAATAAGCCGATCAGTAATATAACTTATAGTAAGATGTATTTCTTAATAAAGAAGGAAAATAAAGATTACGCAATCGTATATATTGAAAATTACGATGCGAACGATCAGCTGGTTTCTTCAACAGACAAAGCTAATGAGGTTCAATGGACTCCCTATGATAAAAATAATCAACATTCTATCTTAATAGATAAGGTATTTGGCATCGCAAAACAAGTTAAATAGGAGAGTTTATTGTTAGACTACATCAAGCTTACATATAAAGAGAGCGCCTGGGGAAATGTTACTTTTCCCAGGCGCTCTCTTTATAAGTTACAGGTATTTTAATACAGTATCAACATGATAAGTATAGTTCCTTGATGACATATTCTTAATAACTTTAACATAAACTTTACCGGATAGGTGCTAATCTGACGGTACAAGAGAGTTCTCTGGATAATCCTTGATAGCTATAGGCTCTGCACCCGTAAAGAATTAGTAAAACCTAAAGCGCAAATAAAATTTAATGGAGGTTATAGACATGCGTAGAAAACGATTTATAGCACTCTGCCTCAGTGGCATGCTCTGTGTGGCAACTTCTGCTCAGGCCGCACCTTTAACTGACTTTGACACATGGAGAGGGTCGATTGATCTAGGAGCGTGGAAGACCGATGTAAATATATCTGAAGATCATGACGGGGTGGATTTGGATGGAGAGTGGAATTTTACAGGAGGAATTACGCACAAGCTTGGAGGGCGTTGGGGTTTACAGTACCAGCATCACGGTATGTCCGCCGATGGGAACTGGTTCGGAGGGGATAAAGAGGTCTATTCCGATGTCGAGGTCGCAACCGCCCAAATAGGTCGATATAGGGAAAAAGTTGACTATACGGGCTACAGCGATGAACTTAACATAGTATATTCCCTCAAAAAAAATGTGGCTTTATTCGCAGGTGCCAATCGTGTTCGACACGAACTGCGGTACACTAATCTAGAAAGTGATTTTTCTGCTGAAGGTAAGCGAACTCACTTCCAAGGCGGCGTAGTTGCTAAAGCACCCCTAAGTGACAAGGTAGATGCATATGGTTTAGTGGGTGGTGGAACACATGGTTTATTTCAGGCTGAAGCGGGCTTCGCATTCAAAATGAGGAATGACTGGGAAGCAAATGTGGGCTACCGTTGGTTCCGGGTAAAAGACGCTTTTGATCGGTATTCAGGTCCTAATGGCCACGGAAATATGCCTTCGGTTGGGAAAGTCAAGGTAGACGGGGTGACATTTGGCGTGACTCATTTCTTCGGGTCTACTCCGAAAAAGGAAGCACCTCCAATCGTGATCCCGCCAGTAGTGCAACCCCCTGTCGTCAAACCCCCCGTCGTCAACCCGCCTGAGAACAAAATAGAAAAAGAGCTGATTGATAAGAAGAAAATTGTACTTAAGGGTGTAAACTTCGACTTCGACATGGATACTCTTCAGCCACAAGGGTATCCTATCCTGAACCAGGTTGTCGTTGTGGCCAATAAGTATCCGCAATGGACATTCCTGCTGGTAGGTCATACGGACAATTACGGTACTGACGAATATAATATAGATTTGTCCTGGCGTCGGGTCAAAACTGTTCAAAGGTATCTAGTCAGCCAGGGAATTAGCGAAAATCGTCTAGCCATTGATGCCAAAGGGGAAGGTCAACCAATCGCAACCAACGATACTGCGGAAGGCCGCGCTGAAAACCGGCGTGTGGAGCTCAGTTTGGAATAACAAAAAGCTCAATTTAATTAATAAACTGGCCTATCTAGATTAAATATACATGCAATATAATAAACGTCTTCATCCCAAAGGAAAGTTCGGGATGAAGGCGTTTTGTTTTTTGAGCACTTTATTTACATAATAACGAAGCGTTGGAATAGATTAATTTATCCTTTAGGGTAATTTACAAAAATTGGAGGGTTTGATACTGTAAACAAAGAAGCACAATTTTGGGAATATTGAAAAATATTACTAAAATTGCAAATAAGTGTATTGGCTTTCTTAGAAAAACGACAAGTAGGAAAGGAGGCACGCTTTTTTAGTGTTATTGAAGGAGGTGGCCGATTGAAATATTTAAATAAAGAAGCCATATTTTCTATCATTTTCTGCTAAAGGTTTAAAACTAAAGAATAAGTAAATTTTGATGGAGGTATATAGATATGCGTAAAAAACGATATATAGCACTTTGTCTTTGTATCATGCTATGTTTGGCAACTTCTGTACAAGCGGCGCCTTTGACTGACTTTGACACGTGGCGCGGATCTTTTGATTTGGGGGTGTGGAGGACAGGCGTAACCATTACTGAAGAGGGTAGTGTCGACTTTCCTGCCAAATGGAAGTTTTATGGGGGGATTACACACGAACTTGGCGGTCCCTGGGGTTTACAGTATAGGTATCATGGCATGGGTACCAAGGATGGGTTTATAGGACGAAGTCTCTCAAACGACCAATTTATAAATATTTATGGTAACTATAAAGGCAGTAGCAATGAGTTCAACCTAATATACTCCCTAAATAAAGGTGTAGCTCTATTTGCAGGTGCCAATCGTGTTCATAATGAACTACGCTACACCAATGGAACATCAGATATGTTTGCTGCGGAAGGTACGCGTACTCACTTCCAAGGTGGTTTAGTGGCCAAGGCGCCCCTTAATAATAAGGTAGATGCATATGGTTTAATTGGTGCTGGTGCGCATGGACTATTTCAAGCTGAAGCCGGCTTTGCATTTAAAATGAAGAAGGATTGGGAAGCGAATGTGGGCTACCGTTGGTTTAGGGTAAAAGAAGCTTTCGATGAAGCATATAGTTCCCAAGTAATACCTCATAATTACAGTATGGACCCAACGGGTACTGTCAAGGCGAAAGGCGTTAAATTTGGCCTAACTCACTACTTCGGACCTACTCCGAAAAAGGTAGCACCACCAATCGTGATCCCTCCAGTCGTGAAACCCCCAGTGATACAGCCTCCAATAGTGCAGCCCAAGGAAGAACCAAAACCGGAGAAAATTATCCTTAAGGGAGTCAACTTTGATTTTGATATGGATACGCTCCAAGCACAATCGTATCCTGTCCTAAACAACGTCGTCAACGTAGCCAATAAAAATCCTCAGTGGAACTTCGTTCTCATTGGTCATACGGATGGCATGGGCAGTGATGCCTATAATATGGACCTGTCGATGCGTCGAGTCACGACGGTACAGCGTTATCTGGTAGACAAAGGTGTTGCTCAAACTCGTCTTGCGATTGATTGGAAAGGCGAGCGCGAACCAATTGCAACCAACGATACTGCGGAAGGTCGCGCTGAAAACCGCCGCGTGGAGCTTATTATAAAATAGTTGCTAGCATCGTGTATGGTACATCACAATTAAACGGGACTGACACAATGTTGTTAGTCCCGTTTGTTATGCCCTAAACACATTCCAAATAACAGTGCCGCCGCAATGAAAATAGCAGGAGAACAATGTAGTTTCATGGAAAATATAGCAATAAATGATTTGATAGGATATTGCAAAAATTACTGTGGGTAGTGAAATCAGAACAATTGCATGCACGGCGGGAGCGGGTAACAGGAAGGTCGGGTTAGTAAGAATGGGAGGTAGCATGTTTTATGGTTAGCAGATATATGGTTTTGGACTTTGAATTTACAACTTACGGGGATAAGGCCTATGGAAAACCGAGGGCCTTTTTCCATGAAATCATTGAAATTGGAGCGGTATTACTCGATGTTACCAGCTCAAGTATCGAGCCTGTATATCAATCTTTTATACGTCCGATCTTTTATCCTAAGCTAACTAACGAATGCTCTAGGCTAACACAGATTAATCAACAGGATGTCGATCACGGCGTAGAGTTGGCAGAGGCCCTACAGAAAATGGAACAGGCTTATGTACCGGGTAAGACCTATTGGGTTGGTTATGGAGACGCGGATCACGATGTCCTGGCCCAAGTCTGTATTAAGTATAAGATACCTAACCCCTTTCCTTCGGAAGATTATATTGATTTAGCATCGCAGTTCAAATTATTTTATGCTAAAGAACGGCGACTGTCTTTAAAAAATGCGGTGCGAGAAGTCGGACTTGAACTCGATGGGATTGAGCACACTGCGATGGATGACGCAAAAAATGCGGCCCAGCTTCTGCTTAAGATGATACAAGACGGCTGGATACCTAATACGGATTATGATAACCGCTCTAACATTTAGCATGCGACCCTAAGTCTAACTCATCCCCCCGTTTTTATGGGCGCACTTAATTTCGGCAGGAGTTAGTATTATTTTATCGAAATATCTGTATACGGAGATGGTAAATGTATACAAATACGGGGGAGGGATTGATATGAAAAAAAGAGTCATATGTTTAATGGCACTCTGTTTGTTCATCCTGTCCAATACTGCGTTTGCTACGAATTGGGTTTTTGTAACTAAAGGCACAGCAAATGATTCCAGTTTTTACATTGACGGCGATACGGCCGTAAAAAGAGGCAATTTTATTACCTTTTGGGAACTAGAAGTACTAGATAGAGAAGAAGACTTTGGGTTTAATACAGACGTCAAAAAAATAATGACCAAATTAGAAGCTAGGTGGACTTCGCCCCGTAAATATAGAGACTTTGAATATTATTTGTTCGATGCCAGTAATAACGAACTATGGTCTGACGATTATGAAGGCGAGGAATCCGCAGTAAAACCAGGTTCTATAATTGACTTAGAGATTGACGTCGCCTTACGTTATGCTAAATAGGAAAAGACTAAAAAAGTATATAATTTTTGAACCGCAGAGACGCAGAGGGAATAAATATTGTCTAATTTCTTTTTCTGCGCCCTCTGCGTCTATGCGGTTAGAATTTTTTAAGGCCCGCGTAGCGGGTTTTTTTAGTCTTTTCCTGTAATAATTAAAAATTGGTCTCTAAAGGTAAGGTCACTCATCAAGCGGTCCATAATGATTTTGGCAAGATAATCTGCATCACTGAAAGTCATCCGCTCGCCGACATAATCTTTATAATCGTGTATATCAATGTATTCCTGCTCACTTGTTTTATATACGACCAGTCGTATCGATAGATTGGTCTGTTGTATAGGATCCCCTGTCCAGGAGGTAAATGTCAATTCTCTAAGATTAGTAATAACAGCACCAATTACTATATCTGCATGTAGTCTATTTGCAACATCTTTTAGCATTGTTGGTTCAAATTTTAATGAGTAGGGACGTTTATGTATATCGGGCGGCAGTGCGGTGCTTACATCATTATCCGGGATTAGCTGATAAATAGGTACAATACTGCTCAATGAGGTCCGGAACTTGGCATGGAGTGCCTCCAAAATCACATTCTCCACGGCCTCATCGTGTGTATTAGTTTGGTTGATTACCGGTAAGATCGCTATGCTCAGTGGTTCAGCGGCAAAACAAGTAGGGGCATACAATAAACTGATAATGTAAAATACAAAAAGGAAAAAGCTGCTTCTTCGCATGAGAAATCCCCTCCTATATATTTAACCTCGTGCCTTCTCTATAATACAAGCTCTTTTTATGGTTATACTGGGTTTGTTATTATGTCAATTATATCCAAAGATTACTATTTATGCACTTAAATAGTAATCTTTTTTTGATCTGCGTAGCACGAATTTTCGACATTGCGTATTTAGTTCCTTTCAAATATTTCAACAGGGATATTAAGAAACAATAGATCGGGACTCTAGGCAACAGGGGAGCGTATTACAAACTTTGAATAGAATTTATTGTAAAAAACGATAGTCAAATAAAAGGCATAATTCATCAGCAAACGTTAATAATATATCCCTGGGTTATTAAAAAGGAGGAATAATGTGTTTGCTAAGAAAAAAGTAAACCAGGGTTACGTAAGTACAAATCAAAACGATATATGTGAAAAAGAAATATTTAGAGAAGGAGAAGATCAAGAAGTAAATCAAAAAGCTGTTAGATTCACACATTGGAATTCAGGTACTGTCTACTCAGGAATAGTTGATAATAATTTTATGCTACTTAATGAAAGGCATTGTAGAGTAATTGTTCCTGGACAGAAAAAGCCTTTCACTGTAAAATTAAACGACTTAGAATTTAAGGATAATAATTAACCGGCGAATGCCGGTTTTCTTAGTCATTATGACAAATTGGAAAGTGAACTTCAAAAGTCGTTCCGCTTGAACTAGTGTCTACATTTACTGTAGCATTATGGCGGTGAGCTATCTCATAACACACTGCCAATCCCAAGCCAGTTCCGTTGTCTTTGGTGGTTAAAAAGGGAGTGCCGAGCTTGTCCAAAATAGGCTTATCAATACCCTTACCTTGGTCTTGAACTTCTAAAACAACATGATTATCTTGACAAAATATTTTAATGGTAAGAGTCCCGCCAGAAGGCATTGCACCAAACCCATTTCGAACTAGATTAAGTAACAACTGACGAACTTCGTATTCATTCAGTGAACTCGTCCAGCTATAGCTGAACATCGAGACTTCAGATGGAGACTCTACTCCACCTGAAGCGACGAGGGAATGCCAGTAGCTCTGTTCTTAATAGAAATTATCGGTTAATAGGAAAGTGCCACAATCCGTCATGTTCAGAGTAGCGGCAGTGACGGTGGTGGTGACGCTCATGGGGTGGAATATGGTGATGACTGTGCCCGTGACGGGAATACCGATGGTGCCATTCCTCACGACCCCACCCGTCATGCCCGCCATGCCCGCCACGATATAATGGAGAGGGAGAATCAGCATTGTTCTGTAGCGTCATAGACAGCGAGGAAGAATCACTCTGGTTTGCGGAAACCGGAGCAGCAATGAGAATAATTATTAGCGCGAAAATAAACATCAGGGTAATTCTATATCCTTGTTTAAACATGTTTACATCTCTCCTTTTCCTTTCTTTGAATAATTGTCATCATAGTAAATAAGCTCTTGCCTCTTGGCTAATTTGGTAGTAGCAATCCACCTCCGTTTGCGTCAGTGCCCTAATGGACGGAGAAGTTTTTACATCTGAAAGTAGAAATCGTTGCCATGATGCTTATCTTTCGTATCCTAAATCAATATATTTAATATATATTCACAATTATCCCCAATATTCCATTTCGTCCCCTATAATACACATGCCGCTACCGTATTCGGAGAGTGGTTGATGTAAGAAATTTTCTAACCGAATACAAGGGTAATATCAGAGACGGTAAAAAGCTATAACAGGCCGTAAATATTTTCCCGGGGGATTAATAAATTTAATTAAGTCGTATCAAGCTTAAGGAGCACTCCTTATTGGAAAGATTAGGGTATTATTATATTCAACAAGCTGCTGTTAGATAAAATTGGAGATACACCTTTAGGTGAGAATAATAATTGTCGGATTTTGCGATATTAACCAGGAATATAATGGTATATTATAGAAGTTAAAAAATAGAAACCAATGGGAGGAAAAAAAGTATGAAAAACAAAAAGACATTGAAAACTCTTCTGGCATTGCTCTGTCTGTTTACTATAGCTACTGTTGCATTGGCAGATAGCGGATGGATGGGAGTGTCTAATTTTAAAGATGGACGTCTAAATATTTGGAACCCAGTTCCTGAGCAAGGTGAAGAAGTATTCTGGGATGGCGGAATGATTAGTCATTATGAATTAATGGGCGAAGAACCAGGATATCCTGTTTACTATGTTCACGGTTACGGCAAAGCGACTTGGTATATTGGCGGAGAGTTTGAACAAAGCGATGAAGGTTATCATTATGGCGGTAAACGACATGGAAAGGTCATTCAACGCTTTGCTGATGGTCGTGTCATAGAAACATACTGGGAGCGCGGTGTCCGTGTAGATAATTAGATGACTAGTGATTTCATTTTTAAATTATTGATTGTAAGATTTACCGATAACAACCCATTAAAATCAACATATGTAGTGTAGCTCAGTGGTAGAGTACCGACTCTCCAAAGCGTGACCTTTTTCACTTG
>Ga0074193_1000284_pt1:25000-90869 | contig 90869 bp, 92 predicted proteins | sample EPASupsiteHSE605_FD_64523 | JGI IMG/M metagenome (GOLD analysis project Ga0074193, IMG submission 64523) | Bioremediated contaminated groundwater from EPA Superfund site, New Mexico - Sample HSE6-05 | ecosystem: Environmental > Aquatic > Deep subsurface > Groundwater > Contaminated ... | reverse complement strand
GACGAGAGTTAAAAACAGACAATCCTAAAGCGGGTGTTTGGTTCGATCGGAGTATAATTCGTCCTCTGTTTGACAAATGTAGTATGCTTCCAAGTTTCTTCATGCACTAAACCGAAAATTTTATATACTTTATCTTCTTCAAGTTCTAGTATATAAATCTTTCGATAGCTTTATAAAAAAAGATCACTAAATGTATCCAAATTTTCACTAATCTACGTGCTATGAATCGGCTGATGGTAACTTAACACTTTTATTCTTAACCTTGCGCCCATAGTAGAGTGCTGCAAGAGCACCAATAATTGTGGGTGCAATATAACTAGCTAAACGGTCTATTAAACTGGCTGCCATCACCACGTCTGCGGAAACCCCAACCACTGCAAAAAGGGCAATCAGAGTAGCTTCTCGTATTCCCCAGGCACCTGGAAGTAGAGGTAAGAGGCTTATCAGAATTCCAATGGTGTATATTATCACAAGGGGTAGTATTGGGGGGTACACGCCCAGTGAACCGAAACAAACATACATTCTCAGCATATCCAAACCCCACATGCCGAATGATAGGACAAAAGCTATGAGGAAAACCTTTCGATCCTGCAGGGCAGTGACGAAACCTGTTGAAAATCGATTGATATAGAATATTATTTTTTCTCTAATTTCATTGAAAGAGATATCCTTTTTGCTTAAACGAACTGCAGTAGGGTGGATAGATTTGGCAATGGATATTATGATCCTTTGAGTGATCTCTTTCCTGAGACCGGCATATATTAGAATTCCAAATATTAAAATGGACACAATGATCATGGCGATGACAAATATTCTGGTTACTGGGGGTATATCCCAGCTGAGCAGGAACAAGGCGGCTATAATTGATATTAAAACAAATGGTAGAAATTCAAATACCCGGTCGGCGGTTGATGTAGCAAATCCAATTTCAAACGGTGTTCCTTCCACTTCCCTTAGCAAATAAGCTCGTAGGGGTTCTCCTCCAGCAGCACTGGGTGTAACATTGTTACCGAATAGGCTGGCCATTAGCATCATGAGTAGGGTACTGAATTTAGGTGAGGTATCCACTACATCCAGGATCAACTTCCATCTTGTGGTCCATATCAAAATAATTCCAGCTTCCAGCACGAAATTTAGGGCAATCCATTCCCATTTAGCATTCTTAAGGGTTTTAATAACATCATTAAAACCTATTAGGAACGTCATAGCGAAGATCAAAAAAGCAGCTACTGCAAAGGTGGCTATGATTTTCCATTTATGTTTTCGCATGATTTCATAAGTGTCCTGCATCAAACACCTCTATTTAAAAACCTCTATTTAAAAAAATCTTTTGGATGTGGGAATAAAATCCAATCCCGATCCAAAATTAACCATAATACATCTAGGATTTAATCCCTAATTACCCTTAAATACCTAAAATATCGGATAAAGATTCACCTTCTTCAAGTTGATGAAGTATTTTATCTTCATTCTTTTTAATTTGTAATGATTTTTGGATCACCTTATGTAGGAGTTCTTCGGTTATCACCACTACCCCGCAGTCATCACCAAAGATCCAGTCTCCAGTTTTTACTTTAACTCCCCCACAGTCTAGAGTAATGTTAATTTCCCCTTCGGCTTGTGGTGTTCCGGCATGGGGAACTACAGAACGTGAAAAAACAGGGTAATTCAGTTCTCGAACTGCACCCACATCACGCATTGCACCGTAGATCACCGTGGATTGAATACCTTTTTTCTGGGCGTATTTACTAAATAATTCACCCCATACTCCAATTTCATCCCCGTCACAACATATAAAAACTATTTCACCTTTTTTGGCAGTTTCAATAGCTTTTAATGAAGTTCCCCAATCGTCTTGTTGGGTTTTAACAGTGAAAACCCTACCACTTATCTTTAGATCATCTTTGATAGGTTTTACACCGGGAATAACTCCATATTCTCCTGTCAAATTTTTTAGGGCATCTGAAATCTGAGAGGTGCTTACTCCTAGGTTTTCCAGGCTAAAATCATCGTTTTTTTCTTTTTTTTGGGATGAAAATTGTCCTAATAAAAAATCAGCGGATATTTCCATTTTTTTACCCATAAAATCAGTCCTGGGGTGTGGTTACTTCTTCAACCATGGTTCTACCAGCCACAACTTCATCAACACTGTGTATGGAACCACCGTACTGTTCAATGGCCTTACTTATCTCCTCAAAGTCCAGGTCATTCCCCTGCATGGTGACTTTTATGTTCTCAGTTTCCTTGTCAATTTCCATGAGAGTAACGTTAACACCTTCCACACCGCTTACTTCACTTATAAATTTAGCAAAATATGGTAATGTTGGTTCATGCGGTTTTAATACATCTAAAACTATTCTAATAAGACCTTTTGCCAATTTAGGCCCTCCAATTGTTTGTAATCCAAGTTTTCATTTTAAATTCCATGTGTAATTCCTTGCATAAATTCTTTATTGCGAATATTATAAAACTTTATGCACCTATGCACTCAAAAATCCACATGAGAAAATTAAACATGTTATTAAGGTTTTTAATAACTTTAAATTAATAAAACAATCAGTGTTAAGTATACTAGGCCATATAATGCTATTTAAACAATGTTAGTGGGAAAGAAGTATTGTTGATTACTTCAATTTTATATAGGAGATGGTTTATAATATTCTGTAGATACTTATTAGCACCATCAAAAGGGCTTTACATGAGTTTTATAAAGTTGTCCAATTTAATCGAAGAGCTTAAGATCATCGGGGAACAGGGAATACCAGTTCTGATTGAAGGTCAAAAGGATGAAAAGGCCTTGAGAGAACTAGGGGTAAATGGTAATTTCATAAAAGTTTCCGGTTCAGGACTTAGACTCTTTGAAATAGCGGAGATAGCAGCTCAATCATCATCAAGAGTAGTTATATTAACTGACTTTGATCGAAAAGGCAATCAACTTGCCAAAAGATTATCAGAGGATATTCAAAGCCTCGGTTCTCATCCGGACCTCCGATTAAGGAGAACCATTATGGGTATAACCCGTCGTTTTATTAAGGATATCGAGAGCCTCCCTCGGCATATGGAACAACTGGAACTTGAAGAAAACCCATCTGGTGGGCAATGGTATTACTATCACTAGTAGTATTTCCAGATACTGATACTTCAGGCTGCATGACTAAGCCTCATTATCAGCAGTATCTATACATTGATGGAGGCCCAAAAAATGGGAAAAGAAGAAATCAGTACAACTAAATATCTTATTCACGCTCAAATAAATGCTAACGGAATTGTGGAGAAACCAGATGTGGTTGGTGCCATATTCGGACAAACAGAAGGACTTTTAAGTAATGATTTAGATTTAAGAGAACTACAAAAAACTGGCAGAATCGGCCGGATCAAAGTTAACATCAACTCAAAAGCAGGTCGATCTAAAGGGGAAATTGTAATCCCATCCAGTCTCGACCGGGTGGAAACCGCTATCCTGGCTGCATCTCTGGAAACTATAAACCGGGTAGGACCCTGCGAAGCCTACATACAGGTTAACAAAGTGGAAGATGTACGGGCAGTTAAAAGAAGGAAAGTAGTGGACCGTGCTAAAGAGCTTTACAAGGGAATGATGGAAGAAGTCACTCCGGAAAGCCTCAAAATGATTGAAGAGGTTAAAGAAGCCATGCGCATCCACGAAATCACCGATTTTGGCCATGATAAACTTCCTGCCGGACCCAATGTAGCATCCTCTGATGCAATTCTGGTGGTGGAAGGCCGTGCTGATGTTTTAAACCTGCTCCGCTACGGTGTGAAAAATGCCATAGCTGTGGAGGGAGTCAGTGTGCCCAAAACCGTGGCCGAACTCACCAAGAAAAAAACCGTAACCGCCTTTTTAGACGGAGACCGGGGTGGTGACCTAATTCTCAAGGAACTTCTCCAAGTAGGGGAACTGGACTATGTAACCCGCGCTCCTCGCGGTAAAGAAGTGGAAGATCTCACCAAAGATGAAGTAATGGTAGCTTTACGGGATAAAATACCGGTAGAACAGATCTATCATGACCTGGGAATAAAACTGGATAAACCAGAAAAGAAACCAGCAGACAAAACTCCTGATAAAATCAAACTACTCAAGGGAATACTCAAAGATGTTGAAGGCTCAGGGAACGCTGAGATCCTGGATGATGCATTAAACATCCTCAAAGAAGTCAAAGTAGAATCCCTCTATGATGAAATAAAAGGATTACAGAATGAGGGAGCCTACGCTGTGGTCTTCGATGGAGTGGTAAGTCAGCGACTGGTTGACATTGCCAAGGAAAAAGGACTAAAACAGATCGTAGCCGTAAGAATGAGTGAAGTTGTCAAAAAACCCAGCCCCCTAAAAATCATTACACGATAAAAATGGGATATAAGTGATAATTTCCCACGACAAATCTTGATTATACCAGATTAGTCAATGATAACTATGGGGTAGCCTGTGGTTATCCAATATTTTATTTTCATTTATTTTATCAATTTTTTTAATTTAAAGCAGATTTCACCCAAACCAAAATACGGGGTTAAAAAAATTTTGAGGTATGATCATGTATATTGACATGAAAAAAGAGTTTTTAAAAGATTTTCAGAGCACGGCTGATATTCAAATACCTCAAGATCCCTTGGAAAGGGTAATTGGTCATGAAGATATTATAAAATTTGTTAAAATAGCTGCTAAACAGCGTAGAAATCTCCTTCTAGTGGGTCCTCCAGGTATAGGAAAATCCCTCATAGCTCAGGCAATTGCAGTTCACCTGGCCGAACCACAAGAAGAAATAACTGTAGTTCAAAATCCTGAAAGGCCAGAAAGGCCTTTCGTAGAAATTAAAACTCGCAAAGAAATAGAAAGTGAAATCAAAGATTTAGAAATGGCAGAGGGAGAGTTGGTAAGTCCTCAGGATGTTCCGGAATTGGTGGCAGAACGATTAGGATTCCGTTGCCCCAACTGTGAAAGCTACACCAATGCCTATCAAAGTATCTGTCCCCAGTGCGGGGCAGACAAATATTCTCATATCAACGCCCGCCGGAAAAACCTGGGTGATCTTTTGGGAATGTTCGAGATGAACAGTGGTCCGGTAAGCATTCCCCAGGACCGGGTTACCACCACCCGCATGAATCAGGGTAGGGAAGAAGTGGTGATCTACCAACGCTCCGATGGGGATAAAATAAAAATACTGGACCAGCACGCCCTGGAAAAGAGAAGGGAAATGGTTGAGGAAAAACCCAAAAATATCATAGTCCCCCTGGAAAGAAAAAGTTTCATCCAGGCAACTGGTGCCAGTGAAACAGAATTACTGGGTGATGTTCGCCACGATCCCTATGGAGGGCATCCTGATCTTGGAACTCAGCCCTATGAAAGAGTTGTTCCCGGCGCAGTTCATGAAGCACATGAAGGAGTTCTTTTCATTGATGAAATAGTCCATATAGCATCTCTACAGCGTTACATCTTGAGTGCCATGCAGGATAAGGTCTTCCCCATAGTGGGTAGAAATCCCCAAAGCGCAGGAAGTTCAGTTAAAGTGGAAGATGTTCCCTGTGATTTCATCTTCGTAGCGGCCTGCAACATCCGGGACATCCAGTACATATTACCACCACTACGCTCCCGTATCCAGGGAGAAGGATACGAGATATTAATGCGCACCACCATGCCAGATACCGACGAAAACCAGGCGAAAATGGCACAGTTCGTGGCCCAAGAGATTGAACTAGATGGAAAAATACCCCACGCCACCCGGAGCTCTGTTGAAATAATCGTGGAAGAAGCCAGAAGGAGAGCCCGCATAATAGATGATCAAAGGGATGCATTGACCTTAAGACTTCGTGATCTAGGCGGTCTGGTGCGAATGGCCGGTGACATGGCAGTTATGGATGGAAGTCAATTGATTGAAGATAAACACATAAAATTCGCTGTTAAAAATGCCATATCCATTGAGGATCAGATTCTGGAACGTTACCAATCCTTTGAACAGGCCATGGACCGGGATCTTTCCAGTTCACAGAAAATTTATTCCACCAGAAAAGGCATCCCCAATGACCATGTGGACCGTAGCTATCTTTAAGAACCCATTATTCTTTGGGGTTATTTTTTTGTTTTTATTATGAAATTTCTACTACTAATTCAATATTAAGCTTGAAAATGAAAAGATTTAATTATTTCAAGCAGGATAGTGTTATAAGGATAGCTTGTATTTTAGTTTAACCAATAAAAAAATTTATTATTGATACTATGAACCATTATTCCAACGGAAACTGGAAATCATCACAGGGAGATCCCACCCAAATCAAAAGATTCACGGGAAGTCCTTCTGATTACCCTCAGGAGAAGAACTTTTTAGAAGCCTTTGACCTTCCGGAAATGATGGAAGACTACCTATTTGAACTGGAAATACGTAACTACTCACGTAATACTATTAAAACATACAGATCCATCATCAACAATTTTTACAACTTTCTAAGAGATGAAAAGGAATTGTTTGATGAAAGACAGGTCTTAAGGGGTTTTAAACGTTACATACGTTACCTCAAGCGTGAGAAAAATGTTTCACAGAATTACATTTACCTGGTTACGGTGGTGGTCAAGAAATTCTTCGAGTTCGGTGGAATACACATTTTGGAGGAGATTAAGACTCCTAAAAGAACTAAATCCCTCCCCAAATCCCTAAACGAGGATGAGGTTAGAAGTCTGATTAATGCTCTGGATACCTACAATCCTGTGGATTCAACATCAACTACATCTGAATCTCTAAAACTCAGGAATAAGTTAATATTAGCCTTGTTGTATTCTTCGGGTCTTCGTGTATCGGAACTGGTAACAATTCAAACTAACCATGTGGATTTGGATGAGAGAACCATCCGGATCAGGGGAAAGGGTGAAAAAGACAGAATAGTTCTTTTCGATGATGCCACCAAGGTTATGATTGAGGATTTCCTGGAGAAAAGAACCTGTGAGAGTGAATATATTTTTGTGAATCGTTCCGGGAACCATCTTACACCCCGCTATGTTCAGATGATGATCAAGGATTATGCACGGGTAGCGGGTATCAAAAAGAAAGTAACTCCACATATATTAAGGCATTCCTTTGCCACACACTTATTAAAAAATGGTGTAGATATCCGGGCAATTCAACAGCTTTTAGGCCACTCTAACCTGTCTACAACTCAAATATATACCAGTGTTGATATGGAAACACTTAAAAACGTTTATGACCGTGCCAAATTGCGGTGAAATTTAATATCCCCTTAATATATTATTTTTTTTAAGATTAGTAATATATTTTTACTAATTTTCCTGAAATTCAAACTCGATAAGTGGTGATGATCTTAATTAAATAGATATTATTTAATAATTTTTAATAGTATTATAATAATATTTATATTGATGTATACTGGAAACAGGTTGGACTGGTAGAGTTATTTTATTCAAATCCCGCAGATCAATTTTTGATATTTATTCTAGTTTATTGGAGAAATTTTTAAAAAAAATTTGGAAAAATATATAATCAATTAAATCGATAAACGATATTGGAATAAGATATTGATATTAGATATCGGTGATCGATATTAATGGAATGGTGTACTGAATGGAGAAATCAGCACTAAGAGAGGTATAATACAAAAATGACATTAAATCGAAAATTCTTCCTGGGGTTTATCAGGATACACATATTATACCATGCCAGTAAGGAAGAGATATATGGTGTGCAAATGATACAGGAACTTAAAAACCACGGTTATGATGTCAGTCCTGGAACAATGTATCCTATTCTGCACTCACTGGAAGGCGATGGTTTTTTAAAAAGCAGGAAAGTAAATGTCCAGGGGAAAATCAGGAAATATTATAAAATAACATCCAAGGGACAGCAAATCCTCAAAGAATCCCGTCAAAAGACAGTAGAACTCATCAATGAAGTTATAGAATAAAAAATTAAATTTTCATGGGGTTATTGGTGAACAAGGTTTTTGAATGGAATCAAACAAGTGAATCTGGAGATTCAACTAATTGATCTGGAATTGGGGGATAAATCCATGTTCAATATTAAATTTAAGCTGTCTAAAGATATATTAAAGGATAATGCACTTAAATTTATAGTTCTCCTGGGCCTTGTTAGTTTACTGGGGGACATGACTTATGAAGGTGCTAGAAGCATCACCGGACCATACTTGGCTTTACTGGGGGCCAGTGCCGCTGCGGTAGGTTTTGTATCAGGGTTTGGTGAACTGGTGGGATACTCACTCCGGTTTGTTTCTGGCTATCTGGCAGATAAAAGCAGGCAATACTGGGCCCTGACTATAATTGGCTATGCAGTGAACCTCCTGGCAGTTCCTCTTCTTGCCCTTGCTGGAAACTGGCCAATGGCAGCCCTACTGTTGATCGCTGAAAGAATGGGTAAGGCCATCAGAACCCCTCCTCGGGATGTGATGTTATCCAATGCCACCTCGCAGGTGGGTCGTGGTTGGGGTTTTGGTCTGCATGAGGCCATGGATCAAATTGGGGCAATACTGGGACCCCTGATAGTTGCGATTATCTTATATTACTATGGTAATTACCAGACTGGTTTTACATTTCTCCTATTGCCGGCAATTCTAGCATTAGCTGTCCTGGTTACCTCCAGATTTCTCTACCCCCATCCACATGACCTGGAAATTCAAGTACCTAAACTAAAAACCAAGGGGTTAATGAGAGTTTACTGGATATATATCGTTGCTGTGGTCTTTATTGCCCTGGGATTCGCTGACTTCCCCCTGGTTGCCTACCACTTCCAGAAGGTCCAGCTGGTTGCCCCGGTAATGATTCCCATTTTCTACTCGGTAGCCATGGGTGTGGATGCCCTGGCAGCCCTCCTGTTCGGAAGATTATTTGATAAGATTGGGATGTGGGCCCTGATAATGGCAGTTATGTGTTCTGCCTTTTTCGCACCCCTGGTATTCTGGGGCGACTTTAACCTAGCATTACTGGGAATGGCGCTGTGGGGAGTGGGTATGGGGGCTCAAGAATCAATAATGAGAGCATCAGTGGCTGAAATGTCCCCATTTAAGGTAAGAGGATCAGCATATGGTGTTTTTAGCACCATCTATGGTTTTTCATGGTTCGTTGGTAGTTTCATCCTGGGTTTGCTCTATGATTTTTCATTCACATCCATGGTGATGTTTTCACTTGGTGCACAACTTTTATCGGTGATTCCTCTATTTATAATCAGGAATTATCGTCCTTGAATAGGATTTTAAAAAAAATATAAAGATTAAACTACAGATCTAAATGAGAGATTACAGTTTTAGATATCAAAATAATCTAAACAGGGAATTTGTTTATAAATTAGTCTTTGGATGGTAGATATTAAACATGGATAATGGGGTGTTTTTTTGTCTTTGAGGGAATTTCCGCGACCGTACTTGGTTTCAAGTAGATGCATTGAATTTGAAGCTTGCCGTTATAACGGCCTTATTATAAGGAGTAGTATGGTGGAAAAGCTTAAAAATTATGCTGACTTTGCCCCAGTATGCCCGGAGGTGGAAATCGGACTGGGAATACCCCGGGAACCGATTCATCTGGAAAAAGACCATGAACAAATAGAACTGGTTCAACCAGCCACTGGATACAATTGCACAGAAAAAATGTTAGAATTTTCAGATTCGTTTTTAAAGTCCCTTGAAGGTGTTGATGGGTTTATATTGAAAAATAAGTCCCCATCATGTGGAGTAAAGGCAGTTAAAGTCTACCAAAAAGGTGGGATGTCAAGACCCTGGACAGATGGGATTGGATTATTCGCTGCAGCTGTTTTCAGATGCTACCCCCTCATTCCAGTGGAAGATGAGGGACGGTTACGTAATTATCATCTTCGTGAAAATTTTCTTACCCGTATTTACACTCTGGCTGATTTCAGGGAAAATGTGGAAAATGGTGATTTCAGCGATATCCTCGATTTTCACCGCAAAAACAAGCTCTTATTTTTATCATACAGCCAGATACACTCCCGAAAACTGGGAAGATTAGTATCAAACTCTAAAAAAATGCCATTCTCCCAACTAGTTCAAAAATATGGGATTATTATGAAAGAGATGCTTAAGAATGATCCCCTGCCCACCGCCAACATCAATGTTCTGATGCATGCATTGGCTCATTTTTCCAGGGATCTTACCTCTCCCGAGAAGTCATTCTTCCTTGATTCTCTGGAAAAATATCGCCAGGGAAGAGTCCCCCTTCTAGTAAACCAAAACTTACTCAAATCATGGATCATCCGTTTTAACAATGAATATCTGGTGGATCAGACTTTTCTCGAACCTTATCCTGAAGAATTAATGGAAATAACATTCATTTAATCAATTCCCTTCAATTTAATATATTATCCTTCATATTCAATTGCATTGTAAAATCACCAACTACTAAACAGGATCCTAATTTAGGGATTTACCGGATTAGAGGGTCCATTAGTCAAAGGGATCAAATCATAATAATCAACCAATCGCGGGATGAAGTATGATCCATGCTGAACGTATAAAAAAACTGAACCAGAATCCGTTGAAGGATGGAGATTATGTTTTGTACTGGATGCAGGCATCTCCCCGGGCACTCTGTAACCATGCGCTGGAATATGGTATAAAAAAAGCTAATAGGCTTAAAAAACCTTTATTAGTATTTTTTGGGATAACAAACCAATTTCCAGAGGCCAATAATCGGCATTATACTTTTCTTATCCAGGGACTTCAGGATGTTCAAGATGCACTGAATAAAAGGGGAATAAAAATGGCTATCCAGATGGTCTCCCCACCAGAGGGTGCAATTGAACTGGCCGAGAATGCTTCAATGGTGGTTGTGGATAGGGGTTACCTCAATATACAACGTGAATGGGTTAATAAGGCCATAAAAGGGTTAAAATGTCTGTTAATGCAGGTGGAAACCAATGTGGTAGTTCCTGTGGAAACTGCATCTGCCAAGGAAGAATATTCGGCCGCCACTTTCCGCAGAAAGATCAATAAAAAACTGGATGAGTTTTTAGTACCTCTTAAAATGGAAAATCTAAGTAAGCATTCTCGTGATATTGATGTGGATTCAGTCTCTCCTGATAATCCACATTCTATTATTTCTCAGTTAGGATTAAAATCTAAAGTAGCTCCTGTTAGTAAATATAGTGGTGGAACTTTGAATGCCATTAAACTACTGAATACTTTCATTAAACATAGTCTTGATAAATTTCCTGATAGAAATGATCCCAGCACAGACTACCTATCCCATATGAGTCCCTACCTTCACTTCGGCCAAATATCCCCATTACATGTAGCACTGAAGGTTTTGAATACAAAAAGTCCGGGTAAATCTGCCTTCCTTGAGGAACTTATCATCCGCAGGGAACTGGCTGTAAATTTCGTTTATTACAACCCTGAATATGATAACTTAAAATGTCTTCCTGATTGGGCTTACAAAACACTCAATGAACATCAGAAAGATAAACGTGAATATATTTATTCCCTAAATGAATTTGAAAATTCAGGAACTCATGATCCATACTGGAATGCAGCTCAAATGGAAATGGTTCACTCTGGAAAGATGCATGGATACATGCGCATGTACTGGGGTAAAAAAATTCTGGAATGGACTCATGATCCAGAAGAAGCCTACCAAATAGCTCTTAAACTTAACAACATGTATGAATTAGATGGTCGTGACCCCAATGGTTATGCAGGGGTGGCCTGGTGTTTTGGTAAACATGATCGGGCCTGGAAAGAGCGGGAGATATTTGGGAAGGTACGCTACATGAATGACCGAGGTTTACGCCGTAAATTTAAAATAGATAATTATGTAGATGGAGTGAATAACTTGGTAAGTTAAACCATGGATTAATTTAATTCATTTATATTTTAAACTTGTATAAGTTCCCCTTTGGGAATTAGAAATTAATCTCTAGGATAAGTTTATATTCCTCATTGAATCTAATAATTAAAGGAGCTTCATTGAAGCTTCACCTAACTTTCTGAAGATTTTTAATATTTATATGGATGGATATGAATTATAAGTACGGCAATATCTGCTTTATGAATGTTTAAGTACCAGCATATCCGAAAATTCTACTAAAGAGTGATAAAAATGGAAATCAGTATTGATAATTATTTCCAGAAGAGGCATTCGCTTTTCGCATGGCGTTCGAATACTTCTCTGGTAAACAAAGTGGTCATGGCCTTTTTCATGGCCTGTATCACTGGAATAATGGCTCAAGTGGTAATTCCCCTTCCTTGGACTCCGGTTCCAGTGACAGCCCAAACTTTCGCTGTTCTAATGGCTGGTGTAGTATTGGGCCGTTGGTGGGGTGGGATTAGCCAGGTAATGTATCTGGCAGTGGGACTACTGGGAGTGCCCTGGTTTGCAGGCCTCACTGGTGGTTACGCAATTCTTTTAGGTTCTACCGGAGGATACCTTCTGGGATTCATCCTAACTGCACTATTACTGGGTCATTTCACCGATAAATACACCCAATCCAGAAACTTCCGCCCCATGTTAGGGTTGATGTTACTGGCTAACTTTACCCTTATCTACATTCCAGGGCTTTTAGGATTAGGATTATGGGTATACATGGTTAAAGGCACATTTCCCACATTTTTAACCCTAATCAGCATGGGTCTTTTACCATTCATTCTAGGAGATCTGGTAAAGATCGGTGGCGCAGCAGCACTAACCAAAGCAATAACTCCTAAAGAAGAATATTAAACCCCACTAAAATTTTTTAATACACAAAATTGGTCTGGATTTAGGTCTATGGTGAAGATAACACCAAATGATATTGGTTCTGAACCAATAAAGATCAGAGCCCATCATCTTCTATGCATTCAAGGGTTTCAGGGACTTGGTTACAGTGAAGAATTCACCATTAACATGGCCCGGATAACTGAAAAAATCCGGAACAACCCCTCTTTTTTTATTAAAGTTATCACTGGAGCAGATTCTATCTGTAAATACTGCCCTCATCTTCAAAAGGATTTATGTAATATGGGAACAGATTCTGGGGAAGGAATTAGGGCTATGGATATATCAGTGCTGAAAGAATTAGATATAGAATCTGGATCTTTAATTTCATCCTCCCAAATCACAGTTTTAACTGATAATATATCGCCTAAGGCAGTAAAAACTATTTGTGGGAATTGTGGTTGGCGTGAGGATTGTCTTTACTTCCGGGAAAAATGTTTAATTTAACCAATCGAAAAAAATTCTACTGGAAGACTACATGATACATTTAGGTCCCAAAACATAAAATGCCCTGAGAAAATGTATTAACATTCCTAAATGTAAATAGGGAATAGTAGGATTAAGGAAAGAAGGGAAAACATGGAAAATGAACACCTAAAATTCATGTTCGAGGCTCAAAAAGAGGCTGAGAAAAGTCTGAGTAATGGTGGAATTCCTATAGGTGCCGTTCTTGTAAAAAATGGTGATATAATAGGTAGAGGGCATAATAAAAGGATTCAAATGGGGTCTAGCATTCTTCATGCAGAAATGGATTGTCTGGAAAATGCAGGAAGGCTGAAATCAGTTGATTATAAAGATTGTGTAATTTACACCACCCTTTCACCATGTGCCATGTGTTTGGGGGCAATAATTCTCTATAATATTCCTCTGGTGGTTATGGGGGAGAATGAAAACTTTAAAGGTCCAGAACAGTACTTAGGGGAACAGGGAGTGGAGTTAATCAATCTGAACCTGGATTCGTGCAAAAAAATGCTGAGGAACTTTATTGAAAACCATCCTGAAATATGGGATGAGGATATTGGAATATGATATGTGATTCATCTGATGTTATCGTGGATTCAATAGGTAAGGTGCTTTTTTTATAGTTTAGGATTTTTGGATATTAAGATATAAAGGAAAATTATTTTATAAAAAAATTACAATAATTAGATAATGTAATGAATCTTAAGTAAATCTTAAAGTTCTGTAGTAAAAGAGTTTTTTTCAAGGTGAAAAAATCTTGGAAAAATTGGAAGATTTAAGAAAACACTAAAAAGGGTATATGGCGAAATGGGGTGATAAAAATGGTTAAATGGGGACCAGTAATTGTGGGATTTATTTTAGCAGTAATCCTGGGTAACTTATTCGGGCTTTATGTGAATCAGTATTGGGGGGTGAACCTTGGACTATTCATCGCAGGTTTTATAGTTGGATATTGGGTCCATGAGGGAATAATTGGTGGTCTGTGGAATGCTACAGTAGCCGGTGCATTCGGATCCATTGTGCTGGCCATTTTACTGATTATTGGAGGGACCATCTTCGGGGGCATAGCAGGTCTAGCAGCAGGAGCAGTAACTGGTTTTACAATAATAATAGTGTCTTTAATCGCTAATATCGTGTTTATGGGTGTTGGCGGTGCCATTGGTGGTATGCTTGGTGGAAGTGATTAAAATCAATTAATCAATTACTTAGAAAAATCAATTAATTTTTCTATATATTTTTTTAACTATTTTCTATTTTTTTAATCTAATCTAATTAATTCTCTTATTTAATCATCATGTCTTTAGAATCATTTTAAGGTCTGTTATTTATTTTAGTTCATTTATTAAGCTCATTATTGTTTTTAATGGTATTGAATCATATTCTGTGTTTGTATAAAGACCCATTACTTGTAATTCATGATTAAATCCAATCAAAGATTTTCCAAGCATTCGTCCATTAAAATCTGTGCATCTTCATTTTCAGAGTTTATAATCAGGGTTTTCCTGAAACATTGTGCTGCCTCTTCGAACTGGTTTAGTTCCATGAATGCCACTCCCTTATTACTCAGGAAAATCTCGTTGTCTGGTTCCAGAAGCAGTGCTTTATCATAACACTCCACAGCCTCATGGAAACGGTTTAGTTCCATCAAAGCATTACCCTTACGATTCCAAGTGGAAGAATCTGGTTCATCGTCCAAACAAAGTTCCAAGGAACGATCATAACAGTCAAGTGCATCTTCAGCCCGGTCAATTTGGGATAATAGGTTCCCTTTAGCATTCCATGCTTCTGAGTCATGTGGGTCTAATTTCAGAATTTTATCATAACAATCCAATGCATCACTGAAACGTCCCATCATCTCAAAAATGAAACCCCTCCAGTATAACACCAGCATATTATCGGCATTGATCTTCAGAGCCCGGTCACTGGCTTTAAGTGCTTCTTCCGGCCTATTAGAATTTAAAAGAGCTATGGCCTTATTATTTAAGACATATTCGTTGTCTGGTTCCAGTTCCAGGGCCTGATCATAACATTTCAGAGCTTCCGGAAACTTTCCCAATCGTGAAAGATTATCTCCTTTTCGGTTAAGGAGGTAAACATCGTTAGGGTCGATTTTTAAAGCAGCACTGTAACATACTACTGATTTATCGAATTTCCCTACATCAAAGAGTATATCTGCTCTTTTGGTGATCATCGCTTTCTCATTGATTTTAGCACCTTCCCATTCTTCCATGGGGAGCTTACGGAATCTTATAACTTGAAAAAGGGATTCATCTTCAGTGTGTTCAGGGTACATCTTACGAAATTCAGATTCTAGTTCTGAAGCATCCTGAAAACCTTCCTCCAGGCTCAGTTCATCATTTTTGATCAAATCCGAGAATTTAATCACATCCACTTCGGTGACTTCAGCTTCGAAGAGTTTTTTACGCTCTTTGGAAATTAGATTCCAGTAGCAGTGCAGACGATCTCCCTGGGATAAAGGTTTTTTCCATAACTTTCGGATGGTGGTTGTTTTTTGACCAGTTATCAAGTCTAAATGACGGCTTCCAAATAGCAGGATCGGTATTTAACACCCTCCATTAAATGTTATTTATGAAATATTGTAAAAATTTTAAATTTATTTATAAATCAATAGTTTATTAATAATTAACAAAATATCTGGATGTTTCTAATTTTTCTATGACTTAAAAAAAAACTTCCAAAACTTCCAAATATATCAGTTAATTTCATTTTATCCGTATCTATATTATTTCATCACCAAACTCGGCGGTTTTAATCTTTACTTTTCCCAGTGTTGGTTTAATCTTTAGGGCTATTTCTCGGAGTTTCTGGGGGTCAGTGTTAGGAGTTTTCTTCAATTTTTCATCAAGGACAGTTTTGTTCCGGAACTGCTGCAGGGTGTAAATGTCACACTGTATGTTCTTGGAGATATTCTCCACATCTTCCAGTTCTAGGAGTCCCGGAACATAGGTGGTCCTGCATTCCAGGAAACAGGATGAATTGGCCACAATTTTCATACTTTCTTCCACCTTTCTGCCAATTTGGGCACCAATAACTTCATGGTATTTGTGGAAAGGGGCTTTCACATCTAGAGCTACGTAATCCACCAGTTCAATTATTTCAGAAAGCCTCTCTGGATAACACCCATTGGTGTCCAGTTTGGTTTTCAAACCTTTCTGCCGGGAATACTCCAGGACCTGCCGAACATCTTCAATCTGCATCAGTGGCTCTCCCCCGGTAACAACCACGGCATCAATGAAGTCCAGGGCGTCATCAATCTCATTTCTAATATTGGATAATGAAAAACTCTCTCCCCCATCAATAATCTCCGGATTATGACAGTAGGGGCATTTTAAAAGACAACCACCTGTAAATATAACCAGGGACATTTTACCCGGATATTCAACTGAGGAAAATATTACTCCTCCAATTATCATTTTATCTCCTGGCAAGTATTAACATCACTGATCTGCCGGTCTTATGATTAATTTTATTTGTTAATCTATGATTCAATTTTACAGATAAGATCACAGTCACATTTTCCTTTGACTTCACCCTTTCATCCCCTAAATCCACCAGGCATCTTTAAACCATTTTATCTTATTTCCATTGTAATTTAACCCCTTCTAAGAGGGGTATGTTTCATTTTAGAATATTCCCCAATACATTAATAAACTGTTCATCTTCTTCTAGGGTGGCTACACTCACTCTTATGTAATAATCATCCAACCCACGGAAAGAACTGCAATCTCGGACTATTATACCGTTTTTCATGAGTTCTTCTGAGATTTCTTTGGAGTTCATCCCGGTACCACGAACATCTACCAGTATGTAGTTAGCCAAGGACTGATAAACCTTCAGCTCCGGGAATTTGGACATTTCCTGGTAAAGGTAATCCCTGCTCTTGATGGATAGTTGGGTGGATTTAGCAATGTAATCCGGATCATCTAAGGTGGCTACTGCAGCGATATAGGATAATCGAATAAGACTAAAAACAGGTTTAACCCGGTGCATGTACTGGATGAAGTCTTCATTCCCTATGCCATAGCCAATTCTCATACCAGCCAGTCCCATTACCTTGGAAAAGGTTCGTAGGATGAATAGGTTGTCATATTCTGCCAGGAGTTCCAGGTTATTAACACCGGAAAACTCCCAGTAAGCTTCATCAACCACCACCAGGGCATCAGTACTTTCTAAAATAGTTCTAATATCCTGTTTATCAATCAAACCCCCGGTGGGATTGTTGGGAGTGCACAGGAAGATGACCTTTGTCCGGGGAGTGATTGCTCCCAGTACCGAATCGAGATCCAACTGATTTTTCTCAATATCCCAGCGGGCATAAACTGGAACTGCCCCGTGTATGTTGAAGGTGAATTCATAGTACATGTAGGATGGTGGATGGACAATGTACTCATCACCAGGTTCCATCAATGTCTTGGCCAGAACATCCAGAATCTCATCTGCACCATCTCCTCCTATGATAATATTCTCAGAATTCACACCGGCATATGCTGCTATCTTACCCTTCAAATCATCAATATTAGATTCTGGATAGGTGTGAATTCGGTGGAGATTCTCTTCCAGGGCTTCAATAGCCTTTGGTGAGGGGCCAATGGGATTTTCATTGGACCCCATCCTAATTATTTTAGCAGGATCAAGACCATAAGCACGGGCCAGATCTGCATTGGACCGGCCAGGAACATATGGATCAAGTTCATTAACTGTTTTTTTCACATTAACCATTAAAATCAATCCAGCAACGTTTTTATCACGATATAATTATTTATTAAGCATGATCCTTCAATAGCATCCATTATGTATAATCTACATCTATTATCAGAGGACCATAATTATTCTCTACTTTGACGAGACAGTTTTAAATAACGTAACGCATTATCTTTAATCTGTTTTATTTCTTCTTCTTTAACTTCGCGCACAACCTTGGCAGGAACACCCATTATCAAACTCCCTTCCGGGAAAACCTTTCCTCCAGGCACAACTGATCCAGCGGCTACTATGCTGTTTTTCTGGATATGGCTGCCATTGAGTAATGTGGCATTCATACCAATTATGCAGTTATCATCAACACTGCAACCATGAAGCACAGCTGCATGTCCCACTGAAACATAATTTCCCAACTTAAGGGGGAAGTCTCTTGAAGAGTGTAGTACAGAGTTATCCTGCACATTGGAAAAGCTGCCAATAGTTATACTTTCTATATCTCCCCTGATCACCGCATTATACCAGATGGAAGAGTTCTCACCTATAACCACATTTCCAATGGTGTGCACACCCGGGAAAATCTGGACACTGGGATGAATCATAGTCTAAATTATGATTTCTATTCTTAAAAACATTTCACAAAAGACTGTTGGGATTTTAATTATTTGATTATTCTTAGAATTATTCTCAGAATTATTTCTAGTATTCACTTATTCAGTTTAATATTCATGGAATTCGTTTTAAGTATTCGTAAATTTTAGTTAAAAATTACTGAAACTTAATTAGTGTAATCTACACTTAAAAATGAAATTCACTTATTAAAATTTAATTAACACGTGTAGAATAAAAAAAATATTTAATAATGAAGGTATGAAGGTGTTTGGAAGGAAATCTTACTTTTTATCCTTTATTTCCTGTTTCTGGTGGTGTATGACTATTTTATTATCGGGTATATCCCGGTAGATTATAGCCCCAGATCCCACTGAGGTGTTTAAACCAATGGTCACTCCTGGATTGAAACTGGAATTTATACCGGTTTTGACACCATCCGCAAAGATAACACCCATCTTACGCCTTCCACTATTAATTCTTTTCCCCTTAACTGTTACCTTAACCCCTCCATCATCGAAACGGAGGTTGGCAATGTTAGTACCTGCAGCCAGGTTGCAATCGGCTCCAATAATAGAATCTCCAACGTATGAAAGGTGGTTAACATTTGTACCGTCCATTATTATTGAATTTTTAATTTCAACAGCGTTCCCAACATTGACATCGTTACCGATGGAGGTGTGTTTACGGAGGAAAGTGTTGGGACCTATATCACAGTTTTCTCCAATGTAAACCGGCCCCATTATGTAGGTTCCGGAGCGGATGATACTACCCTTTTTGATAATAACCGGGCCGTGAATAGTAACCCCTTCCTCGATTTCACCTTCAATCTGGTTTTGAGATGCCTCCAAGTAGTGTTCATTTAATTCCAGGAATTCCCAAGGACGCCCCACATCGATCCATTTGTCCTGGGACACCAAGCCTAAAACCTGTTTATCCTCTTTGATCTGGATTTTAAGAGAATCTGTTATTTCATACTCTCCCCGTTCAGACTTTTCAGTTTTTTCAATAGCCTGGAAGATACTGGGGTCAAAGAGATAAATTCCAGCATTTATAAGGTTACTGGGTGCCTCACCAGGGTCAGGTTTTTCTACAATGTCCTGAATACAGTCTCCTTCCAGTTCCACCACTCCAAAAGCAGAAGGATCCTCAACTTCGGTGAGAACCAGAATTGATTGGGCATGGGATTGGTGATATTTATCCATTAAATTTTTTATTAATTCATTTTCCAGGATTATATCCCCATTGGTTACAATGATGGCATCATTATTGGTCCCTGCCAGATTTGCTACTTGTCCTATGGCGTGTGCAGTTCCCAAGCGTTCTTCCTGGATCACGTAGGTTATGTTAACTCCTAGGCTTTTCCCATCTTTAAAATGTTCCATAACAGCTTCTTTTTGGTAACCCACTATCATGGTAACGTTTTTTATCCCTGCATCTCGTAAAGCTTCAACATTATACTCTAGGAGAGGTTTTCCACCTACAGGGAGCATTGTTTTTGGCCGGGTGAGTGTCAGGGGCCTCATCCGGGTCCCTTCACCGGCTGTAAGTATAATTGCCCTCATTCAAACTCCTCTTAACATTCTTTCCATTTCCTTCGAGATCTATTTAGCTGAACTTCCCATTAATCTGAAATTTCAAAAAAATTTTTTATAAGAAATCATTGATGAACTTTGCTGCTTTGGCATGTATCATCCGTGCTTTGTCTTCGGTTTTTCCCTCCAAAGTAATTCGGATGAATGATTCAGTTCCGGAAGGTCTTACCAGAACCCAACTTCCATCAGTGAAAGATATCCTAACTCCATCTTTAAGGTTAACATCGGCCACATCTTCATAGGCAAGGGGAAGATCAGTTTCGGCTTTTCCCATGATGGGATCCTTTTGATCTTCCTGGCAGTCAATTTTATCCCTCATGGTAGGATAACTGGGAAGCTGATCTAAAAGTTTGGAAAGGGGTCCTTTACTCTGAACCAATTCAATAACCCTCAGAGCGGATAAGATCCCATCGGGACACATGCAGAACTGGGGATGTAACCATGTACCGGATGGTTCACCTCCGAAGTTTGCACCGATGGTGTGGATCATCTCAGCCACGTGCACATCGCCTACTTTGGTTCTCTCCACTTTTCCCCCTACTTCGTCCATGGCACGGTCAATACAGGCCGAGGCATCCACAGTGGTAACCACACAGCCACCTATCTCTGCTGATACCAGGGCTAATAATTTGTCAAAATCAGCCATTCTTCCCTTATCATCCACGGCTATCATGCGATCGGCATCACCATCATGGGCTATCCCTAAATCTGCTCCAGTGACCTTCACTACCTTCATCAGTTCCTGGAGGTTAGCTTCCGACGGTTCTGGTTTCCTTCCAGGGAAGAAACCATCAGGCTGAGCATTAAGACTAGTCACCTTACAACCGGCCTTTCGGAGGATGAGTGGTGATAGGTATGATGCAGCGCCATTGGCACAGTCAACAACCACCTTCAATCCGGGTTTAATATGCATCAAACCCAGGATATTTTCAATATAATCATTAACAATTGGACTTATATCTGTTATTTTACCAATATCTTGCCAGGATGCTTTATAAAAATTATTTTCATGAATTATTTTCTCGATAGTCCTTTCTTGTTCCTGAAGGTATGCCATTCCATCAGGGTTCCATAATTTAATCCCATTATCTGGTGAGGGATTGTGAGAAGCAGTGATCATTACTCCAGTATCAGCATTCAGTTTCATGGTGGCGTAGCCAACCACTGGTGTGGGTACCATTCCCACGGCTAAAACATGACAGCCACCCTGCAGTATACCTGCAGTAACTGCTCTTTCCAACATCAGGTTGGAAGTTCGGGTGTCATATCCTACTACAACTACATGACCTTTACCCAGGTAAGTTGAAATGGCTTTTCCAACATTTAAAGCTAGTTCTGGTGTTATTTCTTCTGCTATTTTTCCCCTTATCCCAGAGGTGCCGAAGAGTTTTGGAATCTCCTGATCCATAGTTTAAGCTCCGAATTTGGTGGATCGGTTCATGAGATCCATGAGTATGTTCATAATATCGCTACCCCTTATCCTGGAAAGACCACCACTGGCTGCAGCCCGTTCATTGAACTCTTGAACCTGGTCCACCCGCACATCCGGACCTTTGATCACCAGGGGAACCGGGTCTCCAGTGTGATCCATCACTGATATGGGAGTGGAGTGATCCGCAGTTAGGATGAAGTAAACATCCTCTAATTCCATTACCTTCCCAATAACTGCATCAACCCTTTCAATAAATTCAACCTTTTCCTTCAAGTTACCATCGTGGCCTGCTTCATCAGCACCGTCAATGTTTATGAGTAGGAAATCATAATCAAGGGAAGCATTTTCCAGAATGCTGCTGGTAATACTGTCCAGATTGGTGTCCACTCCACCAGTAGCCCCTTCCACTTCTATTATATCCATGCCTGCTATCTGTGCAATACCCTGAATAAGTCCAGTTTCAGCTATACATGCAGATTTAACCCCATATTTTTGATTGAATGGTTCTGCATTCGGCACTGCACCAGCACCCCTTGGTAAGGTGATGTTAGCGGGAGGTTCTCCCTTTTCCGCACGTTTAAGATTAACAGGATGGTCCTTTAACATTTCATAGGATTTTTGGATCACTTTATTAAGGATGCGGGCGGTTTTTTCAGCCTCAGGAGAGCCATCAAGACCCACCACTTTTTTAGGTTCATTTCCCTCATGTTTGGGGTCAGCATCAGATATTTGATCGGATAGGCCTTCTCCCCTTAAAACCAGAACTGCCCGGTGTCCAGTAGATTCTTTAAATATGATATCCACGTCTTCTTCCAGTTCCATGGAGTTTAAAGTTTCTGCCAGTTCTGGGGTGCCTTCTCTGATTCTCCCGGCTCTGCGGTCAGTGATGATGCCCTCTTCATTGGCGGTGGAGAAGTTACAGCGGAAGGCTATATCTCCAGGCATTACTTCTACTCCCACTCCCGCAGCCTCGAAAGGTCCCCTTCCGGTGTAAACTTGATAGGGATCATAACCCAGTATGGACAGGTGTGCAGTATCACTACCTGGCCTTATTCCTGGTTTTATGGAGTCCATAATTCCATTAACCCCTAACTGTGCCATTCGGTCCATGTTTGGGGTTTGAGCTGCTTCTAGGGGGGTTTTACCTCCTAATTCCTTAAGGGGGCGGTCTGCCATCCCATCAATTATCATTATGATTCCCTTCATGCTATCACCATACCATGATATTGCCTATTAAAGCTCCTGCCATAGTGGCCAGAAGATTCACATGCTCGTTAGTGAGATATTTTGATTCAAGAACTGCACCCAGGACACTATCCACAAAACAACCAACAGTACCTGCAATAATTGCAATCTCCATTGTTTTAACGAGATCAGGATATATTCCTAGAATGTAGGCTGCTAGTCCAATTAAACCTGCGCCCATAATCCCTGCAAAGGTTCCCAGAACTGAAATTCCACCATCAGTACCTGGGGGAACTTTTTTAAGGTTAGTTATAAGACGTGGAGTAGTAGCCACCCCTATCTCACTGGCCATGGTGTCAGCAGTGGCAGTGGCTATGGAACCTATGAATCCGGCGTAGTTACCGAAGGCAGCCATTACAAAGGCCACGATTCCATTGGAGACCACGTTTTTAATGGTTCGAGTCCCCTCATAAATTCCGATCTCCTTTTTGTAATCGTGTTTGTACCGGGTGAATGCAACTCCCAGAATGAGAAATAAAAATATTAATAAAAGCCAGTTTACACCGGCGGCGAAGATGATGATCACGCCCATTATGATCATGAAAATGGATCCCAGGAGATCCAGGGCTTTTCGCACATAGGTGATGAGCCCTATGATCACCAGGAGGACCACATATTCCCAGCTAATCATCTATCTCCCAGATTTAGGATTTTTTTTCGTCAATTACTTTAGTTTTAATTACTTCCACCCGTTTAAGGGGGTAAATCTTCTTGGTTTCATGGTAAACGTAGGAGGCTAGTTTTCCACCAATTATGTCTTCCACCAGTTCCACGAAGTTTTTCTGTGCCGCGGCGTCCACTACCAGTTTTTCAACGGTTTCCCGGATGTAACGCTGCTGGGAGGATTTGGCCCTTTTGATGGTGATGGCCAGGACGTGGATTTTCATTTTCTGTCCGTCTTTACTCTCAGCTTTTACTATGGAGTCGATACGGCTGGTTCCTCTGCGGATCATACTTCTTACATAGTCACTGGTAACCTGGTGGCCTATGAAACGGGTGGTGGCGGTGTCTCCAGCAACTTCACTGATCTGGAATTTAAGTTTCACATACTGTTTACTAAAGTCACCAGTAAGTTCTCTCATGGTGGATTCCACTCTTCTTTTAAGAAGCATATCCGGTTCCCTGGCAGGGGTGGTGCCTATCTCAGCATCTCCGAATTCTTTAGGAGTAGTAATAGTGTACCATTGTTTATCTTTCCATGTATCTCGTACTCTTCTGCGTCTTGCTTTAGCCATATTAATCACTTATTATTACGTATTATATTCGCGTATTATCTCGTAAGATTTCTATTTTTATAGAACTCGCAGTTCTAGATAAATTCGAAAAATCACAAACCAGTCTAAAAGTTTAGAATCATTTATTATAAATCTCATTCATGGTTTATAAATATTGCCAAAGGTTGATGGATGCATAAAAATCATTCATCTAGGGGCTACTATCGATAGTATCAATGGCCCCACATACCTTTCATTTACTGTTTATATTATTCTTTGCTATTTTTAGATTTTCCCATGCATTAATTTTAATTTGCACCGTTCTATTTTTTTTTGAAGAGTTTTTCTATTTATGGGAAAAGTAGTATAAAGTCATAGTAACTCGGTGGGTAAAATGTTTTCGGTAAGTAGTTTTTCAAATTGCATCTCAGGATTCCCCTTATTCACATAGCCCCTGGTGAGATGATAACCATCGGAGTAAATAGCCATATGGGATCTCATAATGCGCATTTCTATCATTTTCATAAGATATGAAGATATTTCAGCCGACACCAGCCCATATTCCTTCAGATAATTTACTCTTCAATTTTATCCCTTTTTTTTCTCACCATGGTAAATTCATCGCTGTAAAAATAATTATCATTCTAATTAGTTAATACCTAAAACATCCCCTGGTTTCTAAATCCGGGATTAATAACCTGAAAAACTACTTGGGATGTATCTGGGAACTTATAACTACTTGGAATCGTGGGAACCTAATAACGTACATGGAACTTGACAACCGGAACCTAATAAACTCACCATGCGACCAATATGATTGAAATTCCACTTAAAAGGTTCATCAGGAACCAACCTGTTTTTCCAAGGGTGCTCCGGTATTTATGGCCTTTTTGTTCCTGTTTCCTACTCCAGAACCAGAAACTTAAACTGTGATAAATGAATATAATCCCTGGGACCCAAGCTAGCTTGAAACTCCATGGAGTTCCTAAGATGAGTCCCACTCCAATGAAAAGGTAAGTCCATCCTATTAGGACATCAGCCATGGCCATTCCCTGCTCGTAATCCTTATACTCTGATAACAGCTTTCTTTCTGCTATTTTAAGATGAACAGCTATTTTCCAGTCTATTAAACTAATTAACTGGCCAATGAAATGAAATACAAAACCAATGATTAGAACCAGAAAGCCAGCAATAATGTGATCATAGGCAAATAATTCCATCATTTCACCCCTAGGAATAATATTGTCCTGGTTGATAAGTAAAAGTTTTTATTTGAGCAATAATAAAATTTTATTAGATAATAAACTTTAATTCAACCAAGAAATTATTAAAAAACGTGGAAATTTATCATGAATATTAAATACCTGGGATTGAAATTATTCAAAAACAGGAAAATTCCCGGATAACACAACAATTTTGGGGGTAGGGTATGTGGAAAACATCCAATAAATTGTGGATTATAACCACGGCACCGTTGGTGATTGTGGGGTTGGGTTTTATTATTTTTGGAATTATGGCCTCCCCAGAGGCTCTCACTGATGATGGATATTCTCTTAAAAATTTCTACTACTTTATGGGTGGTTCTTTTATCTTTTTCCCACTTATAGGGGCCCTTGGAGTTTATTATTATTACAAAAGGATCAATGATCGGGAGACATTCCTTATCAATGAGGGCATAAGGGGTGAAGCAGAGATATTAAGCAGGGAACAAACTGGAACCTACATCAATGAACAGCCACAAGTTAAATTCAAACTCCTCATCACCACCTCAGACATGGCTCCATACGAGTTGGAACATAAAGAAATAGTAAATCTACTGGACATGGGTTCAATCCCGGAGGGTAAGAAAATGCCGGTGGTGGTGAATCCCAACAATCCCCAGGATATCATGCTGATTTTTGATTGATTAGATGATTTATTGATTGATTAGAACAAATACTGGCCAATTTAGATTTAGCACATGAATAGATTTAGCACATGAATTTAATTTGTATGAGTATCATTAAAATCCTGTTTGGCTTTAAATACAACTCATAGATTACCCATGAACTTCTCATGTTTAATGAAACGCTCTAAAACTTCTTCCAAAGTTCCTTCATCCTCAACTAACTTCAGATTGGCTTTTTTTATCCCGTATTTGGCTTTCATCCCTGCTTGAGCTACAATTATAACTTCACAGTCCCCTAAAATGCTGAGATTCTTAGGCCACTGGTGTTTTTCCTCAGGGTTAATGTTGGTTTCAATGTATTCTACAAAATCCGCTTCATCTCCATCCCATTGGTAAATGTTGAACCCTTTAGCTCGGCCGAAGTGTTCGGTGTTTAGTCGGTCTGATGTTCCAATTGCAATCCTCATGATGTATTCCTCCTATCTAAATTTGATTTGGACCATTATTATAATAGTGATGTCTATTTTAATATTTTGAGCATGGATTTTTAATTGGAACTTATTTTTCACGGTTTTCTACATACAAAAACTGGTCTTTCATCAGATTCTGCATCCCATGGAAGGTCGTTGTAGTTACTGTATATACTGGTTTCAAAGCCAGTATCTTCCAGTATACTTTCAACATCAGTGGTGTTGAACACTCCAATCTGGTGTTGGTCAACTTCAAAATCCATTTTACCATTTTCCTTAATCAGAAAAAGGAAGTTGGCATTGAAAACCCCATCGTATAATCTGCTCTGGGATATTCGGGCCAGTTGAAGATCCCCCTCCACCACGGCATCTACCAGCATTCTTCCTTCTTCCCAGTTCTCAGTGCAAAATCCCAAGTCAAATATGAGAACTCCACCTCGCTTTAGGTGGTCATAAAATCTTTGGAAGGTAACTTCCAATTCTGAAAGGTTAGTGTGGTAGTTAATGGATGAGAATAGGCAGATGATAACATCAAAATCCCTTTCCAGGTTCATTTCCTTCATATTCCCATGGATTAATTCCATTTCCGGGACCTTTTCCATGGCTATTTCCATCATTTCCCGATTTAAATCCAATCCCACCACTTGGAATGAGTCTGTAAGGTATTGGGCGTGGTTACCAGTACCGCAGGCCACATCCAAAAGATTATTTCCACCAGAACATAGGTACAGATCAACCATCTTCTCAATGAATTCAACTTCACCAGCGTAATCCATCCACTGGTAGATCAGGTCATAGTAACCGGCGAATTTACGATAAAGTTCTTGTTCTGGCATTTTTCAGATCCTTTCATTATAAATATGTTTTTTTTGGGGGGGGGAGGTAGGGGGCTTTTTCACCATTTATTAATGATTTGTTTTATTGTATTTCATTATTCTTTTATTTAATCTTTAATATGAGTTTAGCAACGTTACCAGCGAAACGGATTGCTGTTTCCATTCCTTCTTTGTCTTCCTCTGCCTCTCCTGGCTGGTGTGCAAAGACCATGTTCCAGTAAGTGCTTCCCGGGACGATCATATCATTGATGAAGAAGAACATCAGCATTTCTTGTAGGGTAGCAGTATGTCCACCTCTCCTGGCCACAGCTATGGGGCCTCCCACCTTCCAGGATAGGAAATTTCCGGAGTTCATGCTAACCATTCCAATTCGTTGCAGAGCGGACATAAGCTCTCCACGGGCGGTTCCGAAGTAGACTGGGGATCCTATAATGAAACCATCTGCTTCCTTTAACTTTTCTATTATGTCGTTAAGGCCGTCCTTAAGGGCGCACTGGTGCAGTTCGGCACACTTTCCACAGGCAATGCAGGAACGGATTTTCATCTGGCGAAGGGATACTATTTCAGCTTCCAAACCATTTTCCGCAATGGTTTTTGCACATTCTTCCAGTACGTGCAGGGTGTTGCTATCTTTCCGTGGACTGGCACATAACATTAGTACTTTTCTCATAGAGATTACCTCCTAACTGGATTCGTCAAATTCATAAAATAAATATATTCGTTAATTCATTATATTCATTATCCCTTAAATTCATCACATTCCTTTTATTCCTTATTATATGGGCTGATTTCAATTCAATGATTATAACATCCTATCTCAACATCATTATGTTTAAGATAAAGTTAGTTAAAAGTGGGTATTTGGGTTTAGGCTTAGGATATATGGTTATTTGGGATTATATTGTAATCGTGGAGATATTACCCGCCCCTTGGCATCAAATATGATTCCCTCCTTTTCAAGCAGGGCCTTCTTCATAGCCACTCCTCCTTGAAAACCACCCACATAACCATCGGACCTAATTGCCCGGTGACAGGGAATTACTATGGGGAAGGGGTTTCCTGCTAGGGCATTACCCACCGCCCGAGCTCCTCCTCCCTTACCAAGATACTGTGCTATGAGCTTATATGTGCTGACTTTTCCCCTTTGGATTTCATATTCTGCAAGTAAGACTGCTTTTTGAAATGGGGAACAGCTATCCATGGCCATAATGTCCAGTGGGAACTTGATATCTGCACCGTCAAGAAAAGCTTGGATTGAGGTGGCTAATTCGTCAACTTCGTCACAGGAAGAAAGATCATAGTGGGGATAGGTGTTGATTAACTGATTTTCAGCAGATAAATCTGGTTTGGATATAATTATCTTGAGTATCTGAGGATATTCATTTAACCAGGACCATACTATGGCTAAAGGGCCAAATTGGGGGTTTTTAATGATTTTTACATTCATTTTTAAATCTCGCTAATTAATCACATTCCCTATTTTGACAGCTCTTTTTATCATTATCAAGCTTCAGATATATTTAAGGTTTAATATTTCCCCACGGGTGCTAAATAAATGCTGAATTCATCTTTCCCATCTAGACGTAACAGTTCATCCAGATATTCCTGATCGTAGGCTCCTATGGCACACGTTCCTGCTCCAATGGCTTCACAGGCCAGATACATGTTCTGCCCAACATGACCGGCATCCATGGCAATGACTTTATGAGAGTCTAATCCATAGCGCCATTCCATGCGATAGGGTATTGCACTCCAGATAAAGGTTACTGCAGACTGCCCAGCAAATGTCTGACCAAAGGTGGCTTTAACCATCTCCTCCCGCAATCGGTCCTTTGAAAATTCAAAGAGAAGTTCATGGGTTAAGGGTAAGTAACGATATATTCCGGGTTCAAGTACCTCTCCAGCTTGGGAGCTTTCCACGTTATAGACCGCCAAATAAGTTTCCAATGCATGACGACAACCAGCGGAAGGTACATTACGGAAAGCATAGTTACCTGCGTAAAGGCGCACACCCTGGGTTGCCCATAGGAGAAATGACAATTCCATAAATGTGAGGGGGTTATGATTATATTCCCTCCGACTTTCACGATTCTTAATTGCTTTCGAGAGGGTTAGATCATATATTCCATCCCAATCTGCGGTAATTAGTTCTATTCTCTTGGCATCCGCCGAGTAAGGCTTCTCAATTGGTGGTGCAACTATCCCTTGACTCTGGTCAGTTTTGGAAAAATCTATGGTTTTCCTAATGGAATCCTTTAGAAAATAACGGTATTGATCCAAGTCCATTTTCCATCCCTCTTTGTTTTTTCAATTAATCCCTAACTTAATCATAATTCTTTTAGTTTCCCTATTCCGACTCCATATTAAGATTAATTCAGTAATAATTATTGCATAAATTTATAGAGAGCTTAAATCTTTCACTTATAGGGAGCTTAACTCTTTCACAAAATTTCCAATACTAATCATTGATCCTTCAACTCCTGGTAAATGTGTGTAAAACAATTGCCAGGAGTGGAACATACCTTGCCAGACCTCAAAGTTCACATCAACCTCTTTTGCCACTGCTAAATCTCTGAAACGTTTCACGTCACATAGAAGAAGCTCACGACTGCCACATTGTAGTAGTAATGGGGGAAGTCCCTCTAAATCTCCATATATTGGTGAAGCCAGAGGATTGGAAGGATTTTGTCCTTTAAGGTATAAGTTTTTAAAGTTTTCTAACATTTCATAGTTGATCCAATCATTAACATCTTTCAGGTGATTGTAAACTACTGGGAACTTCAAATCCATCACTGGTGACATGCAAACTCCACATAGAGGTAGTTTTTCTTCCATTTTTTTCAGAGCAAGTAGGGTGGACAGAGCCAGAGCACCTCCGGCAGATATTCCTGCAATTACCAGTTCACAGGATTTGAAACCTTCATCTCGTAACCACAGATATGATTGGATGCAATCTTCCACTCCTCCCGGGAATGGATGTTCAGGGGCTAAACTGTAATCTACACTGAACACTGAGAATCCGGTGTGTTGGGAAAGTCTCTGGCAGAGATCCTGGTGTCCGCGAGTAGTTCCATGGTTTAAAGCACCACCATGGAAAAATAAAATAACCTTCTGGGGGCTGCTTTTTGGGGTTACAATCCAATAAGAATGTGCAGGGGCATCAAATTCTTCAATGATTTTAAGGGGGCCGTTGGAGCTGAAAGATTGATAGAATTCGTTAAATTTGGATGTAGTTCGACTTGAATCCTGTGTTTCCAGGATATAATGGTTAGTTATAATTTTTAACAGGTTATCAATGTTTTCCTTCATTTTTTTTAACCTTTTTATCTGTGATCAGTCCTAGTGGACTGTTGAAAAGTTGGAAAATTTAATTCGACAGGTTTTTTTAATTTAGTACCATGTACAATATGAATTCGAGGATTAATTTTATTTTTCCTGAAAATGATGATTTTCCTAAAATAACAATGGGAAAATATATCAATAAAATTTGATTATCCTTATCCCATAGTTTAATATATCTTATTTTATTATCCTATTTTCCACATATCTCATTTTAATATGGTTAGAATAAGGATTTTACTTAGCAAAGGATTTTCATGGGTTTTTGGATAATCTAAAAAAATGATAATGTTCTGCGGAATAGAAATTAATAATTTATAGGGGTGACAAATATAATTGTGAATTTCATTGGGTATACCTCTTTGAAAGATACTCTTCCATTATCTCAAGGAAACCTGGAGATTATCATTTGAAATGAGTGTAAATTTGAGGGGATGATGAATTCACATTAATAAAATGAAAGGATATAATCCTTATTTAGCCATTTATATAACATGAAAAAGAATATAATCATTAATTCACTCATTGTATAATTAAATGTAGTTTTATATTAGGGGGAACTAGATGCCCGATACAAGTATCATGCTGGTTGAAGACGAGATTATCGTTGCTGCTGATGTTAAAAATCGACTGGAAAATATGGGATATGGAGTTCTGGGGATTTTTGACACTGGTGAGGAAGCCATTGAAAAGGCAGGAGAACTAAAACCCAACCTGGTTTTGATGGATATTGTTCTTAAAGGAGAAATGGATGGAATAGATGCAGCCCAGAAGATACGGGAGCTCTTTGACATTCCAATAATTTATTTAACTGCTTATTCGGATGAAAAAACCCTGCAAAGGGCCAAGGTCACTGAGCCCTTTGGGTATGTACTTAAACCCTTTGAGGATCGTGAAATCCAGAGTGCCATTGAGATGGCTATCTACAAACACAAAATGGAACAACAATTAAAAGAAAGCGAAGAGAAATATCGTAAATTAATTGAAAAGTTCCTGCAGGTCTCCACTGAGATATTAAATGAGTTAAGCAAACCTAAATGATGTCTATTTTTAAGATTAATCTCTAATCTAATTTTATTTTATCTATTTACCTATTTTTGATTTATTATTTACTAATTCATCCCCATAATTTCGTTATTATTTAAATTTTTCAAGTTTTAGCTGGTAGTTCATTTTATTTCATTATAACATTTTTTTTATTTATTATTTTATTTAATTATCCTAATAATCATTGTATTAAGTCTATTTTTTCGAAAATAATTTATTAACTGTTTTTATGGGAAATTATTATAATTTTGAATCCTATTGGTGGAAAAAAGTTATTTGAAATGAATTTATGGGGATGATAATCCTTAATTGTAAATTACCATTTACTTTTAGTAAAGTTTATATAACATAATGTATAGTTTACTTTACATTGGATGTATTTCAGTATATGAAAATTCAAAGGAAAACTTAAGGTTGTTAATGAATTGTATGCGAGAATTAATTGATAATTGAGGGAAAATAAATGAATAAAATCCTTAAAATGGATAAAAAGAAAATTTTTGTAGTTTATATAATTCTAGACATGGTTTTTGTAGGAATAGGGATGGGCGTCCCCTTTTTATGTATACTCCTTGGATTTCCAGTAGGTTGGTACATATCTAAACAATTAGCACTCTCTAAACAGTTAACTAACCCTGAAAAAAATTTAAGCACAATATTAAATGAAATTTTAAAATATGCACTTTACACTTCCCTTTTCACATTTATATTAATGCTGGGAATTTGGATGCCTCTAAGCGCAATGCTCATTGATCCTGGTGCAGATTTTGTAAATACTGGAATTCCTATGATTCTTTATGACCCTAAAATAAGTTTTATTGGATGGATAATCCTTATGATGTTCATAGCTCCATTTTTACAGCTACTTACCACAGTTTTTGCTTCAAATGTGGCTTTATGGGGATTATTTAGAAAAATAGGATAGATAAGTCGATAGATGAAAATAGGTGGAAAATAAAAGAAGGTGATACTGAATGAATCAAAAATCAGGAATGGTCTTAAAGATACTTTCCATATTTGAATCCGGATTATTTTTAAAAATACTTTCAGTGTTTATAACCGGTCTGTGGATTGCCGGTCTGATATTGGGGAATATTTCTATTATTATACTGGCAATCATACTTTTAATTGCATTAAGCGTTGTGTTGTACATCCATAGAGATAATCTGCAAGAAATTTTCCAGACAGATAGCAATGTCATTGTTGAAGATGAGAGAACTCAATTAATCAATGAAAAAGCAGCTACAATGACCTTTGGCATATTCGTAGCAGTCATAATTTATACAGGCATCGTTCTCATTGCCCTGAGGGATAGTTATCCTCAATTATCGCAGGCAGGCTATACACTGTTTCTAGCAGCAGTATTCTGCTTTATACTGTACTTCACATCTCGTGCATATTACTCTCGGAAATTTTAAAATGTAGAAAAACCTATAAAAGTGATCTTATGAAAAATTATCAGATTCTAAGAATAATTGTTGCCATATTCGTTGGAACCGTGGTGGGACTATCTGTTACCATTGGAACCATCCTTCCAGCCACCCTGGCAATCATAATTGGTGCTATGATATCATACATTTACAAAAAGAAAACCAATGAAATCCTTGAAGATGAAAGAATAACTAAAGTGAGTGAAAAGGCATCACGGATTTCAATAGTACTTTTTTCTATTTCCATAGCCTGTATTGGAATGCTCCTTATCATTCTGAGAAATGAGTATCCTGATCTTACTCAGGCAGGGTTTACTCTTTCTTACGCAGCAGTTGCCCTTTTAACTCTATACTACATATTTTACTGGTATTATGATAAAAAATACGGATCCTGATTTATATGAAGAATAATCTCAAGGTATATCGAGCTACGCAGGATTTAACTCAGGAAGAACTTGCCAAGGGATTAGGCGTAACTCGACAGACCATAATTGCAATAGAAAAAGAAAAATATGATCCTTCACTGATCCTAGCTTTTAAAATAGCTAAATTCTTCAAAGTGCAGATTGAAGACATTTTTTCATATCAAGAGGATTGATTGTGGAGACTCTTATGGGCTTGGAGATTTTTTATGGATACGGAAACTCTTGAACATATTTCACATTCAGTGGGATAATTCACTGAATATTTACATTCCTTAGGAAATTCGCCAAAAAATGGATAATGGTAATAATAACACAAATGGGGTATTTAATGAAATTTTTTCACTCTACTAAGGACAGAAACAATTATTTAAAACTGGTGTTGAGAATTGTTCTGGCACTGGTTATTATACAAGTTGTAAGAGCCGTTATATTTGATGGCCTGTGGATGGTTGTCCGCCCAGGGACAAATATTGTCCTTTTCCAATTATTAAATGGTTTAGCTTACATCATCATTGGACTAATTCTTATTTTATACTTTAAACCGTCTTTAGAGAATTTAGGGCTTAACTGGGATGACATACGCATTAGAACCCGGATATTATATGCTCTGGGGCTAACATTGCTGATAATTATGGTGGTGAGTCCATATACATTTGAATGGGAGCTCCATGTCCTGATTTTGGGTTTGCTATTTGGTATCCTAACTCCTTTATTTGAAGAACTCCTATTCAGGGGTTATATATGGGGCAAGATCTCTGCATCTGGAGGGATGGTTAATCCCAATGGCTTAACACTCATCACTGTTACTCTACTTTTCATGGTGTGGCACCTGGGATACGTGGATGTTTTAATGCTCCACCCTTTGGCCACAGGTAGCTTGACCATGGTTATGATCTCAAAAATGGGAATAGGCCTAGTTTTAGGATTAATAGTTGGATATTTACGCCTTAAAACTGGTAAAACATATGCTTCAATATTATTTCATGGTTTTTGGAATGTTTTTGCACCCTGAAACTGGAATACTCCTTAAGATTTTTCTAAAAATAGATATGGGGTGATCAGGTGATTGATGTTGAAAATAGAAAAAAATGGACAACTTATTTCAAAAACAGATTATACATTGTTGTCTTTATTCTAGCCATGGTGGGATGGTTCATATTGTTTGTTTATCTGTTTGGCCAATTCTTTGAAAAAGAACTTCTGGCTTTAGAAGGAACACTAAAATCTCCTTTATTTATATGGGGGTTGCGAATTTTTATCATCGCACTTGCCATTTTCTTAATTAAAGGGAAGAAAAAAATCCGAACATTCTTTGCCTATAGAAGTATTAAGTGGGCCCTGTACCTCATACTTTTTGTAGGCGCCTTAGGATGGCTGGTTTGGTTTCTAAGCCTCTTCTTATTAAGTTAAAAAAACACATTTTTGCTGTTAAAGATTGATTCTTATTATTTTTTTAACACCAGTGATCTTCATTTTTTTTCTCTAACTTAGAAATATCCCCTTTTATCAGGGTCTTGACTGCAGGAACTTTTTGGTGCCAGTTTTTTGGCTTCTTTAAGTTTCACACCCATTTTTTCAAGAACCGCTCGGCTATCTACTTTAGTATTAACACAGCCATCCCTAAGGAGAGGTACTCCTTGACAGGAGAAGTTGGAAAGTTTCATCATGGCCAGATTAAGGTCTTGGAAGCAGGCCACACCTATAACTGCTTTGAACCTGTTCTGTTCCACAATCTTCGTTAGGAAAGTTGAACCCGGGATTATGAACACTTTGTAACCCATTTCTTCACCTTTATTTTTTAAAACACCGATTACGCAGCGGTTACAGTTTTCACACACCAGTCCTGATGCATCCAGTTTTGCTTCGCACTCGGTATTGCGAAGACAGTGGGGTAAAACCAGAATCGTATCATTGGGATTAATTTTTTTGAAATCTTTTTCATTTACCTTATTTCGAACTTCTACTCCGATGTTGTCCACAATTTTAGCGTCAACACCCACATTCTCGGCGAATTTTTTGAAAAGCCCGTAAAATACGTCCATGGTGAAAAGTAGCAGTTTGGGGAATACAAGGCGGTCTTTTTCAATTAGCATGCGGCCCAGTATGAGGGTGACTGATAAAAGAATCAGAAGGAGAATTCCAGCCACTAAAACAACCTGGCCAAATATCTGGTAAAATGCGGAAATAGTCATATCTATCATCTAATATTTTTATCCCTTGTTTAGATTTTTTTAAGAATTTTTTTTAAGGAATCATCATTCTTGCACTCTTTTTTTTAGAATGTATAATTTGTTAAAGAATTATTAGGAATACATCCTATTAGGAATATCCTATTAGGAATACATCCTTTATTAGGCGGGCACATGTCTCCTAAACCCATCATCTGAATTTAATCTGTAAAAAATATGAAATTAAATTAGAATTTTTAGTAACTTATCATCTATTTATTATGTTATATTAAACTGCTTATTAACTAATATTTAATTTTTCATATTATAAATTGTGGGGTTCAGTGGAGAATAGTGGATTGTGGTTAGTTCCCGGTGATCATAATTTTTATTTAAAATTTTTCTATTTTAAATTCTTTCAAATGACCTTTAATATCTAATCCGCCTTTAATTGCTTTAATTTCCACACCGGAGAGTTCATCGCAGGCACATAGGATGTCCTGTTCAGGATGGGTTCCGGGTGTGATGTTACAATTTAGGCGTATTTTTTCTCCACAACTGGCCACCATGGGCAGTCTTTTTGAAGTGGGATGATCAGAATGTAACACCACTAAAGGAGCCCCCACGTCCCTTAACAAAAAAATCAATGATTTTATCCCATCCTCACTGTAAGAACTATTCTTTAAAGAAGAGACTGCTATAATATCTTCCTCTTCTAAAAACATCACAATTTCATCTTTATCAGGAGTCCCAATAAATATTTGTCCGTTTTTTGCAAACTTGGCCACTCCCACGGTCCCGGTATTTCCCTTTAAAAAAATAATTTCATTATACTGGAGGGGAATTTCTACCATGCTTACTAATTCCAACTTTAATTAGAGTTCTTCTACGTTATCTGACTGGCATGAGGGGCAAACTATTCGCCTACCAATTCCTTTAAACTCGTTATCACAGTCCAGGCAACGATATCTCTTGGTTTTAAGTTCTTTCATTTTAATGTCAGCCATTGGTCCGCCTACAGTGCACATTACATATCACCAATCTTGTTATGTTTCTTTATCTATATTTAGTTTTTTGGATTCGGGATAACTCTGGAAAAAGTATTAAAAACAAAAAATTAGTATTAAAATCCCGGATACATATTTATCCTATTAAATCAAATATTAATAACAATTAAAACAGTTTAAACAATCTATAAATTCAATTACAGAACTCATATTTCTGTTGTGATGGTGAGACTATTGAAAAACCTGATTTTCCCATTTTCAGCTATTGTTGGCCAAGAAAGAGTTAAAAAAGCCCTGGTATTGAATGCAATCAACCCTTCTATTGGGGGAGTGTTGATTAAGGGTGATAAGGGAACTGGAAAGACCACTGCGGTAAGGGCCCTTGCCGACCTTTTACCTCCTCTTAAGGTTATTAAAGGATGTTCTTTTAACTGTGATCCAAGTGATCCTGTTTCTTTCTGTGATTCATGCAAGGATAATGAATCTGGAGAGATCCAAGTGGAGGAAAAGAAAATGAGGGTGGTAGAATTACCACTAGGGGCCACCGAAGATCGTGTGGTCGGGTCAATCAACATTGAAAAAGCACTTAAAGAGGGAACAAAAGCGTTAGAGCCAGGTATACTTGCTGATGCCAATCGCAATATCTTATATGTTGATGAAATAAATCTTCTGGATGATAATTTAGTGGATGTCCTTTTAGATGCTGCTGCTTACGGAATAAACACTGTAGAGCGTGAGGGTATTTCATTAGCTCACCCTTCCAACTTTATACTGGTGGGAACCATGAATCCTGCTGAAGGAGAACTCCGCCCCCAGCTGTCGGATAGAATTGGTTTGCAGATATCGGTTCAGAGTATCATGGATATTGGGGACCGGGTGAAGATCATGGAAAGAAGAGAGGCTTTTGAAAATGACCCTAATGCCTTCCGGGATGAATTCAAGGAAGATCAGGATCAGATACTGGAGAATATCACCGAAGCCAGGAAGCTCCTACCTAGGGTTAAGGTTTCACCAGACATGATGAAAGTAATAGCTCAACTCTGTGTTGATATTGGTGTAGATGGCCACCGGGCTGATATTGCCATTTTAAAAACTTCAAAAACCCTTGCAGCATATTACAAGCATGAAGAAGTTGAATCTGTAGATGTGGAGGAGGCCGCTGCTCTGGTTCTGGGTGAAAGGTTCCATAAAAAATCGTTGGATGAAGAAAAAATAAAAAAACAAATAAAAAACGCTGAAAATGAAATTTCACAGGAAAATACAGGGGATGATAAAAAAAAGTCCCAAAAAATGAAGAAGGAGAACAAAAAAAGAGGGGAATGAAACTTAAAACCCTTAAAAAAGATGAGCAGAATGTTGAAACTCAGGAAGAAGATGTGGATGTGAAAAAACTCCTTAAAATAAAGGGAAAAAAGAAAAAACGCATCTACGGTAAAAGAATAAATTCAAAGACCGAAAAAGGTCGTTACATAAAAAGTAAACTTCCCAAGGATTCTTATGGTGATATTGCCATTGATGCCACACTCAGAGCAGCTGCCTTAAGTTCCAATGGTGAAATGAGGGTTAAAGGTGAGGATTTACGCCATAAAATTCGTAAACATGGTGCCAGAGCATCTATTGTTATGGTGGTGGATATCAGTGGATCCATGTTCTCCGATAGAAAAGCAAACCGGTTGAAGGGGATAATAAACAGTGTTATTGAGGATGCTAACCGTCACCAGGATCGAATAAGTGTTGTTGGCTTTAAGGGGGAGGAAGCAGAGATAATTATCCCCACCACCCGTAGGGCTACTTCTTTCCGTGAACAGGTTGATAATATTCGAGTGGGTGGAACCACTCCTCTAGCTGCCGGGATTAAAAAAGGTTTAGAAATACTAAAAAAGGAGAAATTGAGGGCTGAATTCGTACCCCTTCTATTAATACTCTCTGATGGTATGCCTAATGTGGGATTGGAAGAAGGGCCCATGAAGGATGCTATCCTGATGGCGGAGAAGATTAAAGAAAAAGAAATACATACTGTGGTCATAAACTTTGAAAAATCAGTGCGTTATGGGCATGAAGTGAATATGGAGCTCGCCCTGGCCTCAGGTGGACGTTACTATGATCTGGAAGAGTTAAAGAATCCTGAGGGAGTTATTGCCAGAATATTAGATTATGAACGGGAGAAAATATAACATTTTTTTTAATTAAAATTTGAGACAATAAGTTCTGAGACCATAAAACACAACTTAGTGAAAAAATAATAGATTAAGGGTTATAAAAGAAAAAAATGGTTTTAAAGAACATCAGTTTAATTTTGATTAAACAATTTTAAATGTCTTTAAAATCTGATTATACGCTTCTTCAGTCTGATTCAATGAGGAAGGAAGGCATATGTATTCAACAGTGTAAAAATATTTATTTTTTTCAATAACGGTTGTTTTCTGGGCTATGTTTTGACTGTAACTTCCTAACTGGATGGCTGTAAGATTAGATACTCCCACACTAACTTGTGAAGAATTGCTGGTATTGGTTACTATGGATGTTGCATTGGGAGTGTTAACAAAACCCTGGGATTTTGGTTGCATACTCAGTATGATGAAGGCAGGTTGATCTTGTCCAGTGGCCCCTGTGAAACTGGACTTTAATGTAACCTCAGAGTAAATGGTATCATTGCTGAAATTTCCAATAACATGGTCTTGACTCCATGCACGGGGGTATTCAAAGTACAATTGGCCATTTTGGAAGCTGTTATTTCCAGATAGGCCTATGGCAACAATAAAAGCCAATAATATCACCAAAATAACCACACCTGCCAAGATAATATTCTGTCTTTCCATGTTGTCCACTTCCCCCTGTTGCTTCCTACACCTTTTTATTATTTTGTAGTTTAGCTTGGAAATACCTTTGGGATTGGAAGGATTGCATACAGGAACAAAAAATAAAATAGGATTAAGAATATATATTTAAGACAGATCAGTTAATTGATGGGAGTATTATTGGAATTAATTGGTTTAGGGATTAATTTAGAGATTAGTGGGTCATGGATAACTGGGGAGTCATTGATTGATGGATAATTTAGTTTACGTCAGGTAATCTGGCAAGGTGATATTCTTGGCAAGGGAAAAAATTCTCCTGGTAGAAGATGATGGTATAGAAGCCATGGATATTAAGCGCACCCTGGAATCATTTGGTTATGAAGTTCCATATGTTGCCTCTAGGGGTGAAGAAGCCATTACAAAAGCTTTAGAGATACAACCTGATCTTATTTTGATGGATATAGTTTTAAAAGGGAAAATAAATGGTATTGATGCTGCTCATGAATTGAAAGAATTATCATTACCATTAATTTATTTAACTGCTCATTCTGAGGATTCAACAGTACAAAGAGCTAAATTAACTGAGCCCTATGGATATATTATAAAACCATATGACTCTTCTGAACTCAAGTATGTAATAGAACTCGCCCTTTATAAAAGTAAGATGGAAAAAAGGTTAAGGGAGAGCGAAAGACGGTATCGGTTTATTGTTGAGGCTGCTAATGAAGGGATCTGGAGTATGGATGCTAATTTTAATACTACCTATGTTAACCAGAAAATGGTGGAAATGCTGGGTTATGACCGGGATGAGATGCTGGGAAAGCCAGTAACTGAATTCATGTTTGAAGAGGATATAAACGATCATGAAAAACACATGCAAACCCGCTTTGAAGGAGTTTCAGAAAACTATGAGCGTCGTTTTAGGCATAAAAATGGTTCGGAAGTTTGCACCCTGGTTGCGGCAACGGTTTTAAAAGATGTTAATGGCAATTTTGATGGATCATTTGGGGTGTTCACCGATATCACCCATCGCAAAAAAATGGAAAAACAACTTAATGACAGCAAAAGCCAATTAAATGACATTATTGAAAGTTCGCCTATTTTACAGTTTGTTATTGATAAGAATCATCGTGTTCTTTACTGGAACCAGGCCATGGCATCATACAGTGGGATATCTCCAGAAGAAATTATAGGCACTGATCATCACTGGAAGGCATTTTACAATGGGAAAAGGCCTTGTTTAGTGGATTTAATGTTGGATGGGGACAACTTAACAGTTGATAAATGGTATTCTGGAAAATATAAAGAATCAAGGCACTTGAAAGGAGTATTTGAAGTTGAAGACTTTTTCCCATCCCTGGGTGAAAATGGGAAATGGTTACATTTCACAGCTGCCCCTATAACGGATTCTGAAGGAAAAGTTGTGGGTGCTTTGGAAACATTGGAAGATATAACTGAACGTAAAGAGGCTGAAAGTGCATTAAAGGAAAGTGAAGAGAAATTCCGAGTGGTTACTGATAATGCACCAGTATCTATTGTTGTTTACCAGGATGAAAAAACAGTATATGCCAATGATTACACGGTTTACCTAAGTGGATATAGTAAAGAAGAACTGTATAACATGAATTTTTGGGAAGGATTCCACCCTGATGACCGGGAACTATTTAGAAGCATGGGGAATTCCAAAGTAATGGGAGATAAAGTTCCTAAAAAACACGAAGTTCGATTTATCACCAAATCAGGTGTTCTACGATATATGATTTTTTCCGCAGGAAAAATTATGTATGGGGGGAAACCTGCAGTTTTAGCCATTTTAGTAGACATAACCGAGGAAAAAATGGCCGAAACCCGGCTTAAAGAGAGTGAAAAATGTCTGATGATGGGCATGGGCATGGCACAACTGGTTTACTGGGAATACGACATTGAAAGTGATTTATTCACCTTCGATGACCAGTTTTACTCACTCTACGGTACCAGTGCACAGAAGGAGGGCGGTAATAAGATGTCATCCCAGGAATACGCCACTCGATTTGTTCCCTTAGAAGAACGTGCCCTGGTCGAAAAAGAGGTGGCTAAAGCCCTGGAAACTGATGATCCTGATTTCTCCAGTACACTCCGGCATAGCATAATACGTCCTGATGGCGAAAAAAGATACATAATTGTGCGTATAAGAATATTGCTGGATGAAAATGGGCATAAAATTGGAACTAGGGGTGTTAATCAGGATATCACAGAACTTATACGGGCAGAGGAGAAGCTGGCAAGATCTGAAAGTAAATACCGGGCTATCTTTGACAATATTAAAAGTGCCGTGGCAGTTTATGATGCAATCAATGATGGTTCAGATTTCGTGTTTAAAGATTTTAATCATGCTGCAGAAGAAATTGAAAAAATAAAGATGAAAGAAGTTGTGGGAAGAAAAGTTACCGAAATTTTCCCTGCAGTTGTAGAATTCGGACTTTTAGAAGTTTTTAAAAGGGTTTGGAAGACGGGAAAACCAGAAAAACACCCTGTTTCCATTTATAAAGATGAAAGAATAAAAGGATGGCGTGAAAACTACGTATACAAATTACCCTCTGGGGACATAGTGGCAGTTTATGATGATTTAACTGAAATAAAGCAGTACGAAGAAGAACTTGAGCAAAATCAGAATCGTTTAAGGAGTTTAGTTAGGATACTCCAGTATGGGGCAGAATCTGTGCAGGACTTTCTGGATTATGCCTTAGAAGAGGCAATAGGATTGACTGAAAGTAAAATAGGATATATTTACCACTACTACGAGGATAACGAGGAGTTTGTACTTAACACTTGGTCAAAAGATGTAATGGATGAGTGCCGCATCACTGATCAACCAACAGTTTATGAGCTGGAAAAAACTGGTATTTGGGGAGAAGCAGTACGCCAAAGGAAACCAATTATTTTAAACGATTTCTCGGCTGAAAATCCTCTTAAAAAGGGTTATCCTGACGGTCATGCTCCTCTACTTAAATTCATGACTCTGCCTGTATTTAAAAGGGATAAAATTGTCGCTGTGGTGGGAGTGGCCAATAAAGAGACTGATTATACTGAAACGGATGTGCTACAACTTGAACTTTTAATGGATGGGGTCTGGAAGGTTGTGGACACTCAAAAGGCTGAAGAAGCTTTAAAAAAGTCTGAAACTCGATATAGGGCTATTTTTGAAAACACCGGCACTGCTACTGCAATCAGTGAAGATAACACGATCCTATCCTTGGTGAATGAGGAATTTGCCAGCCTCACCGGATTTTCAAAGGAAGAAATTGAAAATAAAATGACATGGGCCAATTTTTTTGTTGAAGAAGAAATACCTAAAATGAAAGAATATCATAGGCTCCGCAGAGTTGACCCCAGTGCTGCTCCCAGAAATTACGAGACCATTTTCCAGGATAGATGGGGAAATACAAAGGACGTGTACATGAGTGTGGCCATGTTGCCCGATACCAAAAAAAGTCTGGTTTCAGTCCTGGATATAACTGAGAAGAAACAATCAAGGAAAAAACTGAGACAGGAGTTAAAAATTAACCAATCTCTGGCAAGTGTATATGTCCCCTTAATTTCTCCCTTAACCACCATCCAAGATATTTCTGTTGTAATTTTAGAGGAAATATTATCCCTTACTGGAAGTGAACACGGTTTTGTGGCCACAATTGATCCTGAAAATCAGGATCTTCTCAATCAAACACTCACCAGGATGATGCCCAGTTGTGAAGTATACGCCGATGGGAAAATCCCTGAAGAAATACGATTCCATGTAGGGGTCGATGGTAAATATCCGGGTCTCTGGGGGCACTGTTTAAATACAAAAGAAGCATTCTACACCAATGAAGCTCAAAAACATCCAGCATCCAAGGGTGCACCAGAAGGTCATGTGGATATAGACAAATTCCTCTCTGTACCAGTATTCATTGATAATGAACTGGTTGGGGAAATTGCCCTGGCAAACCCGCTTCAAAAAGATTATTCAAAAAATGACTTGAAAGCCGTGAAAAGGATTGCAGACTTTTTTGCCCTGGCTATTCAACGTAAAGGATATGAAGAACAAATCAACAAGTCTCTGGATGAAAAAGACTTGTTACTTCGTGAAATACACCACAGGGTAAAGAACAATATGCAGATTATTTCCAGTATTTTAAATCTACAATCGTTCACGGTAACTGACCCTAAATTGTTGGATATATTGAAACAGAACCAGAACCGTATTAAATCCATGGCCATGATCCATGAAAAACTATACCAATCCCCTAATTTGGTGCAAATCGACTTCAGTGATTATCTTAACAGTTTAACTGCAGATCTGGTTTACACCTACCTCGTTAAAGATAAAGGTATTGGTATAGATTTAGACCTTGAGAAGGACATCATGTTAAATATTGAAACTTCCATCCCCTGTGGCTTGATATACAGTGAATTGTTGTCCAACAGTATAAAACATGCATTTATTGATAAGAAAGGGAAAATAAAAGTTCAATTTAAGAGAACTGATGATGGTCTAGAGCTCAGTGTGAGTGATAATGGCATTGGTTTGCCTCAAGAAATTGATTTCCGCAAAACAGATACCTTGGGACTTCAATTAATTACTAGTTTAGTTGAACAGATAGATGGAACCATAAAACTTGATAGAACTAATGGCACATCATTCACAATTAAGTTTCAGGAACTCAAATATAAGGATAGGATGTAAATCTAATTTTTTTAGCGAATGCAATGTTAATCATGAATTGCACTGAATTTTTTAAAAGACTAAATACCAGTACTTTCAAAATAAATAATTCAGGTTGGTATTGATAATTGCCACCTGAAAATTATAAATCGCCTAAATACAAATCCAATAAATAATAGATAAAATCTTTAAATTTTGATTCTATGCCCCATAAAATAGTTATATACCATGCAGAGCAGTGTGATCCCAAGAAATGCACCACACGTAAATTGGCCCGACAGAGGCAGATCAGAATGGTCAACCGCCTAAGCCAAATTCCCAGGGGCGCTTTGGTATTGGATCCATTCGCATCCAAGTCAGTGTCACCTGAAGACCGTGATTTAGTGGTTAAAAAAGGTATTGTTGGTCTAGATTGTTCTTGGAAACGGATTAACAAATCTTCCGCCATGTTCAGAGGTACTGCAACCCATCGTTCCCTTCCTTTCCTGGTGGCGGCCAATCCCACCAACTATGGTAAGCCATGTATCCTGTCCACTGCTGAGGCTGTGGCAGCAACCTTATATATAGTGGGGCTTAAAGATAATGCTATTCAGATTATGTCCCACTTCAAGTGGGGACCTCATTTTCTGGAGCTCAACCATGAGCTCTTAGAGGCATATTCCCAGGCTAGTAATAGCGGGGAAGTTGTAAATATTCAAAATGAATTCATAGGAGGCTAAATAATGGCTAGATTCGAAGAAGCAGAGAATAGAATATTCAAGATTAAAATTTGTCTCAAATGTAACGCTCGAAACCCCCCAACCGCTAAAACATGTCGTAAATGCGGATACAAGGGTTTGAGGTTCAAAGCCAAAGAACCAAGAGGATAATATTTTCCCACATCCTCTTTCCATTTGATTCTGAGGATTGGGGAAAATACAATATTTATTTTTTTATCCATTTAATGGAAAAAATCGAGTTAATAAAATTTTCATATAAATATTATAGTTTTCATTGTATAATTGTTGTTTAGGTGTGATCTTGATGAAAGTAGAAGAATATTTAAGGGAATCCTTGAAGAAGGGGAAGGTTCACCTAACCCTTCTTGATCCAGAGGAACAGGACCCTCAAAAGGCTTTAGAAATTGCTACTGAAGCAGTTGCTGGGGGTACTGATGGTATTATGTTGGGTGGGTCCACCACTGATTCTCAGGATCTGGATGCTACTGCGAAAATACTTCAGGAAAATCTGGATGTCCCTATCATACTCTTTCCCGGTAACACTACAGGGGTTAGTGGTTATGCTGATGCCATTTTATTCATGAGCTTACTGAACTCTAACAATCCATATTGGATTATCGGTGCACAGGCATTGGGTTCGCCAAAGGTTAAAAAAATCGGAATTGAAACCATACCCATGGGATACGTAATTGTACAGCCTGGTGGGACAGCCGGATGGGTGGGAGATGCTAAACTAATCCCAAGAAACAAGCCAGATATTGCCACTGCTTATGCAATGGCTGCAGAGTTTTTGGGAATGAGATTCTTCTATTTGGAGGCAGGTTCCGGAGCAGAACAGGTAATACCTGGTGAGATGATTCAGAAAGTTAAAATGTTCACTAACCATGTTGTGATGGTTGGCGGGGGTATAAGGACTGGTGAAGACGCTAAAAAAGTAGCTCAAGCCGGTGCAGATATCATAGTCACCGGGACGGTGGTTGAGAACACATCCCATATCCAGGAAAAGATAGCTGGAATTGTAGAAGGTATTAAATCAATTTAAAACTTATTTTATTAATTTTTATTCTCTTCTGATTCCATTTTTTCCCATATTATTTCCAACTTTTTTCAGGATATTTTTTAACATCTCCCAATTGAAAAATTATATTTTCTATGAACTCGTATACCAATAAGTTAGAGGTGAACTTAATGTGTGAGTCAAATGGATATGATTTCATAGCCGATAAGTTAAAGGAACACTTGGGTCTTAAAAAGTCTCCGGTTGCCATTAAATTTGTTTTAAGAGAAGAGGATATTCCGGAAGGTGTTCCCAAGGCCGATGAAAAATTACGTCACTGTCAACTGGTGCAGAAAGCCAGTGGGGGTAGTGTTTTTTATGCTACCGCAGAAGAACAGATGTGTAAAGGGGGAGCAGCTGCCCTTGGTCTTCAAGAAGCACCTGAGAAGGTGAAAACTGGTGAATTCTACTATGGGCTGGGCAGATTCTCCAGTATAGGATCAGCCAGAAAAACCATGGAATCCATACCAAAAATAGACCCAATAATGTATGCATTGGTATACGCACCTCTGGAGAAAGCTAACTTTGACCCGGATGTAATTGTAGTCATTGCTAACCCCGCCCAGGCACTGAAACTCTCCCAGGCACTTGTTTACACCATGGGTGGTCGTGTTGAAGCTGATTTTGCAGGTATTCAGTCCATATGTGCTGATGCTGTTGCAGGACCATTCCTACGCCGCAGACCTAACATCACCCTGGGATGCAGTGGATCCCGACAGTACGCGGATATAAAAGAAGAAGATGTTATTGTGGGCCTCACCGGTGAAAATATTGGCTGTGTTATCAATGCACTGGAAAATATGAGTTAAAATGGATATTATCTTTAAATAAGATATTATCCTACTTAATATTTTTAGAAATAACTTCTTAATTTCTATTTATTTCAAAAAAAATCTATTCAACAGATTCATAGTCCAATAACAAATTATTTCTACTCCCTATTCTTTTTTTCCACATTTTTCGAACTTTAAGATAATCTTCGTAGCGATTAATGTTAATCAATTCCAATTCATCCTGTCCAGGCACACCATAAAGTTTTACCCCATTGGCAACCATCCTCCTTAAAATGGGATTCAGGTTATCTTCTTCACCATGAAGATAACGTTTCAAGAGGGAGGAGTGACAGGCAAAGGGCATGCCCAGTCCCAGAGCACTATCCAAGTATCCTGTTTTACCCCTGGAGAGAATAGTCACTGTGTTCTGGGGGTGGGGACTATTTATCAATTGGTCCATAAGGTTTTGCATGGTTTTAGTGGTAATCGTGGGTTGATCCCCTGCCAGACACAAACAATAATCATAATTAGAATTAACCACTCCATTTAGGAGTGTTTGGGATAACTCCACATCCACATCAGTGTTTTCTATGATACGGAGTCTATCATCATCCACATCACCTAATACCGGGTATAATTCATCCATGAAATGTCCGAGAACTACAATACATTCGTTTAAATCAGTTTGGAGTGCCTTTTTGACTGTGAAATTTATTATGGGATCTCTGTTGATTTCAAGAAGTAACTTATGTGTTATAGTCATCCCTTTACTTTTAAGGTCTTTTCTCATCCGTCTGTTTTTACCGGCTGCGGTGATAATACCTGATACTCCTTTCATGGATTAATCTCCTTTAAAAAATAATGGGGAAAAGGACTGTTAACTGAGTTTAACCACCCTGGAGTAAATCACCAGTCCTGCTCCACTTCCTTCGGTCCACATAACCAATTTTATGGGATAATTATGGTTGTTATAGACTTTAACTCCTACTGTGGGGCTGGTGTCATAGGCAATAGCCAGTTCATCCCATCTAATCCCGCTGGGCAGTGGTAAACCTGCAGCAGCAGTGGCTCCCCGGATTGATCGGGCAGCAGGACACACCCCGTGGACAGCTGATCCACCGGTGGCATTGGGATCTGGACAGGGGTCAAAACCAATATTTTCCTTTCCATTTGATCCAGTTTTAGGCGGTATTATGGTACCATTCCATGCCCTGGCAAATTGCATGGCATTATAAGCACGGGCTGCATCACCATATTCCGGATGGGAACCTAAAGATTCAGCAAAACTGGCAGTTACATTTTCAGTATGAGGGCCCATGTAGGCCATCACTGGTGAACCAGTGGGATAATTTTTCATATAGGTGACCACTGAATCACCGAAAAAGGTTTTTATTTCACTAGGGGTGACCTGATTCCGCCCATCGTTAAATCCAGTGAGGGAATAATCCAGATTTATATAATCGCCCACATTTGAACTGTTGTACCATTTCTTGAAGGTGGTGATGCTGACGTATTCATGGGGAATGGTTTCGTTATTAATATCAGAGGAGGATATAGTTTTCAACAGTTCTCCTGATTTACCCCCTTCCCGTATCTCCAGACCGTCTTTGGTTTTAACTCCCACAGTGTAACCGGTTTTATAACCCCATACAAATGTTTGAGGGGGGTTAACTACTAGCTGCTGTCCATGCACACTTAAAAAGCCCGGACCTTCAAATCCATGGGCCACTCCCTGGGCGGAGATACTGCCACTGGCCAGTTTAGCCAGGGGTGTTTCCACTGATCCAGTTAGGAGTCCGTTAATGATCTGCAAGTATTTTTCTTCCTCAGATAAATTCTTTAAATATTCAAAATTATACAAAACTGGCACTTTCCTAACTTTGGCATCATCAACCACTTTCATACCAGAAACTACTGTATCCCCAATGGACATGGCGGTGATTTCTTCTGGGTTTTGGGGAGGAAAATAGCCTTCAATGGTGTCACCAATATAAATAAAACCCATCATCAATATTATCAAAACACCAAAGGCCAGTATCGGATTCAACAAAGATCTGCGCATTTTCATAATCCTCCAAATTAAATATTTTCTTTTTATTTTGCCGAAATGGCCTCCTTCAAACTTTCTGTTATTTCCATGATCTTACGCTGCCCATTACCGCCAATGAATACATTATGATAGCTTTCGGAGCACTTTAGTGCGAATTTGACCACATCCTCCACATTGGTCAGGTTATGGATTGTTCCAGTATAATTCTCTTCATCCAGCACCTTAAGAACATCATCCCGAGTATCTTCCAGGCCTGGGAAAATAGCAATGATCTCTGAATTTGTTTTAGATGCTTCTCTGAAGATTTCTAAACGACACATTTCACCTTTACGTGGAGTTCCAAGAATTATAACTGGAAAATCTGCTTCATTGAACACTGCTGCTGCTGCATCGGCATTATCAGTTTTACCCACCACTATCCTGGAGTGGGGAAGATCAATGATCATAGCCCTCCCGGGTAAAACATTGAAATCTTTTAGGGTATTTTCAATGATATCATCGGATATTCCCATTAGTTCCGCGGTTTTTGAAGCTGCAGCCGCGTTTTTGCGGTTGAAATCCCCGAACAAATTCAGTTCATAGGGAACCATGTTAAAAAAATGAATTTCAGCTGCTTTTTTACTAAAATGACCTAAATTTTCAGTTTCATTATTTAAAACAACCTTCTTACCCTGAACAAAATTTCCCAGGGATTTAAGATAGTTCTCCATTGATTGGTGGAATTCAAGGTGATCTCGTCCAACATTGGTCACCACAACCAGGTCAAAATCAAAATTATCATTGCAGAAATCCAGAGTCATATCACAGATTTCTACCAGGAGAACATCATAATCAGCAGACGCGGCTTCTAAAATTACCTCAGTGTAACCCTTAAAACCTCCACCGGCATTTCCCCCGGTAAGAACTTTCATACCAGCCTTCTGCAGTATGCTGGTAATCATCATGGTGGTGGTGGTTTTACCGTTGGTACCAGTGACCCCTATGGTAAATAAAGAGCGATGAGAAGTAATAACGTCTGATAAAAGTTTTCCATCAGACTTTATTTTATTAAAAACAGGATTGTTCCATAAACCTGGGCTTAAAACAATTGCATCTGCAGTTTTTATTTTCTGAAAATCGTGAAATCCCCGATCTATATCCAGGTATTTATCAGACTTTAATTCAGTGTTAAGATTAATATCTGAAGCATAAACTTCATAACCATGATCGAGAAGTGATTCAACGGCATTAACACCTTCTACTCCCAGCCCAACCACAGCAGCCTTCATTTTAACAACCATTATCCGATTTTCCAAAAGCACATCATTCAATTGTATCCTTAAAAATAAGTTGATACTTTACATATATAACTATAACTCTAATACTCCCCTTCCCTGTTGAATAATTATTTTAAGAGAGTATAAGGTTATTTAGGCCTAAATCGAAATTTTTATTGGAATAATAGTTTTGTTAAATCTTCAATTTCAAAAAATAATCATTTTAATCGGATAATAATTGGAGTGTTGTGGTTTTTGGAAGTTTTCAGGGTATTACTCCCTGGTATATGAACGATTCATACTAAAATTTTAATGTTATATTTCCCAAAACCATATAACAGTATCAAACCTATATTTCAAACAGATAAATCACAGACAAAAAATTATCTTTAATCTAGTTTAATAAGACATTTCAGATTTTATGGATAAATACGCACTCATAGTTTGTATCAAGAGTATCAGGTGTCGTTCATGAACACAATAAAAGACTTCTCCCAGGAAATAGTAAAACGCATCGAAAACATAGCCCAACCCGTAAAGATAATGCATGTATGCGGATCACACGAACACACCATCATGCAGCACGGTCTCAGAACCCTGTTACCTTCCGAAGTGGAGGTTGTGGCTGGACCAGGATGCCCGGTATGTTGTGTGCCAGCACGGGAAGTGGAAGAATGTCTTCAACTGGCCAGGCAGGGAGTAACCATCGCAACATTTGGTGATATGTTAAGGGTCCCTGGTGGAACTGGATCCCTGGCCGAGGCCAAGGCAGAGGGTGCTGATGTTCGGATCGTTTATGGTGTGAACAATGCAGTGGAACTGGCTCAAAATATCGATAATGAAGTGGTGTTCATGGCAGCCGGATTTGAAACCACAGCACCAACCACTGCTGCGGAAATAGTTGCTGGCCCTCCCGAAAACTTTTCAGTCTTATCCTGCCACCGAATGATACCCCCAGCCCTCAAATTTCTCATAGAATCAGGTGAAGTGAATCTAAACGCCCTCATAGAACCGGGTCATGTTTCCACCATTATCGGAACCAGACCCTATGATCTTTTCTCCGAGAAATACGGAATTCCCCAAGTGGTAACTGGATTCAACCCCATGGACGTATTAATAGCTGTTTACCTAATTCTTAAACAGATTGATGAGGGCAAGGCATTTGTTCAGAATGAATATAAACGAGCAGTAAGGGAAGAGGGAAATTTAAAAGCTCAGGAACTTCTGGAAGAAGTTTTTTATATCACCAGTAAGGAGTGGAGGGGTTTTCCACCTATACCGGACTCAGTTATGGATATAAAAAGTGAATTCAGTGACGTGAATGCCCGGGAGAAGTTTGACATTGAAGTGGGCAGTATTCCAGAGGTAGTTTCAGGATGTATTTGCGGGGCCATACTCAGAGGGGTGGCCCGCCCAGAAGACTGTAAACTCTTCAAGAAAGAATGTAACCCTACCAATCCCATTGGAGCCTGCATGGTCAGTAAAGAAGGAACCTGTAACATTGCCCATAGATATGGTTCATTTTAACCATTCATTTTACTTAAGGAATCAAATTAATGTGAAAAAATAGGAAATAAATCTATAACTGGTGGAATAAATTGATTAAAGCGGTAGCAGTGGATGTTGATGGCACTATAACTGATGGTAAAAGAAGGTTATGTTGCAGTGCCATGGAATCAATCCGTGCGGCAGAAGAAAGAGGCATTCCGGTTATCATTGTCACTGGCAACATCCTACCAGTTACCAAAACTCTTTCTATTTTTATTGGAACTTCAGGGGGTTTAGTAGCAGAAAACGGTGGAGTTATTGAATCATCGAAGGGCAGGATGGTGTTGGGAGATATTCAAAAGTGCAAGGAGGCCTATGATTTCTTATTAACTAAGTATCCTATCGAAAAAGTTGATTTTTCGGATCAGAGGATTTCAGAAATTGCATTCTACAGAAACATTCCTGTAAAACAAGTGAAAGAAACCCTCAGAGACTTTGATGTGAAAATATACGACACCAATTTTGCATTGCACATCACCGATCCGGGGGTAAACAAGGGCACTTCACTGGTGCGAGTTGCCAGGGATATGGGTATAAAACCTGAGGAGATCCTGGCAGTGGGGGACAGTGAAAATGATAGGGAATTTCTTAAGGTAGCGGGAGTGAAGGTGGCGGTGGCCAATGCCGAACCCGAACTCAAATCCATTGCAGATTATGTGACTGATAAACCATACGGAGACGGAGTTAAAGAGGCATTAGAGAGGTTTTTATCATGATGAACGATTTAGCCAACCAGGCACTGGATCATGCTCTTAAAGGTGCTGATCAGGCGGAAATATATATTGAAATCACGGAAAGTGTGGATTCCACCATACAGAATGACCAAGTGGACTTTGCCAAGGAAGCCTATTCTATGGGTGTGGGTATCCGGGTTATCTGTGGAGATAGGATGGGCTTTGCCTACACCACCCAAACTAACAGAATAATGGAAACAGTTGCCAGGGCAATTTCCAATGCCCAGTCCAACTTGGCTGATGAAAACTTTGCATTCGCATCTAAATCGGAATATCCTCGAGTTAAAGGTGTTTTTGACAAAAAAATCAATACTTTGGAACTGGAAAATACCATTGAACTGGGAAAAATCATGATTGGCACAGTTATTGATAATAACTGTCAGCCAACATCAGGTGGTGTTTCTGCTGGCTGTGGGAAAACTCTAATCATGAACTCCGAGGGAGTAAACTGTGAAGATACTTCCACTTATTTTTCAGGTTTCATAGCGGTAAATATCCCTGATGGGGAAGGAGTATCTACAGCCAGTGAATCTGACTCATCCCGAAAACTGGACATAGATCCGGAAAAAATAGCCAGCAAAGCCTGTGAAATTGCTTTAAATTCCCGTGGAGGTAAAACAATCGAAACTGGGGACATGGGGGTTATAATGGATCACCATGCTGCAGCAGGTCTTCTTTCAACCTTCTCACAGGCAATAAATGGAGATAACGTCCAGAGGGGAAGATCAATCTACGTTGATAAAATTGGTACCAGGGTTTCATCATCTTCCCTGAGCATTTATGATGATGGAACCCTCAACGGAGGTCTTTACTCTTCCCATTGTGATGGGGAAGGAACACCTGCCCAGAAAACGGCTATAATAGAAGACGGAGTCTTACAGAACTTTTTGTATGACATCCACACTGCAAACAAGGGAAATGTCCAGAGTACCGGTAATGGGATGCGTGCTTCCTTCAATGACATGCCATCAGTTAGTTTATCAAATCTAATTGTTGATTTTAAAGATTTTGAAGAAATTTCAGAAATAAAAGAGGGACTGTTGGTTACCGATGTACTGGGGGCGCACACTGCCAACCCCATATCTGGAGATTTCTCAGTAGAATCAATGAACGCCTTTAAAATTAAAAACGGGGAATTAATTTATCCAATTAAAAATGCCATGCTTTCCGGGAATATTTTTTCACTTTTGAAGGATTCAAAGGCAGCTTCCCATAAAACACGTCAGTTAGGACCTTTCGTTGTACCTCCTCTAAATGTGCCCAGTCTGCGGGTTGTCGGTTAAATATTGTGTTAATTTTACCAACCAGTGAAATAAATCAGTGTCTAGATGGATAAGACCACAGGGTTAATAAGCATTTCATAAGAGTGGAATCTGTTTGGATTAAATTGAATTGGAATTTGTTGGATAAATAGTTGAAAATGACAAAAAGGAATAAAAAATCAGTTATTCCGAACTATAGGGCTGTGATGGCTAATCAGCAGTTGTCAAGGTGTAAAATAGCTTCTATGGTTGTTGCTGAAGATAGTGATGGGGAAGATAACCTCTGGGCTGAACATGAAAATCTGAGAAAGGATTTCAACAAATTTTATGAGGAAAATTCTCAACTGAATAAGATCACTAAAGGTAAAGCGCGTGATAATACCATTGATAATCATAAAGTAAACTCTAATTCAATAAATTCTGTTTCAACAACATCTGTTCCCATAAATAATTCCAAAAGTTTTTCATACCTGGATCTAAAGGTGAAAATCGCCGATAAAATGTCAAGGCACTGTCACTTCTGTGAAAAGGCATGTAATGTTGATAGAAGATACGTGAAGGGTGAATGCGGAGTTGGTGATCCTTTAATTGCATCAGAATTCCTGCATGTGGGTGAAGAACCACCACTAGTCCCTAGCCACACAGTTTTCTTAGCAGGGTGCAATTTTAATTGTGTTTACTGCCAAAACTGGGATATCAGTCAGCAACCAAACCGGGGCATAACCATAAGCGAGGAAAACCTGGCTTTAATCATTGGAAAAAGGAGAAGTGAAGGCTCCCGAAATGTTAATTTTGTAGGGGGCGATCCCACCTCCAATCTACCCTACATCCTCCGCACCATGCAACTGGTAAAGGAGAACATACCCGTGGTGTGGAACAGTAACCTGTACCTCTCTCATGATGCCATGCATCTTCTGGATGGTTTTGCTGATCTGTATCTTACAGATTTCAAATACGGTAATAATGAATGTGCCCGGAGACTTTCTGGAATCCATGACTATATGGAAGTGGTGGGCCGTAATCACCTGATGGCCTGGAAGGCAGGTGATATGATAATCCGCCATTTAATTCTACCCAACCATGTGGAATGCTGTTCAAAACCCATTCTGGATTGGATATCTGAAAATCTGGGGCTGAAGACTGTGCTCAATATCATGGGACAGTATCGTCCAGTTTACCATGCATCTGAATACAGGGAAATCTCCCGACATCTTCTTCCCCCTGAATTAGAGGAAGTAATTCAGCATGCTCAAGATTTAGGGTTTAAAAATCTTATTTAGATTTATAATTGCCCTTACTTGAGTATTATTCTTACCCTTGCTGTTATATTTACAATCCACCCCATATGGTCTAATAAGATGTGGAAAATGTATTAAAAAAATATAAAATTGAAAATTAAAAGATTTATTAGTAATATAAATTAAACTTAAATTAATTAAAATTTAATTAATTAAACTCAAAAATGTTTAAGATATAATATTTATAATATTCGAAGGATATTTTTAGGGGATTTAAATGGAAACAATTGAAAATAACAAACCCGTTTCGGCTGATGAGATTTTTAATGATATTAAAGAAGATTATCCTGGTGTGGAAAGTGTAGTTATGGAAGATGAGAATGAAACAGTTTTCTGTATCTACGCCGCAGATGATGTCCTCTGGAAAATATTTGAGGATTGGATGGAACTGGTGAGCAGTATTGAATTTAACGCCGGAAGCAATGAAGAACACTACTTGCGTGTAATACCTTAAATCGGATATTTATTTCATCTTCGTTTTTTTTACTTTTTTTTACTTTAATCAAATTAAATATGATATTTTATTCCAAATTTGATTGATTAGTTCAGTTTACGGAATGCTATTGTTTTCCGTGTTATGATCAATATTAATTCATAATTCTATCCTAAATGGTTCTAAGAAATTCCAGTATGGCCTTTATGGTTTGATTCTGCTGTTCCTCCCGGGTTACGGTGCTGTTATTGTCTCCGGCCTGAGTTCCGTAATCACCGAAGTTATAATGATTCCCCCCTTCAATGGTGATGAAGGTGGTGTTAACTGGGAATTTGCCAAGATTTGAAGAAATATCCTCAGGCAGGGTAAGCCCATCTAGGGATCCTCTGATTGACAGTGCTTTAAAAGTGGAATTTGAAGCGTTGGTTGATGGATAACTGGCTAAATATACCACTCCTTTTATTTTGTCCTGATGGTTCACTGCATAATCAGATGCAAAAACACTACCCAATGAATGACCACTAATCACCCAGGAACTTGTCTCCGGATGATTTTTGATGACATCATCTGCTTTGTTTGTACCAAAAAATGCTAAATTAAATGGCATTTTAACGATTATAGTGGTATAACCATTATTAGCTAGTTGGGATGCTATTACGGAGTAAGATTCTGATTGTACCTTGGCTCCAGGATATATGATTACCCCGGTGGTGCTCTGGTTACTGGTGGGAGTGAATGTAATAAAATCGGCGGTATCCTGTACCGTGTAGAAATCTGTTGATTTTAGCGTGGCCATTGCCCTGCTATCTGCATGGTAATAATCAGAAACATAATAGGTAAAGGCACCTAATCCAATTAAAATAATTATTAAAAGAGTAATTAGAATTATTTTCTTTTTAGATTTTAATATACTCATTTACTTGACCTTTTAACATTTTTTTAGATTAAATTTTTAGACTAATAATAAAAAAAAGAGTTTAGTAATCTAGTTCATTGATCCACCAGATTACTGTTCTCAATTCACGTTTTTTTCACGGTGCGAAAACTCCCACAAACGCCAGCCAGGCCAGGGCGGTTTTGGCAATCAAACTGAGGATGATGTACACCCTTTCACCGTAGAGATAATCCTTCCATTTCCCAACACCCTTGTACTGCAGTACCATGTTAATGGAGAAGGTGTTGAACATGATGAAGTAGATGGCCAGTATGGCGTAAACGAAGGTGGGGGGGTTGGTCTCAGTGGATCCCAGTGCGGCTATGAAGTAGGCGGCTAAAACTATCCATGGAACAAATCCCGAGAGACATCCCACTAGATAGGCAGACCAATCAGTTTCCTTGGTGTAATAATTGATCTTTTCCATTAAATATCCGCACAGGATCATCACGGCATTTAAAACGAAGATCATTACCAGGGACCACAGATCCCATACTCCCACGAAGGTGGCTATTATAACCAGCATTATGGAGCTGGAGAAGAAATACTCGTACCAACGGTAGGGATTCATACCCTTCATCAGATTATCATTGTAATTTTTAGTCTTTACAAAGGCAATGGTAAAATGGGCGATGGCTGAAATCAACAGGAATGATGCAAGTATCACTCCCAAGTAACCAACAGTAAATGCCACCGTGGGGTCTGGCACTATCTCAGCTACAAAAGGTTTAAAAGATACTATATTGAATTTGATGTAAAATGTGTAGATCTCCTGGGTCCAGGTAAGCCACAACCCCAGGGCGATCATGATTATTCCCTGGATGAAGTGCAGTGCACCGGCCCCTATGTTTAATTTTCGCAACCCCTCCAAACTTAGGGGAGACTTGGCAATAATTTCCCTTCTTGCTTCATTATCCATTATCAAACCCCCTTTGTTACTGTAATATTTGTCTCGTAATGTTATTAAATCATGTGGGAACTGGAAATTTGAGAAAATGAAACAGCAGATATCTATGTGATGATCAAAAATTAGCTCTTTTTTCAATCGTAATTTCCTTGACCACATATTTTACTTTATTTTAACTGGAAAATCATTTAAGTAAGTTTAGAGAAATTAATAATCAAATAATAGTATCAAACAGTAAGGGGGGACTGTTAAAATAACCGAAAGTCCAGCATATACTGTTGAAAGTAAAGATGGCGACATTGAAATTAGGGTGTATCCGGGTTATATCCTAGCTCAGGTGGATGTGGTTGCAGATTATGATCAGGCCATAGGTATGGGATTTTCAATACTGGCAACTTATATCTTTGGTGGGAATAAAAAAAGTCACAAAATATCCATGACCGTGCCAGTGTCAGGGGAAAACATATCTAATTCTGAAAAAATCCCCATGACTGCTCCGGTTACCGAAGAAGCTGTTGAAGGAGTAGGTAGTGAATCTGAAAATATTCCAATGGCTGCTCCAGTAACTGAAGAAGAATCAGGGGAGCATACCTATAGAATATCATTTACCTTGCCTTCCAAATACACTATAGATACACTTCCTATTCCTGATGATGAGCGGATCAAATTTAAGGAAATTCGAAACCAGAAAATGGCTGTTTTAAGATTCAAAGGTCGAGTGAATCATAAACTTGCCAATGAAGAGATGGCAGAATTAAAAAAATGGCTCATTAAAAATAATATCAAACCCAAATCAAATTTCATCGTAGCACAATATAATAATCCGGCCGTACCCGGGTTTTTTAGAAGAAATGAGGTTATGGTTGAGATTTAGGAGTTTTTACTCAGTTAGGGTTATCTTAGAAGTAAGGATTATCTGGGAAGTAGGATCGAATCTGATAAATTAGGATAATGCCTGAGATTCAATCGGGGTTTAGTAAATGATATGTGAAAATTGTGGTGCTCCAATAGGAAAAAGGGATAACCACTGCCCTAACTGTGGTATGGAATTATTTAATTCTGAACACAAACCCTTGCAGAAGAAATACTTGCGGGGAGAATACTTAACAGATGAAAAAAGCTCAGCAGACTACTACTTAGAGGATGAAAATCATTCAGACCAATCCTATCAAAAGGAACCATATCAGAATTGGGATGATTATGATCGGGATCCACATGAAAACTACCATCAAGATGAATATGGTAAGATGAACAATCCGGAAAATGCTCATGATCATGGAAATGAACCAAAAAATAACTTCAATCCCGCGGAACAGGATCTAAGCCATAATCCGGATTTTAATAGCGGTACTGATAATAAGTCTTATAACTCAGAACGGAGTTATGATAGGAAATATCAGAAAAATATGAGCTATAATAAATATGATCAGGATAGGGATTATGATAAACGATATGGTAAAAATAAAGGGTATAAAGGGAAATATAGTCAAGAAAATTACCCTCAGAAAAAATCAGCGCGAAGAGGGTATGATCTGGATGCATATTATGGTACTGAAGAAAAACAGAGTTCTATCCTGACAACCGCTATCCTCTTTTTAGTACTGGCACTGCTTATTGGATTTGTAATGGGATTCATCTTCTTCTCCGGGAAAATTCAGAACCTCATACCCTGAACATTTCCTAGCCCGATTTTTTTTACATTTTTTACATTAAAATCATTTGACAAATCATTTTTATGTTCTAAAAACCAAATCAAGAGGTTAATATGAACATTTTAATAACAGGCCCTCCATGTATTGGCAAAACCACTCTATTAGAAGAAATAAAAAACAAGGTTAAAGATCATGGGTTTTCTATTGGTGGAATGTATTGTCCGGAAATAAGAGAAAATAGTAAGAGAACTGGTTTTAATATCATTGACCTTGCTTCGGGGCGGAAAGGAATTCTGGCAAGTATAAACAACACCAAAGGTCCAAGTGTAGGTCGATATAGAGTTAATTTAGATGAAATCAATGACGTGGGCGTTTTAGCCCTGAAAAATGCCCTGAAAACATCGGATTACATATTCATTGATGAAATTGCACCCATGGAACTAGCAAGCAGTTTTTTTCCCAGGCAGCGTGGGAAGTATTGGAAAGCCAGAAACCAGTAATTGCAGTTTTTCAGCAGTGTTCCAATCACCCATTTATTTTAAAAGTTAAAAGCAGGAAAGATGTGATGATTTTTAGTTTGACCACGGAAAATAGGGATTATGTTCTGGGAACGATTATGGAATTACTAGGATTATAAGTAAAAACATTGAGATGGTCAAAAATCGTGTTATTAATTATTTTACATGTTATAATTTATTTTACAATTTTCTTGGGAAAAAATATTAATAGGGATTAAAGTAGGAATTTTCCATTTTCAATCCTCTTCTTAAGTTCACGAGCTAGTTCACGAGCCCTCTTAATATCTGATTGGCGGCAGCTCACATCCAATTCCTTCACCTCATCTTCCCAATCCATTAAGACCTGTCCTCTTTTCATCTGGAAGGTGCCGAAGGGACAGGAGTAGGCACACATTCCACAACCAAAGCAACGAGTGGTGTTCAATGCATGATTACTGAAGGCCATGGTGGGACATCTTTCCTCAACCAGACAAGTGGTACATTTTTGGCATAGTTCCCTTTCATAGGTTGGTCGTTCATCAGCACCCCTCCAAACCCCATAGTGGGCCTGGCTCAAGACACTGTGACGGCCCCGTATATCGGCGACAGGGAGAGTTATGTCCTCATTTTTGATGAAGGTCTTTTGGAGGATTTCATCATCCAGTATGGGTATGGCTGTGGCCACGCTGTTGTAAACTTCGGGTCCTGCTCCGGTACGGAAACCACCCAGATAATGGGGATCCATATCTTTCATATCTGCAGTAATCATCATATTAGGTTTTTCAGGACTACTACGGGTCCCGGTGTTAATGAACAATCCTTCTGAATTGTTTATGAGTAGCCGGGTTCCTTTGCGGATGGAATTTAATTGGGGGTCGTTCTGGAGTGGGTTCAGCTCACCGCAACCGGAGAATGAAATTCCCTTAAAGGGACCATCCATATCCACTGCGTTAAATATGGATGATACAGGTTCTGTTCCAGGATTAATGAATGCAGTATAATTTTTAAAGGCAAAACGGGTTCCGATCATCTGGGCAGTTCCAAAGTCATCCAGCGAAGCACTGGATTGGATGAGGTTACCCTTAATATCTTCCACCATGATTTCAATCTCTTCACCACGCAGAAGGTCCTTAAAAAGGAATCCTCCTCCATATTGGGGGTCTGTGCTGCTGTGGGAAGTTCCGTAAATCATCAGATCCACCGAACCCAACCATTCATTGGGGCAGGGTCCTGGGAATCCGGGAACACCGTTTAGGGTGATTTTCCTGGCTTTTTTAAATGACCCGGGTTCTGAAACTGGGAGGTGGAATATGGCTGCAGTTCCAGACATGATTCCACAGGTACCGGTGGTCACCACATCCACATCTTTTGCAGCGGGTTCTTCACTATCCATCACCAGGCGAGTCACTTCCTCTGCAGTGAGAACTGTGGCTTCACCCTGTTTGATCTTCTGATTTATATCCTGAATGCTTCTTTTCAATTAGATTCACCCTTAAAAAATCCAATTTGTTAACGATCAATTGGAAAACCATAAACTTCAATAGCCTTAAACTCGTTTTTGTTGATTTACGTATTGCAGTTAGTGAGGTGCGGATTTTAGTGATATTAATGGTAATTTTATCCAAATCCATTAAGATTTTTCTGAGCCAGTTTATCTTTTACTGTAGTGCGCACAAATTCCAGGGCGTCATTAACTTTATCAGCATCGCGTCCTGCCCCCTGGGCTAGGTTAGGTCTTCCACCACCTCCACCACCCATAATGGCAGCGGCTTCTTTGATGATCTCGTTGATCTTAATATCCCTATCCATTGCCTTGGGGGATGCAGCGCCAGCAATTTTTCCCTCTCCATTACCCAGGACAACCAGATCCACTCCCCCATCATCAGTTAGCTGGGTGACCATCTTAACCAGTTCACCTATATCGGCATCTACCTTATCTGATAAAAAGGACAGTGAATTGATTTCTTCGGTCTGATTAACCAGGGATTCAGTTTTAAGTTTGGCCACCTCTTTTTGTAAACGTTTAATATCATTCTTAAAGGCTTTCCATTCACTGAAAAACCTTTCACTTGTTTTGGGAAGTTGGTTGGCCTCCACTTTAAACACGGCAGCACTGTCATGTAAAAGAACATCGTTGGTCTGCATGGACTCCACTGCTGCTTCACCCGCTGAAAACTCCAGGCGTTCCACTCCGTCTTGTATCCTTTCGGTTCGGTTAACTTTCACCAGGCCGATCTCTCCGGTGTAGTTGCAGTGTGTCCCGGCACAGGCCTGCACATCCACGCCAGGTATCTGAACTACCCTGATGCTTGTTCCGGGCACAACTCCACCCTGGTACAGTATGAATCCATATTTCTTTTCAGCATCAGTACGGTCCATCCATTGGGTCTTGAGAGCGATGTTCTCCATCACCCAGCGGTTAGCTATAATTTCTATTTTATGGAGTTCTTCTTGGCTGATGCGCTGGTAATGGGATAGATCTATCCTGGATTTTTTAACACCTTTTTGTGCTCCAGCCTGCCAGATATGGTCTCCTAAAACTTTACGGGCAGCTGCCACTAAGAGGTGGGTGGCGGTGTGATTACGGGCCAGGGCAATCCTACGCTCCCAGTCAATTTTCCCTTTTAATGTTGATCCAGTTCGATGTTTGAGTTTTTCCAGCTTTTCCTCTTCCACACGGTGCAGTACGATTCCATCCAATTTTTCCGCATGAACTACCTTGATCTTTTCTTCCCCGGTATCTAGGTATCCTATGTCTGAGGGTTGCCCTCCTCCTTCAGGGTAGAAAAGAGTCTGATCCAGTATGATATTGTTCTGGTAAGATCCTAAGTATCGGGCGTTGAATTCTGTCTCCTGAGGTTCATCATAGAAGGTGAGGATGGTTTCTGGGAAGTCCAGTTCAACTGGTGCAACCTCTTCCACGGTTTCTTCAGAGTGCTCGGCTGCCACCAGGGTGTAAAAGTTATCGGGCACATTCACGGTGAAGTCCATTTCCCGGGCCACTTCTTCCACAGTATCCGGGGGTAATCCCTGGGAATCATATAATTTAATAAGCATGTCCAGTGGCATTTCATCCTTTTTATCCTTTTTAAGGTATTTTATGCTTTTTTTAACCATCTGGTGTCCTTTTCTGATGGTTTTGCGGTACCGTTTTCCTTCCAGTTCGATAACCCGGAGGATGTGTTCCTGATGGTTACGGATTTCGGGATAGGTCTGGGAGAGGAAGTTCAGTTGAATGTTCATGATGTCTCCCAATGACTGGTTAAGCCCCAGTTTTTTTATGAAACGGATGGTCCTCCTGAGGATTAAACGGGCCAGATAACCTTCTTTGACATTGGATGGTATGACTCCGTCGGCCAGCATAAAGGCCAGGCAGCGGGTGTGATCAGCTATAACGTAGATAGCTTCCATGGGTTCGGTTGCTTCTTTCAACTCTTCCAATGTGATTCCCAGTCTCTCTGCCACCTTGCTGCGCAGAACCTTAAGATCAGCGATATCTTCAATATCCATCATCCCGGCAACCTGGGCGTTTTCACCCAGTATGCGGTGGTTTAGTTCTACTCTGGCCATTTCTTGAAGTTCCTTGATTACCGGTCCGAATGATGCATCGTAGGCAGTGGGTGTGCCCTGGCTTATCCAGGCAAACCTTTCTAATCCGTAACCAGTGTCCACTATCTTCAGGGGTATTTCTTCTTTTTCCCCTCCGGGTAGGGTGCGGTACTGTATGAAAACCAGGGTTGCCAGTTCCACTCCCCTCACGCAAACTTCATAACAGGGTCCGGAGTTACCTCCACCTTCCCACCATGATTCAATGAAGGTGATCTCTTCTCCATTTATTCCCAGGTGAGTTATGAAATCATGACAGTATTTCACGGTTTCGTCTTCCCAGTATACCTGGTTATCTTCGGAATTAAAGGCATGATGTCCTCCCATTGTGAAACAGGTCATGTGTCTGCCGGTTCGCCCAACATTATCCACGTCGTTCAATCGGATGGATGGCTGGGCCACTACCAGTGGATTGGCAGGGGGTTTAACCTGTCCGGAGGTTACCCATGGCTGAAAATTATAGATAGATGCCCCTACCAGGAAAACATCATCTCGCCATCGTTTGGCTAGGACTGGGTACCTCCTGATGGGTGTGTGACCCCTTTCCTGGAAAAATCGTATGAAAAGATCATGTATGGAAAATAAATCGTAGCTTTCTTTAGTGGCTGGATTTCCAATGAACTGGTATTCATCACAGGGTGCATCGCCACAAGTTTCACGTTCACCTATGGACCAGAAATCATTTCCACAGGTTTTACATACTTTTTTGGTGTAACCAAGTTTTTCCAACTGGACAGACATAGTAATCATCAATAGAATTTCTAAAAATCTTTGTTGTAAGCTTAGTAATGGGGGTATGATATAAATATGGTTATATATGCCTCGTTTAAGCTTATATTATAATATAAACTTTGTTTGCCTTTGATTGGATATAAGTTTAATCAATAAATAATTATAAATACTTATTAAAGTATTATTATAATGGTAAAAAAAAATATAAGAAGCCAAAAAGCCCGGAGGCTTTTGGCTTGGAAAAGAATTTATCCGAAGAGTGCGCCGAGACCGGCGGCAGCTTCTTCTTCAGCTTCTTCTTCGTCTTCCTCTTCTTCAGCTTCTTCTTCAGCTTCTTCAACTGCAGCTGGGGCTGCGGCTGCTGGGGCTGCGGCTGCTACAGCGGTTTTTTCCATTGCTTCTTCAATGTCAACGTCTTCTAGGGCTGCGATTAATGCTTTTACCCTTGCGTCGTCGGCATCTGAACCTGCTGCTTCTAAGACTTTCTTTACACTTTCTTCATTAACTTCCTGACCTGCTGTGTGCAATAACATTGCTGCGTATATGTATTCCATGAGATCACCTCAAATTATATCCTGTTTTAACTTCAAACCACTTGAATCGATTTTCAATTCAATTCGAGTTTTATTCAAATTTATTAAGTCAATCAGATTATCCGAAAAGAGCACCTAAACCAGCGGCTGCATCCTCTTCGTTATCTTCTTCCTCTTCTTCCTCTTCTTCTTCCTCTTTTTCTTCTTCAGCTGGTTGGGCTGCTGCTGCACTAGCTGTTGCATTTAACTTCTCGCGAAGTTCATCGTCAACAGACTCAGCATTTTGTGCTGATGCTTCAGAGGCCACTGCCAGCATCTGTGAGTAGGCTTTGGCCAGTAAGAGGTCGGTTGTTTTGGAGGTAAGTACCTCTGCATTGAAAGCCAGGTTCAGTGCTTCTCCTGCTGCTTTGGATATGATGACAGGTGTGGATTCACTGTTGAACACCACAGCATTCACTGAAAGGTTCAGTGCCCTGGTGTATGCTTTCTGAATGTCAGAAATGGTTTCTTCCTCATCAATGAATAGGATGTCAGAGGTGTAAACTGTTTCATCTTCATAAGCTGCTTTAAGGTCGATTCCTACTTCCATGGGATAGATGTCCAGACGGGTTAACATGCTGGCTACATCCCTTGAGATTTCATCTCCCTCTGCAACTATGGTTTTGTCTTCAGTTATAACTATTTTACCCTTTTCTATCTTGGCAGGGATACCGACTTTCTGCAGTTCTCCCAGTATGGGGCCGGGCATGAAACCAGTATCACCTTTGGGCACCACAATATCTGCAAGGGCTATACTTCCAGCTCTCGCAGGAGCAGGAGTTTTGCTTCCTTCTAAGATTTTGTAGAGCTTGAAAGGGTTCATATCTGTGAATATTAATGCTGGCTGACCATCCATATGATCAATAAGCACTTCGACATTGGTTTTACCAGAGTCGTTCAGAGCCAGATCCATCAGGGTCTTCCTGGACATCTTGAGTTTTGCACTTCCGCGCAGGCTCTGACGCATTTTCTGGAGCTGAGGGGCTGGTATATCGGAAAGATCTGCCATTCCCACAACATGGTGGCTTTCGATCAGGTCTTTGAGCTCTTTAACCTCTTCCTTTTTCCATTCGGCTACATGTGGCATTTAGATCACCCGCGTTACAGGGCCCATGGTGGTTTTAACGTACATGGACTTTATCTGGTTACGCCCTTTCTCCAGTTTCTGATCCAGCACTCCCAGAACTGCTTCTATGTTGGCTGCAATGAGCTCATCATCCATGTCCTGTGTGCCGACTAATGCCTGTATAACTGGCTGGTCTTTTATTCTCACTTTTACTGTGCTTTTAAGCCTCTCCATGATGGGTTCGGGTTTGATGGTGGCTGGAACCGGTTTGGGCATTTTCTTCCGTGGTCCCAGTACAGGTCCCAGGAATCTTCCTACCAATGGCATCATATCGGCCTGAGCAACAAAGAAGTCATGCCGGTTGGCAATCTTCTTAGCTTCTTTCCGATCTTTGCCCATTTCTTCCAGTTCTCCTTTGTTGATCACCATATCTGCTCCGGCGTTTTTGGCCAGCAGGGCCAGTTCACCATCGGCGATAAAGGCGATCTTTACATCTTTACCCCTTCCATTAGGGAGAAGAACTTCCTCGTCTATGCGGTTTTCAGGTTTTTTCACGTCTAAATCCTTGATGGTAATGACCACATCAACGGATTGTGTGAAGTTTCTCGGCTTGGATTCCTCCTTAGCCTTCTTCACCGCTTCTAAGATCTCTTGTTTCACGTAAATTCCTCCGAA